>Ga0210408_10000250_pt1 | contig 75403 bp, 61 predicted proteins | sample IncBWH4MmetaG_FD_155471 | JGI IMG/M metagenome (GOLD analysis project Ga0210408, IMG submission 155471) | Forest soil microbial communities from Barre Woods Harvard Forest LTER site, Petersham, Massachusetts, United States - Inc-BW-H-4-M | ecosystem: Environmental > Terrestrial > Soil >... | reverse complement strand
ATCTCGTTCCAGAACCTTTCGACCTCGCATTGGGTTCCCGATTTATGTGTCACGATGTCGTGAAAAGCGATCATGCCTCCCTTGCGCACCAGAGGGGCGTACATTTCAAAATCGCGTCGAATCCCTTCGTAGGTATGGTCGGCATCCACGAAGAGATAATCCAGGGGCTCATTCTGAAGGAGTCGTTCTACATCTTTCTTTGTCTCGGGAGAATGAGAGTTTGCCCGAAGCAGGTGCAACTTTTGCCCGAATCTCGCGAATCGCCTGAAGATGGGTATTTTCCGCTTGGGGTATCCTCCTCCAAATGGTCCTTCGGGCAAGTCTACGCTGATGATTCTTGCACGCGGCGCCGAAACTGCGCAGAGCAACAGCAGCGTGCCGCCGTAATTTGTTCCGATTTCCAGGCTGCGCTGGGGCGCAAGCTCCTTTAAAAGATTTCCGAGCTGCAGTATCTCGGAACGCACCTGCCCCATCAAGACTGGCCGATCGACGCAATAATCGATCAGTCCTTCGAGCGACTCTGGTCGAAGTCCAAAGCTCAGTTCGCTGTAGCACTGCACGTAACGAGCAAATTTAAGGAGAAACCTATTCATGATCCTCGCGTGGCCCTACCAGTCGTCGGCGGATTCTTCGATAGTTGCAATAGCGAGTTGAGCTGCTGCTCACTCGTGATGCCGCCATTTCGAAATAGCAATTTCCTCTCGCGAAGCAACTGCGGAAGAAGGCCGCCTGTTTCCGACAAAATCTTGACGCGATCCTTCGCAAATGACCATTTCAGCCGGACCACGTCCTTGCTGAGAGCAACGATCGACACCAGCCAGGTCCTCACTGCATAGCGCAGCGGCAGGAGTTTGGTCGCCAGCAGCAACCGTCCCCGCAATATGCCGCGGAAATTCATGCGCATGCCCTCAAGAGAGCGGCCTGAACTGCCCACACGATGCCAGCAAACTGCCTCAGGAACATAAACTGTCTGCCACCGGCGAATCCACGCTCGCCAGCAGATCTCCACGTCCTCATATCCAAGCGGTAAGCGCTCATCAAATCCATTCAACTCTTCAAAAAAACTCCGGCGCACCAGCATGCAGGCCGCGGACCCCGTAAATACTGGTGATTTTTCCGGCTCTTCCTGTTGGTAAAAGTATAGTCCAGGCACCAACTCCGTAGAAGAATGCCCGCTTGGCCTGCGCTTCGCTAGCCGCGCTGCCAGATGTCCGCGCTCGCTTCCATCCCAATTGAATTGCATTCCGTCGGTTGCAAACATCCTTTCATTCTGTTGCAACGGCTCGACGAGCGCAGCCACAAACCCCGGATCAAAGCGCATGTCATTGTTTATGAAAAGCAAGAAATCGCAGGTGGCACTCGCGGAGCCGCGGTTTAGAGCCGGCGCCAGCCCCACATTGTTGCCCAACGGAAGCCAGCGCGCTTGAAATTCACGCGTCACTTGAGCGGAGTCGTCCTGCGAGCCATTATCCACAACGATGATTTCGAGAGGCGCAAACGATTGCGAGCGTAGGCTGGGAAGGCAAATCCTTAGATGGTGCGCCCCGTTCCAATTGGCAATAATGGCGGAAACGGCCGGCTTTGCGTTCACGATTGTTTCTGCCGCGGCACAAGGCAGATTTCAATGGACTTCTCCGCGAGCGCCGCCAGTCGATCGCTTATCATTGTGCCGCGGACAGCGCATGATGTGCCTGCTGCGATGCGACCATCTCCTGCAAAGTAGAGTCGAGGTCGCGGGTAATTTTCCAGCGCGGGTAGTCCTTCTGGAATTTGCGCAAATCCGAAATGTAACAGATGTGGTCGCCCTTGCGGGACTCGTCGACGTAATGCCAGTCCAACCTGCGCCCGGTACACTGTTCGACACGCCCAATAGCTTCGAGCATCGAGATGCTGTTGCCGCGGCCGCCGCCTAAATTGTAGACTTCGCCCGGCCGCGGATTTGCGGCGAACTCCTCTATCGCAGATACAACATCGTGGCTGTGAATATTGTCGCGCACCTGCTTGCCTTTGTGGCCATAAACCGTATAACACTCCCCGCGCAGGGCCACCTTCACCAGATACGACAAAAATCCGTGTAACTCCACCGCCGAATGCGAAGGCCCGGTCAAGCACCCGCCGCGAAAAACGCCCACGTTCATGCGGAAATAGCGCCCGTATTCTTGCGCAACCAGATCGGCCGCGGCCTTCGACGCGCCAAACAACGAGTGCAGTGTGCGATCGATCCGGCAATTTTCGCCAATTCCTTCGTAATCCTCGGTCCGCGCGTAATCGTACCGCGTTTCCAGTTCCTTCAAGGGCATTTCGTTGGGCGCATCACCATAAACTTTATTGCTACTCATAAAGACAAAGACGGCATCGCCGCAGTGCTGACGTGTCGCCTCAAGCAGGTTGAGTGTTCCCAGCGCGTTAATATCAAAATCGAGGAGGGGAATTTCGCGCGCTTTGTCGTGCGAGGGCTGCGCCGCGCAGTGGATAATTAAATCGAAACGCCAGCTGGCGAAGAGTTCCTCGATGGCCTCCCGGTCGCGAATGTCCAGCGCAATGTGCGTGAAGCGATGGCAGATGTTCTTCAGGCGCTCCAGGTTCCAAAGCGTGTCTCCCGCGGCCCCGAAAAAGACGCGTCGCATGTTATTGTCCACACCAAAGACCTGGTGCCCCTGCCGATCAAAATGCTCCACGGCTTCGGACCCGATCAGCCCGCTGCTGCCGGTGACCAGGACTTTCATGCCGCACGCCTATCAAGGCAGCGGGCGCCGCTTAGAAGCACAAATGCGATCTCCCCCGAAATACTCATGGAGTACCCTTTTTTTGGAGGCACAAGAGCAACCGCGTTCACGATGCGCCTGCGCGACATAGAGCACATTAGTATTATATACAGTAATGGTAAACAATAAAGGGTAATTTCACAAGCCGAAACTAGTGGAGCATGCCCCACGGGCGGTGCTAACCGACGCGGGCCGCCTCCGCCGATTTCTCCGCCTCACCGCCAAACCCCAATCGAACGTAGCGCAACCCGCTGACACCGTCGAGATGATTCAATACTCGCCAGCAATCGATAACCACGCGTGCCTTCCCGCCAGCAACCCACTGCTCCGTCGGAACGTCTCGGAACTCTTTCCAGGGAGTGGCCAAAACCACCACGCCTGAGCTCGCGATACATTCCTGCGCCGAAGCCGCACCCCGCGCCATCTTGCAAGGGCTTATAGCGCGACCGACGTTTGCGGCCGGATCGTAGACAACCACTGGCACATTCCCCGACGAAAGCTCCTGCGCGAGGAGTAAACCAAACGCTTCTTCCACCACGTCCGTATCCGGTTTGTAGGTCAACCCGAGAATCCCGACCGCTTCATTGGCGGTTCGGTGGCTCTTGACCAACTCCGCCAGCCATCGGACTTGCGCGCGGTTGAACTTGTCCGTCGCCTCCGCCAAGTCACCGAAAGCGCCGCAGCGCGCGGCAAGGGCCGCCAGCGCGCGGTTGTCCCGCGGGAAACAGGGCCCGCCATAACTCACCGCCCCCTTTAAATAGCGCGGGCCGATTCTTGTGTCGAGTCCCAGAGCGCTCGTCACCACGTTGGCATCGGCTTCCGGCAGCTTCTCGCAAAGCCGCGCAATCATATTCGCGTAGCTGATCTTGGTCGTGATGTACGTGTTCACGGCCAGCTTCGTGATCTCTGCGTTTATGAAGTTCATGCGCGCCACAAACGGAGTGTTCTTGCAGGTTCGTCGGTAAATTTCCGTAAGCGCTTCCCCTGATCGCTCATCGGATTCCCCGATGAGCATAAAATCCGGAAAGTAAAAATCGCGAATCACACTGCCCAGGGCGATAAATTCTGGGCTGTAGCAAAGTCCAAAGTGCTGGCCACACGTCTTTCCGCTGGCCCGTTCCAACACTTCCCGCACTTCGCCGCCGGTTGAACCGGGCATTACCGTGCTCGTCAGCACCACCAAATGAAATCCCGGCTTCGTGCGCAGGGTCTTACCGATGGCCTCCAGACAGGGCAGCACATAACGGAGGGAAAATCCGCCACTCGGTTCGCTGGGGGTCGCTACCACGATGAAGGTCGCCTCGGAGTCGCGCACGGCCTCCTCTACACTGTTGGTGGCGCGAAGAAGGTCGCGGCCCTCGTGAATTAGTTCGCGCAATCCCGGCTCGCGTACCGGTTCCTCGCCGCGATTGACAGCTTGCACCTTCTCCGCGTCCACATCCGCGCCGATGACGCGAAATCCGCGCGCCGCGAATGCAGCCGCGAGAGGCGCACCCAATTTACCCAATCCGATGACAGAAATAGAACGGACCATGCGTCTCCTGAGAGGAATGCGCGCCTAGTTTATCAGGGAAACATCGTCACGCACGAGAGGCGAAACAGGCTTTGCATACCGCCTATCCGCGCGGACCCGCCGCGCTTCTTTGCCAAAACTTTCGCCGCAACCCCAGCGCGTTTCGCGCCGTCAACGTCCGCTTCACCAGCAGCTTCCAGGCTAATTCCTTGATCTTCGTCGCGGGGCGTCGCAGCCAGACTCGCCGCATTGATCCGTCCGCGCCGATTTCGTGCGTCACGTCCAGCAGCGTATACGTGTGCGGCTTGCTTCCGTACAACCGCAGATTCTCCCGCGGCTCTGTGCCTCGCCATACCTGCTCAGCCCCGCCGGCAACGTGATTGTAATCGTGATTCTGGTGCAGCACCGGCGCCACGAGCGACGCGTCTACTACCGGCAATTTCTGCGCCAGCGCCGCTTTGATCAGCCATTGATCGAACCACAAACGCCCAATCGCGAAATCCGGCACGTGCGCGTACGTGCATTTCCGGAAAACAAAAACATCAATCGCCGTGGGATCTCCGCCTATCGCGTCGCTTCTGGAGCGCAGCCGTTGCCCCCATCCGTCGCCAAAGTCCAGCTCCTCGGTCACGCCGATGTTGATCCGCTTCGAAACCAGCAGCGACTTGGCGAACTTTGCCTGGGTAGCCTGCACCGCACTAATAAACTCTCCCGCCAGCAAAATGTCCGCGTTCACGTAGCACAGCAGCTCCGAGCTTCCCGCTCTTTCTACCCGCCGGAACATGTCGCTTAGCAGCGGAGCTCCGCGCTCATTTGTGGCAATGTCCGGAATGTGCTTCAGCCCCAGCTCCGCGGCGATTTCCGCCGTACCTTGTTCGCTCCCGAACAGGATGATCTCCGCGCGCGGGCGCAGCAACGTCCAGCTCTTCAGCGCATTCCGCTGAATCGTCGCAATGTGCCCCTTGAACGCCTTGGGGACGGAGAAAATCGTCAGCATTCAGCCTCCCGCACCATTCAGCATAGCGAAGCGCGCCGTCAGCGGAAAGTCCCGATGTAGATCAGTGAGATGCTCGACAAAGCCTTGCAGATTTGCTCTCAGCGGTCGAATTTCATTCGTGACAGCTCGACATCACCCACTTGCCCTTCTCGTATCGAATCAACGGAGCCCAATCGCGTCCCGGCCGGCGGTAGAGATTGTTTGTTGCCAGCCGCGACCACAACCCTCTCAGTATCGGTACCGTTTGCACCGCGGCCTCAATTCTCCGGATCCATCGCAGTGGCTTGCCCCATTTCACTCTCGCTAACTCCTCTTGGACGATTTGATTGTGAATCTGATGACACCTCTCCAGGTTCTTCAGTCCCCGCGATCCGATATCCTTTCGAAAACCTCCAATCAGTGCATCGACCGGGTAAAGTCTCGCGTGCCGGAAGAACCGCACCCACAACTCAAAATCGGCAACGTGCCCGTACTTCCCGGAATCGTCCACGTAGCCGCCAGCTCTCAGCCAGAGACTCCTTCTCCAAAATGTGGACTCCTGCTGAATATACCGGTTGGCTCCCGCAAGAAATCGATAGCGCGACCAATGCGGCGGCTCCCCCACGGCCACCGTCATTCCTTCTTCGTTGAACCACGTTGGCCGCCCGGTGATCCATTCGACTTCTGGAAGTGAGGAAAAGACGCTGCCAATAGCCAGCAGCGCCCCTGTATGCAGCTTATCGCTATCATTCAACCACCCCAGAATCTCGCCCGACGATTCCGCAAATCCCGCGTTCAGCGCCGCATACATGCCCGCGTTCTCTTGCCTTCGATGCGCAAGATGCTTCTTATATTTCCCGATGATCTCCGGCGTCCGGTCGGTCGAGCCGTCATCCACCACTATGTACTCAAGGTTCGGATACCGCTGGTCCAGCAGCGAGCAAATTGTCTCCTCCAGATGCGCCGCGCCATTGTGCACCGCCGTCACCATGGTGATTCGCGGCCATTTCCTGTCCGTGGCCGGAACGTCGTGCTCGCGAAGCTCCAACTCGAACTCTGCGAGACTCGGCGCCGCAACCTGCATTTGTCCGGCGGTTTCCGTGCGCCGCGCAATGTAAACGGCATCCTTCAAGGAAGTCATGGCTGGACCTCGCTCCTTGTTTCCCGATTGTGAATAGCGCCTTGTTAGTACCCGAATGGTAAAACAGCTTGCAGCTCGGCGCAAGCAGATTTCGTGTCGCCGCACGAATCAGGGTTTGATCTGAGTTTTGAGGAACAAAGGAGAGGCGCCCCCGGGGCAGGGACGCTCTTCAGGCTCGGCCGGTCATTTTGTCGCCACCCACTTTTTCCCGTTGTATAGGATCAACGGCGCCCAATCCCGTGCGCGCTGATGGTAGAGCCGTTGCATTACGCGCCTCCACAGGCCACGCGTTTGCGGCTTTGCTTCCATCCGTCTGCCCAGCCGTCGGAACCTTCGCACCCACTTGCCCCATGTCTCGCTGTCCAACTCCGCGTCGATCACCTCATCATGCACGCGGTGACACGCCTCGAGATCCTGCAAACCGAGCGAATCATCATGCTTGCGGAATCCTCCGATGATCGCATCCACCGGATACAATTGCGCGTGCCGGAAAAAGCGCACCCACAACTCAAAATCTGCCGCGTTCCGTCGTGAAGCGTCTACCCGCCCTCCGGCCTTCTCCCACAGACTCCGCCGCCAGAAGGTTGACTCCTGTTGAATGTACCGGTTCGCTCCCATCAAGAAGCGCACCCGAGACCAATGCTCCGCCGCTCCCACCCCTAAATTCATTCCTTCATCGCTAAACCACGTAGGCCGACCTGTGATCCATTCCGTCTCCGCCACGTCGCGAAACACGCCCCCGACCACCAGCAGGCCACCCAGGTGTAATTGGTCGGTCGCGCTGATCCATCCCATGATCTCCCCGGAGGTTCGCGCAAACCCCTTGTTCAGCGCGTCGTACATGCCCTGGTCCGGTTCACTCACCCACCCGGAGATCAGGCCCTGGTATTTGCGGATCACGTCTACCGTTCCGTCCGTCGACCCGCCGTCCACAATGTAGTACTCCAGATTCGGATATCCCTGCGCCAGCACCGACCGTATGGTTTGCTCAATGTACTTCCCGGAATTGAACACCGGAGTCACCAGCGCGATCCGCGGCCACATTTGCGTCGCGTTTATCGCAGTCGTTTGCGTGCTTGCCAGTAGCTCGGTGGGCAAATCACTATCCTCGATAAAGCAAGTCAAACCAATTGAAATCGCCGTCGTGAAACTCTTGGTAAAGCACCACATCAAATTTAGCCGGCGCAAACATACTCAACAGCTTCGGCAAGTCATAGGGCTCGGACCAGGGTGTGCCCGGACCGTCCGTTATCTCGCCCCATCTGGCGAAAGAAGGTTTACCGTCACGAATCCATCGTGCCTTCGGATAAGCCAGCTGTAACCAACGCCCTCCCACCTTGAGATGGCGGACAAGTTCCTGATACTCGGATCTGATCGCGTTTGCCGGCATGTGATGAAGTGAACCCATTGCCATAATTACGTCGTAATCGGAGTCCAGGATCTTAAGTGAATTAACGTCCTGCATTAAATGAAACCGAACATCGTTTAGTCCCAGGATTTTGCAAACACGCCTCAACACGCTGAGGTTCGTCTCCACCAAGTCAACAAAGGTTAATCGAGCCCCGTGGGTAGCAAACGTGATGCTGTCCACGCCAAAACCGCTTCCTACGTCCAGCACTTTCTTGCCACGCATGGCGTCGGCATAAAGCGCGTGATACCAGCCGCGGTGCGCGAATTCTGAGCCTGTCGTTATGTCAACGCGCGCCTTCTCCCATTGATCGAGCAGCTCGTTATCCGCAAGCGCCAGCAAATCAGAGGTCTTCATACGCCCGTGGCGGGTTGTGGGCACCTCGCCCCATTTTCCGCGCAGAACTTCATAAGGCGAGGTCCAGTCCTTCGTTCCCTTGTCGGAACTTGCTGCCTTCGGGATTACCTCAACCGCGGGCACGGAGAATTTAAGTCTCTCTATTCCTCCTAATGCTTCCTCGGGGTAAGCCACAAAATTTCCGTCAAATTCGTTCCCACTCAAGTCCAAATCGTAAAGAGAACCGTCCTCCAACAAATCGAACCATTGGTATCCCAAATCTTGCAGGTGCATGAGAATGTCTTTGGCACGGTAGCCCCAGGCCTTCGTGCGAAGATCTTGGACTTCGGCAAGAATCACGGGCCGCGGGCGACGCTCAAGCAACTTTGCCGCGCCCTCTAATGCCGGTAGCTCTCCTCCCTCCACGTCCAACTTGATGAAATCCACCTGAGCAATTCGGTGTTCCGCTAGCCAATCGTGTAACCGAACAACCTGAACCTTAACGGGAACGGTGCCGCTAAGGACGATTGGCGGCCTCAAGCTATTACAGCCAGTCTGGCCGGCTTTTACGACAAAGAGGTCTGTCTCGGTGCTCTCGTTTCCCAGCGCCGCTGCTTCTATCTCTACATTCCGGCATCTATTGATTGCGGCGTGCACTCGTAGCGCCCTTCGCTCCCGGGGCGATGGCTCAAATGAGATCACCCTTCCGTGGTTCCCTACACGCTTGGATGCCAATAACGTATAGAGGCCATGATGCGCCCCGATGTCAAGGACCGTCATACCCGGTCGCAGGAAACGCTCTACAAATGCCAGTTCCGCTGACTCGAAGTCGCCTTTCCTAATCGGCACTCTAAAATGGTCGTTTCGCAGCACCCACCAGGCCCCGAAAGCGAGGCGGATCGGTCGCGGCATTTTATTGGCTCCGCTGGACAATCGAAAACGGGCCGCCTCCAGCTTTTCGCGCCACGGTCTCTGCAGGAACCGTCGTATCCGAGGCATCACGCCGTCCCCGTTGTTGTCGAGAGTCACGATTCTGTAATTCCACTTATTCGCGCGAGGTAGCGCCAGCAGCCGGTTTATTTGGACTCACCGTCAATTCCGTGTGTTATCAGACCGTCTTTTTTTCACCAGCGCTTTAGCAAGCGCGATCCAAAGGCACGCAATAGCCAGAACTCCCCGGCACAGAAATCGCGCAAACGAGACCACTCGGTCGCCCATGGATCCGATTTGCCGAGATTGAGTCGAAACGGCTCTTTGGCGAGCATAAGGTTTGGTGCCGTGAGTGCAATTTGGGACGCCACCAAAAAGGTTCGACATTTCTTTCGCGAAATCGTCGAAGTAAATTGCGGATCGTCCGGCAAAGAATGGAAGCGATAAACACACGGAAAACCAGCCCGGTATAACATCTTCACCAGGCAAGGCTCCGTTGGACAAAAAGCCACGTACTGCAGTCCCTGGTCACTGACATGCCCTTCATCCAGCAACTCCAGATTGGGGAACGCTCCAGGCACACACATCGACTCTACAATTAAAACCTTCTGAGTGAGCGCATGGAGATTGCGGATAGCACGAAACGGATTCTCAAGATGATAGAGCAACCCAACGCACAACACGAGATCGAAGCGCCCAATCTCAGCAAATGATTCGTCTTCGACATCACGACGGACAAAGTCGATATCAGGATGGCGGCGCCGACCTTCGTCGACGTTCTCTTCTCGGCCGTCTACCGCTAGTACTCGCAATCCTAAGTCGTGCAGAAACCTCGCGAAATATCCGACTCCCGCGCCAACATCGAGCGCGGACTTCAAAGCAATGTGCTGTTGCACAGGCTCCAGAAAGCGGGCAATAAACTCCTGACGGACTTTCGTGTATTGCCGCGTCGAGTCGCTGTCAAACGGCCACTGCTTTTCCACCTTAATCTCGGCCTCTTATTTCAAGTCGCGACGGAACGTTTAATAGCCCGTTCCATTCATCGTCCTGATGCTGGTGTCCTTCCGTCGCCACAATCATCTCCGGGACGCAGTCCCACGCATCCAATTGCTCCCCCTCATCATACAAGCTCACTTGCCAACTGTATGGCCCCGGACGAATCGGGAGCATCGGAAAAGTGTAGCGAAATTCATGCTCGCCCACCCCCAGCTTTACCCCATCTGTGGCCCACGCCCAAATCAGTTCCCGCTCATGACTGAAAAGCGCACAGCCGTGATGCCCAGCGCGCACCGGCTCCGCCACCTCTACGACAAATTTCACCGTGACTGGACCCAAACCGCACAGGATGTTTGGCTCCCCGCCCCGTGGCTCAACCACTTCCCAGCGCACAAACCGCGCTTTTGTGGCGAAGTCTGCGGCACGAGCGCGCGCATTGCCGTCGCTGTCCCCACGCGACATCGCCGACTCATAAGCGCTCACCACCTCGTGCGTCCCGCCCGCCATGCGAATCGACCCGCCATCCACCCATGCCACGCGCTCACACAATCTCCGAATCTGGTTCAGCTGGTGGCTCACCAGAACCACGGTCCGCCCGCCCTTCGCTACTTCTCCCATTTTGCCCAGGCACTTCTTCTGAAAATTGATGTCCCCCACTGCCAGAACTTCGTCCACCAGCAAGATCTCCGGCTCCAGGTGCGCCGCCACCGCAAACGCCAGGCGCACGTACATCCCGCTGGAATAATGCTTCACCGGCGTCTCGATGAACTTTTCGATCTCGGCGAAGGCCACAATTTCGTCAAACTTCCGGTCGATCTCCCGCTTGCTCATGCCCAGAATCGAACCGCTCAAGTACGTGTTCTCCCTGCCCGTCAGTTCCGGATGGAACCCCGTCCCCACCTCCAGCAAGCTGCGCACCCGCCCGTGAATCTCCGCCCGGCCCTCCGTCGGCCGTGTGATCCGCGACAATATTTTCAGCAGCGTCGTCTTGCCCGCCCCGTTCCTCCCGATCAATCCCAGAACTTCGCCCTCGCGAACCTGCAGGGACACATCCTTCAGCGCCCAAAACATCTCCGGCTTGGCACCGCGTAGCGCCTCCCAGGGTGACCGCGCGAAGCGCTCCAACACGTGCCGCAGCCCGCTATCGACGCGCACCCCCCGCCGATACTGCTTTCCCAACCCCTCCGCGTGAATAACTGTCGTCATGAATTTCAACCAGCCTGCTGCCGTACCGCGTCGACCATTTGGATCACTCACCTATCTTAATAAGAATTCGCTTGACAAGCGATATACTTATATGATAACGTCCGTCATGTTAGCTCGACAGACACCCCTCCTCGAACCCCTCCCAATCACACTAACTCCTTTACTCCGATACTCTTGCGGACTCTTTGTCTCTCTTTGCGCTCTTTTTCGCACTCCCGTCCTTTGTTTTCAATCATTTGCGCGCTCTTTGACAAAACACCGGGGTGGGGGGACCGCGATTCCCGTTTCGGCCACCCACTATTCACTACCCACTACTCACCACCCACTCTCCTTTAACTACCTTTAGAATCAACACTTGCAAATGTGTAACAAAACAAACAAATTTAACTCTCTTTAGAATGAACACTTATGCAAAACCGGGGGGAGGGGGAGGCGCACAACAGAAAACCGCCAGTCTAAAGACCGCCGCTACGCACTCACAGATGTCGGGCTTCCCGACAAACGGCGTCGGGATCCCCAGACGGCGGGGGAAAGCTCAGCGCTACTTGCGTATGGTTCAGTCGGAGAAGGCGTAGCCGAGGCGGGCGACATCATGGAGAAGGCGCTTGGCGTTCAGATAGAGCAAGTAGGTTCTATGCTCGGCGTTCTCCTGAAACATCACGCGCAGGCGCTCGGTAAAGGGCAGAGGACCGGGCGTGCAATTTGCCAATAAGAGAGAAGTCTTCTCGGCCTCCGCGACGTAGCCCTGGAAAGCGTCAACGCAGCTCGCGTGCAATTTGGCAAATTCTACTTCATTCACGGGGAGCCGCCTTTCTTGGTGCGAACCTAATGGGAGAAACTTTTGACCGCGGCGGCTTCCGTATTGCACACCTGGAAAACGGTGGCCAGCCTGGTGGTTTGCAAGACTTCGAGGAACCTGCAGCCCACGTTACACAGTTTGAGCGAGGCGCCCTCGGCTTTCGCGCTTACGTGCGCGGCGAATAATGTGGCGAGGCCGTCGCTGTCGATACAGCTGATGTGCTCCATGTTCAAGACGATCTGTTTCTTGCCCTGGGCGATGAGGAGCTGCAATTTCTCACGCAGAGCATCGTCTTCCTTGCCGAGCACGATGCGGCCGTCGAGGGTGACAACGGAAGTTCCGTTTGTTTCGCTGTTCGTTATATTCAATGACATTGCGCGCCTCTTGTCGCACCGACGAAAACCCATTGAAGGGAAAGGGCTGGGGGGAGACAGGCGCCTATGTACTTGCGTGGGGGTGGAAGGCACCTGTCTGTAAGCGAGCGGTAGTTCTCGCGTCACGCATGTTTGATGGCACAAGGGTAGCATTCGCAGGACGGGGAGACTGTTCGGTATGGGACAGTTTGCGCTTTCCACGGCAGCGCCAGTCTAAAAACCGGTGCGAGGTAAGCTCAACCCGACGGCCGCCGCCGCTGGGCGTTGACTTGGGTTGGCGGGTGGCCTAGTATGCGCGGCGGTTGCGGCTTGCTGCCACTGGCGGGCGGAATGAGCGATTGGGTTCACATACAGGCCAATTCCGGGGAGGAGTTGATGCAGTTGCATCACTTCTCGATGGTGAAGCAGCAGGCGAGCGGTAACGTGACGTTTGCGATTACGGTGAAGGAGTTTGCGGTGCCGCCTCCGGGGCAGCGGCTGCGTTTTTATGCGGAGGCGGACAAGGCGGTGAATCAGAAGACAGCGGCGTTTGTGCCGTGCGGCTGGGGCACGTCGCTATTTTCGGCGTTGGGAGATTGCGTGCGTCTGATCCGGCAGTTTCCGTACGAGGGCGAGCAGGGGAGCGGGGAGCGCGCGGCCGCCCACTCTTCCGGACCGTCAAGCAAATGATCTTGCTTTTCACAAAGCGCACGGTGCAGCCGGGCGTGACGGCGCTGGCGATCGAGGGCAACATTCACTGCGGCCCGGAATGCGCGCGGCTGGAGCGCGAAGTGGATGCGCTGATTGCGGCGCGCGAGACGCGGGTGATTTTGGATATGGCGGGTGTGACGCATGCGGACAGCGCGGCGATCGGAACGATGGTGCGCTGCCTGGCGAAGTTGCGAAGCGAGGGCGGCGGGCTGCGCATCGCGGCAGCACAGGCGATGATCGACTACAGCTTGAAATTGACGAAGGTCGATAAGGTGATCGAGATGTTCGCGACGGTGGAGCAGGCGGCGCAGGGATTTGCTGCGCCGGAAGCAGGCGCCGGTCAGCGGGCTTGACCATGGTCTTCAGGGGCTAAAGCCCAATTAACACTCTCGTTCGGATTGCTGTGGCGGAGGGACGCGGATGACTTGGAAGAAAATTCTGGTCATAACTTGGATTTTGGCTTGGAGCGCGATTTGCGTTGTGGGCCAGGACCTGGGGAAATTGAGCCGGCCGGAGGATGCCAGCTTTGCGGTGGAGCGGGTGGGGCGGATCACGGCGGTGTTTCAGGGCGAGGTGGACAAGGGAGCGATTCCGGGAGCGGTGGTGCTGTTGGCGCGCGAGGGGAAAGTGGTCTATCTGCAGGCGCTGGGGTATCGGGACCGCGAGAAGAAGATGGCGATGAAGGCGGACGCGATCTTTCGCATCGCGTCGATGTCGAAGCCGATTACTTCGGTGGCGGTGATGATGCTGGCGGAAGAAGGCAAGATCGACTTGATCGCGCCGGTGTCGCAATATTTGCCGGAGTTTAAGGACGTGAAGGTGGGCGTGGAGAAAACGGACGCGAGCGGCAAGACGATGGCGTTGGAGGAGCCGCGGCGGGCGATGACGGTGCAGGATCTGCTGCGGCATACGTCGGGGCTGGTGTATGGGCCGTTCGGCAACACGCTGGTGCATCAGGCGTATAACAAGGCGAACTTGTTTGACGGTGGGCAGACGCTGGCGGAGTTTGTGACGAAATTGTCGAAGCTGCCGCTGGCGCATCAGCCGGGGACGGTTTGGGAATATGGGATGTCGACCGACGTGCTGGGGCGGATTGTGGAAGTGGCGTCGGGCATGGCGTTCGACCGATTTGTGGAGGAGCGCATCACGGGGCCGCTGGGGATGCGTGACACGGCGTTTTACTTGAGTGCGGCGCAGGCGGCGCGACTGGCGGAGCCGCAAGTGGATCCGGCTACAGGGAAGCGGCCGGGCGCGAGCAGCGCGGAAAATCTCACGAAAGAGAAGCAGAAATGGTTCTCGGGCGGAGGCGGGATGCTGTCGACCGCGGGGGATTATGCGCGATTTTGCCAGATGCTGCTGAATCGCGGCGAGCTGAACGGCGTGCGGCTGCTGGCGCCGAAGACGATCGCGGTGATGACCGCGGATCAGCTCCCGCCGGGGATTCCGCGCATGGGGCATGAAGAGATGGCGCCGACGCCGGAGATGGGGCAGAGCTTCGGGCTGGGCTTCGCGGTGCGCACCGACGCGGGGCATAGCCCGATTTCGGGGTCGGTGGGGGATTATTTTTGGGCGGGCGCGTATGGGACGTACTTCTGGGTCGATCCGCAAGAAAAAATGTTCGCGGTGTTCATGGCGCAGATGCCGTTTCCGCAATCGGGGTATTACCGCCGCGCGATGCGCGAACTCGTCTACGGCGCGCTGGAGCACTGAGGCGGGCGGCGCGGACGTGAGCTAAGATGCCGGGCTTCCCGACAAACTGCGTCAGGACCGCCACACACCGGCGGAAAGCCCGGCGCTACATGGGAGCGGCGTATCTTGCTTTTGCCGTGGCGGGGGAATATACTCTAAATTCACTCTGAAGCGGTCGCACCGATGAGTGGGCGCAAGCCCGCTTTTTTGTTGATGCCGGTTGGGGTGCACTTGATACCGGCCTTGCCCGGGGAGTCTCCACGTGAATTTGGAGCAGATTCGCGCGGCCGCCGAGCGAGTAGCGCGCTCGGAGGGGCTGGAAGTCGTTGATGTGGAATGGAAAATTGGGAAGCAGAGGTTTTTGCGGGTATATATCGACCGCTTGCCGCAGAAAATGGCGGCGCCGGACAGCGTGATGACAGCGCAGCTGGCTGGCGCGGAGATTTTGGCAGGCGATCCGGACCCGAAGATTAGTCACGCGGATTGCGAGCGGGTGAGCCAGCAGTTGAGCGTGATCTTGGATGTGGAAGAGCTGATTGACGGGCCGGCGGGATACATCCTGGAAGTGAGTTCTCCGGGGCTGGACCGGGCACTGAAGAAGCCGGGGGATTTTGAGAGGTTCACCGGACGGCTGGCGAAGATTTCGACGAGCGAGCCGATAGGGGATGCGAAATTTTTTGAGGGGCGCCTGGCGGGATTCGCGGATGGGAAAGTGCGGATGGCGTTGAAGGGGAAAGAGCCGCGAACGGTGGAGATACCGCTGGAAGGGATTCGGAAGGCGAACCTGGTGGTGGAGTTTTAGGACAAAGAGAAGAAAAGGATTTAACACAGAGGACACTGGGTTCGGAGCACAGAGGTCACTGAGAATAGGTATTGGGCGGAAGAGAGTCAGGAACTAGCAATGGCGAATTTGCTTTATCAACAGATTGAGATGCTGAGCCGCGAGAAGCACATCGAGCCGGAGATCGTGGTGTCTGCGATTGAAGATGCGATGGTGGTGGCGGCGCGCAAATATTACAAGACGGAAGAACCGCTGCGCGGGAAATTCAACGCGGATACGGGACAAGTAGACGTTTTTTCGGTGCTGACGGTGGTGGAAGAAGTTGTCGACCCGAAAAGCGAGATCGCGCTGGCCGACGCCAAGAAAAAGAATCCGACGGCGGAAGTGGGGACGGAAATTCTTACGGTGAAGCCCACGGACGTGCTGGGGCGGATTGCGGCGCAGACGGCGAAGCAGGTTATTTTGCAGAAGGTGCGCGAAGCCGAGCGCGACACGATTTACAACGAATATCACACCCGCGTGGGCGAGCTGGTAACGGTGATTGTGAAGCGCGCGGAAGGGCCGGACCTGATTGTTGACATGGGCCGGACGGAAGCGCGGCTGCCAAAGCGCGAGCAATCGAAGCTGGAGACGTACAACATCGGCGAGCGGCTGCGCGTAGTGATCAAGATGGTGGACCGAGCGGCAAAAGGTCCGCAGGTGATTGTTTCGCGCGGCGACGCCAGCCTCGTGCAGCGATTGTTCGAGATGGAAGTGCCGGAGATTTACGACGGCACGGTGCAGATCCGCTTTGCGGCGCGGGAAGCGGGCGAGCGGACCAAGGTAGCGGTGATGAGCCGCGATAAAGATGTGGATCCGGTGGGCGCGTGCGTGGGCATGAAGGGCATGCGCGTGCAGTCGATCATTCGCGAACTGCGCGGGGAAAAAATCGACATCATTCCGTACAGCGAAGAGACGGTGGCGTTCGCGCAGAAGGCGCTGAGCCCGGCGAAAGTCACGCGCGTGCAGATTATCGATCCGGAATCGAAGAAGTTGGAAGTGATTGTGGAAGACTCGCAGCTTTCGCTGGCGATTGGAAAAAAGGGGCAAAACGTCCGCCTGGCCAGCAAGCTGATCGGCTGGGATATCGACATCAAGAGCGAGGAAGAGAAGCGGCGAGAGATTGAAGAGCAGATGACCGCTCTGACCGCGCCGACTACCCCGTTGACTGCGCTGGCCGGGGTTGGGGCGAAGACCATCGAGAAGATCGAGGCGGCGGGAATTACGAACGTTGAAAAACTCGCGGGGATGACGCCGGAGCAGTTGATGGAAATTCCGGGCATCGGCGAGAAGATGGTGGACAAAATCTATCAGGCGGTGAATCGCTTCTACGAAGGCGGCGGGGAAGCGGCGGCTGCAGACGGAGTGGCGGAGAATGCGGACGCCGTAGCGGAAGATGCAGGCGCGTCGGAAGTCGCCGCGGGAGACGCAGCAACAGCCGAAGAAGCGAGCGCGGCAGGGGCGGAAGCTGGCGTCGTGAATGCACCTGAGGAACAAGCCGTGGAGACTGGGGAAGCTCAGGAAGGCGAGCAAACGGCTGAAGCAGCAGAAGAATCCCCGGCAGAAAACGAAAATGCAGAAGGGGTTGATTCCGCGGAAAAGAAGAAAGATGCGGATCGATCGGAAGAGGCAAAGTCTTAGTACGCATGTCAGACGCAAACCAAGTCCGAATTAATGAGCTGGCCCGCGAGCTGGAGGTCAAGGCGAAAGCGATTATTGACCTGCTGGCCGGGTACGGCGTAACGGAAAAAAAGACGCACTCAAGTTCGATCCCCGCGGATGTCGCGGAGAAGGTGCGCGCGCATCTTCAGGGAGTAGCAGACGCGGAGGCCGCGGCAGAAGCAAAGGCCAAAGCGGAAAGAGAAACCAAAGATGCGGCGGCGAAAGCGGCTCGGATGCGCCCGGCTGCCGCACCGGCTGCGCCCGCGGCTGTACCCGCGAAACCCGCGGTTGCTGCGCCAGCCCCTACAGTTGTAGCGCCAGCGCCTGTGGCAGCAAAACCGGCCGCGCCAGTTGCCGCGCCTGCTGCTGCCGCCCCCGTGAGTGCTGCTCCGCCTGTGAGCACGGCACCCGCGTCGATTGCCCCTGCGGCACCCGCCGCGAAACCAGCGCCGAGTGCGCCTCCCGCAAGCACGCCCGCACCGATTCCGATTCGGCCTACGGCACCTGCCGCGCGGCCTTCGGCTCCAAGTTCTCCGGCGAGTTCTGCTCCAAGTGGAGCTCCGGCGCACCGGCCGTCAGCGGGACCCACGCGACCCACGCAACGTCCGGGTCAAGGGGCTGGACAAGGCACGGGAACACAACCTTCGACGGTGCGTCCAGCGGCGGCAGCTCCTGGAACGACGACGCGACCTTCGGCACCGGCGCGTCCACCGATGCCGACGGGAGGTAATCGCGGACCGCTGCCGGGCACTGGGCCGGGCGGCCAACGGCAAGGCGGACCGCGTCCGGGTCAACCGATGCGTCCGATGCCTGCAGGGCAAGGACGAACGTATCCTTCACGGTCGGGTGGACCGGGAGGATCGGGCGGCGGACCAGCAGGGCAACCAAGACCATTTGAACAACGGCGAGGTTCGCTGCCGACGGGCTCGCGTCCGGGTCCGCGCGCGCCGGGGCGTCCCGGAATGTTGCCGCCACTGCCGCCGGACAAAGCACCGCCGAAGGCTGAGCCAGGCAAGCCGCTCTATACACGAAAGCCCACGCAGCGGCAGCGCCCGGTATTGGACAAGCGAGAGATTGAGGGCGAACGCAAGCTGCACCCGACGCGGCAGCGGCCGGGAGCAGGGCGAGCGGTCGCCGCGGTCATCGCGCCGCCGGAGCCGCGTCCTCCGCGGGACGTAACCATTACGGAAGGCATCACCATCCGCGAGCTGGCGGAGAAACTGGACGTGCGCGCGAAGGAGTTGCTGAAGACGCTGCTGGATCGCGGCGTGTTCGCGAGCATCAACCAGGCGCTGGATGTGCCGACGGCAACGACGCTGGCGGAAACCTTCAGCGGCGTGGTCAGCGTGGTCTCCCTGGAAGAGGAGATGGTGCTCGAGGTTGCCAAGGAAGAGACCAAGGAGAGTTTGAAGCCGCGGCCGCCGGTGGTGACGGTGATGGGACACGTCGACCACGGCAAGACCAGCTTGCTCGACGCGATTCGCAGCGAAGACGTGGCCGCAGGTGAAGCGGGCGGAATCACCCAGCACATCGGCGCGTATAAGGTGCAGGTGAACAATCGCAGCGTGGTGTTCATCGATACTCCGGGCCATGAGGCGTTTACGCGCATGCGCGCGCGTGGCGCGAAAGTGACGGACATTGTGGTGCTGGTGGTGGCGGCGGATGATGGCGTTATGCCGCAGACTAAAGAAGCGATCGACCACGCCAAGGCGGCGAACGTCGCGATCGTAGTGGCCATCAACAAGATCGATAAGCCGGAAGCGCAACCGGAGCGCGTCAAGCGCCAACTCGCGGATAACGGATTGCTGCCCGCGGAGTGGGGTGGCGACACGGAATTTGTGGAAGTTTCCGCGAAGCAGAAGAAGGGAATAGAAAAGCTGCTGGAAACGTTGTTGCTGGTGGCGGATTTGCGCGAGCTGAAGGCAAATCCGGATGCGCCGGCAACGGGAACGGTACTGGAATCACGCGTGGACAAAGGCCGCGGGCCAGTGGCCACAATTCTCGTACAGAACGGGACTTTAAAGCCGAGCGACTTCTTTATTTGCGGCGCGGTGTTCGGCAAAGTGCGCGCGATGTTTGACGATCACGGGCGCACGGTGACGGACGCACCGCCCTCGACACCGGTGGAAGTGCTGGGATTGCAAGGCGTTCCGGAAGCGGGCGACAACTTCCAGGTTACGGACGAAGCGAAGGCGCGGCACATTGTCGAATACAGGCAGAGCAAACAGCGCGACGCGGCAATGGCGCGCAGTTCCGGTTCGCGCATCACGCTGGATCAATTGCACGAGCAACTGAAGTCCGGCGACGTCAAGGAACTGGGAATTGTGATCAAGGGCGACGTGCAAGGCTCGGTGGAAGTGCTCAGCGAAATGCTGCCGAAGCTTTCGACGGATCAGGTAAAGCTGAAGATTATCGGTTCGGGCGTGGGCGCGGTGACGGAGAACGATATCCTGCTTGCATCGGCGTCGGGCGCGATTGTAATCGCATTCGGAGTGCGGCCGGACCGCAAAGCCCTGGAACTGGCACAGCAAGAGCACGTGGACGTTCGCACGCACAACATCATCTACGAAGTTTCCGACGAAATTAAGAAAGCCATGGAAGGCCTGCTGGAGCCCGTCATTCAGGAGACGTACGTGGGCCGCGCGGAGGTGCGCAACACGTTCCGCGTCAAGGGCGCGGGCACGGTGGCGGGCTGCTACGTGGTGGACGGCGTGCTCAAGCGCGATGCGCAGGTGCGCGTGGTGCGCGACGGAGCAATCATCTACACCTCGAAGCTCAGTTCGCTGAAGCGGTTCAAAGATGATGCTAGCGAGGTTCGCACGGGCTTTGAATGCGGAGCAGGAATCGCGAATTTCAACGATGTGAAGGTCGGCGATATACTGGAATGCTTCCAGGTGACGAAGCTAAGCGCGGCGGAAGCCGCAGCGCAGAGCAGCGCGCCGGCTTCGCGCAAATAACTGCAAATCCTGTCCCGCGGAGCCGCTCATGCCGGTGGGTCTACTTACCCTCGAGCTGCACATCCCGGATGCACATTCGCTGAAGGACAAGCGGCAGATCGTGCGCAGCTTGAAGGACCGGCTGCGGCGGCATTTTAATGTTGCCGTGGCGGAGATGGAATATCAGGACGTGTGGCAGCGCTCGATCATCGGGGTGGTGACATTGTCCACCGCCGAACAGCACGTGGAGGAATCGCTGCAGTTGGTGTTGAGGGAAGCGGACCGGCTGCTGGGTCCGGTTCTGATCAATCACGTTGTGGAAATGATTTAGAAGGCTGGCGATGAGTCCGACGAATCACCGACATGAACGGGTAGGCGAGGAAATTGCGCACGAAATCAACGCCATGCTCGCCGGTGAGCTGAAAGATCCGCGACTGGAAGGCATGGTGCTGGTCAGCGAAGTGCGCGTACAGCCGGACATGAAGCACGCGCGCGTGTTTGTGAACATGCGCGGCAGCAGTAAAGAGCAGAGTGATGCCATCAAGGCTCTGGAGCACGCGTCGGGTTTCATTCGCAGCGAACTGATCGAACGGCTGCAGTTGCGGCGCCTGCCGGAGTTGCACTTCACCCTAGATCTATCGCAGGAGCACGTGGAACGTATCGAGCAATTGCTGAAGGAGATGAAGAAGGATAATCCCTCCTCCAAACTCTGAGTGTCAACTCCTAACTTCTGACTGCAATGCCAAAACAGCCGCAAGTGGCGCCTTTCGACGGCGCCCTGGTAATCGACAAACCAAAAGGAAAAACCTCGCACGACGTGGTGGACGCAGTGCGGCACCTGGCTGGGTTTCGGCAGATTGGGCATCTTGGCACTCTGGACCCGTTGGCCACCGGTGTTCTGGTGCTGCTGCTGGGCCGCGCGACGCGGCTGGTGCAGTTTTACGCCGGACGGCGCAAACGATACACGGCGGGATTTCGCTTCGGGTTTGCGACCGACACGTATGATTCCGATGGCGAAGCGCAAGGACCGGATGCCGCGCCTGCTCTCGACAAATCCGTGCTGGAACGACTGGCAAGCGAGGGCGTCGGCCGCTTTCAACAAATGCCGCCGGCTTTTTCCGCGAAAAAAGTGAAAGGACGCCCTGCCTACGAGCTGGCGCGCAAGAAACAACCGGTAGAACTAAAGCCGGTGGATGTCGAGCTGTTTGAATTTAGATTGATTGAGATTCGGGGCAGCATCGCGCGTTTCGTTATCGAGTGTTCATCGGGAACCTATATCCGATCACTGGCGCACGAAATGGGGCAGAAGATGGGGTGCGGCGCGCATCTGGCGGAAATCGAGCGCACGGCGGTGGGGGAATTTTCGCTGGAGCAGGCCGTGAAGCTGGAGGAGTTGGCGGAAGGGGCGCGCGCCGGCAAGTTCGCGGACTACCTGATTCGGCTGGAAAACCTGCTGCCGAATTTTCCGAAGGTGAATGTGCTGCCGATTATCGAGCGGCGCGTGCGGCACGGAACGAAGTTCAACGTGACGCTGGCGCAAGTGCAGCCCGGCCGCGTGGAAGCTCCGCCCGGGGCAACGACGCAGCTCGACGGCGGCGAGTCGCGGCCACCGCGCTTGCGCGTTTTCAGCCAGCAAAACACCTTGATCGCTATTGCGGAGGCGGTCGTGCCTCGCACGTATCAGCCGATTGTGGTGTTTGAGCCGCTGCCCTAGTGAGCGTTGTTAAGGTTGAGGCGGCGGCGACGGCTCGGGCGTGGGCGGCTGAGGCTGCTCTGGAGCTTGTGGAAGGCCTCGCACGACGCCGCGTCCAGTGGAAACGGGTTCTCCTGGACCGACGTAGATGCTGCGGGCAGTGCGGATGGGATCGCGGAGCCTTCGCGGCGTGATGAGAATAAGGAACTCGGTATTTGTCAGCGAATTATTTCTATTGCCAAAGGCGTAGCCGAGCCCGGGAAGATTTGCGAAACCCGGGAGTCCAACCAGAGAACGCGTTTCTTCGTTGTCCAATAATCCGCCAATCAGCGTGGTTTCGTCGTCCTTGACGCGCACGGTTTGTGTAAGCGTGCGGTTGGTGATCACCGGAATGCCGTTGACATTCGTGCCGGCGAGAGCGCGGATTTCAAATTCGAGCTGCAATGTGACCTCGTGGTGGGAGTGCAGCGTTGGCGTGGCTTTGACTTTTACGCCGAGGTCGAGGAATTCGGACGCAGGATAGGGAGTCTGCGTGGTGCTTGTACCGGTGGCGAAAGCGGGCGAGTCCTGAATAATGGTGACTACTCCCTGATTTACCGTGGCGCCCAGTGCGGTTAGCGCGACGTCTGGCAGCGAGCTGGACGTAAAAATGCCGCTGATAATGGCGTCTGGACTTGCGGGTGTGCCGATCTCAATACGATTTGAAAAAGTGCCGGCGCCAAGGCCGATGTAAATCCCCAGAGTGCCTTGGCCCTTATTGGTCACAGCCAAGGAAGGGAAGTTGCCGCCGGTAAAGTTCGCGATGACGATGCCTGCAGGCGTAACAGCCGTAGGGAGCGGAGAGCCGGCAGCGGCGGTGAAAGTTGCATCGAGGTTGTTGCTGCCGAGAAGAACAGAAACGGTGTTGTCGCCCTGGTTCACTACCGCGAGGTCGGGAACGGTGTCGGTGTTCAGGTCGCCTGTGGCGATGGCTACCGGAGACGTGCCGACGCTGATTGGGGAATTTATGGCTTCCGTGAAACTAATATTCAAATTGGCGTCCACGGAACTCAACAGAATAGCCACGTTGTTCGTGGCCTGATTTACCACCGCAACATCGACCTCGGGAGAGTTGTTGACCGTGTTGCTTTTCGTGCGAAAGTTGGCGGTCACCAGGGCAACCGGTCCCTTTTCGGAAATGGCCGAGGTGTTGGTGAGCGCGAACGGCGAACCCGGAAATTCCGTGAATCCGCCGTTGCCATCGCCTTTGAAGACAGAGATGGTGTTGTCATCCTTGTTGGCCACCGCGAAGTCAGCGTTGCCATCGCCGTTAAAGTCCGCGACAACGACCGCGCTGGGATTCTTGCCGACGGCGTAAGGCGAACCCGCAGCTTCCTGAAAGGTGCCATCGCCGTTTCCGAGCAGGACCGTCACGTTGTTGGATGTGGAGTTGGCGACGACCAGGTCGGCGGTGGGCGTAGCTACCCCGGACGCGCTGGTGATCGTATTTCCGAAAGTAGCGGTGGCGATGGCCGAGGGCCCGGTCTCTGTCTTCGCTAGCGCGAACGGGGAATTGGGGGCCGCCGTGAAGTTTCCATTGTCCTGATTCAGCAAGAGGCTCACGGTGTTGTCGTTCTGATTGGCCACGGCGAGGTCCGGCAGATTGTCGAAATTGAAATCGCTGGACGTCAGCGCGACGGGATTATTGCCAACGGCGAAAGACGTTTGCGGAAAGGTCGTGGAACTTGGCACGCCCGTCAACGAGGTGTTAGTCGCGGAACTGCCGGCGCTGCCTAGGCTCCCTGACAACAGAGAAAGCGTGACCGGGAAGCGATCGCCCACGAAGAAGGTCGCGGGCTTGCCGTCTTGCGCGCGCAGCAACACTTGCCGTCCGCTCTGCACGAGATTGAGCGCGTCGGAGAAATTCGCGGCCACGCCTGGAAGCGTCAGCAAAAATGTAGTGTAGCCGCCGCCCACGAGCGTAAACCCAGGAATGCTGGAGAGTCCCTTGGCGCTGAGCAGCTGCCCTAAAATCGTCAGCGCATTATTGAGATCGGTAGCTTTTTGCAACGTGCGAATGTCGCTGGGGTTGATGAGGAAGGCCTGCGCCGACGAGGGCGGCGTGATACCGAGCTGTTGCGCTTTGTTGCGGTCGACCTCCAGCAATTCGACTTCGAGCATCAGCTCGCCACGCGCGCGCTCAATCTGGTGAATCAGCTCAGCGGCGAGGGCCAACTTCTCGGGAGCGTCGCGCATGGTGATGGTGCGGCTGCGCGTGTCCAGGTCTATGCGCGTTGTGCCCGTGATCTCGCGCAGCATGCGCAGCAATTCCGTCATGTCCTCCGGGTTTGCCGAAGCGAGCAGGGGAAATGTTTGCTCGGCTTGCAGGCCGTACTGGCGGCGTTTTTCCGGAGTGTCCGGGGCAACAAACATTAGTTCGGCGTTCAGCGGTCTCCAAAAAGTGCCCGTAGTCGAGCCGAGAATCGACACCGCGGTATTGAAATCCACATTATCGAGGTGCATGTGTTGCAGTTGGCGCGGAACGAGATCAGGGTCGAAGACAGCTTTGACTCCAAATGCCTGCGCTACTTGCTCGTAAGCGCTGCGCGTGTCGCCGCGAAGATCCAGGTTTCGCCTTCCCGGTTGCAGCTTGAGGTGTGGTAGCCCGGGAATTTTAGTTGTCGGCACGGGAGGCTCATCGTCCTGCATCGATTCCATTTCCGCGTAGCGCTCGGCGACAATTTTGTTTCCGGGGTCAATGCGCATCGCGGTGTTGAGTTCTTCTTTTGCATCCGGGAGCTTGCCAGCGAGGGCCAGTTGCTCGGCCTTATCCACGTGTTCGCGGATCAACCGGGAGCGCAGGGCCGCGCCGCGGCCGACGAGCGCCAGATTTTGCGGCGCAAAGCGCGCGGCTTCGTCGTAAGCCACGAGGGCTTCGTCGATTCGGCCGTCGGCTTCGGCCTTTTCGCCGGCCTCCAGCAGCTTTTGCGCGCGTCTTGGATCCGGGCGAACGATGGCGTTGGGATTTGTGGAAGAAAGTTGCGCCTGCGGCTGCGCGCGAGTCGAGACACAGAGCAGCGCACACAAAACAACCGAGCCAGCTTGGCGGAGAAGCGGTAGGGTCATGAATGGGCGGCTCTTATTCTACGCGAGGAAATGTGCGGGGAGTGCGACTTGACGCTGGCGCGGACGAGCGCGTAAACTTGAATTTGCAGTTGCAAATGATTTTCAACTGGAGATTCCTTGTTCGCGGCTTTTCTCATTGCCCTCCGTGAAGGTGTCGAAGCTGCCCTCGTTGTTGGCATCATCCTGGTTTATCTGTCTCGTACCGGCCGCGCGCACCTGGCGCGCTTCGCCTGGTACGGCGTAGCTGCCGCCACCGCGCTGAGCCTGGCGGTGGCCATGGCCCTGCAGCGCTGGCGCATCAGCGAAGACGGGTTCGAGGGGCTAATGCTTCTCCTCGCCGCCTTCTTTGTGATTTCGATGGTCGTTTGGATGAATCGCGTTGCGCGGCACCTGAAAAAAGATATCGAACAAAAAGTGGAGTCCTACGCTGTGCGCGCCGGCCGCGCCGCGGGCTTGGGAATTTTTCTGTTCGTGTTTTTGATGGTCGTGCGTGAAGGCGCGGAGCTGGCGCTGATTTTACGGGCCGTGGAGATGTCCACCGAGGGCTTGCAGACGTGGATCGGGACGATTCTGGGCATCGCCGCCGCCGTCGCTGTGGGACTTTTCTTCTTTAAAGGCACGTTGCGCGTGCCGTTACACCGGTTTTTTGCCGTGACCAGCGCGATCTTGATGCTCGTGGCCTTTCAGTTGGCGCTCACCGGGCTGCACGAACTCAGCGAGGCGCGCTGGTTGCCTTCGAGCAAGCAAGAGATGGCGCTGATCGGCCCCATCGTGCGCAATGAGCTGTTTTTCTTTGTTTTTGTTTTTGGCGCGGCGGCGCTGCTGATTTTGCGGGAATGGCAGTCCGCTTCGCACGCGAAATCGACGAAAGAAGTCACGGGTGAGGCGGAACGACGGCTGCTGCAGTCGCAGAATCGCAGGTCGCAGCGCTGGATGATGGCTTCGGCGGTCGCCTGCTTGACGGTCATTTTAGTGCTCACGGCGGACTTTATTTATACGCGCGCGAATTCCGCGCCGCCGACTTCGCGGCCCATTGCCGCTGCCGGAAATGAAGTGCGCGTGCCTTTGAGCGAAGTGCAGGATGCGAGTTTGCACTTGTTCACCGTCAATATCGACGGTCAGTCCCTGCGCTTCATGGTCATCAAGAAGCCCAGCGGGTGGGGCGCGGCGCTGGATGCTTGCCGGATTTGTGGCGCGGAAGGATATCGTCAGGATGGGCAGAACGTGATTTGCCGGCATTGCGGAGCGGCGATTTATGTGCCGTCGATTGGCGAGCAGGGCGGCTGCAATCCGATCGGAGTGCCAGCGCGTGTCGAGGGCGGCGACCTGGTGATGGATGTAAGTTCGCTGACGCAAGCGGAGAAAGAGGTCCCGCAGTAGTAGCACAGACACTCATGGCTGTGCCAGCTTAAGCGAGTGGCACCGCCAAGCATGTCTACTCACGTTGTTGAAAGGCGTTTCCCCGCTCTTCCAAATATTGAACTCCCATGTTCCTACGCCTAGTAGCCGATTCCTTCAGCCGCCGCCCCCGCCACAAGCTCCTCACCGGAGCAGCTCTCGCATTGGGCATGGCGGTGGCGACTGCCGCGCTGAGCGTTTCACTGGACGTGGGTGATCGCCTGGCGAGCGAGTTCCGCAGCCTGGGCGCGAACCTACTGGTAACGCCGCAAGCCGACTCGCTGCCGCTGGAAATTGGCGGTGTCGATTATCGCCCAGTAAACGCCGGCGCGTACCTGCCGGAATCCGACCTCGGCAAGCTGAAGACAATTTTCTGGCGGAATAATATCGTGGGCTTCGCGCCGATAGTTGAGATTCAGGCACATGTCTTGCCCATGGGCGGGACCTGGTTGGAAACGCCACTGATTGGCACGTGGGCGGAACACGAGGTAAGTCTTCCAGACGGCAGAACATTTAGTACAGGCGTTACAAAGACTAACCCGTGGTGGCGAATCGACGGACGATGGTTTTCGGAAAATACCAAGGAGTGCGTGGTCGGAACCGAATTTGCAATGAAAAACGGCGTCAAAATTGGTGACTCTCTTTCCATAGCCACGGGTGGAGTCACGAAAATTCCCGCCCCTGAAAAGGTGACTGGCATACTGTCTTCTGGCGGGCCAGAAGATAACGCTGTCATCGTTTCACTCGCAAGAGCTCAGGTCCTCGCGGATAAGCCCAGCCAATACCGCAAACTGTACGTTTCCGCTCTGACCAAGCCCGAAGATGACTTTGGCCGGCGCGATCCGAGCACACTCGCTCCTGCCGATTACGACCGCTGGTTCTGCACACCTTACATTTCTTCGATTGCGCTGCAAATCAGGCAAGTGCTGCCCGGCGCGGATGTCCGCGTGATTCGCCGCGTCGCGGACGGCGAGGGCGCCATCCTTACGCGCGTGCGGACTTTACTGTGGCTCGTGACGTTTGCCTCACTGCTGGCCGCTGCGCTGGCGGTAGGTGCCTCTTCGGCTGCGTCCGTCATTGAGCGGCGCACGGAGATAGGATTGATGAAGGCGCTGGGCGCGGGCTCCGGCACAGTCGGATTCTTGCTCGCGGCCGAGCAGCTTCTGCTGGCTTTCGTCGGAGGGGGGCTCGGCTACGCGCTGGGCATCCTACTCGCTCGCTTGGTGGGGCAGAAAATCTTCGGCGTTGCTCCGGGCTTTTCCTTCCTTGTCCTCGCCGTGACCATTGGACTCGCCGCGATCGTCACGTTGCTTGGCAGCGCCATCCCGCTGCGCCGCGCGTCGCGCTACGAACCCGCGCCGATTTTGCGAGGCGAATGATGCCCGACCGCAAAATGTTCTGGCGCATCATCCGCCGCCTGCTCTCGGCCAATCGCGGCCGTCTCTTTGTCATTTTGCTCGCGTTAGGCGCCGGTGCGGCGATTACCTCCGCATTGCTGAACCTTCAGGTCGACGCCAAGCGCCGCCTCACCACGGAATTCCGCGCCTTCGGAGCAAACGTCATTATTGCTCCCCGCGACAGTCGTGGTTCGACTTCCGCTACCTTGCACCAATCGATCCTACAACGGATTCCCACGCGAATCGGCTCAAATGAAATCTTCAGCGTGGGGTTGCTCTACGCTGTTATGGACGTCGCTGTTGATTCCCATGCGCGTCCTCAGGATGTGCCTTCCAAGCCGACTCCCGTGGTTTTAGCAGGATATTCCACCGATACATATCGCAAGCTGCTTCCGTCGCGGACGTTGGAATCGTCGCAACCGACTGGCTGGACCGACATGTCTCTGTGCTATGCAGGTTCTAACGTCGCTCGACGGTTGAATCTGCATGCGCGCGACTCCCTATTCATCGGCTATCATCTAGGGTCGCTGTACGCGGACGTAGCCACACAAGCCCAATGTTTCGTTCAGGGAATTGACAGCTACGGAGGGCCTGAAGACAACCACATATTTGTCAACCTTGAACTCATCCAGAAACTCGAACACCTGCAAGGACGCCTAAGCGTAGTCGAGCTTAGGATTCCCGGCACGCCGCAAGAAATCTCGGCTTACATTGCGTCGCTGCAGAAAAGCCTGCCCGACGCCGACGTGCGCCCCATTCGCCAGTTCACCGAGGGCGAGGCGAAAATTTACAATCGCATCAGCGGCATTCTCTCGGCGACTGTCGCGTTGGTGCTGGTACTTACCGCGCTTTGCGTGATGGCGGCGATGACGAACGTCGCGATGGAGCGGCGCAACGACGTGGGCTTGATGAAAGCCATCGGAGGCGCGACCCGACGCGTGCTGCGGCTCTTTCTCGCGGAGGCCGCGCTCTTGGGCCTGACCGGCGGCGTCCTCGGCGCGGCCATCGGCATTTTGCTTTCGATGTGGCTGGGCAAGGAGGTCTTCGGCATTGCGGCGCGCCCGCGCTTGATTGTGTATCCTGTATCTGTGGCACTGACCATCATCGTCGCGATTGCCGGCGCCTATCCGCTGCGGCGGCTGGCCAACATTCGCCCGGCAGCAGTCTTTCGGGGCGAAGCATGAGCCCGGCCGCCCAAGTCGTCATCGAATCGCTCACCAAAAAATATGGGTCGCTTCGCGCCGTTGACTCCCTGACTTTCAGCATCGCCCCCGGCGAATGGGTCGCGCTCATGGGGCCGTCCGGCTCCGGCAAAACCACGTTGATCAATATCCTTGGCGGCCTGGACACGCTCACTTCCGGGAGCGTCACGGTCGACGGCGTCGATCTCGCGAAGCTGAGCGAAAGCGAAATAGTTCGCTACCGGGCGGAAAAGATTGGCTTCGTCTTTCAGCAGTTTCATCTTGTGCCTTACCTCAGCGCCGTCGAAAACGTCATGCTCGCGCAATACTTCCACAGCGTTACCGACGAGCAGCAGGCCGGCGATGCGCTAGACCGCGTGGGCCTTGGCGACCGCCTGACACATCTCCCCGCACAGCTTTCCGGCGGCGAGCAGCAGCGCGTGGCCATCGCCCGTGCGCTCATCAATCAGCCCAAGCTGATCCTGGCCGACGAGCCCACCGGCAATCTCGACGAAGTCAACGAAGCCATCGTCTTGCAAATTTTCCGCGAGCTGCATAATGCCGGACACACGATCCTGATGGTCACGCACGACCCGGACATTGCTCGCCAGGCTGACCGCCGCATCGAACTCGCGCACGGCCACTTGCAATTTGACACGGCGCTGCACGGCCCCGGCCATCCGCTCGCCTGCCCGCTCGTCAATACCGCAGACTGCTGCACCGGCGTCTCCACCGACGACGAGATTCGTTTCGACCACCTGCTCGAGCAAATCTGGATCTGCGGCGAGGAAGGGAAGCCCGCGCAAGTCGAGATTCTTCGCGCTACCGGACCGGCCGGCAATCTCCCGATTCTCCCGGATGAGCCTGCCGTGCGCGTGCTCGGTCGCATGTCCGAGCTGCAATTAGTCGAAATGCAAAATGGCGAAGTGCAGTTGACGCCCGGAGGAACCCGTCGCGCACGCGATGTTGTGCGCCGCCATCGCCTGGCCGAGCGCCTCTTCAAGGACACTTTCGCCATCGAAGACTCCGAGGCGCGCAATCAAGCCTGCAAGTTTGAGCACATCATCAGCCCGGAGCTGGACCAGCGCATCTGCAGCTTCCTCGGCCATCCGAAAACCTGCCCGCACGGCAACCCCATCCCGCCCGGCGATTGCTGCAATGGCAAGCCCGCAAAATAGTGCATCCGTCCGCGGGCACCGAAAAATCAGGCCGTTGTAGGGGCACGGCACGCCCGTGCCTGCGCCGAGCATCACCGGCTTCCGAAAAATGGTCTTCCCGAGCGTAGCCCAAAGACCACGTTTTTCGCTTCGCCACCAAAATGGTTTGGGTAAAGTCTATCGATGCGGCGGTGGGGCGGCGGCATCCAACCACTTATCCTGTAGTCCGACTTACCAGGACCCACGCTTTGGAACCAGAATCTTTGGCATCAAGAAGACTATCTAGTTCAACGGCGGACAGGCACATAGCCCTCGCGGTATCTCAGACGCACTCCTTTGTGCTGGTTCTTAACAGAATCAACGAGCTTCACAATGATCTTATGACGCTTTCCGTCCAGGGCTCTTGGCTCAAACCCCAATTCATAGCGAAAATGGAGCTGGCGCAGGATTTCTTCCAAAGCGCCGGCGTACGTTGCGGGCGTCGCGTCGAGGTATTGGCCGCCGGTCTGAGTGGCTACGTAGTGTGCGATTTCTTTCTGTTCGCCGGGTGCAAGCCAAATATGAGGAGAGCGACGGTCCCTCACCCCGAAAGCAATGGCCGAAGTTTCTAGAAGTTCGCCGATGAAGTGATCGGCCTCCGATCTGCTCATGCTGCTGTAGTCCCCATAAAGGAAGATTAGCACTGGCAACGGCTCGGGCCGTGACGAACGGGTCGTATCAACGATCTGCTGCAACGTGTTCTGCAAGGCTAACTCGCCGGCTCGATCGGCGTACTTTGTGTGGGGGCCGGGTGCAAGGACGCGCTCCAACGTGGTAGACACATCCTCGACATTTCTTGTGGACATTAGGTCGAGATTCGATTGTCCATCATCGCACCAATGCGCCACCGCCACAGTATCTCCTTTCTCCACGTATTTCAGAGCTGGTTGGAGACGACTGATTTGTCCTTTGAACAACCCTGAACCTTTTGCTTCAGAGCCTTGCATGTGGCATTGCGCGATGAACCAGATAGCGAGAGGGCGAGTCGTAAACCGTGCGCCGCTGTCAAACGTCTTGATCGAAACCGGATCACTGTTGTCAAAGACTTGAAAGTCGCCTAGCTTCAATGTCTGGTCCGGAAGGCCATTCTTGGCATTCAGGGCAATCACATCGACCAAGACTAGATTGGATTCAATGTGGATCGTGGGCGCAGGTGATTGAGGAACTGGCGAGGCGTCCTGGGCCACGGCCAAGGGTGTAGACACGCTTACTAGAAGCAAAAGCAGCGGTAATAGAATCACAGCACGCATTTCGTGACACGCTGAAATCTTAGCACCGCTCAACCGTGAAGTGCCTGGTAAACGCTGTGCGGGCTCAAGCCCGCCGCTACGTAACGGCGAGAGAAAAGGAGATCCCTCACACCGCTCGCAAAAAAAACCGCGAGCGGGTTCGAGATAACCAACGTGTGATTGCGACGGAAAGCGGGAACGGCGAGAAGTGACTTCAAAAGAAAGACAGGCAGTCCGGCTTGGGTTAAGCGGGTTTCACTGCCTTTTCAAAGTAGCAGGCTGCCTGTCACGCGCATATTTAGGGCTAATATCGGACGGAGTGCAGGAAATCTGTTGTTTGATTGGTGTAGCAAGCAAAACCGGACGACTGTAGACCGCTTCTGCGCTATCCTTTCCCTTTTTCGGAGGGTGAAGGATGCCGACGCGGGATGACGCCTGGAAACTGCTTTGCGAGTACACGCAGTCTGAGAGTTTGCGCAAGCACATGCTGGCGGTGGAGGCTTGCGTGCGGGCTTATGCTCGGAAGCAAGGTGCGGACGAAGAGACCTGGGGAGTTGCTGGGCTGTTGCATGATTTCGATTACGAGCGCTGGCCCAACGAGGCCCATGCTCCGGACAAGGAGCATCCCGCGGAGGGCGCGCGGATTTTGCGGGAGCGCGGGTACTCCGAGGAGATTGTGCGGGCGATCCTTTCGCATGCGGATTACTGCAATGTGCCGCGGCAGTCGCCGCTTGAGCATGTGCTCTTTGCCTGCGACGAGTTGGCCGGCTTTCTTACCGCTTGCACTTACGTTCGGCCGTCGAAGAGCATCCTTGACCTGGAAGTGGACTCGGTGAAACGGCGGCTGAAGGATAAGGCGTTTGCGCGAGGCGTCAACCGCGAGGACGTGCGCAAAGGGGCTGAAGAATTGGGCGTGCCGCTGGAGGAGCACATTGGGTTCTGCATCGGCGCGCTGCGCGAAAAGGCTGATGCGCTCGGGCTGCGCGGCAACATCGCGGCAGCAGCATCGACGTAAACGTTTAGGTCTGGTTCATTCCTGAAGGATGCCGGGCTTCCCGACAAAAGGCGTCGGGACCCCCACACACCGGGGGAAAACCCGGCGCTACAACTGGTGCGCTCGGGCAGCGCGGCAACATCACGGCGGCAGCCTCGACGTAGACGTTTAGGTCGGGTTCATTCGTGAGGCAAAGATGCCGGGCTTCCCGACGAGAGGCGTCGGGACCCTCCCCACACAGCGGGAAAAGCCCGGCGATACAACTGGTTCCGTCGCGACCTGAGTCGACACACAGGAACGCTCGCGTTGCTCGCTGCGCCAGTCTAAAGACCGCCGCTACGTGGATGCTACTCCCAGGTCCAGTTGGCGAATTGTTCGCGGAGGGCGGTTTTTTTGAATTTGCCTACGCTGGTGCGGGGGATTTCTGGGACGAAGACGAAGGCGTCGGGGAGTTGCCATTTCGCGAAGGATTTGGCTAGGAAGGCGCGGAGCTCTTCGGGTGTGGCGCTGGCGCCATCTTTCAGGACTACGGCGGCTAGCGGGCGCTCTTGCCATTTCGGATGGGGGACGCCTACTACCGCAGCTTCTTTTACGGCCGGATGACCCATGAGGGTGTTTTCCAGGTCAACGGAGCTGATCCATTCGCCGCCGGACTTCACTAGATCTTTGGCGCGGTCGACAATTTTGATGAAGCCTTCGTCGTCGATGGTGGAGACGTCGCCGGTTTTGAACCAGCCGTCGGCGGTCCAGCGATGGGCCTGGTCGGCAGCTTTGTAGTAGCTGGCAGCGACCCAGGGACCGCGAACTTCGAGTTCGCCGGCGGTTTCGCCATCGCGCGGGGCTTCGACGTCTTTTCCATCGGGGCCGGGGCGGGTGACGCGCAGCTCGACGAACGGGGCGGGCCAGCCTTGCTTGGCGCGGACGTCGTAGCGCTGGTCTTCGGTCCAGCCGAGCATGTGGCGCTTGAGGCGACCGACGGTGGCGACCGGCGTGGTCTCCGTCATGCCCCAGAGATGCATGATATGGAGATTGTGTTTATCGAGGGCGCGCATGAGTCGGACGGGGGGCGCGGTGCCGCCGATGACGATGCGTACCGGCGAACGAAATTTCCAGCGGCCGGGATTTTTCTCGAGAGCGTAGAGAACGCCGAGCCAAACGGTGGGCACGCCGCAGGCAATGGTGACTTGCTCGCGCTCGATGAGATCGAGGACGCTCTCGGCGTCGACGTTTGGGCCGGGGAGAATCAGACGCGCGCCGGTCATCACGCAGGTGTACGGAAGGCCCCAGGCGTTGGCGTGGAACATGGGAGCGACGGGGAGAACGGTGTCGTGATGGCTGATGGCGAAGCAATCGGCCATGGCCTCGGCGAAGGAATGGAGGACGATGGCGCGGTGCGAGTAGACGACGCCTTTGGAGAATCCGGTGGTGCCGGAAGTGAAGCACATGGCGGCGCCGTCGTTTTCGTCTAGTTTGGGATATTGGAAATTGTCGTCGGCTTCGGAGAGGAGTTGCTCATAGTTCAGGAATTTGTTAGGGATTTCGCCGCAGCCGTAAGGGACGACGATGACGCGCTCAAAGGAAACATCCTGGCGGCACTTCTCGTAGGTAGGGAGAAGGACGTCGTCGATAAGCAGAAAGCGATCTTCCGCATGACGGACGATGCCGGCAATCTCGTGGGGATGGAGCCGCAGATTCAAGGTGTGCAAGATACCGCCGGCGCAGGGAACTCCGAAAAAGGCTTCGAGGTGACCGGCGTGGTTCCACATCATGGAAGCGACGCGATCGCCGGAGCGGAGACCGAGCTTGGTGAGGGCGGAGGCGAGGCGGCGGGCACGATGATAAAAATCGCCATAACAGGTACGGGTGATGGAACGGTCCGGGCGGCGGGAAACGATTTCGACGCGAGAGAAAAGTTTGTCGGCGCGCTCGAGCAGCGTGGGGAGGGTGAGTGGAAAATCCATCATCGTGCCGCGCATGCGAGCACCCCAATTGGGCTGGAACACCGGGCATCCTATCACCGAAAGCGATCAAAAGGATTGGCGCGCCGGGAGTTGGTGAGCGCGGCAAATGGCGAGGAGAGCGGTGACAAGCGACCTACAGGCTCTTTCTCGTTGCAAATAGGGTAAATTTTCGAGAGGATGGCGGTGACCGCTGGAGTGTCCAGTCTCGCGCCCGTGGTGGCCCTGCTACCCGGACTGCCCGTGTACGACGCTCGTCTCTTCGGCGCGCACCGCGACTCTAATTCGGGTTCGGGCAGAAGGAGTGGGCAGGTGAAGAAGCTCTATATTGGGAATCTTCCGTTTTCCGCTACGGAAGATCAACTCCACGAGTGGTTCTCTCAGATTGGCGTAACACCCTCGGGCGTCAATCTCATCCGTGACCGTTTTACAGGGCAGTCGCGCGGGTTTGCATTCGTCGAAGTAAATAGCGATGAAGATGCGGATCGCGCGGTCAATTCGTTGAACGGCCAAAATTTTGGCGGGCGCAACCTCGTGGTGAATGAAGCACGGCCGCAGGCAGAGCGTGCCGGTGGCGGCGGAGGTGGCGGGCGCGGCGGATACGGAGGCGGGCGCGGCGGCGGAGGTGGCGGCGGACGCGGTGGCCATGGTGGTGGTGGCGGACGCGGCGGCGATCGAGGCGACCGGGGCGATCGCGGCAATCGCTGGTAAGCACTCTCTCCAGGTAGCAAGCGGCTCTTTTCTCGGTCCGCGAAAACTCCCTTGAAGAAACTCTAAGCGTTGCTGGTGTGTGTCGGCGCATTGGTGCGCTTGGGCGCGACGCGCTCAATTTTTCCGTCTGCGTAGCGATAGCGCACAACGGTAAGGGTGCGGATGGCGCGATCCACGAGCGACGCAACGTCGAGCGCGGATTCGGCGTTGTCTAAAGCTTCCGACGTTGCAAACAGCGCCGGCGATTTGGATTGAAACACGGGGCAGCAATCGTGAAAAGGCTGCTCGGAAATATCGTGAGTACCGATGCGGCGGGCGAGTTCCTGAATCTCGAGTTTGTCGTCTCCGATCAGCGGACGATAGAGCGGCAGAGCGGCGATGGAACCGACGGCCTGCAGGTTCTGCAAAGTCTGCGAAGCTACCTGGCCGAGACTGTCTCCGGTGATTACGCCTTTGCCGCCGCTGCGCCGGGCGATGCATTCTGCGACGCGCAGCATCAAACGGCGATAGAGCAACGTGCGGAAGGCTTCCGGGACGTGAGCGGCGATTTCCCGCTGCAGCGGTTCGAACGGGACAAGGTACAGCTTAGTGGTGAATTGCCAGGGGACCAGGCGCTCTACGAGCTGGCGGGCGACGTGAACGGAAGATTCCCCGGCGGCGGCGCCGCCTCCCCAAAAATGCACGAAGCTCAAATGAGCGCCGCGTTTCATCATTTTGTATGCGGCGACGGCGGAGTCAAATCCACCAGAGAGCAGACAGACGAGGCGTCCCGCGGTGTTCGGTGGGAGTCCACCGGGGCCGAGGATGCGACGTGCGTAAATGAGTAGCGGCCCGCGAGTGATTTCGATGCGGCAGGTGAGCGCGGGCGATTTTAGATCGACGCGCACATGGCGGCCTTCGGCTTGCAATTTGTCAAAGAGGTAGCCGCCGACCTGGCGCTCGATAGCCATGGCGTTGAGGGGGAAATTTTTGTCGCCGCGGCGGGCGCGCACGGCAAACGTGGCGAACTGTTCGGTGCGGACTTCTTCCCACGCGGCTTCACAGAGGGTCTGGACAGGATCGGCAGCCAAGTCCGGACGGCGCAACACGCGTGCGATAGCGAGATGCGAAATACCGCTAACGCGGGTCAGGCGCTGTAAGGCCTCATCTATATGCGCGGCGTCGGCGACTTCAACGATCAGGCGGTCGGCGGGCTGCGAGATGCGAGCTATGGGGATACCGCCGAGCGCGCGGTGGAGAGCTTCACGCAATTTGTGCAGGAAAAAACGGCGGTTGCCGCGCTTGAGCCAAAGCTCGTGATAGTGAACGACGATGTGCGAGGAAGGCATCATTTCTCAGTGGGTCACCGGCGTCATTCTCAGTGGCCAACGGGGGCGGATGCGCGTAGTATACAGCCGCCTGCGAGCTGGTTTGCAGCCGAGTTCGTAACAAAATTGCAAACGCCGGCACACAAGCGCGTCGGCCCGATTCCGCCAGGTTGATACGGACGTCTCCAGTAGCAGAACCAGGCTAGCGGCCCAGGCCCGAAGTACGCGAAACAATTAACCCCGTAACGGGTTTGATACAGCAGGAGAGGAAATGTCTCGCGGGAGCCGTGGGCGCGTATATCGTAGGCTTCCTGGCGAGGACGCGAGGTGCAGTGGCGCGCCGGGTAAAAATACAGTGAAACCCACGGGCCAGCTTTGCATCCAATCGGGCAGAGAATACGTCGAAGGATAGTAGAAGCGGATAGTATGACGACTTGGCACAAACGCGATTGGAAGCAGTTTTACGAACTGGCGCGCCGCCCTTGGCAGCGTCATCGGCCGCCACGACCGGTGTATCCGACGGGAATCAATCGCGTGCTGCCGGCGCAGGGCTTTAGTTTGTCCGAGCTGGATGACGCCGGCGTCGATCTGGATTTGGCTGAGGCGCTGGGCTTGCCAGTGGATGCGGGACGGATCGGCGCTTATGGCCCGAACGTGACGGTGCTGCGCGACTTCGTGCGGTCGTCGCGTCAGCCGCTATAATCTCCTTGCACAGTATTCTCTCTTAACTTCGTTTCCTACTTTTCATTGCGGGGCGGCAGTTGGTGTGCGGCTCAGTTGCTCTAGAGCTCTGTCGATGCGGTCGAGTTCTTCCTGCAACTGGGAGAGTTTGGCTTGCTCGACTCGGAGCTCTTCTTCGGCCTCGATTTTTCTTGGTTGAATCTCTTGCTCCTCGTTACCTAGCTGTTCGAGTCTCATTTTCATTTGCGCCAATTGCTCGTCCGTTTGTTTCTCTTTGCGCTCGGCGTCGCTTTGGGTATTTCGCAAATCCTCCAGATGTTTGACAACGGCGGCTAATCTTTTTTGTTCGGACTGGTTCCCGGTGAGCCTTGAGCGGTCGTTTTCGATGCGCTGGGAAAGGCGAGTGACCACAATTTGTTGGGCTTGCACGCGGTAGATGAGAATTTGGGCTCGCTGTGCAGCCACGGTGGCGCTGCGCAACTCCTGTCGGAGTTGATGCACTTCCGCCAAGAGCGCTTGAAATGTCTGCGAGTCGGTGGAACCTGACTGGGCGTCAAGGGTTAGCGGGAAAATGAAAAGAATTACCGCGAAAAAGATCCATGCACGCATAAAGCCTCCCCACTGGGGATTGTATACGCAGGACGGGTTTGTGCGTTGCCAGGGAAGCGGGTAAAATAGAGGCCTTCGCCCAATCTATGGCCTCGCCTTTCCACATCATCTCGAATACAGCGGTGGCGCCGATTCCGACGCCTGGGGCGCATCCGCGTCCGGAATGGTTGCGGGTTAAGTTTTTTGGCGGCGAACGCTACCAGGATTTGAAGCGCATCATGCGCACATTGGACTTGCATACGGTTTGCGAGAGCGCGCGCTGCCCGAACATGGGGGAATGCTGGGAGCATGGAACGGCAACGTTCATGATTTTGGGGGACATTTGCACGCGGGCGTGCGGATTTTGCGCGGTGCCGTCGGGCAAGCCGGTGGGTCCGCCCGATGAAGAGGAGCCGTTTCGCGTCGCAGAGGCCGTCGCGCGCATGGGCTTGCGCTATGCGGTGGTGACGTCCGTTAATCGCGACGACCAACCGGACGGGGGCGCACACATTTTTGCGCGGACGATCGAGGAGATTCGGCGGCGGGTGCCGGGCTGCAAGGTGGAAGTGCTGATTCCCGACTTTCGCGGCGACTGGAGCGCACTGAATACGGTTCTTGCCACTAAGCCGGACGTGCTGAATCACAACACGGAAACGGTGCCGCGGCTTTACCGGCAAGTGCGGAAAGGCGCTCTGTATGAGAGATCGCTGGAACTTCTGCGCCGCGCGAAACAAACGCATCCGGACGTGCCGACAAAGACCGGTTTGATGCTGGGACTCGGGGAAGAAAAAGACGAGGTGCTGGCTACGCTGCAGGATCTGGCGGCGCAGGGCACGAACATTCTCACCTTGGGCCAGTACCTACAGCCGACGAAGGAGCACTTGTCCATCGTTCGTTACGTGCATCCGGATGAATTTGCGGAGTTCAAGATGCTCGGCGAAGCGATGGGATTCAAGCATGTGGAGGCGGGACCGCTGGTGCGGTCGTCTTATCACGCTTTCGAGCAGACCGAATCGGCTATTCGCTAACTTTCGTCTGCAACTTCAAAGCGCGCGCTGACGAGCTACTTTGGTGCTGCGGTAGACCAATCCGTAAAGGGGACGGCGCGGCCGCCGCGCACTACGGTGGGAATTACATGATCGAAACCTTTGTGATCCTTCGCTGAGTAATCCAATTTGAGCTGCGGGCCGAAGCCGACGTCTTCTTCGTGAATGGACTCGATGCCGCGGATGAGTCCTTCGCGAGTGAGCTCTTTTCCGGCGCGCTTCAATCCTTCCACCATGACCATGGCGTCCACGAAGCCTTCCAGACTGACGAAATTGGGGCGTGCGGAAGGGGCATACTTTGAGAGCGTGCGACGGTACAGTGCCACACCCTTCAAGTCGGTGAGGTAATAGGGCGGCACCACTTGCGTGATGACCATTCCTTCGGCGTCGTCGCCAGCCTCCGTGATCAGCTCATCCGTGCCGACGAAAGAGACGGTCAAGAAAAGGGGTTTCCAGCCCTTGGCATGCGATTGTTTTAAGATTGGGGCAACGGTATTCGGTGGGCCGACGAGCACAACGGCTTGCGGGTTGGCTGCGCGCACGGTATCAATCGCAGCGCTGACGTTCGCGGTTTGCCGCTCGTAGGAAGCTACTTTGACGGGCTCGGCGCCATGGGTCTTGAGCGCTTCCGTGACTCCACCAAGCACCGCGGTGCCGAACGCATCTTCGGGATAGATGACTCCAACTTTGTGGTAACCGAGCTTGTCCCAAACGCCGTCCATTTGCTCGCGCGTTTCGTCGTAATAAGAAGCGCGCACGTTGATAACCCAATGGCGCAGCGGCGCGTACAACGTTCGAGCGCCGGTGAACAGACCAACTAGAGGTATTTTGTTAGTTTCCGCCATAGGCAAGTACTTTACGGCCGTCGGCGTACCCACGAAAAATCCCATGGCAAAGACCCTGTCGCTCAAGAGGCGGTTAAAGCATGTCTCGGTTTTGGCTGGGTCGTAGCTGTCGTCGTAGGAAATCAGCTTGAGTTTTCGCCCATTCAGGCCACCTTCATCGTTAATCAGGCTGAAATAGGCCTTCGCACCGGTTACGGTCTCCACACCGAGAGAGTGCGACGGCCCCTCAAGCGCTGAGCATGAGCCAATCGAGATGGTGTTGTCTGTGACGCCGGGAACGCCTTGACCGAGCGCGCCGAGCGATGTACCAAAAAGAAACAGGCCAAGAACAATGTGCCGTAAGCTGGGGCGCACACACTTACTCATCCACGCACCTCACGCCAACAATCCCTGTTTTCTCTCTCGACCGGATGGAACGTGGAGTCATGTTCAATCTGTGGGCGGCGGATTGTCAATCCAGATTCGCCCCAGGTAGCTACTAAAGAGGCATCCGTGAGCGACTTTAGACACACCCCAACGCCATCGGGGCGTGGGGAAATCGTTCGAGAGGCAAGGAAATACTACGAACGGGCAGTTGCGGCGGCGGCAGCGACTTTCTTGGCAGCTTTAGCGGCTTTTGCGGCGGTCGACGCTTTACGACGCCTCTTGGTTTTGGGCGGCGTGGCTGGAGCTTCGCCAATGAGCTCGGCCGTCATCATGCTGGTGACGAACAGCTTGGGCCCGTGATCATCAAAGTCAACAGAGGTACGCTCTTGGTCAGATGCGGTCACGATTCCCAAGCCGTACACATCGTGCTTGATTGTCTGTCCTTCTTGCATTGCTTGCACAACGTCCTCCTGGACGACTCACTCGACGCGGATAAAATTCTTGGTGGGCGCTCCGGCTGGGGAGCCAAAGCACCCCAATTCTACAGGCTAGAGACCAGTGACGTTCTCCGCCTGAAGGCCCTTGGGACCCTTTGTCACTTCAAACTCAACAGCTTGCCCCTCGTTCAGCGATTTGTAGCCGTCCATCATGATCGCGGAAAAGTGAACAAAAACGTCTTCTCCGGTTTGCCGCTGGATAAAGCCATAACCTTTGGAAGCATTAAACCACTTCACCGTTCCTTGTTCCTTAGACACTGCTGCCGACCTCGAGTTTGGGATTGCATTGCTTCTCTTGGTCCGTTTCCTGGACTACAGGGCGGTAAACGCCTCGGTTTTCCAAGCGCCGTGACATCCCTCAGCCCGCAAAAAAAGGCCGCAAAGTTTGTCCTTGCAGCCCTCTGAACGAGTCAAAAGGTAATACAAGAGCAACAAACGCTGTTCAAAGCATACCACGAAGGCCCTAGTTTGTCTACGCTGGGTGGAGAGGGAGGTCCACCCACGTTTTATCGTAAGTAACTAGAAATGCGAGGCTTAGGGGTGCCTGGGGCGGCTCCGAGACGATAAAAAGGCGCAGTCTTGCTACTCGAGAGATTCCGGTTTTAAGGTCAAATTGCCTTCGCCCGCGGACTTTTTCTGCCAATACTTGCGGACCCACGCTTCCCAGCTTTTCCCTGCCGCAGGGTCGCGTCCAGAGAAGGCCAGTGCCGCGATTTCGGCATAGGAAATTTTGATTCGCTGGTTGGAATCGCGCGGGAGGACACGAACAAAAGAGGTTTCCAGGTTCACGCCGGTCACGCGATCAAAGATATAGCCGTCAATCTTATTGCCGTCTTTTTTTGTGATGGCGACGTCGCCGCGGTAATCGAAGGCCTTTTCAAGCGCTCCGCGCAGTTCGGCTTCGCTGGCAAGCTCCGGCACCCAACCTTCTACGCTTTCGTGGAGGATCCCCGGAGCAACTTCCAATGTCTCCGGATCGAGCGCATCACTCGGAGCGGCGTGCCGGTCGGCATGCGTCGGGGCACTCATGCGCGCGTTTCCTCGAACTGGGCCTTGCTGGCATCGATCTGGACCAGTGGATTGAAGGCGTGGACGGGCTTGGCGGGTTCGTTCAGCAGCGTCAAGGCGTCGGGATCCTTGTATTGACCCGAAAATGTGGCTTTGGTCGCGGCCCAGAGTCCGCGCAATCCACTGAAGGTGTGATCCATGGCGCTGGCTTCGTAGCCGCTGTGCACCATGCAGTTGGCGCACTTGGGATTTCCGGACTCCGTGCCGTAATTTTGCCACTCCACTGTGTCCAGCAACTCCTGGAACGTGTCGGCATAGCCGTCCTGGAGCAGATAGCAGGGCTTTTGCCAGCCAAAAATATTGTACGTGGGCATGCCCCACGGGGTGCACCTGTATTGCTGTTTGCCCATCAGGAATTCCAGGAAAAGGGACGATTGGTTGAACTGCCAGCTCTTCTTGCGATTGGAGAGAATCGCGCGGAAAAGGCGGCGCGTCCGGGCACGTCCCAGGAAGTGCTTTTGATCCGGCGCTTTGTCGTAAGAATAGCCCGGGGAGAGCATCATGCCCTCAACGCCAAGGTCCATCATTTCATCGAAGAACGCGCGGACGCTGTTGGGATCGGCGCCATCGAAGAGGGTGGTGTTGGTGGTGACGCGGAATCCGCGCTGGACGGCTTCCTGGATGCCCGCGAGAGCAAGGTCGTAGCCACCTTCGCGGCAGACGGAGAAATCGTGGTGCTCGCGTTGCCCGTCCATGTGCACGGAAAAGGTCAGGTACTTGTTAGGCTTGAAGAGATGCAGCTTTTCTTTCAGCAGCAGCGCGTTGGTGCACAGGTAGATGTATTTCTTGCGCGCGACCAAACCTTCTACAATTTTGTCGATCTGCGGATGCATCAGCGGCTCGCCGCCGGGTATGGAAACCATCGGCGTACCGCACTCATCGACGGCCTTGAAGCACTCTTCGGGCGTCAATTCCTTCTTCAGAATATGGGGTGGATACTGAATTTTGCCGCAGCCCGCGCATGCCAGATTGCAGCGAAACAGCGGCTCCAGCATCAGCACAAACGGATAGCGCTTGCGGCCCATCAGTTTCTGCTTCAGCACGTAAGTGGCGACAGTCCAAGCTTGTGAAATCGGTACGGGCATTCGCTGCTCTTCTCCGAATTGGCAGGGGTGTAGCGATGACCGGCCCCCCAGCCATCTATATTGTAACCGACAATGCCACAATTCGCTGCGCGAACGTTTTCAGTAGAGGAATCGATGTTCCTGACTGGCACACCGCGTGCCTTGAAGAGAGCAGCACAGGCGTAAACTGCCGCTAGGGCGAATGCAACCCCATGCCACGAGCAAACCTCGTTTCGCTTTTTGATGATTTTCACCGCTGGCGTCGAGACGTCGCTGTCATCCAACGGCGCGGGTACCGGCGCGAGTCGTGGACTTACGAAAAGCTGGCGCAGGTCGCCGTTGGCCTCGCGCACGATTTGAAGGAACGGCGTGTTGGCACTGGTGATCGCGTCCTCCTTTGGGGACCTAATGGCGCTGCGTGGATTGCAGCGTTTTGGGGCTGCTTGCTGCGAGGGGCCGTGGTCGTGCCTATCGATGACGGCGCTACTTTCGACTTTGCCCGGCGTGTTGCACGTGAAACATCCGCTAAGCTCGTTATCGCGTCAGCGGCAAAGTCCGGTGTCGATGGTGCAATCTCCACACTGAATCTGGAGGACTTAGCTGACATTGGGCGGGCGCCACATGTCGTCGTCACGCATCACCCTGCCGGCCAAGAGGCTCCGCCGCTATACCAATCCCTTGCCGATGAGCCGATCACGCGTAGCCACGTTGCGCAGATTCTCTTCACTTCCGGTACGACGGCCGAGCCGCGTGGGGTCGTTCTGACGCACGGTAATTTCCTGGCGAATCTGGAGCCACTGGAGCGTGGAATCGCTCCCTATTGCAAATATGAGCGGTGGTTCCATCCGCTCCGCTTCGTTTCGCTCGTGCCGCTCAGCCATGTCTTTGGGCAATTCATGGCCCTGTTCGTTCCGCCACTGCTTGGCACGGCTGTAGTTTTCGAGGCGTCTCCGAACGCCGCGGAAGTGATGCGTACCGTCAAGCGCGAGCGTGCCACGGCGCTGGTCACCGTGCCGCACATGCTGGACTTGCTGCGTCACGGCATCGTCCGCGACCTGGAAGCGCGTGGCGAAGCGGAATGGTTTGCGCGGACGTTCTCGGCGGCGAGCGGGCAGAAATTTCTTCGTCGCGCTTGGATGTTCCAACGCATTCATCGGCGGTTCCGGTGGAAATTTTGGGCGGTCATCTCCGGTGGGGCGGCGCTATCGGCGGAAACCGAGGACTTCTTCAAGCGCCTGGGCTACGCGGTTGTGCAGGGGTATGGCATGACGGAGACCGCTTCGCTGATTAGCCTCAATCATCCGTTTCGCGCTGCGCAGGGCTCCGTCGGCAAAATTCTGCCGGGGCGTGAATTTCGCCTGGCGGAAGACGGCGAGATTCTGGTGCGCGGAGAAAACGTCGCTAGCGGTTACTGGCAAGGCGGCGCGCTGCAGAATTCGAGTGCCGCGCAAGGAAACGGCGGATGGTTGCGCACCGGCGACCTCGGTGAGCTTGATGCTGGAGGCAACTTGCGCTTCCGCGGGCGAAAGAAAAACGTCATCGTCACGCCTGCGGGACTCAACGTTTATCCGGAAGATTTGGAAGCAGCGCTGCGCAAGCAGCCGGGCGTGCGCGACTGCGTAGTGATCGCGCAACGGCGCGACGGAAACGCCGAGCCCCTGGCGGCTTTGTTGCTGCAGGCGCCGAATGTGGAAGGCGCGCGCCACGCAATTGAAGAGGCGAATCGCTCTTTGGCGGAATATCAGAAAATTCGCTTGTGGATGATCTGGCCTGAACCCGATTTTCCGCGTACGCCAACGGGCAAGCCGAAAATAGCCGCAATCACCGCCCGTGCGGCTGAAGTATCCAGCACAGGACGAAACGATCAGCCGGCGGCCGTAACAACGGCAGACATGTCGGGAATGTTAGCGAAACTAAGCGCGATTAGCCGATCGCAAGAACTCGATCGTGATCTCAACCTCAGCTCCTTAGATCGCGTGGAGTTGATGAGCACGCTGGAACAGCAGTACCAGGTTGAGTTAAGTGAAACGGCGTTCGCGGAAGCGAAGACTGTCGGTGACGTGCAGCGCCTGCTTCGCGGGCCGGGTTCGCGCCGAACCGAATACGCTTACCCTCGCTGGGCGCAACGGGAGCCTGTGCGTTGGTTGCGCCTCGCGGTTTATTACGCGCTGGTGTGGCCTGCGACACAGGTTCTTGGCCATCCCAAGATTATCGGCCGCGAAAATCTAAAAAATGTTCGCGGCCCGGTGCTGGTCATTTCCAATCACATTACGCGACGCGCTGATATCGGCCTGCTCCTCGCCGCGCTGCCGCCGCGCTTCCGGCACCGGCTTGCCACGGCAATGGGCGGCGAATCGTTGCAGCGTATGCGGCGCCCGCCGCGGGATTGGTTTTTTGCTCGTCGTTGGGCATATCAGCTGGGTTATTGGCTCGCTACGCCGCTCTTCAACGTTTTCCCGCTGCCGCAGCTCTCCGGCTTTCGTGAGAGTTTTCGCTACGCGGGTGAATCGGCCGACCGCGGCTACAGCGTTCTGGTTTTTCCTGAAGGAGAAGTCAACAACAGTGAGAACGGCGAGATGGCACCGTTTCAGTCCGGTATCGGAGTGCTCGCGGAAAATCTGCGCATTCCCATCGTGCCAGTGCGTCTCGATGGCGTCTGGCAGATGAAGCGGGAGGGCCGGCGACTCGCGCGTATCGGCGAAATCGTTGTTCGCGTCGGTGCCCCGCTGCGTTTTGCCCCCGGCACCGGGGCGAACGACATTGCGCGATCCTTGGAATCTGCCGTGCACTCGCTGTAAAAATCTTCGGACAGTACTAGACAGCATTCGGAGCGCGACAGCGCGAGACCTTGTTCTGTGGCAAAATAGAAGGTTGCAGGAAAGAATTTATGGCCCACAGAACCACGCTCGAAGCAGAACGTCCTACAAAAGCGCAGAAGGCAGGGAAAAAACCCTCGGCGGGAGCAACTGTCGCTAAAAGCGGCGGCCAAGAGCGCGAGCGTGTCTTCGACGCGTTTCGCCGCTGGGGCTATAACGAAGCCACGCTCGATCCGCTTGGTTTTTTCGGGCCGTTTCCGCAGCCTGATCTAGAAGGGCTAACTGGCGACGCGGCCGAAGCTGCTCGCCGGAGTTATTGCGGAACGGTTGGAGCTGAGTTCATGCACCTGCCGCAGCTGGAGCGCCGGCAGTGGATTGCTGAACGCATCGAGACATCTGAAGTTTCAGTTGACCAGCAAAAAGTGCTTGAGCGCCTGATTCGCGCGGATCTTTTCGAGCTAGTTTTGCAATCGCGCTACCTGGGCACCAAACGTTTTTCGATTGAGGGTGTCACCGCACTGATCCCGTTGCTCGATTCGATTCTCGATACCATTGGTGAGCACGGCGCCGTTGAATCTGTCATGGCCATGAGCCATCGCGGCCGGCTGAACGTGATGGTTCACGCCGCGTGCAAGTCTCCCCACGAAGTTGTAGCCGGGTTCGAGGACGTCGATCCGCGCAGCGTGCTCGGAGCGGGCGACGTGAAATATCACGTTGGCGCTACCGGCACGTATATGACGTCGGCCGGCAAGGAAATCGGAATTCACCTCGTTTCCAACCCCAGCCATTTGGAAGCAGTCGATCCCGTGGCTATGGGCCGTGTGCGCGCCAAGCAAACACGTTACGGCGCCGATAGCGCTTCTAAAGTTGTACCCATCGTTATGCATGGCGATGCTGCATTCGCGGGCCAAGGTATTTGGGCGGAAACACTAAATCTGGCCGATCTACAGGCCTATACCGTGGGCGGAACGATTCACATAATCGTGAACAATCTAATCGGCTTCACCACGCGGCCTGCGCAGGAGCAGTCCTCGCGGTTCGCTTCGGACATTGCCAAGCGCCAGTCTGTTCCGGTGTTTCACGTGAATGGTGAGGATCCCGACGCGGTCGTGCGGGTGGGCAAACTGGCCGCCGAGTACCGCGCGCAATTTGGAAGCGACGTGGTGGTGGACCTCATCGGGTACCGGCGCCACGGCCATAGCGAAGTCGATGATCCCACTATCACGCAGCCGCGCCTCTATGACCGCATCAAGAGTCATCCGCCGCTCTGGCGTATTTATTCTGAGCGCATCGGCGTGCAGCCTATGCAGATTGTCGAGAATGTGCGCAAGGAATACGAAGAAGAGCAGTCCAAGGCGCGCGCCATCAAAAAAATTCCACACCTCAGGCAGCTGCCGGATTACTGGTCCGCTTACCACCGTGGGCGCTTCAAGCCTGAATATGAAGCGGAAACTGGAGTGGATCGCGAGAAGCTGGCGGAGATTACGGACGCGCTCGTCCGCGTGCCGCCCGGCTTCCACGTTCATCCCAAAATCGTAAAGCTGCTCGAGCAACGCTCTGAGATGGGCCACGGCAAGCGCGCGGTCGATTACGGCTTCGCGGAAGCGCTGGCCTTTGGCTCGGTACTGTTAGAAGGAAATCCAGTTCGTCTCACTGGGCAGGATACTGAGCGCGGCACCTTCAACCAACGCCATGCGGTGCTTGTCGACACGGAAACGGAAGAAGAGTACTGCTCGCTGGCGCATCTCTCGCCCGATCAACCGTTCTGCGAAATTCATAATTCTTCGCTCTCGGAAGCCGGCTGCCTTGGTTTCGAGTACGGCTTCAGCCGCGACTACCCGGAAGCATTGGTCCTGTGGGAAGCGCAATTCGGGGATTTCGCGAACGGCGCCCAGGTCATCATCGACCAGTTCATCAGCGCCGGTGAAGACAAATGGGACCTGCCGTCCGGCCTGGTCATGCTTCTGCCCCATGGCTACGAAGGGCAAGGGCCGGAACATTCCAGCGCGCGTATAGAGCGCTTCATGCAACTTGCCGGCGAAGAAAATATGCAAATCTGCCAGCCGTCCACCGCCGCGCAGTATTTTCACTTGCTTCGGCGGCAGGTCCGCCGCTCCTGGCGCAAGCCCCTCATCGTCTTCACTCCCAAGAGCATGCTGCGCCATCCCGACGCTTCTTCCAGTATCGATGATTTCACGCAGCCGCGTTTTCTACCGGTCGTTCCCGACCGCGAGGTGCAAGACGCTAAGCGCATCCTCATCGTCAGCGGCAAACTAGGCCACGAGCTTCGCGCCGAGCGCCGTCGACGCAAAGACACCAGCACGGCGATTATTTTCCTGGACCAGCTCTATCCGCTGTTGCGCCCGGAAATCGCCGCAGCGATTGACGAACATCCCAACGCGCGTGAAGTCGTTTGGGTACAGGAAGAGCCGAAGAATATGGGCGCGCACTTCTTCGTCATGCCGCGCATTGGTCAATTGGTGCAGAGCAAGGGCCTAAAGATGCGCTCCATCAAGCGTTCGCCGAGTGCCAGCCCAGCGACGGGCTCCGCCAAAGCGCATGAACTCGAGCAAAAAACTCTGCTGAGCCTGGCCTTCACCACTAGCTCGACAGAATGATGCCGCCGCGGCCCTTTAACACTCCATTCATCTTTATGTCATCTGTGAGTCATCCTCACCCTGCACACTCGCTCCATTCACTGTGACACCTGAAGGCTCAAGTGATCCCAACCGCTCCAGCGCCTTCCGCATTTCGCGGGCCTACGGTACACTTCGAACAAGCCGGCGGGCGGAACGTGCCACCTGCATGAAACGAATCTTAATTATTGAGGACGACCGCGATATCGTCGAACTGGTCCGCTATAACCTTGCCAATGAAGGGTTTCAGGTGCAAGCGGCCTTTGACGGCACCAGCGGTCTCAATACCCTGAAGAAAACGCCTCCGGATCTGCTGCTTCTCGACCTCATGCTTCCCAAGGTTTCCGGCCTGGATATTTGCCGGGAAGTTCGCCGGGATGACTCGCTGAATCGTCTCCCCATCTTGATGCTCACCGCGCGCGGCGACGAAGCCGACCGCGTTGTGGGACTTGAGATGGGCGCCGACGACTACGTGACCAAGCCATTCAGCCCGCGCGAGTTGCTGGCGCGTGTCAAGGCGCTACTCCGCCGTGCGGAGCCGCCTTCGGACTCGCCCCGCACCATTGAGGTTGGCAAGCTGGCCATCGATCCGGCGTCGTATCGTGTCAGTCATTCGGGAAAGGCCGTTCCGCTCAGCACGCTCGAATTCCGGCTGCTCTATTACCTGGCTTCACGGCCTAACCGCGTTTTCACGCGCGACCAGCTTCTCGATGCCGTCTGGGGCACGGATCGCTTCGTCACTCCGCGCAGCGTGGACGTTTACGTCCGCCGCCTGCGTGAGAAGATCGAAGGCGATCCCGAGAATCCGGTGCACTTGAAAACCGTTCGCGGCGCCGGGTACTTGTTCGAAACTCGTGCGGCATAACCTTTTCTGGAAACTGGCACTGACGTTTTTCGCGCTGCTCGTGGGCGTGCTGTTCGCGGTGGATTTCTTCGCGGAGCGCGCGCTCCGCGAAGATTACGCAAAGACGGCGTTCGCACAGCTCGCAGCCATCGCGCACCTAGCGCAAGCTCGCCCGCCACGCCTCAGCGCAGTCCCGCCGGTAAATCCCGAAGAAGCTAGCGCCCTGCAAAAATGGACCGCGGAAATGGCTGCCAGCGGTGCGCGCGTAACGGTCATTACCCTTAACGGCTTGGTTCTTACTGATTCGCAATCCGATCCCCGCACCATGGAAAATCACGCGGGCCGTCCGGAAATCCGCGACGCCCTGGCCAAAGGCGAGGGTCAGGCCACACGCCACAGCGTTACGATTGATCGCGACCTGCTGTATTACGCCGTAAAGCAGAACGTTGGCGCGCCGGATCCGGTAGTGCTGCGCTTCGCCATTCCTCTCGCCACTTTGCGCGAGCTTCTCGGTTCCTTCCGTCGCAGTTTGTGGTTCGCTTCCTTCCTCATCCTCCTGCTCGCAGGCGCAGCATCACTCCTGGTGTCTCTGGGCCTTTCCGAACGCATCGAGCGACTCGAGGATTTTTCGCGTCGCGTCGCCGACGGCGATTTTCGGCCGCTCCCCGCAGACGGCTCGGGCGACGCCCTGGAAAAACTCGGCGCTTCCCTGAACCAAACCGCGGCCCGACTGGATCGCACCATTCGCACCCTGACGGAAGAGCGCAATCTGTCCTCCGCCATTCTCGGCAGCATGGTGGAGGGCGTTGCGGTGGTGAACGCCGCGGAGCGCCTGGTCTTTGCCAATCAAAGCTTCGCCGGAATCCTGGACCTCGATCTGCCGCCGAAGTCGGGCAGTGCTCTTGTGGAGGTGGTGCGCCAGACGGAGATGATCGAGGCGGTGCGCAAAGTTTTGGCCGGTGAACCGCGCGTCGAATCCGAGATTGTCACGGGTACGCTTCGCCAGCACTTTTTCGCCGCCACCGTTGCCGCCGTCCGCGCAGGCGAGACCTCCGGTGCGGTGGTCGTGCTTCACGACATCACCGAGCTGCGCAGACTAGAACGCGTGCGCCGCGATTTCGTCGCCAACGTCTCGCATGAATTTCGCACGCCCTTGACCGCCATCCAGGGTTTCGCGGAAACCCTGCTGGCGGGAGCCATGGACGATCCGCAGAACCGCGAGCGCTTCCTGGAGATCATCGTCGAACATTCCCGCCGCCTCGCGCGCCTCACGGAAGACTTGCTCAAGCTTTCCAAGATGGACGCAGACCGCCTGGAGCTCGAAATCCGCCGCGTCAGCGTCTCGCAGCTCATTGAATCCTGCATCGAGACGACGCAGCACCGCGCCTCAGAAAAGGATATCGCCATTTCCGTACAGCCTTCCGAGTCCGTGCCGGACATTGCCGGCGACCGCCGCCGGCTCGGGGAAGTTCTGCAAAATCTCCTCGACAACGCCTTGCAGTACACGCTTTCGCGCGGCGAGATTTTTGTAAGCGCGAAAGCGCGCGACACGGAAGTCGTTTTCACCGTCGCGGACACCGGCATCGGCATTCCCAAGGCCGACCAATCGCGCATCTTCGAGCGCTTCTATCGCGTCGACGCCGCGCGCTCGCGCGAACTTGGCGGCACCGGGCTCGGCCTTTCCATCGCCAAACACATCGTGGAAGTACACGGCGGGCGCATCTGGGTCGATAGCGAAATTGGCCGCGGCTCGCAGTTTCATTTCACCGTTCCCCTTTTTGACGCCGAGCGTGCTCCGCGTCCAACTCCGGCTGGCGCCGCCACGCGCGGGACGGGGCGCGGTTTTGTGTAGGGTCGTCCTGAAACACGGCGGCGATTTTGTTTCACTTCGTTCACACTCGTTTCATCAACGCTTAAACATCACTTCCGCATACTTTTGGCTACGAGCGGAAATATTGATTTTCCGATGGCTTCCGCGCGGAGGGTCAATCGATGGCGAGCACCGGAGCCGGCCTCACCGAAGTGGTGCTGTACGACACGCTGGTGAACTATCTGGTCTCCATGGCCCGCACCGTCGAGGGGGCCATGAATCGCGCCCTGGACGCGATCATCTCCCAAGACAGCGCGCGCACCGCAGCTCTTCCCGGTGAAGTATTCCTTCTCGAGCCGCGCATCAACGAGATGGAAATCGTGATCGACGAGCACGCCATACGCCTGCTGCGCCGAGGTTCCTTTTCGGACGACGAGATGCGCCTCATCGTTGCCGCCCTGAAAATTACCAACGACCTCGAGCGCATCGGCGACCTCGCCGTCAATCTCGCACAGGGGGCGGTCACCCTCCGCGAAATGCCCGGCGCGCCGGTCCCGGAAGAGCTGGCACCTATGGCTTTGGCCGTGCGGGCGATGGTCAGCAAGAGCCTTGGCGCCCTCATCTTTCGCAATGTCGAAATGGCCACGCAAGTCCTGGAGAGCGACGATGTCGTGGATCAATACCGCGATCGCATCTTCGAAAATCTCCTCGCCACCATGACTCAGCAGGCCACCTTGGTCAGCCCTGGCATGCAATTCGTTCTCGCTACGCGACACCTCGAGCGCATCGCCGACCATGCCACCAACATCGCCGAAGACATCATTTTCTGGGTACGCGGCCTCGACGTACGCCATGGCCGCGGCCTGACCATGCTCCCGGACCGCTCCGAAGGGTTAGGTAGCAAAGACGCCGAAGGCCAAGATCCCGATGAGGGGGCCGCGGTCGCATCGCCCGAGTCCGTCGCCGTCATCGAGAATTCACACGCGCTTGATACCGGTGTGACCCCCGCCGGCGACACTGAGCGCGCTTGATCTTCAACTAAACATCCTACCCGGGGACCAGCGCACCCCTGGCTCTGGTCCCCTCTCCTCCCTTCCGCGTTAGTTAGTCACTTCGCAACCAGCACAAAGCAATACAGATAACTCATAAGAAGCGCCCACGCCCAACCGAGACATGGTTACGTCCACGCGCATGGTAAACTTAAGTGTTTTGCGGAAAGGCTAAAATTCGTGAACTGGGGCTGGCTTCTACTTCGCATTGCGGTCGGGTTAACAATTCTCGCCGCACTCTTCCTATCGCAACGCTTCTGGTATCGGTCCATCTGGCGTGCCACCGCCAATTGGCGCTTTGTCGGGCTCCGCGTCACGGTACGCCTGGTGTACATCACTCTGCTCCTTCTGATCATCGGCTCGGCCATCGACGCATTCCGCATGGGACACCACCCGCACCTGATTCCCAGCGATAACCTGGTTGAGATGTTCGCCGGCCTCTGGTTCACCAGCGCACTCTTCGCCTATTTCGCGGTTAAAATAGTTCGCGCCATCGACCGCCTTTGGACTTCGCTGCGCTCCGCTGCCCGGCGCAATTCCTCGCCAAAGCCGGCCTCTTCACCAAAGCTAGCAGAAACAAGCCCGGCAACGTCCCCCTTGACGCGCGCTGCCGCCGCCGTGGAACTCCTCCCGGATCCGTCGCGTCGCTACTTTTTCCGTACCGCTTCGGCTCTGGCTGGTGCTGCTCCTTTTCTTGGCGTCATGTACGGTTTTGCCGCTGAGCGTCTCGACTACCGTGTCCGCCGCGTCGAAATCCCCACCGCCAACCTGCCGCCCGCGCTCGAGGGCATGAAAATCGTTCAGCTAAGCGATATTCATCTCAGTGGCTATATGAGCCGCACAGATGTTCGCCGCGCGGTGGGAATGGCCAACGAGCTGGGTGCCGACCTCGCGGTCGTTACCGGAGACTTCATTACGGGTGCCTCGGACCCGCTGGCTGACTGCATCGATGAAATTCGGCAGCTACGCGCGCCTCTCGGCATTTTCGGTTGCAACGGAAACCACGAGATTTACGCCAGGGCTGAAGACGCCGCGCAATACCTCTTTGCCCAGGCCGGGATGAAGTTGCTCCGCCATGAAAATGCGCTGCTTGCGTTTCGCGGCGCGCACTTTAATCTTCTTGGCGTCGACTATCAGCGCGAGCGCAACGCCAGCGGCCACCGCATGCAAATGCTTCCCGATCTTGCTCCGCTGATTCGCCGCGATATGCCCAATATTCTGCTTTCTCATAATCCAAACACGTTCAATCGCGCCGCGGAGTTAGGCATCGAGTTGTCGCTGGCTGGGCATACGCACGGCGGGCAAATCCAGGTGGAAATTCTCGATCATCGCCTTAGCCCTGCGCGCTTTATGACCGACTACATTGCCGGCGCCTACTTCCGCCCGCTCTCCATGCCCGCGGCAAATAATCGCGCGCTCAAGGACGCGAACGATTCCGCCAGCAACGAGCCGCCCGTTTCCAGCCACGCCCAGCCGCCGCTGTCGGTTCTCTATGTCAATCGCGGCCTCGGCACCGTTGGCGCGCCCGTTCGCCTCGGCGTTCCCCCGGAGATCACGCTGATCACCCTCCGCCGCGCGTAAGCTCGCAACTGCGTTCCTCAACGCGGATCGTGTGCTCTCCCCGGGACTCTGTGCTATCGTCCAAACCCGATACCCTCATGGACCAATCCTCCGATCCCGATCGCATTTCTCGCGAGTCAGAAGACTCGTACGAGTCGCTGGAGGCAGCGTCCTCCCCTCTTGGCCGCTGGCTGGCTGCCGTCGTCTCGCTCGGCGCGAGCGACCTGCTCCTGGTGCAAGGCGCCCCGCCTTGCATGCGCGTTGATGGCGAAGTGCGCAAGATAGAATCGGCTGTTCTCGATGGCGCGGAAATCGAAGCCGCGGTGGTTCCCGCTCTTACCAGCCACGCCCAGCAGCTTTATCGCCAGCAGCTCATCGCGGACTCGTCCTTGCGCATCGCGGGGCTGGGCCGCTTTCGCATCAACCTCCATCGCGAGCAGGGGCGCGCCGCTGCTGCCATCCGCGTCCTGCCTGCCAAAGTCCCCGCTCTTCGCGAGCTCAATCTTCCGCCTTCCGTCGAATCGCTGGCGCACTTGCCCCGCGGTCTCGTACTCATTGGCGGACCCGCCGGTGCCGGCAAGTCCACCACCATGGCCGCGCTCGTTGACAACATCAACCGCCGCGAAGCCCGTCACATTGTCATCATCGAAGATCCCATCGAGTATGAACATCAGCATGTGCGCAGTATTATCGAGCAAGTCGAAATAGGCACGGACGCGCCCGATTTTCCGACCGCGCTACGCGCAGCACTGCGCCAGGCGCCTGACGTGATCGTGGTCGGCGAGATGCGCGACACAGAAACAATGCGCATCGCCGTCGCGGCTGCGGAAACCGGGCACCTGGTCCTAAGCACCCTGCACACCACCGACGTCGCCTCCACCGTTTCGCGCATCTCTGATTCTTTTCCGCTTGAGCGCCAGAACTCCATTCGCCAGGAACTGGCCATGGCTCTGGCCGCCGTCCACACGCAAATTCTCTTGCCTAAAAAAGGTGGCGGGCGCATTCCTGCCGCCGAATTGCTTATGGTCGGGTACGGCGCTCGCCACCACATTCGTCGCAACGCGCTACAGCACTTGCATCAGGAAATCGCCCTAACCAAGAAAAAAGGTTCCTTCAGCCTGGAAGAATCTCTCGTTACGCTGGTGCGTCAGGGGCACATCGAACGCGAAGACGCCCTCCTTTGCGCCATCCATCCCGACGACCTCGACATTCTGCTGAAATCTCCCGCATCGGCCTCCGCACACGGCTAAGGCCCCCTGAAAATGATGAGACCTAAGGCGGCTCTTCTCGCCTTGCTCATCCCTGCCTCATCCGCGTCTCTCGCCCAGCAAAAACCAGTCCTGCATCCCGGCGTCAAGGCCGTGCAGGTCTCCATGAGTGCATTGCCGCGCGCCCCCTCTGGCGGCTCGACCCGGCCAAACCCTGAGGCAGGCGGGTGTATTCAGCCGTTTACGAAGGACTGCACCGCGGCGCAAACTCACCTCGACCTCGACTCATCTTGTGATTTTGCTGGAGCCGAAGGTGGGCTCCGACGAGACGAATCTCCTCATACGTAATTTCTTCGGGCAGCGCTTCCTTTAGCGGTTTCAATTTCTCCGTGCCGAATTGTTGAATCGCGGTTGCAATTTGCGCATAGCGCTCTGCGCTCAGCCATTTCGCCTGGAACTCCACTTCGCCGTCTTCCATCATCTTCACTACCATACTAACTACGCTGCTTACCTTACGGTTGCGAATCTGCGCTATTTCGTCGAAGGTCCGTCCTTCTTCCAGAAGTTGCAGTGTGTCTTTGCGCGGCTGCGACGCTTCCGTCTGCCCGACATTTCCAGCCCGCTCTCCCTTGTTGAACCGTTGTAAAGCGCCCAAGATCTCCTGGCCATAACGCTCCACCTTCTTGTCTCCAAACCCTGAGACCGCCCGCAGTGCCTGCAAGGTAGACGGCTTCGCGGCGCACAACGCATCCAGCGCGGTGTCATGCAACACGACAAACGCTGCCACTCCCAGCTCCCTTGCCATATTGCGTCGCCACTCACGCAGATACTCCCGAAGCTGCGCGTCAGCAACAGACAAGCTTGAGCCAACGGATGGCTGTTCTCCCATCGCGTACTGTCCCGGTCGTAGATTGCCGGTCTTCGCGCGCCCGCGAGATCGTGTTGTTTCCACTTCCAGCCATTCCGGTGTGCCCGCGCACATGTCGCACGTGCCGCAACGCTCCCACTTGGGCTGTTCTCCGAAGTGCTTGCAAACGTGGTGCTGCCGGCACTCCATCGACTCCACAAAACGTTCCACCTCGCGATACCGCTGCCAGGCTCGCGCCTTTTCGGCAACATCCACCATTTGACCGATGAAATAGGCCTGCAGCCCTCGGTCCTTCTTTTGCCAGAGGAGAACACAGTCCGCCGGCAAGCCATCGCGCCCCGCTCGTCCTGCTTCCTGGTAATACTGCTCCACGCTTTTCGGCAGCGACAAATGGATTACCGAGCGCACCGCTGCCTTATTGATGCCCAAACCAAACGCCATGGTTCCCACCAGTACGCGCACTTCGTCGCTCATCCATTTTTCCTGATTTTCGCGGCGTGCCTTGGCATCCATTTGGCCGTGGTAACCGACGGCGGCAATTCCTTTTTCCGCGAGCAGATCCACCGTCTCGCCCACCCTCGCTATAGTCGGCGCGTACACGATCACATTGCCTTCGCTCACCCGCCGAACCGCCCGCAGCAATAGCTCTTCCTCCGTACGCGAATTGCTTTCGTGCACCAAATAGTTGAGATTCGGCCGCCGGAAGCTGGCGATATGCTTATGCGGCTCGCGAAGGCGCAACTGCTCGATGATGTCGTGCCGCACCCGCTGCGTGGCGCTAGCCGTGAACGCCGCGATCGGCCGGTCCGGGAAAAGCTCCCGCAAGCGGCTCAGTTGCCGGTACTCCGGCCGGAACTCGTGGCCCCACTCGGAAATGCAATGCGCTTCGTCAATCGCAAAGAAAGACAGCGGTATGCGCTTCAGCCATTCCGGCGTATCTCCCAGTGCCACGCGTTCCGGCGAAAAATACAACAGCCGAAATTCCCCGGCTGTCGCCCGTTTCAATATTTGGCTTCGCTCTGCGCCGGTGTTGGAACTGTTCACAAATGCCGCCGGCACGCCGATTTGTTCGAGCTGCGCCACCTGGTCTTGCATCAACGCAATCAACGGCGAAATCACCACGGCCGTTCGCCCGGCATCAAGAACAGCCGGCAACTGATAGCAAAGCGACTTGCCGCCGCCGGTCGGCATCACCACGCAAGCGTCGCGCCCTGCCGCGATGCTCCGCACCACCGCTTCCTGCCCCGGTCGAAACGTGTCGTATCCCCAGAAACGGCGCAAGGTATCGGTCAGTCGAGCGCTCGACTCCTGGGAAGGCTTGTCAGCATCGATCGCGTTTCGAGCCAAAGTAGTCGTCGTGCCCATTCATGCTCCTAGCCGGTAACCCCATCTTGCCTTGGCGAGGAGTTTCGCTTTTATTTCGCTATGATGTCAAGTGAAATCTTAGCCAATTTCCCGAGACACTGTGGATTCTAGTTTCTGCCTTCTAGTTTCTAGTTTTCCCGGTCTCCGCTCATCCGCATTCTAGTTTCCGCCTTCTAGTTTCTAATTTTCCCTCTGCCTTCTAGTTTCTAGTTTCCCCGAGTAGCTCAAACGCCCTCCCGCGCTATAATCCCCCTTCCCGGCCATGCCCATCACCACCAATAACTCCCGCAATTCCGGATAGAATCGGACCCCTATGCTTACAGGCGAAATTCGCAACCAAATCGATCGCATCTGGGATGCCTTCGCGTCCGGTGGCATCTCCAATCCTCTCGAAGTCATCGAGCAGATCACCTACCTGCTCTTTCTTCGGCGCCTCGACGAACTCCAGACGCTCGAAGAGCTAAAGGCCCAACGACTCAAGAAACCAATCGAGAGAGAGATATTCCCCGCAGGCAAGGATTTCAAAAAGCGCCCCTACAAAGATTTTCGCTGGTCCAATTTCAAGAACCTTGAGGCTCGCGAAATGTATGCCGTGGTCAGCGAGCATGTTTTTCCCTTTCTCCGGGCTCTTGGTGGCGACGAATCCACCTATGCTCATCACATGAAGGACGCTCGCTTCACGATTCCCCCGGCGCTGCTCGCAAAAGCTGTCGACCTGATCGACCACGTTCCCATGGAGGACCGCGATACCAAGGGCGACCTCTACGAGTACATGCTCGGAAAGATCGCCACCGCCGGTCGCAATGGACAGTTTCGCACGCCGCGCCACATCATTCGGCTCATGGTCGAGATGGTTCAGCCGAAACCAACAGATACCGTCTGCGATCCTGCGTGCGGCACGTGCGGCTTTCTAGTCGCGGTTGGCGAACACATCCGCGAACGTCACGCTGACGCGCTGACGGACCCCAAACGCCGCAAGCATTTTCACCATGGACTGTTCCACGGATTTGACTTCGATAACACCATGCTGCGTATCGGCACCATGAACATGCTGCTCCACGGCATTGAAAATCCCGACGTCGTCTATCGCGACTCCTTGGCGCAAGACCATTCCGGGGAGGAAGAAAAATACACTTTGGTGCTTGCCAATCCGCCCTTTGCTGGAATGCTTGACTATGAGAACACGGCGAAGGATTTACAGCGGATCGTCAAGACGAAAAAGACCGAACTACTCTTTCTCGCGCTTTTCCTCCGACTGCTTAAGCCTGGCGGTCGAGCCGCCGTCATCGTTCCGGAAGGTGTGCTTTTCGGCTCCAGCAGCGCGCACACGACATTGCGAAAAATCTTGGTCGAGGATCAGAAACTGGACGCGGTAATTTCCTTACCCAGTGGCGTGTTTAAACCTTATGCTGGTGTTTCAACAGCGATCTTGATTTTTACGAAAACCAGTTCGGGTGGCACGGATTTTGTTTGGTTCTATGACGTAAAGGCTGATGGCCGATCCCTGGACGACAAGCGCACACCACTATTACCCGAGGAAAAGCTTGGCGCTGTGCCGAGGGCCGCACTCAGCGCCGACGAGCACCTTAAGAACAATCTGCCGGATGTTCTTGAGCGTTGGCATCAGCGCAATGGAAAAGAGCGCGGGCGTCGGCGAACAGCGCAGAGCTTTTGCGTGTCGAAGGCCGATCTCGCGGCACAGGGCTTCGATCTGAGTCTCAATCGCTACAAGGAAATTGTTCATGAGGAACTGACACACCGCCGGCCGATCGAAATTTTAGCGGACCTTTCCAATCTGGAGGCCGAGATTCAGCAGGCGATGAAGGAACTAAAGGGTATGTTGGGATGACATGGCCATCCATGCGGCTCAGTGACCTCTGCAAAGTCATCACAAAAGGAACAACACCGACCACACTCGGATACAACTTTTGCGACAAGGGTGTCGGGTTTCTGCGCGTTCAGAACATCGGGAATGGCAGGGTTAATTACGAGAGGGATACTCTCTTCATCGACGAGCGCACGCATGAAACCCTCAAGCGTTCACAGGTCCAGCCGGGCGACGTTCTCGTTTCGATCGCGGGTACGATTGGGCGGGCAGGTGTCGTGCCCGAAAACGCACCCGCCCTGAATTGCAATCAAGCTGTCGCAATTGTTCGCGCGAACGGATCGGTGTTTCGACCTTTTTTGCGGCACTGGCTGGAGAGTTCCGACGCGCAAAGGCAGATGCTCGGAGCGATGGTTACTGGCACAATTTCTAATCTCAGTCTTACGCAAGTCGGAAACCTTCAGATCCCTCTCCCTCCTCTGACGGAGCAGCGGCGAATTGCAGCGATTATGGACAAAGCCCAGGCGGTACAGGCCAAGCGCCGCGCCGCCCTCGCGCAACTTGACGCCCTCCCTCAAGCTATCTTCCTCGATGTGTTTGGTGACCATACGACGATTCTTGGGAGATGGCCAACAAAGAACCTCGGCGAGATCCTTGAGTTTCTTACAAGCGGTTCCCGAGGTTGGGCGGCTCACTATGCAGATTCGGGCAATCTGTTTCTTCGCATTCAGAACGTGCGGTACGACGAGTTGCTACTCGACGACATCGCGTACGTCAATCCACCAGACACCGCAGAAGCAAAGCGGACCCGCGTTCAGCCGGGCGACGTCCTGCTGAGCATTACTGCTGACCTAGGGCGAACCGCTGTCGTGCCGGAAGGAATTGGGACCGCTTTCATCAACCAGCATCTTTCAATCCTCCGAACCAAGGCTATCGCGCCTCGCTTTCTGTCGGCCTTCATCGCCTCGCCAGTTGGCCAGCGCCAAGTCTCCGGCCGCAACCGTCAAGCAGTGAAGGCAGGCCTAAACTTTGACGACATCCGCTCCTTTGTTGTGCCACTGCCGCCAACCAAGTTGCAGGGCGACTTTGTCCGCCGCGTCGCCGGAGTCGAAAAGCTAAGCACGGTGCATCGCGCTTCGCTTGCCGAGATGGACGCGCTCCGTGCCTCTCTTCAGGAAGGTGCGTTTCGAGGTCAACTCTGAGATGAGCAACTTCAATTTCTTGGGCCAAGAGTGGCCGGACCTATTCGAAGCAGCGACAAAGGGTGAATCTCTAGTTCACGCGGACTCCCGCACCGCCTGCTTTTACACACGCCGCTCGCTCGAGCTCGCCGTGAATTGGCTCTACAAGCATGATTCTTCGCTGAGGCCACCATATCAGGACAGCTTGAGCGCTCTGATTTACGAACCAACCTTCAAGAGTGCTGTCGGAGCAGCCATCCATGCGAAAGCCCGCGTCATCAAGGACCTCGGCAATCTAGCCGTCCACACAACGAAGCAGATCCGCCCATTCGATGCTCTGACTGCCGTCCGAGAGTTATTTCACGTCTGCTTCTGGCTCGCACGAAACTACGCACGCACAGCCAGGCCTCCGGACGGGCTAGCATTCGACGCAAACCAACTCCCAAAGACTTCTCCCGTACCGCCGCAAACACTCACGCAGCTACAACAACTATCAGCGCAGTTGGCGGAGAAGGATACGAAGGTCGAGGAGTTAATCACCGACAGGCTCGCTCTAGAGGCGGAGCTACAGCGGCTCCGTGCTGAAATCGCCGAGGTCAAACGGAATAATGCGGCAACCCCGGACAAGCATAACTATTCCGAAGCAGAAACGCGGGATTACTTCATCGACCTGCTCCTGAAGGAAGCTGGCTGGCTGCTCGATAAGCCCCAAGACCGCGAATTTCGGGTTGCCGGGATGCCGAATACCAAAGACGAAGGTTTTGTCGACTACGTCTTGTGGGGCGACAACGGCAAGCCCCTCGGTCTGGTCGAGGCCAAGCGCACTAAACGCGATGCTCGCGTCGGGCAGCAGCAAGCCAAACTCTACGCGGACTGCCTAGAAAAACAATTCGGCCAGCGCCCAATCATTTTCTACAGCAATGGCTACGAGCATTGGATCTGGGACGATCACAATTATCCGCCGCGCCAAGTCCAAGGCTTCTACAAGAAGCCGGAGCTTGAACTACTCATTCAGCGTCGCGAAATCCGCTTACCTCTTGCCAAAGCCGAGATCGACGCCAAGATCGTCGAACGCTTCTATCAATCGCGCGCCATCCGCCGAATAAGCGAGGCGTTCGAGAAAGACCATGACCGCAAGACGCTGATCGTGATGGCAACGGGCGCGGGAAAAACGCGGACTGTGGTTGCTTTGTGCGATTTGCTCATGCGCTGCAATTGGGTAAAGCGCGTGCTTTTCTTGGCAGACCGCGTAGCCCTCGTAAATCAGGCCGTTGGTGCCTTTAAGAGGCATTTGCCCGCCTCTTCGCCCGTAAACCTCGTGACCGAGAAAGATGTAGAAGGACGCGTCTATGTCTCCACGTATCCCAGCATGATGCGCCTGATTGACGAAACCAGCGACGGGCAGCGGCGCTTCGGGATCGGCCATTTCGATCTCGTCATCATCGACGAAGCGCATCGCTCCGTGTACCAGAAATATCGCGCCATCTTCGAATACTTCGATTCGTTCCTGGTTGGCCTAACTGCAACGCCCAAGGATGAAGTCGACCGCAACACCTACAATCTCTTCGAGTTGGAAACCGGCGTACCGACAGACAATTACGGCTTGGATGAAGCCGTGAAAGACGGTTTCCTGGTGCGTGCCCAGTCTGTTTCCGTGCCCCTAAAATTCCAGCGCGAGGGCATCCGTTATGACCAGCTCTCCAAGGAAGAAAAAGAAGAGTGGGATGCCCTGGAATGGAATGAAGAGGGCGAAATACCCGACCGCGTAGAAGCAGCCGCCGTAAACAAATGGCTTTTCAACAAGGACACAGTAGACAAGGTCCTGGAACACCTAATGACGCGCGGCGCGACGGTAGCGAATGGCGATCGCCTTGGCAAAACCATCGTCTTCGCCAAAAACCACGATCATGCTGTTTTTATAGCCGATCGGTTTAACGCCAATTATCCGCAGTTCAAAGGCGCATTTGCTCGCGTCATTGATTTTCAGGTCGAGTACGCACAGTCACTGATTGACGATTTTTCCAATCCCGCAAAAGCCCCCCATATCGCAATTTCCGTCGACATGCTTGATACCGGAATCGACATCCCGGAGGTATTGAACCTCGTTTTCTTCAAGCTCGTGCGCTCTAAAACCAAGTTCTGGCAGATGGTCGGGCGCGGCACTAGGCTGAGACCCGACCTATTCGGACCCGGCAGGGACAAGCAGTTCTTCTACATCTTCGATTATTGCCAAAACCTGGAATTCTTTAGCCAAAATCCCGAAACAACGGACGGCGCCATCGGTGAGTCATTAGGGAAGCGGCTCTTCAAAGCCAGGGTTGAGTTGATCGCCGCTTTAGACAAAGACGTTAGCGCCGGCAATAAAGAAGACCAGAAAGGCGAATTGCGGCAGGACACCGCCGAGTTCCTGCGAAGCCAAGTCGCCGCCATGAACGTAAACAATTTTATTGTGCGACCCAAGCGCAAGCTCGTAGAACGCTATTCCGAGCCAAAGGCCTGGGAAAAACTGGGAATGGAGCAGCAGATTGAATTGGCGAGCGATGTTGCCGGCCTCCCGTCCGAATTGATCGATGACGACCAGGAAGCCAAACAATTCGATCTGTTGATGCTCCGCCTGCAACTGGCCGTCCTCCTGCATGAGCCTTCGTTCCAGCGGTTGCGAAATCAGGTGATCGAAATTGCTGGCCTGTTGGAAGAGGCTTCCACCATTCCGATGGTTCAGCAACAACTCGAGCTAATTCAAGAAATTCAGTCCGAAGAGTTCTGGCAGGACGTCACCACGCCAATGCTGGAGAACGTACGCAAAAAATTGCGCTCTCTAATCAAGCTGATCGAAAAGGGCAAGAGGATAACCCTCTATACCGATTTCGAGGATACGCTCGGCGACGAAGAAACTAGGGAACTGCCCGGCTTTGGCGCGGGAGCCGATTTCGAGAGGTTCCGGGCAAAGGCACGCCATTTCCTGCAAACGCACAACGGCCATGCCTCAATCCATCGTTTGCGCTTCAATGAGCCGCTTACGCAAGTAGACATCACCGAGCTAGAGCGAATGCTCATCGAAGCAGGGGCTGGCACTCCCGACGATCTCAATCGAGCCAAGCAAGAGAGCTATCGTCTTGGTCTCTTCTTCCGCTCATTGGTCGGACTCGATCGGGAAGCAGCCAAAAAGGCGTTTGCCGGGTTCCTACTCGGCAAGAACCTAACCGCCAATCAGATCGAATTCGTCAATCTCATGGTCGACAACCTGACCCAACGCGGCTGGATGGAACCAACCCTGCTCTACGAGTCTCCATTTACGGATCTAAACTCCCGCGGCGTCGAGGGCCTCTTTGCCTCAGACCAAATCGTCCAGCTGCTGGCCGTCCTCACAAGCATCCGCCAAAACGCAGCCGTCTAAGGCGCCGCGCCCCCAAGAATTCTCTTGACAACCTGTATACTTATATGATAACGTCCGTCATGTTAGCTCGACAGATAACCCTCCCCCATCCCCTCGGGTCCGGCTCCTACCGTTTCCACTCTGTGGTTCGTGCCGTCCGAACCCTTGCGTCCCGCTATCCCCTCCGCTACGATGAGTCCAATGACCACTCGCGATTTCAAGGTCTTCCTGGAGCCCGACGCCGATTACGGCGGCTACGTCGTGGTCTGCCCCTCCATTCCCGGTTGCTATTCCCAGGGCAAAACCGTACCCGAAGCACTCGCCAACATCCGCGAAGCCATCGACCTTTGCATTGAAGACATGGAAAGCCGGGGGGAAGAAATCCCCGACCCCAATAATGTCCTGATCGGAAGCGTCGTCGTCACCCGATGAGCCCTAAGCTGCCCGTCGTTTCGGGCGCTGACCTCATTCGTGCTCTCGCAAAGTTCGGCTATGTCGCCGTTCGTCAAAAGGGCAGCCACGTCCGTCTTCGCCATTCAACCGACCCCCAGCGCGTGCCCGTTACGGTTCCACTTCACAATGAAATCGCTTTCGGTACCCTGCGCCGCATCCTGCGAGACGCGGCGCTCACTGTCGAGCAACTCAGCTCGGCCCTGTGACCTTTCACTCAAAAACACTCTTCGTCGATACCCCAGTGCGCAGCAACGCCCTTCTTGAGCTATTCCTCAAACACAGGCACCAGCAACTTTTTCATCACTGGGTAAACAATTCGCTTGACAAGCGATATACTTATGTGATAACGTCCGTCATGTTAGCTCGACAGGCAACCCTCCTCGACCCCCTCCCGCCCACGCTAACTCCTTTACTCCGATACTCTTGCGGACTCTTAAACTCTCTTGCGCCTCTTTTTCACGCTCCCGTCCTTTGTTTTCAATCATTTGCGCACTCTTCGACAAAAACACCGGGGGTGGGGGGGTACAGCGCCTCCTGTCGCATTCCGATGTTCCTGCTAAGTCCTTTATCTACCGCTTTTACGCCGAAGCGCCGCGTAACTCCTTTATCTACCGCATTTACGCAAACAGACCGGGGGGTGGGGGTACCCTCGGCATTTTTCTCGGTGCTCGCGCACCCGGAGGGGTGTGGCAAACCCGTCTTATTCGGACGGGCCAAGGGGGAGGAAATATTGCGTGCCCTTCACCGGGTCCTGGAGGCGACGCAGCAGTTGCTGGAGGTCGGCGCTGCGTTCTACGAAGTCGATTTCGGATGTGTTGATAACGAGAAGGTCGGAGGCGGCGTAGCGGAAGAAGAAGTGTTCGTAGGCGCGGGCCACTTCCTCGATGTATTCGAGGGAGATTTGAGTTTCTTCGCGGGAGGCTTTCTTGGCGATGCGCGCGCGCAGGACTTCGGGCTTGGCCTGGAGATAGATAACGAGATCGGGAGCGGGGAGTTCTAAGGCGAGAGCTTCGTAGTAACGCTCGTAGAGTTTGAGCTCTTCATCATCGAGATTGAGATTGGCGAAGATGCGGTCCTTTTCCATCAGGAAATCGGAGATGACCGGGCCGGGAGCCTCGATGGCGAGGGCTTCACGGAGCCGGCGCTGGCGGTCCATCAGAAAGTACATCTGGGCGCGCAATGCGGAGCCGGGCTTTTCCTTGTAAAAATCAGCGAGGAAGGGATTGTCTTCGCAGTCATAAACGCGGCGAGCGTGCAGGCGCTCCGCGAGGATCTTGGCAAGCGTGCTTTTTCCGACGCGCAGCGGGCCTTCGATGACGATGAAACGCGGGGCTTGCGGTCCGCGAGTGGGTACCGGAGCGCGCTTGGCCGAGGAGGATTCGTTGGGCGACATTCTTCGGGTATGTTACGACCGATGCGCGGGATTATAGCAGAGTCGGGGAAAGTGTTTGCGCCGGAGAAATCGCGCCGTGCCGCAGGTAGGAACGTGCCGACAAACGGAAAAGTTTTTACCCAGGACTTCTAGTACGGGAGTTTGGAAAGCCGCAAACGGAGGGGCCACCGAAGGGTACCAAGCCGAATGTGACCAATGGGCCAGTGCGTACTGGCCTTTCGGACAGTATACTCCTCGCGTTGCGATTGGGGACGAAGTTGCTCTCGCAACTACTGAGGTGAACCAAATGCTGTTAGCAACTATGGTTCTGCTAGGGGCCCTTCCGCAAAGTGGGGAGTTGGCAAGGTCGGTGGCAAATAATTCGGCTACGGTTCCGGTAACGGTTGCGGCCAACAATTCGAGTGAAGCCCGCACACTGCCGTCGATGCCTCAGCCAAAGGTGGACGTTCATGCGAATGCAAGCGGCGCAGAGGCGATTCAGCCGCCGCAGCCAGCGTTACCGTTTCAGCCAACGAAGGCGGCCTATACACGTCCGCGCGAAACTCGCGGACAGCGAGTCGCGTGGTACGCGCTGGCGGTGACTGGGCACGGGGCGGCAGCCTTTGATGCGTACTCGACGCGGCTGGCGCTTTCCGGTGGATACGGAACAGAGAGCAATCCGCTGTTGCGACCTTTTGCGCATTCGAGCGCGCTTTACGCGGCCACGCAGGTGAGCCCGGCAGTGATGGATTTTCTGGGCAAGCGCATGATGGTCAGCGAACATCGCTGGGTGCGACGGATGTGGTGGCTGCCGCAGATGGCGGGATCGGGAGTCTCGGTTGCCGCCGGCGTGCACAATATGTCAGTGGTGAAGTAAGGAAGATTTAACGCGAAAGAGCGTTACTCAAGTTTGGCGATAAGATTCTTTCGCCAGAGCACACAAAAGCCGTCCCGGTGAACAATCACCGGGACGGCTTTATTTTTGTGACTACAGACAGGGTTATTTGCCGACGACGATTATGGCGAAAGAGCCGGGCTTCATTTTGCCGCGACGCTCGCCGGGCGCCGGCGGTTCAAACTCGGCGCTGGGCAGAAAGATCTTATGGGTCTTGAGATCGAGGCCCATGGTGCGGGCGCTCTTCTTGGTCGGAACATTTTCCACGACGGTGTATTTGTCGGGTGAGTCCTCATGGATGACGGTGATATTGCCATCTCCGCAGGATGCGAAGAAATAATTGGAAGCGGGATCGAAAGCAGCGGCGTCGGGTCCTTGGCAGATGGTGGGGGTGGCGACGACTTTACCGGAGTCGGCATCGACCACCGCGGAAACCTTATCGTCGCAAACGGCGAAGAGGCGGCGGCTCTTGAGGTCGCCGGCGAGGCCGGAAGGAGATTTGCAGGGGGCCAGGGGCCAACGATGCGTCTCTTTCAAATTTTGCGAATCGAGGGCGATGAGATTGGAGGAGTCTTCGCCGTTAACCCAGACGGAGCCTTTGCCGTCGGCAACTGCGAATTCAGGCTTGTCGTCGAGAGGGATGGTGCCCGCGACGGAGCCGTCCGCGGCATTGATGGCGGTGGAGTTCTTGCCGCGGCCGTTGAAGGTGAATACGCGCTTGCTGGCGGGGTCATAGATGATCGCGTCGGGGTTCGCGTCGGTCTTTGCGGTACCCAGAGTTTTCAGAGTTTTCAGGTCGAAGATGACGGCGGTGTTTGCGCGACCTGCGCTGATGAAGCCACGGCCGAGGTCGTCTGCGACAGCGATGCCATGGACACCCTGCGTGTCAGGAATGTCGCCTTCGATGGCGTAGGTGTCAGCGTTCATAACCACGGTGTGCGAGCCGTGGGAGATGAAAACGCGGCGCGCATCGCTATCGACGTAGACGTAGTCCCAGCCTTCGTCGCCGGGAACAGGTACGGTTTTGATGACGTGATAGCCGGAAGAGCCGGGCTTGGGAGCAGCGTGGGAAAATATCGCGGCGCAGAGAACGGCGGAGAGCGCAGTCAGGCCGAGTAGGATGAGACGTTTGTGCATAGTTTTCTCTTTTCTTTTTGTTTCGTTCGCTGGAGCGTGATTAGGTATACAGCCCAGAAGATGAACGCCAGATAAATGGCTCGCGGGCTTGCTGGCGCCGTCCACGAAATAGTTGTTGCTGAATTGAGGCGCTGCTTCTTGTGGGCCCTGTACTTGCGTCGCATAATGACGAGCGGGACGATGGAATGGATGCGGAGGGGCGTATGCCGGCAAAGAAATTGAGTGACGGAGAAGTGCAGGAACGGTTGCGGAAGACGACGGGCTGGAGCCTGTTGAACGGGAAGCTGCATCGCGAATTTCAGTGCAAGGATTTCGTGGCCGCGTTTGGAAATATGACGCGGGTAGCATTGGTGGCGGAATCGATGAACCATCATCCGGAATGGTTCAATGTGTGGAACAAAGTGGTAATCGATTTGAATACGCACAGCGTGAAGGGAATCAGCGACTACGATTTCACGCTGGCGGAAAAGATCAACGAGATTTTTGGCGGAGGTGGATCGTAGATAGGCGCGCCAAGCGTCATGCGGTGGTGCGGGGCTCGGGTTGCCGGCGCAATTCCATGAGGCGGAGTTTGCCGCCTAGCCAAGCGCAGGGCATTGCGGTAACGATGAGCGCCACAGGATACCAGTGAGGTCCCAAAGAGGGCACGCGGTTCCAAGTAACCACGGCGCCCACGGTGCTGAGAACAAGGCCCACGACACCGCCCACGAGCGCGTGCTGCATGGGCCGGTCAGGCGCGAGTCGCGCTATGACGTAGCTGCCCAACACGCCGTAGACGATGCGGTAAGCGGTGGCCAGCAGGAAAAGTTGGTTGGACATCGTCTGGCCCAATGGCGGGAAGAGGCCGATTACGTGCATCAGGGCGTCGGTGGCGATTGTAATGATAACGCCGACCAAGATTCCGGCGAGCACAGCTCCAATGCTTCGGCCGATACGTCGCGGTGGGTGCTCAGATGTAGAGACGGTCATGGGAGAGGGATTCTATCCGCGTGACCCCAGAGTCACAAGCGGAACTACCTGTACGTTCGCACAATTGCTCCCCTTTAGCCCGGGGCGTAAAATGAAGCACAGATCAGTTTGCGCAGTCTGACAGATTTATACGGAAGAAGGAGAATCCAATGGCCACCGCGACGCTTACGAAACCTGCAGCAAAGGGTGGAAGTTTTTTGCTGGAGTCGCCGCTGCCTGGCGAAGTGTTTACGCCGGCGGACCTTACCGATGACCAGAAGCTGATTGGGCAGACGGCGGAAGAGTTTGTGGTGAAGGAAGTGCTGCCGCTGGTGAAGGACTTGGAGAGTAAGAAGACCGGGTTGATGGCGTCGCTGGTGAAAAAAGGCGGCGAGCTGGGCTTGATGGGTGGGGGCGTGCCGGAGCAGTACGGCGGAGCAGGGCTGGACAAAATTGCGACCACAGTGCTGACGGAGAAGCTATCGATTTATGGCGGATTTGCGGTGACGCACGGTGCGCACGCGGGGATAGGGACGCTGCCGATCGTTTATTTCGGAACGGAAGAGCAGAAGAAAAAATATCTGCCGAAGCTGGCGACGGGCGAGCTGATTGGCGCGTACTGTTTGTCGGAGCCGCAGGCGGGTTCGGACGCGCAGAATTCGTTGACGCGGGCGGAACTCAACAAAGAGGGCACGCATTATATTTTGAACGGGCAGAAGATGTGGATCACGAATGGCGGGTTCGCGGACGTTTATGTGGTGTTCGCGAAGATTAACGGCGAGAAGTTCACAGCGTTCATTGTGGAGCGGACTTTTCCTGGTTTCAAGCCGGGCAATGAAGAACACAAGATGGGGATTCACGGGAGCTCGACGACGCCCATTTTCCTGGAGAACTGCAAGGTGCCGAAGGAAAACGTCCTGCACGAAATCGGGCGCGGGCACATTGTGGCGTTCAATATTTTGAACGCGGGACGATTCACGCTGGGAGCGTCGTGCGTAGGCGGCGCCAAGAACGTGCTGCAAACCTCCTCGAAATACGCCAAGGAGCGCAAAGCATTCGGCAAGCAGATCGGCGATTTTGGGTTGATTCGCGAAAAGCTGGCGGAGATGGCGATTCAGATTTTTGCCGTGGAGTCCATGGTCTATCGCTCTTCCGGAAATATCGAAGCGGCTATGTCCGCAGCGTCCGGAAGCGGCGACATAGTGCAAAACTCGATGAAAGTGCTGGAGGAATACGCAATCGAAAGCTCTATCGCCAAGGTTTATGGCTCGGAAATGCTCGATTACGTGGTGGACGAAGCGGTGCAGATTTTTGGCGGGTACGGATTCCATGAGGAGTACCCAGTGTGCCGTGCATACCGCGATTCGCGTATCAACCGGATTTTCGAGGGCACAAACGAAATCAATCGCATGCTGATTATTCAGATGCTGATGAAGCGGGCGATGGCCGGCCAACTGGCGCTGATTCCCGCGGCGATGAAATTGGCGGATGAGATTCTGGCGGGACCGTCGTTCGAGGACGCGCCGGAAGGGGTGCTTGCGGACGAGGCGCGCGTGGTTGCAAACGCGAAGAAGATGTTTTTGCAGGCGGCGGGCGGGGCGGTGCAGAAATTCCGGGAGAAGCTGGCGGAGGAGCAGGAACTGATTGCCGCGCTCTCGAACGTGGTGATGGAGATTTACGCGATGGAGTCTTGCCTGCTGCGCGCGCAAAAAGCGGCAGCGGCAAAAGGCGAGAAAGCGGCGCAAACGATGATCGATGCGGCGCGGGTGTTCATCGCGGATGCGGCGGAACGCGTGGAGCATGAAGCGCGACGGGCGGTAACGGCGGTGAACGAAGGCGACATGCTGACGACGCAAATGGCGGTGCTGAAACGGTTTGGCAAACGCGCACCGGTGGACACGATCGCGCTGCGGCGGGACGTTGCTGCGGCGATACAAGCGCAGGACCGTTATCCGTTCGAAGGCCGCTAGCGGGCGATACAAAAAGCGCCGGTCACTCTCCGATGGTCTTGCGGGTGGCGCGCAGACGCATGAACAGATAGATCGAAGCAATAAGCAGAAAAGGCGAAGAGTAGAAACCGGGAGCGGGGCGGGGGAACTGGACCGAAGCTACCGTGCGGCCCAGCACCGTGAACAGCGTGTGACCTAATCCGTTGAGCAGCATGACGCCGGCGAAGAAATAGGCGAGGGGACGAAGGCCGCGCACATTGCGATAGGCGAACGGCGTGAGCGCCAGCAAAATCAAGTTAACCACGATCAGGCCGATTAGCCACTCGCGATATTCGAATGCAGGCATGGGGAACCAGCTTAGCCGCGCGCGCATGGCGATAACGGTAGGGTTGTAGACGTCGAGGAAGCCGGTGGACGCCTCGTCGGCTACGTGGGCGCAAAAGGCGAGACACAGCAGGACCCAGGCAAGCCCAAAATTGTCTGGCGAGGCCGAAGCGCGAGGGGCGGCTGGAGCCATGACGAGGAATTGTAGCGCGCTAGAATGCAGAGCGGCATAGCTGTTTCCTCTTGGGGTACGAAGGTGGTACGCGGAGCTTTGGCGAGTTAAGCGCTTACCTTACACTTTTATCGCGAGCGATATATCGTCGGCGAAGTGCGAAGGAGCAGCTGGGGATGTTCCGGAAGGTATTCGTATCTGCGCTAGTCGTTGTTGCGCTGCACATTGCATCGGTGCTGACGCTCGGAGCCTCATTCGCGGGATCCTTCGTTGGAAATTTACTGCAAATTGCGTCTTGCGGCTTGGCGGTAGCGGCCGCGTTTGCGGCCTCGCGCCGTGCCTTGGGCTTGAGCCGCCGATTCTGGTGGTTGGTCGGATGCGGGCTGGCTATCTGGGGAGTGGCAAACCTCGGATGGATGTACTACGAAACTGTGCTGCGCATGGAGCCACCCACGGGCTCCGTGGTGCGGTTCCTGTTCGGCACGCAATCAATCTTCTTCGCGCTCGCGGTATTTCTTAACCAGGATAAGGACTCTTCGGCTCTCGACCTGGAGTCCGTGCTTGATTTCGTCCAAATCGCCATTGTTTTCTTTTTTATCTTTCTGGGATTTTACTACATACCTTCCTACCACCTGGATACGCGCAGCGCGTACATGCGCGAGATGTGGGTGGAAGTCGGCGAAAACACGGGGCTGCTGTTGCTCGCCTTGGCACAGGCCACCCGGGCGCGATCTGGGCAGGTTCGAAAACTGTACCGGGGCTTCGCGCTTTATTTGCTGGCCTACGTAGTGTGCGCAGGCGTCGCGGACTATCTACAGACTATGCGAGCCACTCCGACGGGAACGTGGTTTGACCTCGGATGGAGCGTACCGTTGCTGGGTGCGGCGCTCTGGGCGGCGAATTGGCAGCCATCGCCACCGACAGCGGTTGCGCTCCGGCTGGGGCAAAAAGGATTTGGTGCGCTGCTGCTGGACAACTCCACGCTGGCGTTGGCACCGCTCATCGTTTTGCTTCAGGTGGCGCAACTCGGAAACGAATGGCGCGCGGTGCGGTTCACATTGCTGGGCGTTTCGATTCTGTGCTATGCCGCGCGACTCGGAGCGACGCAATACCGACAGAACCAAACGGAAGACACGCTGCAACGCCACAATCGGGCGATGGATTCCGCGGTGAATGGCATGGCGATCGTGGATGCGGAAGGACTGCATACCTACGCCAACGTGGCATTCGCGCGCATGATGGGACACGAGAGTGTGGAATCGATTGTGGGCCGGGCGTGGCGAGATATTTATGCACCGCAGGACGTGAAGAGAACGGAAGGGGAGATCCGCGATTCGCTACGAAAGAGCGGAAAGTGGTATGGAGCGGTGAATATTCACCGGCGGGACGGGAGCGCGTTGCCGGTGGAGATGGCTATTACGTCGTTGCCGGACGGAGGGGTGGTTTGTGTCAGCCGGGACATGACGGCGAAACGGGAAGCAGATAACGCGCGGGCGCAAGCGGAGGCGAAATACCGAATGCTGGTCGAGCAAGTGGCGGCGATCAGCTACATCGCGGAGCTGGGTCTACACGGTGAGTGGTTGTACGTCAGCCCGCAGGTGGAAACGATGTTTGGGTTTTCGGCGGAAGAGTGGCTGATGGATTCGCGGGCATGGACGCAGCACGTGCATCCGGAAGATCACAAAATCGTGGAAGCCGCGGAAGAGGCCTGCCAGCGCGGGGAACGATTTCAGGCGGAATATCGAGTGACGCGGAAAGACGGACGCGTCATTTGGGTGAGCGACACGGCGGTGGTCGTGGAAGGGAGCGGGAAGCATCCACTGATGGAAGGAATCATCGTCGACATCACGGAGCGCAAGCAGCTGGAGACGCAACTGCAGCAGGCGCGGCGTATGGAGGCGATCGGCAGGCTCGCCGGAGGAATCGCGCACGACTTCAATAATTTGCTGACCATTATCAAGGGCTACACGGAGCTGGCGCTGAGGCGGCCAAAGATTTCGCCGGAGCTGCAGGCCGACGTGGAGCGTATCGAGGACGCTTCGGAGCGGGCTAGCACGCTGGTGCGGCAACTGCTGGCGTTCAGCCGGCGGCAGGTGTTGCAGCCGAAGCTAGTCGACTTGAACAGCATCGTGATGGGCTTGGACAAGCTGCTAAGGCGATTGATGGACGAGGGCATCATGATGTCCACCGTTCCTGGGAAGGATATTGGAACGATCAAGGCCGACCCGGGGCAGATGGAACAAGTGATTATGAATTTGGTGGTGAATGCGCGGGACGCGATGCCGAAGGGCGGACGGCTCACGGTGGAAACGGCCAATATCGACCTGGACGCGGCTTATGCAAGCGACCACGTTACCGTGAAGGCCGGGCGTTATGTGATGCTGGCGGTTTCCGACACGGGAACGGGAATGAGTCCGGAAACGGTGGCGCATATTTTTGAGCCGTTCTATACGACAAAGGAGAGCGGGCGCGGAACGGGGCTGGGGCTTTCGACCGTGTACGGAATTGTGAAACAGAGCGGCGGATACGTTTGGGTGTACAGCGAGGTGGGGCGCGGGTCGTCGTTCAAGGTTTATTTGCCGAGGGTGGAGGAAGCACCGGAGACGCTGGAGGTAACCAAAGTAACGAGCGGAGAGCAAAAAGGGTCGGAAACAATTTTGTTGGTGGAAGATCAGCCGCAGGTGCGCGAATTGGCGCGGATGACGCTGTCCGATAAAGGATATACGGTGCTGGCGACATCGAGCCCCGAAGATGCGGAGAGTGCGTGTGCGCGACATGGGGCGGAGATTCATTTGCTGCTGACCGATTTGATCATGCCGGGGCTTACCGGGCGGGAACTGGCCAAGCGGTTGACCGCGCGGCATCCGAAGATGCGTGTTCTGTACATGTCGGGCTATACTTTTGGCATCACCACACAGACGGGGATGCCGAGCGGCTTGCTGGAAGATGGCGTGGCCTTTCTGCAGAAGCCGTTCACACCGAGCACCCTTAGCGAAAAGGTGCGCGAGGTGCTGGACCGGAGCGTTGCGACCAGCAGGACTTGAGATTTGCGCTGAGTGCTCGGCTAATTCGTCAGTGGTGGGTGTGGGGCAGTGCTTTCGACGGGAGCTGGCGGAGTGGGCGCGTCCTTGGGCCTGGAAATCGAGTTGATACTCTCAACATTGAATTTTTTGTAGTCGGAATAGCGCGTGACCTCGTTGATTTTGAATGCTTTCACGAGAAGGACGCGCACGCCGACGTGAGCTTCTTCATACGTGGGCAGCCAAACCTCATTGTTGATGTAGGCTTGTTCGAAGACGAAGCTAGTGCCCTTTTGCAAGTTAGCGATTACGCCGCCACCGAAACGGAAATCTCCCACAAAATAGGCTTCCAGCCGCGCGACGTCATGCGCTTTCTCATCGATCCAAACGACGCCGGCAAGTTCGTGCACTACTTTCTCCGCTAATTTGTGAGGCTTGAATTCGGGATTGGGCTCGAAGTCAAAGACCAGGACGTCTTGGCCGCGGAAACGCTCTCGTCGGGGATTCACAAATTGGCAGGCGCGAAGAAATATTTCGATGCCGACGTCGTCTTCGTCTTTTTTGTCTTTGCCTTCGTCTTTGGCCTTTTCCTCCTTGGCTTCTTTCCTGGCATCGTGTTTCTCGATATCCTGAATCTCCTTCTGCGCTTTCTCGTTTTCTTTCTTCTGCTCTTCTTCGCTGAGCGGCTTGCCGTCTTTTTTCACCAATGTGGAGACCTCATGGCCATGGAAGTAGAAGAAAGTGTAATCATGCAATTCGCGCTTGCTGATTTTTCCGGTCTTGTCGAATTCGGTTTCTTCCTCGCTGCGGCTGCCGGCGTAGTTTTCCTTGAGTTTGTCGATAGCCTTCTGGTTGTCGTCGATCTCTTTGAAGAGCGCTTTCAAGTCCGGTAATTGCACTTGCGACTTTTTGGGGAAGTCAAAGACGCGTTCGCCCACCGCGCCGTTCACCTCGGCTCGCGTCACGGCGATGTCATACGAATCGGTTCCGCGACGGAGTTCGATTTTGTAGGGGAGTTTCATGCCACTAACCGGACGATAGTCGTCGTACAGAATCTCCTCATCGATTCCGCCTACGGTGGCGGCTTCCTTTACGATGAGGTGCGTCTGGGGATCGAAGAATACGTGGCGCTTCGCGCCGGTCATGGTGGTGGCCTCGATTTCGAGCGCATCGCGGCCGCGGACTTTAGAGAAGGCGGCAAAACCAAGACCGATCTTATTTTTCTTGGCGTCGACGAGGTGCGAATTGTAGTACTGCCCGGCGGCTTCGAGCTGGCTACCTTCCGCACCGACCATAGTGGCGTACTCGCCGTTGGTGGTGCGGTGCCAGGCGGACTTACCGTTGTACGCTTCGATCAGGTTGATATCCCCGGCGACGAGCTCAGAGTAATAGCGATTGGGCAGGCGAGTGTTCAGAGTGTAGGTACCGGTTTTGCCATCGGGTGAATGGAACGTGCCCTCGATGACGACTGTGCGAGCTTTGGAAAGGGCTTTGGAGCCGCCAACAGCTTTGATGTACTGATCGACGATCTTCTGCGCGTCTTGGGCGCTTGCGCTACCAGCAAAAATGGTCAGACAAAGTGCGGCTGTCAGGGTGAAATCGCGGGTAGACATGGCGTTCATAGCTAGGAACGCAATTGTATGGGAAAAGTTTCGACTGATTTGCAAAATCAACCTCGCCTATTCGTAGCGCAAGGCAACGATGGGGTCGACCCGAGTGGCGCGTCGCGCGGGAAAGTAGGATGCCGCGACGCTGACCAGTGTCAGGAGGAGCGCTACAGCTGGAGCAGTGGCCGGGCTGGAGCATCTATTGCGCTTTGGGCCGATTGAGATATTTCTCGTAGAGCGCTTTGTGTTTATTGTCGAGCGAAGTGAGCTGGCCCTTGATGAAGAGGTAGCGCACCTCGGTGGTGAGTTCGAGGGGATCGCCGTTGGTGACGATGACGTTGGCGATTTTGCCGCTTTCGAGTGAGCCCACTTGATCCGCAAGACCAAAAATTTGCGCGGGATACAAGGTGACTGCTTTCAGTG
>Ga0210408_10000249_pt1 | contig 76037 bp, 77 predicted proteins | sample IncBWH4MmetaG_FD_155471 | JGI IMG/M metagenome (GOLD analysis project Ga0210408, IMG submission 155471) | Forest soil microbial communities from Barre Woods Harvard Forest LTER site, Petersham, Massachusetts, United States - Inc-BW-H-4-M | ecosystem: Environmental > Terrestrial > Soil >... | reverse complement strand
TTCGTCAATCCATGCACAGAGGCAGGCCCACGTGAAAGCCGTTCGATCATCGCCCGACGGGTTGGATCAGACAAAGCCGCAAATGTTGTACCGAGACTATCCACAACCATACGGTAGTGGATTTCCCTATCGATGTCAAATGTGAATTTCGCGATTTCTAAACCCTGCCTCATTCACCTGACGATGAAAGTGCGCACCGCAACCTGCGCAGCAGCGCGAGCCGCCAAGGTTGCGGCGCTGGCATCAGGTGCCGGAAGAATGCGGATTGCCTCTGGAGCCTGTTCTCGATTGTGTAATGTTGTCGTTCAGCACCTTACCGCTGATGACGCTGATTTGACTGATAAACGCTGATAAAGCAGCAAATGGCAAATTGCAATTAGCAGATAGAGATCTTTTGTAAGACTGATTTTCTCAAGACCTCCAACGTTAGAATCTAAGAACTAATTGCTTCTCTGGTTTTGTAGTGGCTAGCAGCTCAGGGCTAAAGACTAACGACTCTTGCTGCGATCCACTGAGCGGCTTCCCTGGTCCCCAGGTTTCCGCCAATGTCCTGCGTGGTCTTCTTCTGGCGAACGGCTTCAAGTACAGCCTGGTTGATGTTCGCAGATTCTTTGCTGAATCCAAGATGGTCGAGCATCATGGCCGCTGTCGAGATCGCCCCAATGGGGTTGGCGATGTTCTTCCCGGCAAACGGCGGAGCGGAACCGTGGACCGGTTCGAACATCGAGGTCTTGCCCGGATGAATGTTCCCGCTGGCTGCCATGCCCAGGCCACCCTGAAGAGCTGCCGCCAAGTCGGTAATGATGTCGCCAAACATGTTATTAGTCACGATCACGTCAAACTGCTTTGGATCGCGGGCCATGTGCATGCAGAGCGCATCCACATACATGTGGGAGGGCTGAATGTCCGGATACTGGCCGGCAACTTCCTTAAACACCCGCTGCCACAGGCCACCGGCATAGGTCATGACGTTGGACTTGTCGGTCATCAGCACCTTCTTGCGCCCTTGCTTGCGCGCCAGATCAAAGGCAAAGCGGATGACGCGTTCCACTCCTTTACGGGTATTGAAGTCTTCCTGGGTGGCAATCTCGTCCGGAGTTCCCTGCTTGAACACTCCTCCGGCATCCACATACGGCCCTTCGGTATTCTCTCGGACGACTACAAAATCCACGTGCTCGGGCTTCACGTTCTTCAGCGGACACAAAGATTCGTCCAATAGCTTGACTGGGCGGACGTTCGCATAGAGGTCCATCTTGAAGCGCATACCCAGCAGAATTTCTTTGGCGTGAATATTCGACGGCACACGCGGATCGCCCAGCGCCCCTACAAAGACCGCATCGAATTCTCGTTCCAGCATGGCGAAGCCATCCGGAGGAATGGTAGTGCCGTCTTTGAGATAACGGTCTCCCGACCAGTCAAAAGTCGTGAATTCCATGGCCGCCCCGGTGGCTTCAACTACTTTCATGGCCGCAGGGATGACCTCCTTGCCGATGCCATCGCCGGGGACAACGGCAATACGCTTTTTTGTCATAAGTAACGACTATACGGCCTCACCGCAAAAGCGCGCAAAAGATGGTGCGAAGACCAGAGAAGACAAAACCAACTTCTTACCACTGATGACACTGATTAAGCTGATTGACGCTGATCAACCAAAAGACCTTTTGCAACACAGCGCGGTAGGGCCAACCAAAAAGCAAAGTCAAAACTTTTACCCCTTCGCTCCGCTCAAGGGCAGGCTCCAAGGTCGCAAGAAAGAGCGGAGAACGTAGCGCGGCAAAGCCGCAACCAAAATCTTTAACCACAAAGGACACAACGCAGCAGAGCCGCAACCAAAGTATGCCGCTGATTAGTGCAGATGTACGCAGACACAGGAGAATTTGGGGGTGAATTTTTCTCCGCTCCTGGGGAGGAATACTCTTACAATGGAGGGGTAGAGAACCGAACGTCATCCGCGATGACCTTAACTTTCGTGGCCTTTATTTCACTAGGTCCATCTCCGTTCCAAAGCATGATTAAAAACCAGAGCTGCCAGCAGATTAGAAGTTTCCAACTGAAAATTACCAATTCATTACTACCCTACTGAATATCCCCACCCCCTGCAGATACACCAAGGATACGGTAAGGATATTTTGAGTCAGAAAGAGCTTTGCAATCGCTAATAAAGCACGGGAGCGACGGAATAGAAGAATGCCGGAATCAGGGGCCGGGACTGATCAAAGCCTTATGCTACGCCGCTACGGAACATTTGCGCGAAAAAGCACGATTTCAAATCACCCTCGTAGTACAAAGGAAAACCAAGGCTAAACCATAGCGCGGGAGAATCTTGAAGATAGTAATTGACCTGGCTTGATTGGCATTTTTAGGCATAAATTTCGGTCGTTTATAATCAATCGTTTACACACACAGAGGCAAAAGACACCGTGTCCCTTGAGCAAAAAATATACGAACTGCGGCAGGAGAAGCTGACCCAGATTGAAGCGCTGGGCCAGCAGTCCTATCCGCACCGATATGAGCCGAGCCACAACATTCCGCAAATCCTGGCGGAGTACGGCGAGAAGACGGCCGAGCAACTGGAGAACCCGCGCGTCAATGTAAATGTTGCGGGACGCATCCTTTCATTGCGGCTGCAAGGTAAAGCCGGGTTTGCCCACCTGCAGCAGGGCGGCCAGAGACTCCAGATTTATGTGAAGCTCGACTTTGTCGGTGAAAAAGGGTTTGCGCTGTACAAGCTGCTCGATCTGGGTGACCACATCGGCGCGCGCGGTTACCTGTTCCGTACTCGCACCGGCGAGTTGACCATCCACGTGGAGGAGATCACTTTTCTGGCCAAGGACCTTCTGCCGCTGCCGGAAAAATGGCATGGTCTTACCGACGTGGAGCTGCGCTACCGCCAGCGCTATGTCGACTTGGTGATGAACCAGGATGTGCGGGCCGTTTTCATAAAACGCAGCAAAGTGGTGCAAGCGATCCGGCGTTTTATGGATTCCCACGGCTTTATTGAGGTTGAGACGCCCATGATGCAACCCATTCCCGGCGGAGCCGTGGCGCGCCCGTTTATCACGCACCACAACGCCCTGGATATCGATCTCTACCTGCGCATCGCCCCGGAACTTTACTTGAAGCGCCTGGTCGTGGGCGGCTTGGACCGGGTGTATGAGATTAACCGCAACTTCCGCAATGAAGGCATCTCCACCCAGCACAACCCGGAATTCACCATGCTGGAGTTCTACCAGGCTTATGCCGACTATCACGACATGATGACATTTTCGGAAGAGATGCTGGCCCAGGTGGCGCGCGACGTAAACGGTACCACCAAGACCACGTTTAACGGACATGAAATTGATTTTGCCGATTGGCAAAGGCTTTCCATGCGCGAAGCCATCATCCGCTACTGGCCGGAAGCAGCAGCGCCCAGGCCCGAGATGCAGGATTTTGCCTCGCATGAATCTGTAGAACGGTTGGTCAAGCGTTTGAATGCCGCGCATTCTCCCCACATGCCCTACGATCCGAAAGAGCCGGCGGGCAAGACCATTGCAGCCATGTTTGAAGCGGTGGCGGAAGAGCACCTGATTCAGCCAACCATTCTTTACGATTTTCCGGTGGCCATCTCTCCGTTGTCCAAGAACAAGCGCGACGAACCCGACTGGGTGGAACGTTTTGAGATCTTTGTGGGCGGGCTGGAGATTGGCAATGCCTTCAGCGAGCTGAATGATCCGGAAGAGCAGCGCCGCCGCTTTGAGCAGCAGTTGAAAGAGCGCGAGCGTGGCGACGAAGAGGCCCACGTGATGGACGAAGATTACATTCGCGCGCTTTCTTATGGCATGCCGCCCACCGGGGGCGAGGGTGTTGGCATTGACCGGGTCACCATGTTACTGACCGATTCACGATCGATTCGCGATGTGATCTTGTTTCCGCTGCTCAGGCCGCAAGCGCACCAGGAGCCGGAGCAAGAAGAAGAGGCGAAGTAACAATCGACAAGGCACTTCGTGTCTTCTGTAGTTAAATACTTTTCTTTCAATTTACAAGTTGCCCTAACACACTATCCATGGGTTTTGATTTCGATTCCGAAAAACGACGGCAGCTTGGATACAAGCTCATTGATCGCATCAATGAATACTTTGCCGGCCTGCCTGATCGCCCGGTACAGCTTCCGCTGGAAGAACGTACCTTTGGCGAGCTTAAGAACAAGCTTCCTGAAGCGGGCGAGGATGCGGCAGCCGTCCTGGAAGAAGCTTGTGAAGAGTTGATCGAACAGGGATTTCACGTTCCCAGCGCCAACTATTTCGGCCTGATGAATCCCACGCCAACCTACATGGCCGTGCTGGCAGAGATGCTGGTGTCCGCTTTGAATCCGCAACTTGCCTCGCTGGCCCGCTCGCAGCTCGCTTCCAAGATTGAAAAAGAGACAGTGCGCTGGATTGGAGAGCGGGTAGGATGGCGCCGGCCATTTGAAGGAACACTGACCAGTGGCGGCAACGAGGCCAACTTCACTGCAATTGCCCTCGCCTTGGCCTCGTATTTCCCTGGCTCGGTGGACGATGGCATTGCTTCAACTGGAATGCGTCCTGTGCTCTACACATCCTCCGAAGCGCACCACTCGCTGGATAAATCCGCCGGGCTGCTGGGACTGGGCCGCAAAGCCCTGCGTCGCATTGCCGTTACCCCAAGTGCCCAGCTTGATCCGGCAAAGCTGGAAGCTCAAATCCGGCATGACAAGGCTTCCGGATTCACTCCATTCTGTGTGGTAGCCACAGCCGGCACCACTAACTCCGGCGCTATCGACGACTTGCTAGCCCTGGCTGAAATCTGCAAACGCCATGATTCATGGTTGCACGTGGATGGAGCTTACGGGGGCGCGGCCATATTTTCTGACCGGCATCGTGACTTGGTGCATGGCATTGAACAGGCGGACTCCGTCACCATTGATCCGCATAAGTGGATGGCCATGCCTTTTGCCGTGGGGGTGATTTTGACCTCCCATCCTGAAACTTTGCAGCAGGCTTTTGCCGTGAGCACGCCGTACATGCCCAAGGCCAATGCCTCTGCGTTGCTGGACAACTTCAAAGTCAGCACCCAGTGGTCAAGACGCATGAATTCGCTGAAGCTGTGGCTGACTCTTCGCGTGCATGGCCGCCAAGCCTATGAAGAGCTGATCCATCGCCAACTCGAACTTGCCCGAGGCTTTGCGGAATGGGTGCAAAGCTCAGCTCATTTTGAGCTGGCTACGCCGCAAGTATTGCCAATCGTCAATTTTCGGATCAAGCTGCCAGACGCGCCGGAAGACCGGGTACGGGCCGCCAATGACGCAGTGGTTGAAGAGGTCACACGTGACGGACGACGCTGGATCTCCAGCACCTTTGTGAATGGGAGGTCAGTGATTCGCATGATGGTAATCAGCTATCTGACCGAGGAGAGACATCTGGAAGATCTAAAGAAAGCCCTGGTGGCTGCTGCGTCAAGTATTCTTGTGGGTCGGAGCTAGAGACGGAGCGACGCGCTCCGTCTCGACCGCCAATAGCTCAGGCTTGCATCACTGCTTTTTGTTCTCATCTGTCTTTTTGTTTTCATCGGTCTTTTTCTTTTGGTCCGGTGTAGCCGAGGTTTTCTTCTTGGGCCGGGTTTGGAGTTGGGACAAGTTAACGCCGAGATTGCCTAGTCCTCCCAACTTATCCAGATCGATAGGCCCGACAATATTTACAACCGTGAGTTCTTTCGGTTCGGCCGCCAGGACAGCCAGTCCGATGATAGATTCGCCTTCTTTCATCAGGTAGACTTCTACGCTTTCTCCGCTTTCTGATTCGTGGACATCAACGGCCTTTGCCCAGCTTGCATCCTTGAGTTGGGCACGGATGGGGTCGAGGTCCGAGGAGCTGTATTGATTGGCTTCCTTGAACTCAAAGACTTTAACGTAGACCCCCTTTAGCTTATCGATCAGACCTTTTACCTCGCCGATATCTTTGTCCTTGTCGTTCGCAAAAGACTTCGCTGCAAGCTGCAACATCGCGCCATCGAGCGAAACATCGGTCACGTTCGAAGCCTTGCTCTTGAGCTTTTCCAGGTTCTGCAATTCCAGCCGGGCGCCTTGCCCAAAGCCCGGCAATGCAGCGCAAATAAACAGCAACGAGATAAGAATCCGTGCTCCTTTAGTTTTCATCGTCATCGTCATAACTCTCCTGCTTCCTTATGGATTTTCTTTTATTGCGATCTGTCGGGTCTCACGAGGGCCCGATGCAAGGCCATATTCAGCCTGGAGCCGGCAATCTGGAGCGCAAGTACCGCCTGCTTTTTGGCATTCTCCGCTTCCAGGCGAGTTTCATAGCGCTGATACTGAAACAAGCCGATCGCTACCAGGAACATTGCGGCGAAGGCCGCGATTCTCATGGGCCAAAGACGAAAAGAAAAAATTCCCGGCCTGGGGTGAGCGGGCTTCTTTTCGGCCTCCGCCTGCTCGATGCGCGCCAGCACCCGCTGCGTGAAACCCGGCCCAGGCGTTTTGCGCCGCAGTGCCGACCGGAGATCATCTTCAGAAAATTGCATACTTCACTTCTCCAAAGCTGCGTGTAAGCTTCTTGCGTAATTCAGCCAATGAGCGATTCAGTGTACTCTTCACGGTATTAATGGGTATGTTTAATACATCGGCGATCTCCGCCGGCCCAAGCTCCTCCTGATAACGGAGGATCACAATCATCCGCTGCTTCTCGGGCAAGGAGGCAACGGTCTTCTGCAGCCGGTCTGAAAGCATCGGGTCGGGCGCCGAAGAGGTTATCGCGGGTTCCGATATGTCATCCAGCGCCACTTCTTGCCGGAATTTTTGCCGCCTGCCATGATCGATGCACCGGTGTCCGGTCACCCTGCGTAACCAATATTTAAGATGGGCTGGAGATTGAATACTGGAAAGGTTCTGGTAAAGATGGAGGAACACCTCTTGCGCCAGCTCCTCGGCCAGGGAACTGTTCCTCAGGAAATGATAAGCAATGCTGAAAACCATTCCCTGATGCTCCTGCACGATCTCGGCAAAGGCTGTATGGTCTCCCTGGGCTGCTTTGGCCAGGGCCAGCTCGATCCGGCCTTCCATCTGTCCTTCCAAGCCTTCCTCCTGCACAGTAATACGCAACCGGCAGCCGATCGAATGCATCTTTTTTGAAAGTTGTATTCCACTATAACCGGTTTAAACATGAGCTTTGCAGCAATCCGGGGGCCATGCTCACGAATCATAATGCAAACCACCATCCAAGACAGTGAGCACCTGCCGGCTAGGGCAGCGTTACAAAAGAACATGTCCTCTCTACCACTCAAGAGAAGAGATTTTCGGAACCAATAGCAGGCGTTGGCGGTACACTCGATGCTGTCCCTCCGTAAACTTTGGGAATGGTGATAACGCTGCCAAGCACGTATGAGCACCCACGCAGAAGCTCTCGTGTGCTCGTGACACTACCCCTGGCTGTCTCCGGCCAGCGTGGCGATGGGGCGCACATTAGCGGCGCTGCGGAAACCATCCAGGTCAATAAACATGGCGCCAAGATACGCTCGGCCGTGGCCCTGGAACCCCGCATGGAGGTGCGGGTAGCCATGCTCGCCCCTTACAAATGGCGGCTCGCCCAGGTGGTCTGGGCCAATATACCGGAAAATGAATATGGAATTCAGCTCGACCGGCCGGAAAACTTCTGGGGTGTCTACTTTCCTCCTGAAGATTGGGAGTTGCGCGTGCCGGCAGTCGCTGCCTCCATCGCAACCGATGCAGGCACGGCAACGAATCTACTCTCCACCAAACACGACACAGACGACGCGCCAATCGCGATTCCGGATGGCGGCACCATCGTGACTCTCCGGGGTGTGGCTGCCAGCAAGATGCCATTCCAGGAGCGGGGCCTTCTTGTCCCGGTGAGCGACCATGATGCCACGCTGCTGATCGAGCCTTTTGTGGAGTTGGGGGCCAAGGTATGGGTGATTATTGAAAAGAAGAACGTGCCCGATGCCGTGGTTTTGGCCATTGCACGCAGCCGCGAATACGACCGCTGGCGCGTCTGGTTGCGCTTTTCCAAGCCCATCGCAAAAACGAGAGCTGGAGCTGAGAATTTGTAATTGGGTAAATTGGTAATTGAGTAATTTAAAAACTACAGCTTATGCTTGCATTCGGTTTGATACGAGAACATACTGCCAGCTAGTGGAGCCTGCATGGCACCCGAATTTCAAGAGAAGCGAAAACACGCCCGATATCCTTGCGATTTAGGAGTCGAGGTGCGAACCGCAGACGCAAAGACAGGTTATTGGGGCACACTGGGAGACGTTTCTCTTGGTGGTTGCTACGTTTACACGTTTTCGCCCTTGCCCGCCGGAACAACGGTCATATTGGTGATCAAGACCAGCGAAGCGGAAATCGATGCATCAGGAAAGGTAGTTGCCTTCCACCCCGGAGTCGGCATGGGCATCGAATTCCAGGGATTTATCAATGAAGGTGGCGAGTCGCAGTTTCGGACTCTCCTGGCATCGATGGAAAAGGGCGCGGGTGCGGGAACTACTTAGATCAATTGGGGACATCTGGCGACCGCGTCTCAGTCGATAATTTTCAATCGCCGGAGCTGTTCATCAATCTCGGGCCGCACCAGCACACCTTTTTCAATTTCAGCCAAGCGCTTTTCTTCGCGTGAAATCTGATCTGCTGCCAATTTGGCCACCTCGGCCGCGTCATCGAGCGGGACAACTGCAACTCCATCGCGGTCGGCAATGATGATGTCGCCGGGCCGGACTGCCACTCCCCCACAGGCAATGATCGCGCCTACTTCTCCGGTTCCGTCTTTGTAGCAGCCATTGGGGCACAAGCCACGAGCATAGACCGGCAGCTTGAGGGTCTGGAGCGCCTCTGCATCGCGTACTGTGCCATCGACGATTACGCCGCGCACGCCGATCTTGGCGGCGCTGGTCGCCAGGAGCTCACCGAAACCCGAACTGGCTACGTTGCTCTGGGTGTTCATCACCATGATGTCATCTGGCGCGGCCAGGGAAAGGGCTTTGTGGACCATCAGGTTATCTCCGGCGTGGCACCACACGGTGAGCGCAGCGCCCACAATGCGCGGCGAAGGCCAGACCGGCCTGATGCCCACGTCCATAGCTCCAAGCCTGGACATGCAGTCAGCCACCTGGGCGCTGGAGGCCGTTCCAAAGGCCGCCAACAAGCCCGCTTCGGGCCGGCGCCACGGACTGTGAACGCGAAATCCAACCTTGCCAGGCATAACTCCCCCTCCTTGGTGAACGCAAAAGTATCAAATGCGAAAGTTGCCATGCTGCCGGAAGTAAGGAACCAGACCGCCGGCATCCAAAATATCCAACATGATCTGCGGGAGCGCGCTTGCTGTGATGGTTTGGCCCGTTGTGGTGTTCTCGACCCTCATGGCGCTTTCCTGATGCTGATGGTCATGACAGATAACAAGGTGGTCGTCCTCATGAATTGCAAGGGTGTCACAGACGACCGGCAGCAGACCGTTATTGACGGCGTTGCGATAGTAGGTACGTGAGAAGCTACGAGCAAGGACCGCACGAATGCCTGCCCCCAGCACGGCCGTGACAGCCACTTCCATAGCGGAACCACAACCAAAGTTCTTTCCTGCCACAATGAGATCGCCAGGTTCGAGCGAAGCGGCAAAATGAGGGTCAACTTCCTCAAAGAGATATTGGCGCAAGAACTGGGGATCAAGACTTTCACGTTTGCGCCGGGAGGTAATGATGTAGTCGGTATTGATGTCATCGCCGAACACGCGGGCACGGCCTTGGAGTTGGAGGACCGTCATTCACTCACCTCGCGAGGATCGGTGATCGTGCCGCGCACCGCAGCGGCGGCACAACTGGCGGGCGAAGCCAGATAGATTGCCGCGCTGCTATTGCCCATGCGTCCCTTGAAATTGCGGTTGGCGGTGGAGATGACATTCACGCCATCGCCCGGAATGGCGCCACAGGTGCCGCAACACGATCCGCAACCGGGCGTTACGATCACAGCGCCCATCGAGATAAAGTCGGCTAGTGTGCCGTCTCGCGTCAATGTCTCCAGCACTGTTCGCGAAGCCGGCGTTACGACCAACTGGACTCCCGGAGCCACTCCGCCACCGGATTTCAAAACCTCAAGCGCCTGATGAAAATCGCGCACTCGTCCGCCAGTACAGGTTCCCAGGTAGACCATCTGTACGCGTGTGCCGATGGCATCCTGGATCTGCACTACTTGATCGACCTGATGAGGCAACGCGATCTGCGGAGTCAGTGAATCGAGCGCCAGGGTAATCTCGCGAATATAACAAGCGTCAGCGTCCGGCTCGACTGGATCGAAAGGCCCTGCAGCTTTCCCATTCAGATAAGCCAAGGTGCGATCATCAGCGGGAAAAATACCGTTCTTCGCTCCCATCTCCACCGCAAGATTGCTGAGCACCAACCTATCTTCGAGATCGAGTGTAGCCAGAGCCGGTCCACAGAACTCCAGCGCCTGGTAAGTTGCGCCGTCGGAACGCAATTCCCTGGCGAGCGCCAACGCAACATCTTTGGGATAGACACCTTTCGGCAAACGGCCGGTCAACGTGACCCTGATGGATTCCGGGACACGCAACCATATCCGTCCGCTGACCATGATAGCTGCCAGATCGGAAGAGCCGATTCCTGTACCAAAAGTATTGAGTGCTCCATAGGTGACCGCGTGACTATCGGCTCCCACCACCAGACCGCCGGGCAGGGCGCGTCCTGATTCCACGATGAGTTGGTGCCCGATGCCTTCACCGACCTCCCAAAGTGGAATGCCATGGACTGCGGCAAAATCTCTCATGCGTTGATGGAGTAGCCCTGTCGCCCGGCTGGGCGCGGGTGCGTAATGATCGAGCGCAAAGACAATCCGTTGCGGATTGAAGACGCGTTTTCCGCCCATGGCGTTGAAATAATCAAGAGCCATGGGCGTGGAACCGTCTGTGCCCAGCGCACAATCCACGCGACAGACTACGAGATCATTGGCGCAGGCATCTTGCCCTGATTTGAAGGAAAGAATCTTCTCGCTGATGGTTTTGCCGGGCATGGATTACTCCCAGTAGCATAGCGTAACCGCAGGCGCAACCAAAAGAAAACCAACTTCCTACCGCTGATTTGCGCGGATGAACGCTGATAAATCAAAACCTTTGAAACACGGGAGGAACAGAGGCAGCGGAGGGAAAACCAAAACCCCTGAGAAGATTTTTGAAGATTGTAAATTCAGAAGAAGCAGAGGAAAGACGAGCGTAATCCAGAATCGGAGTCTACTGCTCTTATTTCAATCGCAGAGTACCTTCGGCGGTGATAAATCCCCTACCCATCACCACGACAGTTGTGCCTGAAACTTGAACCTGGATCAAGCTTGGCCGGCCCATGGCATGTCCTTGCTCGATCACTAAGATAGTTCCATCCTGGATGATCCCATGCGCCACCAACTGGCACGCCAGTGGTCCAGCGGCGCTGCCGGTGGCCGCGTCTTCCGAAATTCCTTCGGTGGGATTGAAGAATCGGGCATGCGCTGTTGAATCGGGCGATACAGGGTCGAGGCTGAACAGATAGCATCCCTTCCCTTCAACCAAGCGCAGCACAGAGGCCAGGCGCATTGCATCCGGACGTGCTTTATCAATCGCTGTCCGATTTCGAATCGGCACGAGCATGTGCGCAGCACCGGTGGAGACAACCTGAATGGGCAGATGGTCTGCGGCGATGTCGGAGACCTCCAGGCCAAGGGCCGCCGCCAATTCCGATCGATCATCAAAAACCTTTCCAAAGGTGGGTGCGGTCTGGGTCATTCCAACCGACAGTAGCTTTCCAGCGTTGCAGCTAATCTCGACGGGCAGCACGCGGCTACCAATCTCCTGCATGAATCGCTTGCCTGCCGTGCCCAATTCCAATTGGCCGGACGCTGCCAGCCACCACCACGCTCCCAGTGCATTATGCCCTGCTCCAAAGACCTCTTGCCCGGCAGGCGTAAAGCAGCGCAAACGCCAGTCCGCGTCTTTCCTCGTGGGCGGCAACAGGAAGGTAGTTTCCGATTGATTGAATTCACGGGCGATGCGGCGCATGGTGTCGTCGTCCAACCGCTCAGCTTCAGGGACCACTGCCAGAGGATTACCGGCCAATGGCTCATCGGAAAAGACATCGACAATATAGAAAGGAATGCTGTTGCTGATGCGCACAGTCATAATTTCATATAGACACAAATTGCAAAATCAACACATCACAACATAGTCCGCTATCGCCTGAGACGCGCTCTAACTGATTTTGTACAGGCAAACAATTACACGATCGTGCCGGTGTCCGCGAAGTAACTGAACCATCGGCCTTCCATGAAGAGCATTTATTCCAGGGCCTCACATTCTCGATCTCCTTAACAGCGCTGTTTGATGACAACCCCACCCGTTGAGGCTATACGGGTCGCTCATCGCACGAGGTTCCCCATGCCCGTGATGATCAGGGCATTTACAAAATCAATCAGGAACGCACCAACAATCGGTACTACCAGAAAAGCCTGGGGCGCGGGACCGAACTTCTCGACCAACTCTTCCATACAAGCGACAGCATTAGCGGTAATGCCCAGCATAAAGCCGCAGAAGCCGCTGGACATGACAGCGGATTCGTAATTGCGTCCCATCCAATAAAAACAAACGGTCACACACATCAACCAGCACAACGCCACCTGAGCGATCAGCATCACGATCAAAGGCAGGGCCAGTTCCGCCAGCTTCCAAAGCTGCAAGGTGAGCACCGCCATCACGATGAACATGTAGAGCGCCACAACAGCGCACTCGTCCACACGTGGCTGCGAGATGGTGAAAAAATGAAACCGATCATTGAGGTTGCGAATTACAGCCGCCGCAATCATCGCGCCGATATAGCTGGGTAGAGTCAGATGCAGCCGTTCCATGCCCATGCTGATCAGGTTTCCCAGCCCCATGGCCACGCCGATTACGAGCACTGCTTGAAGCAGCCCGCTCGTTTTTTGATCGCGCTCAGCTTCGACCGTGGAAGCCGTAGAAATCGGCGCGGTAGCTCCCGGCGATCGCAATTGATGCCGGCGGATCAGACGGCCCCCGATATAGCCGCCGACCAAACCCGAAACGGCTATTCCGAAGGTTGCTGAGGCTAGCGCCAGCTCAGTTGCGCCGGTCACACCCCATTTCTCAAAGGTGGGACCGAAAGCCGCTGCCGTTGCCGGACCACCAGTAAGGGCCACCGAGCCTGACAATATCCCCACCAGCGGATTTACGCCCAACAATTTGGCGAGTCCGATGCCAAGCAGGTTTTGCAACACCGCGCCACCGCCAGCCAGCGCGAGCATCACGATCACTTTGACGCCGCCACGCCGAATCAGTTCCAAACGGGCATTCAGACCGATGGTGGTCATAAAGGCCACCATCATGAGGTCGCGCAAGGTGGTGTCCGCCTCAAGGTTCAGGTAGCAGCCGTGCAGAGCCAACGCTGCCGAGGCAAACACCAAACCGCCTACAATCGAGGTGGGAATGCACAGCCGGTCGAGAATAGGCAGTTTCTTTTTAAGCCACCCGCCGATGACTATGCCGAGGCAACCCAGCGCCAGCACTTGAACTGCGCTCAACTTCCAGGTGGGGATCACTTGTGTTCACTGGCCTGGTTTGGGATACGATGTGCAAGTCAATAGCAGAAAATTGCTGGCATCTTCTCCGGCATAGTCCGGCTGTGGCTGCTCCTGAAGATCGGGTCGCAGCGCAACAGCGCCACTGAGTTGTGGAATGGCCACGAATTTATAAAGGGTCCGGACAGTCGCCAATTGTTCAGAAGTCAAATTATCAGCCGGCACAAAATATGCTTGCATTAAATTGCTTGATGCAAGTTTGGCGTTTTTCCAGTTCGCCGATGTGGCAGTGACGCAGCGCATGTCCGCTCCGGAAAAGTCTGCGTTCTCTGCCTGAGCGGAACTCAGGCTGGCATTCTGGAGATGGGCCTTCTTCAAGATTGTGCCACTCAAACTTGCCCTGTCCAGAATTGTCCCTTGCAAGTTGGCTTTCGACAGGTTGGCGCCCTCCAGGTGTGCACCCTCAAGGTTTGCGGCTTCCAGATTGGCCGAGTCCAAGACGGCATAGTTCAGATAGGCTCCACTCAGATTTGCTCTTTTCAAGATAGCGCTCGAGAGTCTCGCGCCCTCCAAGTGTGCGTCCCGGAGATCGATCCAGTAAAGAGATTTGGAGTCTTCATCTTTCGGCTGTGTCACCAGGTTCCTGAAACTTAGATTGACACAGGTGCGGCTCCAAAGCCTTCCCGGAGGTTTGCCGCTATTTGCCACCGGGACCAAGTAAAACAGTAGAAATAGCTCAAACAAAAACAAACTCGCTGCCGGAATAACCAGGAGAAGCCAATGCAACAACTTCGAATTCTTGTGAGCTGCTTCGTCAGTTTCCTCCAAAGAATATTCCTGACCATGCAGCAAGGAATGAAACCACAACACCAGACCAATCCCTACCAGCGGAAGTCCTGAGATGACATAGCTGAGGACAGGATCGTGTTTCTTAATAAACACGATAGCAAAGAGCACAAGCACCATGGGCAACAGCCACCACAATGACAGCTTTGCGATTGCCTTCTGGATCCAGCCAATCGGATTCGGGTCCGGAGATTCGGCAATATTCAAGAGCCAGGGATAGAGGCGTCGTTTCTCAAGTTTGTGGACACTGGCCTTGAGTTGCACGATGAGCCCCTTCGCCCGTGCAATGTAGAGTTGCAAGTAAACAAACAAGAAAATCAATACCAGGGGGGCTAAAATAAAGAATCCAGTGCACGACACTTCAAGGTTGATAAGCGGGAGTTGCACGGCCTGATCGAGGACCAGACGCTCATCGCTGATTGAGACCACGGTCAATGCGCAATAAATCAACGCACCAATATAGAGAAAGTAGATTTGAGCCGTGTTTTGGGAGGCGTCCGCAATGTTTTGCAGCAGCCACGACGATTTTTCATCCGGTGTTTGACCGGATTGATCTTTCACTTCTGAATCTGGCGATCCAGAGTCTACAGCCTGCTTCTTGGAAGTAGCAGCATCCATCCTTGCGCCCGCGTTTGGAACCAAGCTTCGCGGATTGTAGTTCAATCAACGACCAGAGTAAAATTTCTTTTTGTTTGCGTCCTAAAGCTAAGTGGAAAATGTTGTCATGGGCCAAAACGTCCATGGGAGGCGTGGCGTGATTCATGATCTCTTTTTTGGTCTAAAACAAACTCTGGTTCAAGATCGAAAACTTCGGATGATGCAACGTGGACAAGTCTTTTTTTTAATGGCTTTGTTTCTTTCCACACTGAGTGGGACGGTTCACGGCTCGAAAGCGCCAACCTCCGGAACCTTCAAGGGCTGCCCTGAATCCGGCCTTCCGGGCAAAGAGGCTGCTGAGAACATGCTGAAGAACAGGTCCAGTGCACCGCCCGAATCCCAGGTCAAGGCGATGGCCGTCAAGGAGATGCTGCCTGACGCCAATGCGAACCCGCCAAATCAGCGTGCGACCAAGATGCGCCGTTTCTCTCGAGAACAGCAGGGTGCAACCGTGGAGGGGTATCTGATTGCGGTCCGGCGGAGCGGGACCGGGTCCGCCAACTGTGGCATGAATGAGTTACAGAACTACGTAGGATGGCTGGCCGAAAACCCGGATGATGCGCGCACCAAGGCTGTCCAAGTCGAAATCACACCTCGCTGGCAAGATGCCAATCCAGGATGGTCACTGGAAAATTTGCAACGTCTGGCCGCTTCCAGAGTAAAGTTCAAGATGACGGGCTGGCGCATGCCACAGGACCCAAAAAGCAAGGCATCCGGTTGGGAACTGCATCCTGTAACCAAGATTGAGGTTTTCGTCGGTGGCCAGTGGGTCGAGCAATAAAGAACAAAATAGCCAGCTAAGACTCTCTTCGCATTGTCATCCCTAATTACCTTGACGTGCCCGGTCATGCCAATTACCTTGGAAAGCCTTGCCTACAATTAAGGGAGACCGGAAACCATGCGATTGAAACCGCTATTGGCTGTTTTGGGAATAGCAGCAGCTACATTCTTTCCGAATCAGGCAGTTACTCAATCAAAGCCGGAAGCGCCTCCAACTTTCGATCTGAAGGAGCACTACAGCAAATACGAATATTACATTCCCATGCGTGATGGCAAGAAGTTGTTCACCGCTGTCTATGTCCCCAAAGACAGCTCTCATCCTTATCCATTTCTGATGACGCGCACGCCTTACAGCGTGAGGCCCTACGGAGTAGACCAGTACAAGGAGAGGCTCGGGCCATCCCCTGCCTTTGATAAGGCCGGCTACATCTTTGTATTTCAAGATGTCCGAGGCCGCTATCTCTCGGAAGGGACATTTGTGGAGATGCGCCCCCACATTGATAATCCCAAATCCAACGCCGACGTGGACGAGAGCACCGACACCTACGACACGGTCGAGTGGCTGTTGAAACATGTGCCCAATAACAACGGGCGCGTAGGTATCTGGGGTATCTCCTATCCGGGATTCTTTACTTCGGCCAGCATTATCGATTCGCACCCGGCAATCAAAGCCGCGTCACCCGAGGCCCCAATGACCGACCTTTTCATGGGCGATGACGCGTATCACGGTGGAGCTTTCATGCTGGCAGCCAATTTTGGTTTTTACAGCGGATTTAAACCGCGCATAGCTCCAGAGATTCCTCCAAAAAATCGCGAAGCGTTCGACTACGGCACGACAGACGGCTACGACTTCTTCCTGAAGTTGGGTCCGCTGGCCAATGCTGACAAACTCTACTTCAAAGGCCAGAACTTTCTATGGAACGATCAGGTAAACCACAACACCTACGACAGCTACTGGGAGGCGCGTGACCTTTCGCGGCACATGAAGAACATCAAATGTGCGGTATTAACCGTAGGCGGCTGGTTTGATGCCGAAGACCTCTCCGGTCCTTTCAGGACTTACCACGCGATCAAGAAGAACAACCCAGGCACTTTCAGCGGGCTAGTTGTGGGACCGTGGGTCCATGGAGGATGGGCACGCTACGAAGGAGAGCACCTGGGCAAGATCAGCTTCAGCGCAAAAACTGGTGAATTCTACCGTGAACACATCGTCTTTCCATTTTTTGAGCGGAACTTGAAGGGAAATGGCGAGTCCGGACTTCCTGAGGCCTATGTCTTTGAAACTGGAAGCAATGTTTGGCGGCAATATTCAAGCTGGCCGCCTCCGGGCACACAGAAACGCACGCTTTACTTCCACGGGAACGGAAAACTTTCATTCGATCCTCCATCTGAGCCGCAGGCTTTCGATGAATATGTAAGCGATCCTGCCAAGCCCGTACCGTTCATTAGTTACGCGGCTACCGCTGTCCCGCAGGAGTATATGCTGAGCGACCAGCGCTTTGCCGCAAAGCGCCCGGATGTCCTGGTTTACGCGACTGATCCACTGGAGGAAGATGTAACCATTGCCGGCCCGGTTTCACCGAACCTGCAAGTCTCAACTTCCGGGACGGATTCCGACTGGGTGATCAAACTGATCGATGCCTATCCACCTGACTATCCCGAGCCTGAAATCCACCAGGAACTCAAGGATGTTCCTCCTCCAAGTGAAAAGATGGGTGGATACGAGCAGCTCATTCGTGGTGAGCCGTTCCGAGGTAAATTCCGCAACAGCTTCGAGCGCCCTGAGCCTTTCCATCCGGGACAAGTGACCAAGGTTGAGTTCGAAATGCCAGATGTGAACCACACATTCCGTCGTGGACACCGCATTATGGTACAGGTGCAAAGCTCGTGGTTTCCTTTGGTCGATCTCAATCCCCAAACATTCGTGAATATTCCGGACGCCAAGCCTTCGGATTTCAAGAAAGCAACCGAACGTATCTATCATTCAAAAGAGTCGCCGTCAGGAGTGGCTGTGCAAGTACTGCCTGTACAGTGATCAGGCTGCATTCGCGCAAACTTGTCATAGATCTGGTGTGGATATCGCATCGCGCCGCATCCCAGATCGTTACTTTTGGTTCTTGGATGAAGTGCCCTGAATGTGATACAAAAAGCGCCTTCAGGTGTATATGTCGTTAAGAGTGGCACGGGGGGTCTATAACCCGGAAAAAGGTCGATTTCATTTCTACGTGGCGTTCAAGCCTGCGCTTGATCCTACTGCGGAGGAACGCGGGGTAGAGAGGTCGTTCCCCATTGATGTAGCGCTTTCGGTCACTGAAACGGGAGAGCTTGCAGACCTGGCATTTGAGCTGCCTGAACCTTGTTGTAGCAATGATTCGCTGCTTTTCCTGACCAAAACGGATTCCGCCAGCGTGGTCGCTGACAGGGTTTTCGTAACTGTTCCCGGACTAAATGGAGATTCAGTTTTTGAAACCAGCGCCAGCCTGGAACTGGATGGCGCAGGCCGGATCATTGGGTTGGAGATAAGTTGAAGGGCAGTAATTAGCCCTTAGTAGTTAGCCCTTAGCCTTTTTTGGAGAAGTGGCCCGCTTTCTTGTTTTCTCCTTTTACTCTTCTTTTTGTTTTTTCCTTTTGCGCCCTTAGCGACCTTTGCGGTGCAATACTCCCAGAATGTGGTGAAATAAAAGCATCATGCATTCTCAGGTCACAGGATATGTGCTGGCGGGCGGCAAAAGCTCTCGCATGGGCACGAACAAAGCTCTGCTGACCCTGCACGGAAAACCGCTGATCGAACATACAAAAAACATGTTGACTTCGGTTTGCGAGACCGTCTTTATTCTTGGTGCGCGCGAACTTTACGGCAGCTTCGGCAAGTGTTATGAAGATGTTTATCGTGACTGCGGGCCGCTGGGAGGCATTCATGCGGCGCTCCTGAACTCGCAGACGCAGTGGAGCCTGATTACCGCAGTCGACACCCCTTTTATCACTTCGGAGCTGTTGAATTACCTGATAGAGCGGGCCCAGGATTCCTCCGCCATGGTCACCACGCCGCGCATCGCCGGACAGGTGCAGCCGCTGTGTACGGTCTTTTCCTCCAGCTTCCTCCCTATCGCAGAAGCAGCCCTGAATGCCGGTAAATACAAAGTGGAACCACTATTTCCCAAAGAGCAAACCCTGATCGTTACCGAAGTTGAGCTGAATCAATTTGCTTTGGCGGCTGATATGTTTGAAAATCTGAATACCCCGGAAGACTTTGAGCGCGCTCGCCGGCGCTCCTCCGGACCGCATTCATGAGCAATCATCCGCACCATCACGAGCACACGCAGCCGTATATAGAGTTTGTCGACGTTTCCAAGTCGTTTGGCGACCACAAGGTGCTGGATGATGTGAGCTTCAATGTCATGCCCGGAGAAACAGTCTGCATCCTGGGGCGCAGCGGCGTGGGGAAATCGGTTTCCCTTCACCACATCATGGGATTTCTTAAGCCGGACTCAGGCCATGTTGTGGTGGCGTTTGAGGACATTACAAACTTCCGCGAGCAAGAACTGGAGCGCATTCGCAAAAAGGTCACGATGGTATTTCAGAACGGAGCGCTTTTTGACTCCTTAACCGTCGGAGAAAATGTGGCTTTCCCGCTGCGGGAACGTCACGACCTGGATGAAGACCAGATCTACCAGATTGTGGATGGTCTCTTGGCTATGGTAGGGGTAAAACCCATGCGCGACCTGCTGCCGTCGGACCTTTCGACAGGGATGAAACGCAGCGTGGCCATTGCGCGTGCCCTGGCTGCCGAGCCGGAATGCGTCCTTTATGATGAGCCCACCACCATGGTTGATCCACTGATGGCGAGGTTGCTGGGCGACCTGATTCAAAAGCTGAAACATCAACTCAAACTCACCAGCATCGTGGTGACCCATGATATGAAGCTGGCCAAAAAACTAGGGGACCGCATCGTCTTCCTGCATGAGGCCCGTGCCATTTTCTTTGGCACCGTCCCGGAGCTGGAGAAGTGCCAAGACGAGATCGTGCAACAATTTCTGGCGCTGGACCAATTGATTGTGCCAGGGATGGACCCGCCCGACAGCTCAGCTCACGCCTAGAGAGAACACATTCACCGCAAAAGAACATCAAAAACCTTACCACTGATAACGCTGATTTGACTGATCAACGCTGATCAAAGCAAGTGCAAAAACTTGGCACAGAATCGCTCAACCCTTGGAGCAGTGTGGGCTGCGCCCTTGATATCTCTTCGAAATTTCGTGATTCGTTTGTTGAGCAGACTGTGATTTTCAATTACTCAATTACAAAATTCTCAACAGGATGAAAGTTGCTTTCATCGTCTTCAAAACCCGCGCTTCATTAGCTCCGCCACTGTGAGTTGAGTCGTGGCTCTTTTCTTCATCAACTTCTCCGCATATTTTGCCAGGACATCTACCTCAATGTTCAATGGACTGCCTTTGCGCAAGCTTTTCAGATTTGTCGCCTGGTAGGTATGTGGAATGATGGCGATCTCCACCTGAGCGGAGCTGACTTGGGCAACCGTGAGGCTGATGCCTTCCACGGTAATTGATCCTTGCGGGACGACATACCGCGACAGCTCATCCGGAATCTCAACCGTCATCCGCCAGTCCTCTCGGCCGCTGATTTTATCCAGGCCCAGCAGTTTGCCTACACCGTCGACATGGCCCTGCACTACATGCCCTCCCATGCGGTCCTGAGGCCGGGCAGGAAGCTCCAGGTTAATGCAGGAGCCTGTCTTGAGATTTCCCAGTGAGGTGCGCTTTAGCGTCTCCTCGGCCAAATCACAGGAGAACCGCTGGCCTTCGATGTCCACCGCCGTCAGGCAGACTCCGCTGACGGCCACGCTGTCCCCCAGCTTGAGTTCAGAAGGAATGTTGCTGGCGGTCACAGTAATGCGCGTCTTGCCTCCCACCCGTCGTATGGCAGCAATCTGTCCTGTCTCCTGAATAAGACCGGTAAACATCAGTGGTGCTCCTCACGACGTTGTGGATTATGACTAGTAATGGGAGGAGGCATGTAGGGATCGCGCAAGTAGCCTTCCACGGCAAAGTCCTCGCCAAAACGATGAATGAAGATGTTTTTTACGAAAGCCGCCTCGCTCATCTTTCTAAACCCGGCGCCGCCGGCAAAGGGTACAGAGCCAGTACCTGCCAGAATCCTGGGAGCATAGTAAAGAAAGACCTTGTCGACAATACCTGCCGCCAGCGCGGCCCAGTTGACCAGCGCACCACCCTCGATCAGCAGGCTGGTGATCTCCATCTCGCCCAGCCGCCTGGCAATTGCCTCAAGGTCGGGACGTCCGTCCCCGGAACCAAGCGGCACCTGTTCCACACGAATTCCGCGCTCTTCCAGCACCCGCTTTCTCTTTTCTTCTGCAAACGAGCAGAAAACCAGAACGTCATTGCGAACAGTTTTTACCAACCTGGATTCCAAGGGCAGTCTCAAGAGTGAATCAAGCACCACGCGCATCAGAGGACGCCTTCTCGGCCGGCCGGTGCGATCGGTCAGCAGTGGATCATCGGCGATTACCGTCCCCACTCCGACCATGATGGCATCCGATTCGTGGCGCAACTCCTGCACATGGGCGCGGGCTTCGACGCTGGTGATCCAGCCACCGGTTGCGCCCACCATGCCCAGGGCTGATGGACTAAAAGATTCGCCTGGCGGAGGCGCAATCTTGCCATCCAGGGTCATGCCTGATTTCACCGTTATCAACGGCTGTTTGTAGAGGATGTATTTGGCAAAGGCCTCATTCAGCTTGCGCGCCTCAATTTCCAGAAGGCCGGTTTCTACTGTGATCCCGGCTGTTCGCAACTGCTCGAATCCTTTGCCGGCCACATGCGGGTTGGGATCGGGCATGGCGGCAACCAGTCTTTTAATTCCTGCCGCGATCACCGCATCAGTACATGGAGGAGTGCGGCCCTGATGGCAATGGGGCTCCAGGTTCAGATACATGGTGGCGCCACGCGCGTTCGCTCCAGCCTGCTCCAATGCCAGCACCTCGGCGTGCTTCACTCCATCGTATGTAAATGATCCTGTTCCTATGACCTGGCCTTCGGGATTGACCACCACTGCGCCCACTCTAGGATTAGGAGAAGCCAGCGCAGTCCCCTGGCGAGCCAGTTCCAGTGCCTGGCGCATGAACTGCTCGTCTTGAATGCTAAAACTCATCCGGTGGCAAAGAGTGAGTCCACAAAATTTTGGGCATTGAATGGCAGCAGATCGCCTGCTTTCTCACCTACGCCTACATAGCGCACCGGCAACCCTAGTTCACGTGATATGGCCACGACCACGCCACCTTTGGCGGTCCCGTCGAGCTTGGTCAGGACAATTCCTGTGACACCAGCGGATTCGGTAAACTGGCGCGCCTGCTGAAGACCGTTTTGGCCAGTGGTGGCATCCATAACCAGCAACACTTCATGAGGAGCGCCAGGGATAATGCGCTGGGCGGTGCGCTTCATCTTTTCCAGCTCCGACATCAGGTTGGCCTTGGTGTGCAGCCGGCCGGCTGTATCCACGATTACGCTGTCCGTGTGGCGGGCCTTGGCGGCATTGAGAGCATCAAACAGCACGGCGGAAGGATCACCTCCCGGTTTGGTCTTGATGACCTCAACACCGGTACGCGATCCCCAGATTTCGAGCTGTTCAATGGCTGCAGCGCGAAAAGTATCTGCGGCGCACAAAAGCACAGTCTTCCCTTCTGTGCGGATGGCATAGGCGAGCTTACCGATGGTGGTGGTCTTGCCCGTGCCGTTGACCCCTACCACCATGACTACTTCCGGCCCGCCGGAAACGGGTTTGCCGGAGCGCGCAGGAGTGGAATTCAGTATCTCAAGAATCTGTTCTTTGATCAGCCGCTTCAGCTCCGCCACGTCTTTGATCTGCTTGCGATCAGCACGCTCCCGCAGTTTGCCAAGAATCTCCTGCGTGGTCTTGGTGCCCAGATCAGCGGTGATCAGGATAGCTTCCAGATCATCCAGGGTACTGCGGTCGATCTCCTTAGTGAAAGCGACCACCTGTTCGATCTTCTCACTCAGGTTTTCACGCGTGCGCGTGACCGCCTGCTTCATTTTTTCAAGGAAAGTGGGTTCCGTTTTTCCAAAAAGTGTCTGGATCATGGGCTCAACTTTGATTATAGCGGGAGGAGAGAAGGGATTGGGTAAATGGGTAAGTTGGTAAATGGGGGTAAATGGGTAAGTTGAGTCATTGGGATTGAATAATTTGCTAACTTAATTGATTTTGCAATTTAGCAAATTTCTTCGCTCAATTTCCCAATTACCAAATTACCCATTTGCTCAATTCTTTTGGCTCAGTTCTTAACGACTGCGGCGGCTTCTGCTTGCTCGCCGGTAACAACAGCGGCGCGATGGATACGCAGTTTGCCGCCTTCAAATACCTTGGTCATGGCTGCGACCACGTAAGGGTCGAACTTGGTGCTGGTGAGCGAGTTGATGATACGGATCACGTATTCCGGGTCCATGGCCGCCTGGTAGGGACGGTTGGTGGTCATGGCATCAAACGTATCAGCAACCATGATGATGCGAGGCATCAACGGAAGCTGATCACCTTTCAATCCAAAAGGATATCCGCGTCCATCCAGAGACTCGTGGTGCAGCTCAATCCCTGGCAGCATATCTTTCAGCATCTCTACCGGACGCAGAATGGCTGCACCCTTAGTGGTATGGGTCTTCATGATTTCGAATTCTTCCGGTGTTAGAGCGCCGGGCTTCTTCAGAATACGGTCTTCAATGCCGATCTTGCCTACGTCATGGAGCTGCGCCGAGATGCGAATCTTCTCAATATCTTCCATTTTCAGTCCCATCTCTGTAGCAATGATGACGGAGTAGCGGGTAACGCGGTCGGAATGACCTTTTGTGTACGGATCTTTTTCGTCGACCGCTCCGGCCAGCATTTGAATGGAGCTGAGAAACAAGCTGCGGTTTTCGTCTGCGGCCTTCTTCAGATCATCGACGAAACGTTCCAGATCGTCGGTCATGCTGTTGAACGTCTGGGCAAGCTCACCGATCTCCGTCCGGCTCTTCAGGCGGACGCGCTGGGAGAAGTCCCCCCCGGCAATGGCGCGGCTGGATTCGGTTAATACCTGCAGAGGAGTGGTAAACCGGCGGGCTGCAAAGATTCCAACAAAGATGCTGAATGCAATTGCGACCAGCGCAAATGACAGCGCGGCGCGCTGCATTTGAAAGATGTCGACATAGGCGGCAGCTTGGGTTTTTTGCGTCACGACTGCCCAGCCCAGGCCAGGGACCGGATCATAGGTACCCAGCATCGGAATGGTACTCTTGCCGTCCTGGAGTTTGAATTCTTTGGTTACCGATACCCGGGCGTTGCCGCTCTGTTCAACAAAACCCTTTACCAGTTCGTTGCTCATGACCTGCCCCGTGGCATATCGCTGGTTGGAGGAAACGACCATACGACCGGAACGGTCTATCACAAACGTGTCCAGCCCCTGGTCTTTGGCCTCCCGCAATTTGCTGCTCAGGTATTGGAGGTCTACGACCAGTTGCAAAGCGCCAAGAAATACCGGTCCACTCACAACCGGCTTGCTCACCACCATGACTGTGCGGGCTTCCTTGCCATTTCCAACAGAGATTGCCTCTCCCGTATATTCACGCCCATCGTGCGCCGCAGCCAGAGCATGTTCGAGTTCCTTTTCCAGAAAAGCGTCAGGCGCCAGGGTGCCCGAAGCCATGAACCGCCCTTCCGTGTTGACCAGCCGGGCATAGGGCACGATAGAGTCCGGATTTTCCATGTAATTTTGAAGCAGCGCCCTGATCTCAGGAGATTCAACGCGGGCCGCGCTCAGGTCTCCTCCGCTGGTGACCTGAATTGAATAAGTCAGGCTGGCCAGAGTGGAACGAATATCTTTTTCGCGCTGGGCAATGTCCTCCGCCAGGGAGCTGGTGACTGTGGCCTGAAGCAGCTTTTCATTGCGCTGCAAAGCCTCGCGGTTCATGTCCACGACTTTCGTGGCGTAAAAATAAAGAGGCACAACCGCCACTGCAATGAGGACGACGAGAATCAGATACAAAATCGGAATCCGCGAAGGAACGGGTAGCTTCATAGGGCCAAAGTTATAAGGGATTCTAATACTAAAGACCCTCTAACTCTAACGGGGAATATGTCTTAGAGCACGATTACTGAAGTACCCACCCAGGTTCATCGGTCGTGCGAGGTTGCACGATCGTCTTCAGGCACATCAAAAGAATGTAGTGGCAGCCGGTCCTGTTCTATTCGGTTCGCAGCGCCTGTATCGGGTCAATGGCGGCTGCGCGGCGCGCGGGAACCAGGCCAGCCACCAGCGCAGAGGCAGCGAGTATTAGCGTTGCCCCGGCCAAGACAAGTGCATCGTACCCTTTCATGGCATAGAGTTGGCTGGAAATGAGACGGCCACCGATCAACGCTACAGGAATGCCGATGGCCAAACCTAGACCAACCTGCACGAAGGCCCCTCGAAGGACCATGGAGACGACACTGGTGCGATCTGCGCCTAAGGCAATGCGTACGCCGATCTCCCGAGTACGTCGAACGACCGAATAAGCGGTTACACCATAGAGCCCCACAGAAGCCAGAACCAACGCCAGAAACCCAAAGAGGCCGGTAAGCCTAGCGATCAGCCGTTGCTGATTGAAATTCTGGCTTACCTGTTCGTTGAAACTTGTTATGTCAATTACCGTGAGATTGGAATCAATATCAGCGAGAGTTTTGCGCAAGACCGGCTCCAGGTTTGCCGACTTTGCGGCAACCCGCAACTCGATATCGTTCAGGTAGTTGGAGCGGACCTCGGCGGAGCGCGCCCCCGGATCCTGATAATTCGTGATCTGCAAAAACGGCAGGAACAACATGGGACTTACAGGCAGCTTGGGATTCTGGTATTTGGCGTCTTCGACTACCCCAACGATTTCGTAGTTGCCGCTGTACCGGACATCTTCCACTCCGAAGTGCCTGCCGATCGGATCTTCATCTTTGAAAAATTTGCGGGCAAAGGCCTGGTTAATCACAGCAACGTGGCGTGAAGTTGGCGTGTCCTGCTCCTCAATCGTGCGCCCCCGCAGAAGATGGGTGCCAATCGTCTCAAAGTAGTTTGGCCCAACCCGGTCCCAAGTGGTGTTGTCGCCTGGCCCGTCGTTGGAATCGGGCGCGCGGCCTTCAATATAGGCAAAGGTCGACCACCTGTTACCCACCATAGGACCATAAAGCGCGTAGCTTGCGCTGATCACCCCTGGTAACTGGGCAAGCTTCTGCCGCAATTGTTGATAGACCCCGTCAAGTCGTTCGGGGGTATATCCGGAAAAAGTGGAACTAACCTTCACAATGAAACGTCCCTGAGTTTCAAAACCGAGCTGCTGGTTTTGAAGGTTGTTCAAGCTCTTGGTGAACAGCCCTGCGCCGGCCAGCAGCACCAGTGAAAGCGCCGCCTGAAAGATGACCAGTGATTTTCTCAGAGAAGAATTCTCATTTGTAGAACGATTTGCCCCGTGCAGCGCTTCGATGGGATCGGAGTGAGAAGCCATCCATGCTGGTACAACTCCGAACAATATTCCTGTGGCCACCGAAATCATGAACGTAAAAGCCAGGATCGGCAGGGATGGATTAGGGCTGATAGGAACGTACCCTTCGCCATGGAAGGCCAGCGCTAAAATGGCGCGCGTGCCACCGTACGCAATCAGGAGTCCGGCAAGGCCGCCCAGCACTGCTAAAAGCAAACTCTCGGTCAGCATCTGGCGGATGAGCCTGGTGCGAGGCGCTCCAAGGGCCAGCCGCAGCGAGATCTTAAGACGATTCGAAGTCCCTCGGGCAAGCAGCAGATTAGCAATATTCGCGCAAGCAATAATTAGCACCAGGCCGGAAATGATCATAAGCAGACGCAGCCCACTGGCGTAGGAGTTCTTTAGCTCGGTCATGCCGCCACCGCTGGGCGTTACGTCAATATGGGCCTTGGCATTGACGCTCGGAGATCCTCTGCTGAATGTAGTGTTCCCAGCCGGACTGTTGAGCCACCGCTGCAGTTCCACTGTAAGTTGGGACTGTAAGCGCAACGTATCTGCCCCTGGTCTGATTCGACCCATGATGTGGAGCCAGTGCAGGCCCGCGCTATTAAGGAGAGTACTCTGCCTCTTTACCATCGGCTCAGTGGCCAGCGGCATCCAGAAATCAGGCGGGTCTGTCCTTAGGGTGCTGCCGAAAAAACCGGGTGGCGCAATTCCAGCCACGGTGAAGGAGATTCCATCGATCATTACGGTACTTCCTACCAATGAGGAATCGCTGCCGTAATTCTGCTCCCATGCGCGATGGCTTATGACGACTACCGGCGCCGCACCAGTCGCATCATCGGCGGAGGTAAACGTGCGACCCGCAAACGCCTGGATTCCAAACATCGCAAAGTAATTGCCGGAAACAAATGTGCCGACAAACGAATCGGGCGGGCGGCTAACGCCATTGCGACGGACAGAGATCCGGGTCGTCGACGCCTGAAAAGCCGCCAGTTCTTCAAAAGAAGACGCCTGATCGCGAAGCTGTTGATAGAGAGAGTACGAGAAGATGCCCCAGCTATCCTGAAGACCACCATAAACACAGCACTTATACTGATCATCGCCGAGCCGGTAAAGCTGTTGGGGATTGGACACTGGCAGCGACTTGAGCATCACTGCGTGCAACAGGGTAAAGATTGCGGTGTTCGCTCCAATGCCCAGAGCAAGCGTCAGGACACAGACCAAGGTGAAACCCGGTGCATTCCGCAACTGTCGAAACCCATACCTGACGTCCGCGAGAATGCTCTCGATGGTTGGCCACCGCCATACCTCACGGCCACGCTCCTCAAATAGCAGCGCGTTTCCGAACTCCCGTCGAGCGGAGTCGAACGCCTCTTTCCTGGACATTCCGGCTTTTACTAGCTCTTCAGTCTTCTCTTCGAGGTGCTCCTGCATCTCTTCCGAGAGATCGCTATAAAGACGGCGGCGAGAGAAAAGCTGCTTGATCCAGTTCATGGCTGCACCTTCTATTCAATCCGCTTCATGACTTTGCGGGCGACAGGACACGCGTGATTCCATCGAGCATCCGTTCAAAGCTCGATACCTCCTGTTCCACATGCTTGCGGCCTGCCGGTGTCAGTTGATAAATTCGCACCCGCCGGTTGGTGGAAGAGACACCCCATTCAGCTTTCACCCATCCTTCTTTCAACATTCTCTGCAGAGCAGGATAGAGAGAGCCCTCTTCAATCTGCAGCAAATCATCGGAGGTCTGTTTGATGTGCTGTGCCAGAGCATAGCCATGAAGAGGCTTTCGTTTAAGCGTCTGGAGGACCATCATCTCCAGCGCGCCCGGGAAGAGGTCGCGTTGAGCAGGTTTTTTCATATACTTGTTTATATAAGGCCTTTTGATAATAGGCATAGAATAAACAAGTGTAGGTATTTGGTCAATAGAATTTGAGATGGAGACCGTGCGACAACGGTAAGGAGCACGTGATTCCTCCAAGCATTATGCCGACCATGAGTTTTGAATTGCCGCAATTAACATCACATCTGCATCTTTCGCTATTGATCCAAAAGCGCTGCCCTGAAATAGAAGCAACTAAAATCTGTCCTCTGCCCTACCCGGTCGCATCATCAATTCGCGGATGGCATTGAGTGGCGATTTGCCGTCGTGCAAAATGGCGTACATTTGCTCGGTAATCGGCATCTCCACTCCCACCTTGCGCGCTAGACCGATAGCCGCATTGGTCGTAAGGACGCCTTCTGCGACCATGCCGTGCATAGAAGCAATGATCTCTTTAAGAGGTTGCCCTTTTCCTAAAGCGACACCGACGCTGCGATTGCGCGAAAGGCCTCCGGTGCAGGTAAGCACCAGATCACCCATACCCGCCAGTCCGGACATGGTTTGCGACTGTGCGCCACACGCTACGGAGAGCCGGGTGACTTCAGCCAGGCCTCGGGTTATCAGGGCGGCAGTGGAGTTGTGCCCCAGGCACAGGCCGGCGCAGACGCCGGCGGCAATTGCAATCACATTCTTAAGCGCTCCACCTAACTCGACGCCGATAAGGTCGCCGTTGATGTAAATGCGGAAGTTCGGGTCGCTGAATTCCTTTTGGACAATTGCCGCCTGCGAGAGATCGGCGGAGGCCGCAGTCAACGCCGTAGGATCGCCTTTGGCGACTTCTTCCGCGAAAGTGGGGCCGCTTAGAGCGGCAATCCTGGGAGTAAACCCGGAAAATCGGCTCACGACTTCGTGGATGACCTCGCTCATGCGCAGCAGCGTGTCATTCTCGATCCCTTTTGTGGCGCTTACAAACAGCATGTGCGGGAGCAGCCACTGCGTCATGTGCTCAAAGGTCCGGCGGCAGTGGTGGGAAGGCATCACACTCACCACGATCTCTGCGCCGGCCAATGCTTGCTTCAGATCATTCGTGGCCCTTACCGTCTGAGGCAGTGCCTGCTTTGGCAGGAAAAGCTCATTGATGCGTGATTTCTCGATACTGGCGGTAACTTCTTTTTCGTAAGCCCAAAGAACTACCTCATGGCCGCCTCGCCGACCGGCCACAATCGCCAGGGCTGTTCCCCACGCTCCTGCGCCGATGATGGCAATGCGGCTCAATCTTGCTCCTTGGCTGCCTGGGATTTGCTGCCCAAGCGGCTTTCATTTCCGGCGAGCAAGCGTTGGATGTTCTGTCTGTGCTTCAGCACGATTAGCGCCGCAATGGCTGAAACCAGCAGCAGCGAGGGCAGTTTCGCATGTTCGACAAAGTATGCGGCCATTGGAAAGGTGATCGCTGCCAGGATCGAGCCCAACGAAACGTAACGGGTAAACGCCACTACTACCACGAACAGCAGACAGGCAATGAGCAACGCCTTGGGAAACAGAAGGGCGAACGCTCCTACGGCCGTGGCCACACCTTTGCCTCCTCGGAACTTGAGCCAAACGGGAAAGATGTGTCCTAAGATCGCAGCCAGCGCCGCTGCCGCCATCAGGCCAGGTATGGGAACACAGGGGCTGGCGGCGCATGAGTTGAAGGTGGAATTCCCCAGCGCGGAGCCGAACCAGACCGCCAGCAGTCCTTTCAGAGCGTCGAGTAGAAGCGTCGCAATGCCAAGCCCTTTTGCTCCAGAACGGGCAACATTGGTTGCGCCGATGTTCCCGCTTCCGGAGAGGCGTATGTCCTCACCACGAAAAATTCTTACCAGCAGGTAGCCGAACGGAATCGATCCTAGAAAGTATCCAACAGCAGCAACGATGATCAACGAAGTCGCCATCTGGGGGTCTACGCAAGAGAGAAGCGCTGCAGCTTGGTATAACGCGCGCCTCCTCGCATCAACTCGCTTTTGTATAGAAAGAATTCTTGAGCAGCCATTGTACCGAACCGGAGAGATTCATCCGCATCGGGCCGCTGCTGGAGAAGTTGAAAGCACTTGCCCGTCCCTCTGCCCGACACGGCCCGCGCCAGGGTCAGGTGTGGTTTGTAGGATTTTTCCTCCTTCGGAATTCCGATCTTCGTGGTCTTCTCGTCAATCGACGATGCAAGCAGAGGCAGTGCATCCGAGGCGTGAATGCCGATCCAGAACACCCGCGCGGCCTTCGGCGTGGGAAAGAACCCCACATTCTTAAATTCAATTTCGAATGGCTGGATTTTGACTTGCCTGAGAATTTCTTTGATCTCCAGCACTTTGCTTTCAGGGACTTCGCCAATGAATTTCAAGGTAACGTGCAGCGATTCAGGCCGGACCCAGCGGGCAGCCGGCGCCAGTTCACGCGCACTCTCCAGGTAGGTGCTGATGCGTGTACGGATTGCATCAGGTATGTCGAGTCCAACAAAGATGCGCATATTACATCAGCTTGCGGCGGACCATATCCAGCGCCTGCGTAGTGGCCCAGTATCGTATGCGTTCGCGGTCGCCGGGAAATCGCCGCTCCACTACTTGAGTATCGTTGCCATCAGCCAGGGCATGGAAGACCAGGCCTACGGGTTTTTCCTCCGTCCCTCCGGTTGGCCCTGCAACCCCGGTGATGCCGATACCCAGGGAAGCCTTGCAGCGATTGCGGATTCCTTCCGCCAGAGCGCAGGCCACTGGGCGGCTTACAGCGCCGTGCTCCGCAATCAATAGTGGCGGCACATCTGCCAACAGCGACTTGATGGAGTTGTCATAGACCACGGCGCCACCCAAAAAATACCGGGAGCTGCCGGAGACCGAGGTAATTCTCTGCGCGAGCATGCCGCCGGTGCAGGATTCGGCCACGGCCAGGGACGCGCCCCGCATCTGCAGATAGTAGCCGGCGATTTGCTCCAGCGTCTCTCCCTGGGCGGAGAAGATAAAGTCTTCAAACTCATCTTCAAGCTGAGAAGCCAGGGTATCTACCTTCTTCTGCGCCTCTTCCAATGCCTCCGCCTGGGCGCGCAGATGGAGTTGGACCTCTCCTCCGTGGGCCAGAATCGTAGTCTGGATATCAGTATGCGGTGTGTAGATAGGCGCAGCCCGCCGGTCGACTTCCGACTCCCCAATCATGGCTACCTTCAACACGCGGTTGGCCATGTGGCACACTGGGACAAGCTTCCGCAGCCGCACCATGCACTCCTCATCAAACATCGGCAAAATTTCATGGGGAGGACCGGGCAACAGCATCACTATTTTCTGGCTACGATTGAATTCCGCCTGTAAGAATTGTCCTGGCGCGCTGCCCCGAGGGTTCTTGATCACCTCTGCTCCGGCAATCACATCGGCCTGGCGCAGATTATTGTCCGACATCGGAAATCCCCTGGAGGCGAAACGTTTGCGCAGCCAGGCGATGATCTCGGGATCGCGGTGAAGTTCCAGACCTAAGGCCTCGGCCACTGCTTCCCGGGTCAGGTCGTCTTCCGTAGGGCCGAGCCCTCCCATAAACACCACAATGTCAGCCCGCGAAAGGGCCACACGGGCCGCACTGACTAAGTTAGAGCACCGGTCTCCTACCACGGTCTTGAAATCTACTGGAATGCCCAACTGGTTGAGCTTGCCGGTGAGATGAAGGGAGTTCGTGTCTTGCCGGAAAGGGGTCAGCAGCTCTGAGCCGATGGCAATAATCTCTGCGTTCACTCCAGCAGTTTAAATGAGAGGGAGCGCCTGAATCCCCCAAGTGAGGTGAAAAACGGCGTTGGTAGTGGCCAGCACCGCCCCTCCAGTCCGGGTAAAGGCAAGACCAATCAGATTTTGGCCGGCAACAGCCAGGGACGCCTTCTTGTCGGGAGTGATCCTTACAATGCCGCGCTTCCCTGCCAGGGAGGCAGCCACATACAGGTTGCCCTGGGCATCGAAGGCCAATCCCTGGGGACGGCCCAGTCCCCGATAAAACGTCGCTACGGAGCCATGCGGATCAACCGTGGTTATGGCGTCAAAGCTGGAAGTCGTGGGCCCAGTCACATAAAGAGTGCCGTCGGGTGAAAAAGCCAGGTGATACGCGGCAACACTGGGTTCCAGCGTGGCAAACACAAACATCTGGCGGTCTTTGGCGATGCGCCAGATGGTCCCAGTGCGGTCGCCTACATAGAGGCTCTGGTCACGATCAAAGGCAAGACCGGTGGCAATGCCCAAGCCTTCAGCGTAGGTGCTCATAGTGCCATTGGGCGCAACCCGATAGACCGTTCCCTCATAGCGGGAGGAGACATACATCTGGCCATCACCGTCAAAAGCAATGCCGGTGGCATTCATCAAGTCAGAGAGGAACGGCTTCACGTTGTAATTGGTATCGATCTTGTAGATGGAGACGGGCACTTTTTGGCCCCGGCTGCCGGAAAAAGTGACGTAGATATTGCCTTCCAGATCCAGGGCCGGGTTGGCCACAGGGTGCAGGTTCTCAGCGATCGGTTGCGCAATCTTGATGTCGCGGCCATTGCTAAGGTGGCCGTTGGTCTGGATGGTGACCTGACCGGAGTGCGCTCCATAAGGTACTCGGGCAATTACAAACTCTTCCGAGCTGACCACGATTGAACCCCGGATGCCGCTGAAGTTGACCTCAGGGCGAGAGAGATTGGGAGCTTTCAAGGACTTGCCTACGATCCTCACTTCGCCCCCTGGCAGCGCCGCAGGAGGCTCAATGGCCTCGATGCGAGGATTGCCATCAACATTTTTTCGGCCCAGCAATGTATCTGAAATGCCCATTGGATCCAGACTATCGCGCCATTAGATGCAGCCAGATTTGAAGCAGGAGAAGCGCATAAAGTCCTGCTCCAACGTCATCCATCATAATGCCAGTTCCTTCCGGCAGCGCCTCCAATCGGCGTAGCGGGAACGGCTTTGTGATATCGAACCCTCGAAAGAGTATAAAACCCGCCAAAAGGTATTTCCAATCAAGCGGGACGGCAATCAAGGCTATCAGTTGCCCTGCCACTTCATCGATCACCACAAAACCCGGATCTTTGACTCCGCTTTCACGCGCTACCACTGTGGATGGTGGTATCCCCAAAACGGTGATCGCCAGCGCAGCAACCACTGCCACTGGAAGAATCCAGCTTGCAATCATCAAGTGAGCAACTGCCCACCAGAGCAAAACGGTCACTGCCGAAGCATAAGTGCCAGGGCCGGGACGCAGATATCCGATGCCAAAGAAGGTCGCCACCAGCCATGCCCCTTTGGACTTGGCTGCCAGGGCGGGTGTTGCCTTGTCTGTGGCATGGCTCATGAATTCTGGACTTAGAGACTCTACCTCGGTTGCTGTTCACTTCCCAGCGCGGCGGTCGTAAAGATTCAAACGCTTGAGTTGCTTGAGAAAACTAGTTTTACAATGCTTAAAACGCCATCACCATGGAACGATTCTGCGCCAAGGTTTTCCGATCCCCCGATCACGGATCTCCAGATCCCCCGATTACAAAAATTTCTCTAGGTCTAGTGCTTTCGTGGTGGAAGGTCTTCGCCGGAATCTGCTGGATGCTGTGATTGCCTTTCTTGCATGCTCTCCAACTGTTCCGGATCGGTGATCGGCGTGGAAATCATATACCCACCGCTGGCCCATTTGCCCAAATCGATGACCCGGCAGCGCTCACTGCAAAAAGGAAAATTCTCCTCACCGGCCACTACCAGCTTCCGGCACGTAGGACAACGAAGAGAAAGTGGCTTCTTCTTCGGCATAAACAAATTACAAATTTCCCAATTGCAAATTACAAATTCTTAGATGATCCGCGCAATTAAATCGTAGTCGTGCGTCTCAGTAATCTCGCAGCGATAAAACTCGCCCGCCCTTAGGTCTTCATGCTCTCCGAAGTCGTTGATAAACAGTTTGCCATCGATTTCAGGGGCATGGATCTCGGTGCGTCCCTCCCATAGAAGCTCGGTTTCTTCCGAAGGACCAAGCGCCAGCACATCAAACTGTTTGCGTATCAGCCGGGCTTTGTTTTTCTTGCTGATTTGCCGCTGGATTTGCATCAGCTTCTTGCGCCGGCGCTCAATTTCGCGGACAGAAACTTTATTTTCCAGGTGATAGGCTGCGGAGCCTTCCTCATCGGAATAGCTGAAGACGCCCAGCCAGTCAAACTGCGCAGCTTTTATGAACTCACACAGCTCCTCAAAGTCTTTCTCTGTTTCGCCCGGAAAACCAACGATGAAAGATGTCCGTAAGGTCAGATCGGGGACGACGCGGCGCATCTTCTCGATGGATTTCAGAAAAATCTCCGTTCCAGCGCCACGCTTCATGCGCTTCAAAACCGAAGAGGCCGCATGTTGCAGAGGGACATCGATGTACGAACAAATCTTTTCATGCGCGGCCATGGTTTCCAGCAGCTTGCCTGTGATTTTGTTGGGATAAGCATAAAGAAAACGTACCCAACGCAGCTCTTCAATTTGTGCCAGCCGCTCCAGCAACAGCGGCAATCCATCTTTCAGTTCAAGATCTTCTCCGTAGCAGGTAGTGTCCTGGCCGATCAAGGTGATCTCGCGCACCCCGTTGGCCGCCAGCCGCTCAGCTTCAGCGATCACCGACTCAAAGCGCCGCGAACGGAACTTACCCCGAAGCTGCGGGATGATACAGAAACCGCAAGGATGGTCGCAGCCTTCAGCAATCTTGATATAGGCCGAAGCCTTGGGTGTGGCCAAAACGCGGGGAGTGTTTTCGTTGTACAGATAATTTGGCAGGTCGGCAATGGCGCCATCCCACTCGGCGCGGGAAAACCGTCCCTTGGACTCGCGCAACTCGCCCTCGGGACGCGAACGCATCCCGGATTTAAGCGACTGGCTGGCGCTAGGGGAAGCAGAATTCAGGATGACAAACGGTGAACTGTTCCCGGAAGACCCATCTGTGGTCGCGATTCCGGCAGCTACCAAAATGTTCTCCAACTCGCCGGTCCCGACCACGGCATCGACTTCGGGAATGTTTTTCTGGATTTCCTCGCGATAGCGCTCCACCAGGCAGCCTGCCACCACCAGCTTTTTTGCCCTGCCATTGGTTTTGTGCTGGGCCATCTCCAGGATGGTATCCACCGACTCCTGCTTGGCGGTATTGATAAACGAGCAGGTGTTGACCACAATCACATCGGCTTCTTCGGCCCTCGCGGTAATCTGCGCCCCGCCGCTCTGAAGCATGCCCATCATGACTTCGCTGTCCACCAGATTTTTAGGACACCCCAGGCTGACAAAGCCGACTTTCAGCGGCTTGGATTCAGGCGCACTTTGGTCTGGCTGAAGCGTTAGGGTGGAATTCTCAACAGGCATGGTGTCTCTTTATTGTAGCATCGAAAACGCCAGTGTTTTTGCGGGTAACCCACAACTGAAACCAGCGCACACCACTGAGGACGCAGCGTGGCAAAGCCGCAACCAAAGAAGAAACCAACTTCTTACCGCTGATTTGCGCGGAACAACGCTGATAAACCTAAACCTTTGAAACACGGAGGAAGCAAAGGAGGTCGGGAATCGGAAGATCCGATGATCGGGTGATCGGTGGATCGGAACTGCCAAACCTCGCCCTGGGAGAGGTACAGAAAATTTGCGAGAAAGAACAGAAAAAACAAGATTTCAAAGCACCTCGTAGTACGAAGTAAAGAACGAAGGACACAAGTACAGAAGAAGACAGGTCAGCGGCATCCATGTACAATCCTGACGTTAATTTCCTCCGGTCAAGTTATCAAATGCGAAATCAACAACGATGAAGGAGATGCAGAATGGAAGGTAAATTGGAAAACCAAGCAGCCATAAAAATTTCTTTGTGGGGTGCAGCACTTCTTGCCGGCATGGTGTTGCTGGCCGCGACTCCTGTCTTGGCGCAGGGGAGCAAGGCCGCAAAACCAAAACCCACGGTAGTGAATCTCCAGAATGGACAAGGGCAGAGTGTGGGCACCGCCACTCTTTCCAAAGCCGCTCATGGAGTAAAGATCCAGCTCAATTTGCAGAACCTTCCGCCAGGTGAGCACGGCATACATATCCACCAGACGGCAAAGTGCGAAGGGCCGGACTTTAAGTCCGCCGGCGGTCATTTCAATCCTGATAGCAAACATCACGGGCTGCAGAATCCTGAAGGTCCGCACGCCGGCGATATCCCGAACTTCAAGGCAGACGCCAAAGGCAAAGCGAAGGCCGGCGTAATCGCACCTAATGTGACGTTTGGCGATGATCCTCACTCCGTATTCACCGGTGGCGGGACGGCATTGGTTGTCCATGCCAAAGCCGATGATGGCAAGACTGACCCCTCCGGAAATTCCGGAGACAGAATCGCCTGTGGCCTGATCACAAAATAGATGAGACTGACCACGCTCTTGTGGTTGCAAACAAGAGCGTAGTTTCTCACCCCCACGTGCCAAAGGAGCGGACAATGGCGGGTCGCAAAGGCCCCAACATGCCAATTTCACTGGTCCTGTTCATTGCCGGGACATTCCTGACCTACTACATTTTTCGCAGCAATGGATGGCACTCGGGGACCTCCCCAGGAGATATCTGGAGAGGACTTCCTGTGAGTGCGCGAGCTTTCGCAACCGCAGGATTCGTTGCCAGCGCATACGGACTGGGCGGAATACTCAACAATCTTCTCAGCAAAAAAGCAAACTGAACTCAGAGCTCGTGAATTAAGAACAACAAACAATATTAGGTGATTCCAAAGATCTTTCTCCCTCAAAAGTATCCATACAATATCCTTGGGGTATCCAAAGGGGGTGGGGGTATTAAATGGGTATTGACGAATTGGTAATTTTCAATTGGAAATTTCTAATTTCCTGACAGCTATGGTTTTCATTGGTGATTAGATGGAAATTAGCCCTGAAAGGTAAATGCCACGAGAGTTAGAGTCATCGCGGATGACACCGATTGTCGAAGAGATCCTTCGCTGCCGCTCAGGATTTCGGCAGGAGGCTCCCGCCTCCTAAGCGCCTCAAGTTAATGTCATCGCGGATGACACCGATTGTCGAAAGAGACCTTCGCTGCCGCTCAGGGTTTCGGCAGGAGGCTCCCGCCTCCTAAACGCCTCAAGTTAACGTCATCGCGGATGACGTTCGGGTTATGTCTTCCATTGTAAAAGCTTTACGTCCGAGGAGCGGAGAAAATTCACCCCCTAATTCCCGGTATTGGTTCGGTTGTCTATGAATTACCGGCCTTTTCCCACCAACTCTTCATACAATTCCGGCAAAATCTGCGCGTCTTCAACTGACTCGGCGAAGCGGGCCCGCTGGTAATGGTCGGTGAAAACTACAACATCTTTGCGGACTGCCGGGTCTTTGATGGCGGAAGCGAATTCCACTGGGGTCTGCGCCGGAGATTTTCGGATTCCCCTGTGCTCCATCAACTTCAACATACGCATATACCAAAGACTGGCGACATTTTTAGGCGCGCGTTGCGGGTCCTTCAGCAGCCTGGCGCGCTGAAAGCTTCGCAGCGCCCTGGGGGCGAATGGCAACGCTACAATCACCACCAGCAAGATACAGAGTAAAATCACGCTTCGTAGAGAGATGTCCCGGATGCCACCCTCGAAGTGGCGAAGACGCGCCACCAAGTTGTGATATTTCCGCCCGAGCCAGGAACGCGTCTTGCCCTGAACATTGCTGGCTTGGTTGCTCAACTCCGTGCTCAGACGTACCTGGTGGCTGAAATCATAATTGATGACCCATTCACGCCATACCTCGCGGATTGCGTCCATGTACAAACCCAGGCGCGACCAGACGTCGGTTGCCGACGGAGCAGCAACGGAGGGTGTTGGATCAAACGTGGCCCAGCCATATTCCGGGAAATATACCTCCACCCATGAGTGCGCATCGCGCGAGCGCAGGATATAGGAGTTGTTCAGGTCATTGTATTCGCCGCCGCGAAAACCATTCACCACCCGCGCCGGTATCCCCAGGGTCCGCAACATGACTGCCATGGACGAAGCAAAGTATTCGCAATGTCCCTTTTTACGGTTGAACAAAAAGTTGGCTAAAGGATCGGCCTCCATGCGTCCCGGTAGCTGTAGCGTATAGCCCAGGTTGTGCTGCAGGTAAGATTCGATGGCGCGGGCGCGGCCATAGTTAGACGTAGCGGTGGCAGTGACCTGCTGCGCCAGCGCCGGAATGCGCTGATCAACCCGGGGAAGCTGCAGGTAGTTCAGCGACACGCTGGCTGGATAGTCGCGCGAGATTGAATTCTGAATCAGGACCTCGGGATCGCGCGTATCGGCTTCAGCGTAGTACGCGCCAATCATCTTGCCAGCGTCTGAATAATAATAGAGCGAGCCTTGCTGGGTGATTGCCACTTGATCGTAAGGACCATTGATCTTGAGCGGCATGGGCGCAACAAAAAAGACATAGGTGCCGAGGGGCTCCAGCACCACGCGGTAGGAGAGCGTGGATATCCTGGGCGTCACGGTTGTGCCGGAGTAGAGCGCTGAATCGCTGATGCGCAGCCGCGAAAGATCCACAGCCACATTGCTCATGGGGCGCAGCAAGGACATCTCAGGCTGGTTGTTCCACCAACGCCGGCCATCAAAATTGGCCAGGGCCACACCGCGCCACTTCACATCCGGGGGCAGCTTGCCGCGCAGCACCTGAACATGCATGACAACGGTGTTGGTCTGCTGGATTTGCCCGATACCGCCGAGTTGAACATCGGCGCTGAAACCTGTGGTGAAGTTGCTCTGGGCCCCCAGGTTTCTCAGATATCCTCCGCCGGAGCTCATGCGCGGCAAGATAAAGAAGATTACGGTTGCTCCAGCCAGCGTGGCAACCGCCATCAAGGTCGCGACTCCTGAAAGTGACCGGTTGAATTTGTGCTGCTTTTTGGTCGAAACTCCGACCGCCATCGCAGCGCGTTCGGAGCGGCGCATCTCCATGCTGATAAAAGTGGCCATGGCCATGAGCATGAAAAAGCCGAAGGTGAGCAGGAACACGGTGTCTACCGTCAGTACGGCCGCCGCCAGCACCATGAGAAACGAGAGCACGGCCAGGTAGAGCAGATCACGGTCTCTCTGCACGGAGAAAATCTTGACCACCATGATGAACAACACCATGTGAACCGTGGCGCCCACAAAGCCTTGGGACAAAGAAAAATAATCCAGCGCATAAAAAACGAAATAAAAAATGGTCAGGTAATTGGTCAGATTTTCAGGGATGGCAAAGCTCTTCCCTCGAAGCAGGTGATAACCGCGCAACAGCAATGCCGGCGTCACCACCAACAGGGAGAGAAAATCCAGCTTGCCTGTCCCTGCCAGGGCCGCAAATCCCGTAACCAGCAGGAGATAGAGAGACCACTGAAAGTACTTTTCAGCGCTGCCCGGGGGCCGGGTTGGGACGACTACCGTAGAGGCCACATTCCTATTCTCGTTGAATTCGGGCCGCGATGAAAGCCTTTCTGTTATTCCAAAGGGAAAGACCAAAAGATGCTAAAATCAGATGCGCCGGGTCCCGCGCGACGCAATCCCGCCAACCCCGCCAGGTCCGGAAGGAAGCAACGGCAACGGGCTAGTGCGTGTGCAGCGGGTTCCCCGGTGCTAAACAATTACACCTGATTCATTCCCTCTAAAACTGGCCGCGGATCGTAGTACACGCGAATGTAGATGATACGTCTTCGCGCATAGCAATATATGGAACTTATCATACCTGGCAGGTATAACCTTGATAATCCATTGCAATAAATGACGATTGCAAGACTTTGCTTCGTGTTAATATTCGGCCATTGTGCAACCTCCCAAACCAGCACCTCGTGGCGTCAAGAAGAGAGCCGGGGGCGCACCCCCGGTGTACCAGCCGATTCCCGCGCGTGAGGTCCTTCAGGCCCGACGGTCCTGGCCGGGGTCCCCTCTAATCTTGGCACCTGCAGTTCGCAGCCATAACGGAGTTGGAGCAAACCAGCAATCCTTGACCAAGCGTGGTGGTCCACCGCCAGTGTACCGTCCTTTTTCCGGAGTGCATCCAGTGCAGCGACATGCCATCCACGGTCTTGTTGCGCGCCAAGCGCCCTCCAGAAATGCAGGCGCCGTGATACAACGTACACGGATTGCGGCTGGATATGATCGAATGTCTTCTGGAGGAAAAGGTGACGTGCTTGTAACATCCGGCCTTATGAACTGTATCGCCATCGTTGCCCAGGATAAAGACAGCAAGGCTGCGGTCATGGCCCACTACAATACCGGTTTGGCCTATGTCGTTTCTTCCAAGACGTTCAGCGTGGACAAGCTAACAGCTGTAAGAAGCACGTTGCTGAAAGAATTGAAGAAAGCGGTTTCCGATCCTGATGTAGAGTACTTCCTCGGCATGGGAGCCGTCTGGTTTAACATGACCTATAATGACAATCCGAAAAGCACCGATAGTATATTGTGGGACCAGCGATTTGCCTTATTGGTCGCACTAAAAAAGGTCTTCAACACAGAGCCGACTAAATGCGGAAGCACGATCGAATTCGACGTTAGTACCAGCCAAATGAATGGCAACAAAACCAGCAGTACTCCTATCGAGCTTCCAGACGAATGGAGTTCAGCCGGACTGGAGCTATAGAACAGATGCCAACAATGCAGCAGTGTACCAAAACACCTTTCGCCGCGCATTTCGCCCTGACATGCAAGGACCATGCCAGGGGCGGAATGCGCGGTGTCACGAAAGAAGGCCCCGTTTCCCTTGCGCCAACAGCTGCTGGCCAAAGTAAATGATCGCAATTGCAGCGAGGATTTGAAGTATCGCTTCAATCTTAGGCATGTGCTTTCTTAGGCATGTGCTTTCCTTTCTATATATTTCATCAGCATGATTAATCTTGCAGATGCAAGTCAATATTGACACCAACAATTCTTATATGTCAATAGTAATATTTTATCTTGCAAATGCGAGATGCTTCGGTTAATGTGAAACCATGGATAAATTTGGGGACTACTTGCGGAAGCTAAGGAAACAAAAGGGCCTTACGCTAAAGCAGGTCGAAAAGAGCGCCCGCGTTTCAAACTCCTTCCTCTCACAGGTTGAACGGGGTATCCGAAACCCCCCTCGTCCAGACATCCTCAACCGCCTCGCGGGGGTATACGGAATCCCCTCGCAGGATCTCCTTGAAGCCGCTGGATACATTAAGGAAAAATCAGGCGAAATGAGAGCGCGCGAAAGAATTGAAAGAGCATATGAACACGTCATCACTGATCCGCATTACAGTCAGGGAAACCGCCTGAAAGGTCTAACGCTTTCGCTCGAGGCCAAGAAGTTTATTGTTGAGATTTACGAGAAGGCTACGAAACGCGACCTTTTAAAGGAGAGCTAATTTGGATTCTCAACCAACGGTTATCGCCCCACCTTCGCTGATGGGATTTTGCCAGGCTGTTCGCATAAAGTACGCCTCCAATTGGCCTCCCACCGAAGACACAATAGCTCGTGAATTCATCACATACTTCCAAACAAAGGAGATGGTCTTTGGAGCAGGAGTGCAAAAGCTTTGTGGCTCCCTACAGATCACTGTAAGGGTGGCGGCCCTGCCAGAATCGCTGCACGGCCATAACTACCGCTTTCGCGAGCAACGCGAAATTCTAATCTCAGAAAAACAGCAATTTTGGGGCACAGAAGAACACACTACGCTTCACGAACTGCGAGAGCTTCTTGAATATGAGTTTCGGGACTTGAGTGCACCAATTTTCACACATGATGACAAGGAAGAACGTGCGGAGGAATTCGCGGTTGCAGTCCGCATGTTAGCGTTTACGGAAGAATTACCCAACTGGTTAGATCAAGCATCCAGCATCGAACGAAAGTGGCCAAGGCGCGCAGCTTATCTTCTGTTAGCGGTTTTTGGCGTGATTTACACGATGGGCGTAACGCTGCTTCCGCATTGGGAAAACATCGCCACGGACAGAGAAAGCGCAGATTCAGCTTTCCAAAATAACTAGATTTGCCGAACTTGTACTGCAACCAACTAAAGGAACTGCTCGATAAATTCACAACAAATCAAGCTGTCCAGAATAACCTGCCATTTGTCATTACAAACGTTAAAATCACTAAGAGCTGCCCGATGAAACTTGCACGATGTACGAGAAATCTTGCATGCGTAAGGCGTCCCTTCGCGGTGAGCAGCTTTTGGTTGCTGCTGGGCCCATCGACATTAAGGATTTCTTAGTACAATAGTGCGTTTACCCCAACATTCATTTATCTGGAGAAATCTATTGGCAAATCTTGTGCGGGCAAAGATCTCTGCCCTGGGTACGTTTGCTCCTCCGCGACTGCTGACCAATGCCGACCTGGAGAAAATGGTTGAAACCTCCGACCAATGGATTACTGAACGCACGGGGATCCGCCAGCGGCATATTGTCGATAAAGGCGTGGCCAGTTCTCATTTGGCAGTCGAGGCCGCCAAGAAGGCCCTGGCAGAGCGCGGCATCAACAGCACCGATATTGAAGCCATTTTTCTTGCCACCGTTACCCCCGACATGATGTTTCCGGCCACGGCCTGCCTGGTGCAGGACCGGATCGGAGCGAAAGGGGCCTGGGGATTTGATATTTCCGCCGCCTGCTCCGGTTTCGTTTATGCGTTACAGACCGGAGCAAAATTCATTGAATCAGGCGCGCACAAGAAGGTGCTGGTAATCGGCGCGGATGTGATGTCTTCCATCATTGACTACACCGATCGCTCCACCTGTGTAATCTTCGGCGACGGCGCAGGCGCGGTGGTGATCGAGCCGGCCGATGACGACAATTACGTCATGGATTTTATCCACGAGGTTGACGGTTCCGGCGGCTGCTCGCTCTATATGCCTGGCGGAGGTAGCCTCAATCCGTCCACGCATGAGAGTGTGGACAAAAAAATGCACTACGTCCATCAGGATGGACAAGCGGTATTCAAATACGCGGTGCGCAAGATGGCAGAGGTCTCCGAGAAGATACTCCATCGCAATGGGTTCCAAGGCACAGACATAAGACTGTTCGTCCCTCATCAGGCCAACCGCCGCATCATCACCTCCACGGCCCAGAGACTTGGACTTGGAAATGATCGCGTGGTAATCAACATCGATGAATTTGGGAACACCACCGCCGCAACGATTCCTCTGGCTTTAGAGACCGCCCGCCAACAAGGAAGACTGAAAAAAGGCGATCTGGTCTTGATTGCTTCTGTGGGTGCAGGATTTACTGTAGGAGCGACGCTGTTGCGGTGGGCGTGCTAGCTTCTCACAATCCCTTTCTCTAATTCCGAGCGTAGCGAGGAATCCCTATCTCCCTCTGAATTCTTGGCAGTGATAGGGTCCCTCGCTTTCGCTCGGGAATTGAAAAAAAAGAGCTTATTTCTTTGCTTTGACCTTATCGCGGTGCTTCGCCGCTTCCAGCGGGCGTTGAGGCTCGGTCATGCGAACGGGATCGAGGATTTCCTCAATCTCTTTTTCGCTCAGCAGTTTTTTCTCGCGGGCGATTTCGATGATGGACCGGCCCGTGGCCACCGACTCTTTGGCAATCTCAGCCGCTTTGGCGTAGCCGATATAGGGATTCAAAGCCGTAGCCAGCGATACAGTGCTTTGCGCGTAGAAGTTGCAGCGCCGCTCATTGGCCGTGATGCCTTTGACGCACTTATCAGTAAAGACCTTCAGCATGTTGGTCAGAATGGTGATGGATTGCAGCACGCTGTACGTCATAGTCGGCATCATCACATTCAATTCAAGCTGGCCGGCCTGCACAGCAAGGGCGACAGCCGTGTCGTTCCCTACCACCTGAAAGGCCACCATGGCTGCCAGTTCCGGCATGACTGGGTTGATCTTGCCCGGCATGATGGAAGAGCCGGGTTGAAGCGCGGGCAGATTGATCTCGGCAAACCCCGTATTAGGTCCGGAAGCGAGCAGACGTAAATCATTGGAGATGCGGATGACCTCCAGCGCCAAGTTGCGGAGCGCCCCTGATACTTCGGCCATGGGGGAGTTGGACTGCATCGCCCACCGCATGTCCGCCGCAGGAACAAGTTTTTGTCCGGAGATGCGCGCCAGGCTGGCAATGGCTTTCTCACGATAATCAGGATGCGTATTGATTCCAGTCCCTACGGCTGAGCCACCCAGTCCCAGGTCGCGTAAAGACTCTGAAGCTTGGCGAATACTGCCAATCGCCTTCCGCACCGCCACTCCGTAGGCGGCAAATTCCTGCCCCAGGCGCATGGGCACCGCATCCTGCATGTGGGTGCGGCCGGATTTCATGATCTTGTGGAACTCTTTTCCTTTGGCTTCGCAAGCAGTCGCCAGCGACTTCAGCACCGGATAGAGTTTTTCCAGCTCCAACAACGTGCTCAACCGCATTCCAGTAGGAAAAACATCATTGGTCGATTGACCGTAATTCACATGATCATTCGGATGGACCAGCTCGTACTCACCCAGCTTTCCTCCCAGGATCTCGACCGCACGGTTGGCGATGACCTCATTGGTATTCATGTGAAAGCTGACGCCGGCGCCGGCTTGAAAAACGTCTACCACGAACTGGTGGTCCCATTTGCCTGCGATGACTTCTTGTGAGGCCTGAATGATGGCGTTGGCACGCTTTTTATCCACCAGACCCAGGGCTTTGTTGGCTTCGGCGGCGGCCTGCTTCACCATTCCAAAAGCGCGAATCAGTGTGGGATGGGCCTTCATGCCCGAGATAGGATAGTTTTCCACTGCGCGCGCGGTTTGGATGCCGTAGTAGACGTCCGCCGGGATTTCTTTCGTGCCAATCGAATCTTTTTCCAGGCGCAGGTTCTGTGAAGCAGTTGCCATGATTTCCTCGTGGGTAGCTATAGATAGATGCCCCAAATCAGCAGGAGCAAAACTAAAAATTATAACAGCGGGGATAAGATCGGGAGATCCGGGGATCGGATGATCGGGAGATCGGAGCCAAAACCTTTAACCACAGCGCGGCATAGCCGCAACCAAAAAGCAAAGTCAAAAACTTTACCGCAGAGGTCGCAAGAAAGAGCGGAGAACGCAGAGAAAACCTACCCAGAAAGGAACACGATGTCAGGGCGAAGAACACAAAGGAAAGGCAAAGAAAATCTTCGCAAAATCCTTCGCGGCTTGGCACGAATCTGATTGTTAGCAATACAAAGGGCACGAAGGCTACACAAAGGGAAACCAAGGCTAACCACAGAGGACACGGAGGATCACAGAGGTCGCAGACAAAAAGAAAATCGGAGAGACAAAAGGACACAGCGCAGCAGAGCCGCAACCGAAAGGAAACCAGCTTCTTACCGTTGATTTACGCGGATTTACACTGATAAACCAAAAAACTTTGAAACACGGAGGAAAGGAGGAAGCAGAGGGAAAATTAAATCAGAAACGCATCGCGGAGGCACGGAGACATGAAGACGCGGAAGATACCAATCAAGCAACAATCACCCGTCCTGCGAATCGGGTCTTGACGGCGACTTCAAAAATGTTAAGGGCTGAATGCTGACTGCTCAGTGCTGATGGCTAAGAGTGCTAAATGTGAGCGTCGGACGTTAGAATGAATCCCTAAGCATGACAACGCAAGCCAACTCATTTGACGTGCTGGTGATCGGAGCAGGTCCCACGGGCATGGCATCCGCCATTGAGGCCAGACGCGCGGGTTTCTCGGCGGTACTGGTCGATAAAGGATGCCTGGTCAACTCTCTCTACCACTATCCGGCCAACATGGTGTTCTTCACCACCCCGGAGCTTCTGGAAATTGGGGACATTCCCTTCACCACCGCCAATCAGAAACCCAATCGGCTTGAAGCGCTGGAGTACTACCGCAATGTGGCCCAGCATTATCGACTTGATGTCCGCCAGTATCAGCGCGTGACCGGGGTCTCAGGCTCCAATGGCGGTTTCCAGGTGCAGACACTGGACCGGCATGGCAAAGCCCATGCGTACATCGCCAGAAAAATTGTGGTGGCTACCGGATACTATGATCTTCCCAACTATATGCGCATTCCCGGCGAAGATCTGCCTAAGGTCTTGCATTATTACGGTGAGCCGCATCCTTACTTCGATACCGACGTGCTGATTATCGGCGGGAAAAATTCAGCCGCTATCGCCGCCCTGGAGTTGTGGCGCAGAGGCTCCAGGGTGACCCTGGTGCATCGCGGTCCCGGGATACACCAGAACGTGAAGTATTGGATCAAGCCAGACATTGAAAATCGAATCAAGAACCGCGAAGTTGCTGCGTATTTCAATAGTTCTGTCGAGGAGATCATGCCGGAGTCCGTGCGAATCAGGACGCCTGAAGGCACCCGCACCTTGAAAAATGATTTTGTTTTTGCCTTGACCGGATATCACCCTGATTATGATTTTCTGGAATCACTCGGAATCGAACTGCAAAAACCGGAGATGCGTCCGGTCTGTAATCCTGAGACCTTTGAGAGTAATGTTCCAGGAGTTTATGTTGCAGGGGTGATTGTGTCAGGCTCCAGGACCAGCGAAATCTTTATCGAGAATGGACGTTTCCACGGCCGGCAAATTGCCGCCGACTTAAAGGACAAGCTGCTGCCGGCGAGAGCTGCCGATTAGACGTCATCCTCCAGGTACTCCATAGCTCCATGAAGGTCATTTTCATCCAGGGACAACCCCTCAAATCGCACTCTACCCTGCGTCTGGGCTTGCTGGGCAACGCTGTCCGCCCTCTCCAAATCCACTCGCATTTCTTCATGCATGAAAGTGACCAGGTCCTGTGGCTCCACGCGCGCCACGAAGGTGCCTCCGGCATTCAACTCGAACATGATCTGATAAGTAACAGGCTCACCGTTCAGCTTCATCACATCCAGAGTACCTGCAGCCATCTCTCGTCTCCTTCCAACCTGAATAAGCGGCACAAGAATCCATCAAGAATGCAGGTTTCGCCAAACAAAGTAAAAGAATAGCAGAGTTGAAGAAACCGGGTGGAGCGCTTTTTTTGAAGCAGCCCACCTCTCACGCCAGAGCAGCATCGTATTTGCATATCCACCGTACTGAAGCTTGGTTCCCCTCGGCTGATTGTGGTGCTCTAGTGCGGTTTGGAGCTACTAAACAGACGGGAGAAGTGCAAGATCATGAAACGTCTAGCAATTTTCAGTGCCCTGGCGTTGTTCCTTGCAGTATTGTCGCCGGTGGCATCTGCACAAAAAACCAGCAACGATGACAAGAACCACGGCAACTTTGGGATCTATCTTGATTACACGCGCCTGCAACACGCTAGCGCCAACATGTTTGGGCTGGGCGGGCGTCTGGGAATCAACGTTGCCCCTCATTTGGTGCTTGAGGGCGAAATGGCTTATGACTTCGAACGCAGTCAGACCCAAACCATCACCAGCAGCGGCATCACCAATACCTTCCGCTCCAACCTGAGGCTCATCCATGGACTGTTTGGGCCCAAGATTCAGAGCACTGGCCCGGTGCGGATATTTGCGGTGCTCAAGGGTGGTCTCTTGAACTTTGGGGTCAGCGGGCCTGTAACCGCCGGGAGCTTTGCCAACCAGATAGGGACGATCCGCGACGGCGACACTAATGGCGTCTTTTATCCGGGTGGCGGTGTGGAATTCAATGCCGGCTGGCTTGGTATCCGCGTGGAGGGTGGCGACGAGATCTACTTTGATAACGGCGCCAATCACAACTTTAAACTCATGGGTGGTCCGCAGATCCGCTTCTAATTCAGCATCCTGCGGAGCACAACCCTTTAACAAGCAGCTCTTCGGAGCTGCTTTCTCTTTATCACGTAAAATTATCTGACTCTGAGCCTCCAGATGATATATAAATCAACTGGAAGTTATCTCATAAATAGTCTGTGACATAGGGTGGAAGGAACAGCCGTTTCGCTATGTTGCTTTCCACAGGAAAAGGCGCTTGGCACTGGTCCACAACTATTATGATATGGCGTACGCTTTGAACACACACTGGAGGAGAGTAATCGTGAAGCCGAGTATTCGTCTTAAACTCGCAATTTGCAGCCTGCTGGTTTTGATTGTTTCACCAATCTTCGCCGTTCAGGGTTCGCAGCCACAACCATTTTCCGGGGACATTGCCGTCTCGTCCCCGAAAGGCGAGAATGTAACTGGAAAGATCTTCTTTGCTCTGCCAAAGATGCGCTGGGACATGAATGCCCATGGGCAGAATGTGAGCATGATCACCAACGGCACCACTCAAACTACCTACATGATCATGCACGACCAGCACATGTACATGGAGATGCACACCAACCAATCCAATCCCATGACGCGCAACATGCCCAAGATTGACAGCTCATTCGATCCGAACAATCCGTGTGGCAAGCAGACGGATGTCACTTGCAAGAAAGTTGGAACAGAGACGGTGAACGGCCGTGTATGCGACAAATGGGTGACCACCGATAAAAATGGCAAAATTACCACTGCATGGATTGATCAGAAGTTGTATTTCCCCGTCAGGTCGCAAAGCTCCGACGGCTCTACCATGAATTTGACCAACATTAAAGAGGGTGCCCCAGCCGCGTCCACTTTTGAGGTGCCTGCCGGGTATCAAAAGATGGATATGGGCAGCATGATGGGCGGAGGCAAACCCCACTAAACTGTGATCTGCTAGAGTTCGACTCTAGGAGTCAGTGCAAAAAATGTGATTAACAGGAGAAAGCAGCTTTCAGAAGCTGCTTTCTTTTTGTTTGGCTGGAAAAGAAGCAACCACAATCCGGTGCACAAGAAAAAGCAGCCGTGATATAAAATCTCATCCAGAGGAATCCATGGCAGAACCGAGTTACGAAGAATTGAAAGCCCGCCTCGCCGAGTTGGAGAAACAATCTGGCGGACGCCGTACCGGATCGCTCGAATTTCGGGTGAGCGAAAAAGGCGGTGTCAGCGTCTACGGCTTGGGAAGATTTCCCGTCACCCTGTACTACGAACAGTGGACCCGCTTGCTGGACCAAACCGATAACCTTCGCGCTTTTCTCGAAGAGAACAAGGCAAAGCTGAAGCTGAAAGGGCAGCAGTAATCCGCTTCAGCGCAACTGGGCGTTCCCGCGATGGCGGGCGTAGTCATTTGAGGAAAGCCAGAGAACGACCAAGGTCTTGTAAGTCCTGCGAGGAGCATGATGGAACATAACTTGCAGCACACAATATCGCTTCTCACTTGCACTCCCGCTGCTCTCAATGCGCTTCTACGTGATCTGCCGGAAACATGGACATTTCGAAATGAAGGTGAAAACACCTGGAGCGCCTTCGATGTCGTCGGCCATCTGATTCACGCCGAACGCGCTGATTGGATGCCTCGGGTGAGGACCGTGCTGCAATTTGGCGAGACTCAGGCGTTTGCGTCCTTTGACCGTGGCGGACACGTACGCGAGATTCAAGGTAAGTCGCTGGCACAGTTATTGGATGAATTTGCCCGTTTGCGCTCAGAAAACCTGGGCCAACTGCGGGCCTTGAATCTGAGACAAGAGGACCTCGAACGGCGTGGACGACATCCTGCTCTCGGAGTAGTTACTCTGTCCGAGTTGCTGGCGACCTGGGCAGCTCATGACTTAACTCATCTGCACCAAATCTCCAGAGTCATGGCCCACCAATACCGGGAGGCGGTGGGTCCGTGGAGCAGATATCTTGGGGTGCTGCAGTGCGACGGCCACAGCTCTTCTTCATGAAATTGGTGCGAATCCAGACGCTGCGTGCAAACAATAGTCAAACAGACGATTGAGGACCGCAACGCAGCAGAGGCGCAACCAAAAGAAAGGCCAACTTCTTACCGCTGATTCACGCGGAACAACGCTGATAAAACCAAAACCTTTGAAACAGGGAAAGAGTAGAGGAAAAGCAAAAAACTTGAACCACAAAGGGTCACTAAGTATTCAAGACAAAGGACACGAAGGAAAGCAAGGAAATTTCTCGCGGCTTGGCACGAATCTGATTGGCGGTGCAGAGTATGTCCCGATCGTCCCGTATATTCTGCGGAATGTGTTAGATTGATAAAGTGTGGGCGCGTAGCTCAGTTGGTAGAGCAACGCCCTTTTAAGGCGTGGGTCGCTGGTTCGAATCCAGCCGCGCTCACCATGACGATTTAGCTAAAAACCGTGCAATCTCGGACCAAGGACGGTTATTTCGCACCTCGAGCCTGAATCATTCTGGAAGAAGGAGTTCTCACTATGGCGAATCTTGATTGGTCACAATGTCCCGCTGTGGAGAGCATCCCCGGCAAGGTTAGCGGCGCGTGGGTCTTCCGGGGAACGCGGATGCCGGTTCAGACGGTGTTCGAGAACCTTGAGGCCGGTATGTCGGTTGATGAGATAACGGAAGTTTTTGACGTGACAGCAGAGGAAGTAAAAGCCGTTCTGCACTTTGCCAGCGAGAGCCTTGCGAAAGCGCCGACCTTCGGCTGATGAGAATCTTGTTCGATAACGGCACCCCGAAGCCGATTGCCGTTTGTCTCACCGGCCACGAAATCACCTATACGCGACAGATTGGCTGGCATGAGATGGAAAACGGTGAGCTGATTGAACAGGCCGAGGCAGCCGGATACGAAGTGCTTCTCAGCACCGATAAAAATATTCGATACCAGCAGAACCTTACACACCGTAAAATTGCGCTGGTCATACTCAGCAACCAGCAATGGCCGCTTGTCCGGTTGCATCTCGATAGAATAGCCGCTGCCGTAAATGCCTGTACGCCCGGCAGCTATACGGAGGTAGAAATTCCTTTTGAGTAAGCCCGCTTACCGTGGAGGCCAATAAGGGTTTCCGGGGGTAATGAACGGGCGGTTAAGGGCCATCTGTGCCGCGTAGTTTCAGTAACTTACGGGTTGACAGGATCCTTTTAAGGCGTGGGTCGCTGGTTCGAATCCAGCCGCGCTCACCAAGAAAAACCCAGCCATTGGCAATTAGCAATTGGCACTTGGCCCAACCACAAAGGCAAAGACCAAGAGTCTGCGAGCTTAGACGCTCGCTAATCGCCTCAACTTTGCTTCAGCAGTACTAAATTACCTTCCGGTTCAGTTCCCACACGGCAGTTAATAACCGCACTGCTGGCCAGTTTGCGCGCGGGGGAGGAAATCGTCATCGAGGACGATTCCCGGCCCGTGGCCGTGGTCCATCCGCCAAGCCGCTACGCCGGACGATTTCTGAATCGATAGCTCTGGCAGAGGCGCACGCGAAAGAATCGGGATATGAACCTGCGTTAGGTCCGGATTTCGCTGAGGATCTGGAAGAGATCAGGGCCATAAGCCGCGTAATCTTTCGACCTTGCCTTCGCTAAAACTTTCTCATACTCTAAGACAATGGAAATACAGCTCACCCCTGACCAAAAAGCATTTGTCCGCCAGGCGATTGAGAGCGGACGGCTTCACCGGGAGGAGGACGCGGTGCAGGAGGCCCTAGCCCTTTGGGAGGAGCGCGAGCGCACGCGGGCTGAGATTCTCGCCGCAGTCGATGAAGCAGAAGGTTCTCTTGCTAATGGAGACGGGCGCACCATTACACAGCAATCCATGCGCGATCTTGCAGAACAAGTAAAACAGCGTGGGCGCGACCGTTTAAAAGCCGAGCAACCTTCTGCACGCTAGTGGCACACCGTCTTGCACCAGAGGCCGAAACCGATCTCGACGACATTTGGTACTACATCGCCAAGGAAAGCAATAGCATTCAGATTGCAGACCGCTTTATTGACTCCATCACGGAGAGGTTCTTTTTCCTCGCCACCTATCCTCACATCGGACGCCGCCGCGATGAAGACTTGCGCCCTGGACTGCGCAGTTTCCCGGCAGGTGAGTACGTTGTCATTTACCGCATTGAGGACAATAACGTATTGATTCTCCGTGTTATACGCGGCAGCCGTGACATTGAAGCCTTATTCAGGCATTGATCTTTTGAATATCAGAAATCAGATGCTTCGACGCCGTTGGCACAAGAGAAATATATCACTATCAAAACAGCGACTGCCCTTCACGGTGAAAATTTCAAATAGCATTGGCCAATCGTTGGCACTTGCTTCATGCTGCAGAAGCCAACGCTTTTGGCTGGAGATGGCACACAAATGCGCCGGGATGATTAAACAATTGTGGAACTGCTTTAAATGCAGTCATTTGACGTACGTTTTCTCATGTTCCAGAAGCCAGCGCTTGCGCTCGATACCGCCGCCGTAGCCGGTGAGCGAACCGTTAGATCCGATCACGCGGTGACAAGGCACGACAATCCCAACAGGATTTGAACCATTGGCCAGGCCAACAGCTCTGACTGCAGCAGGCCGGCCGATTTGTCCGGCAAGTTTCGCGTAAGAAAGTGTGGCGCCGCAGGGGATTTTCCGCAAGGCACGCCATACCTCGCGCTGAAAAGGCGTACCTGCGGTTTGCACCGGCAAGATGTCGATTGCCGCAAGCTCTCCAGCAAAGTACCTCTTGATCGCGCTGGTTAAGCCATTCGGATTGCGCGCCGGCTCGAGCCTAAATCCATTTTCGCCATAATGCAGCCGTAGCAGGCGACGCATACGCGCCTCGTAGTCTGTCCAATCAACAGAGCGTAGATTTCCCTTCTGGTCCGCGACAATTAATAACTCGCCAATGGGCGTGCTGATTCGATCCATCAACAACTGTAAAACGTCATCCATGTGCGCTCCTGACCGGCGACACCACCGCGCCTCCGGCGGCCCAGAGGTGCTGCGCAGCATAGGCGCGCCACGGACGCCATGGTTCGGCACGGTTGAGGAGGCTGGCCGGCGTGGGCCGTGTCCCATCGATAACTGCTGCGCCGCGCAGCAGGCCGATGTCAGAGGCAGGAAATGCGTCCGTCTCGCGCAGGGCGCGCAACGCAATGTATTGTGCGGTCCATTCGCCAACTCCACGAATGGTGCGTAATCGCACGATGGCCTCTTCAATTGTTCCAAACGGACGAAACAGATTTGGGTCAGCAGCCGCAGCTTCCGCCAGAGCCTTCAAGGCCGCACGCCGCGCCCCTGGCATGCCCAGGCCGCTGAGGTCTACCAGGGCAAGACGTTCCGCGGTAGGAAAGACATGCGACAGGCCGGGATGATAGGTGTTGTCTTTCAACACAGGCTTGCCGTGGAGCGCAACGAGTTGTCCGGCAAGCCGGCGTGCAGCGACGACGCTGACCTGCTGGCCGAGGATGGCCCGCACCGCCAACTCGAAGCCATTCCATCCACCCGGCGCTCGTAGCCCTGGACGTCGTGCCACCAAGGGCGCAAGCAACGGATCACGTGAGAGATGCGCGCCGATTGTCTCGATGTCCGCGCCAACATCGAACAGACGGCGCACCTGGGTCACAATCGCAGGCAAGGAGCTAACGTTGGGAAAATGGATCGTAACACCCAGGCTCTGCCGCAGGGGAACGTGTGTAACTTCAACGCTTCCGACAAAGCCGTCAAGCTCTGTGGTACGTCGATAACTTCCGTTCTCCACCGCTTCGACGCCGGGAATTGCGCGCGCTTGCAGATAGGCGAGCATGGAGTCCCAGTCATAGGGCGGCTGGTAGCGCAGCCGGAGCGTAACGCCTGCATCCACGCCCGCGTGGCCTGCAGAGGTTTTCCGCCGCAGTGCGCTGGGAGGACGATGAAAGAGGTCCCGGAATATTTCATTGAACCGCCGTATGCTGCCGAATCCGGCGGCGAGCGCAACTTCAGCCATGGGCATTCGCGTTTCATGAATGAGCTGCTTGGCAAAAAGCACGCGCCGGGTTTGCGCCACCGCAATCGGCGAGGCCCCAAGGTGCTGCATGAACAATCGCCGGAGCTGGCGTCCGCCTACGCCCAAGCGTTCCGCCAATGTCTCTACACTAGCGTCGTCACCATCAAGCGCGCCATCGGTAATAAGAGCGAGGGCGCGGGAAACTGTGTTCGAAGTTCCGCGCCATGAGGCCAGATCGGGCGCAGTCTCCGGCCGGCAACGCAAGCACGGGCGAAAACCCGCTTCCTGTGCCGCCGCGGCCGAACTGAAAAAACGGCAATTCTCGAACTTCGGGCTGCGCGCCGGACAAACCGGCCGGCAATAGATGCCGGTTGATGTGACACCGACGAACAACAGGCCGTCGAAACGCGGATCTCGGCTCTGAAAAGCGCGATAGCAGACCTCTCGATCGGGCAATTCCATAAGCTGATTCTCTCACGCGCCGAAGGCGCAGACTCGCGCTTTTCGGACACGATCACTCACCCGGGATGAGAGAGTAAAAGTCCGAATTCAGCCAGACACGCAGCCAAATCTTGATGTGGTATGCTCGGCCTCATATATGTTGAGACTGATCATCGTTGCCATTCTTTTGTCGGGTTTATCTGCCGGCCAAAGCCAAGACAAGCAGCTAACAGAAGAGCAGGCCATGGCCCTTGCTGCCAGGACTGCCGAGGCCACCATCAACTGGGAGAACTCGAGTTCGCCGGGCATGAAGGCGGAATTGCTGCTGATCAAGAAAGGTGAGGTCAAAGGAAGTCTGGTCGTCACCTACAAAATCAAAGTCACCGGCGCGCCCCGTGATCAGCGCTATGTTTTGACCTCCTGGCCGATCATCGCCGGTAGTCCCATCACGCTTATGGATGGATTGGTCATCGACCAGACTGGCGCGGTAATGTGTCCGGCCCATTCCACCGATAGTTGCGCCCGAGGTTTCGACGGCACGGAGGTCAAACTAGGATTCGCGCCGGTCAAAGGTGAAATTCTTCGCAACGCCCTCATATCCAAAGACCAGAAATCCCGGATCTTCTTTTCTACCGTTCCTGATCCCATCATCAAGAAGGACGCAGCATGTAGTCTTGAGCTGGTGCGGCTTGGCCCTCAATACGAACTGGTTTTGATTCGGGCCAAAGGCTTTCTGTCCGGTGAAAGCGTGGCCTTCCACACCAAATCCTATGATGAAGCACACGATGTAAACGCCAAGGCCAATGCTCAAGGGGAGTTCTGGGCGCCTTTAACGCCGTTCGTGAAAGATAAAACCAAGGGCACAACTGAGGTTGTGGCCAAGGGTAGCAGGTGTTCCCCGGCACTGTCTTTCAACTGGGGCTCGGAACAATAGGTCGAGTCAGCCCACAATCGACTCAGCCAACCCACCAACAGCGACATGATCTCTGGCCATATAATTTGATTGATGTCCGTTACTGAAAACGTTGCTCGGATCCAAGAGCGCATCTCCAAAGCTGCGGCCCGCGCAGGACACAACCCCGAATCCATTCTGCTCATGGCCGTAAGCAAGACGGTCGAGCCGGAAAGAATTCGAGAGGCCTACGCCGCAGGAATCCGCGTATTTGGAGAAAACCGGGTACAAGAGTTTGAGGGCAAAGCCCCTGCACTCAATGGCCTCGCCGATGCCAAGTGGCACTTGATCGGACATCTCCAGACGAACAAAGCAAAAAAGGCGGCTGAGCTTTTTCACTCCATCGATTCGGTGGACTCCCTGCGTTTGGCCGACAAACTCAATCAGGCTGCCCAGCAAACCGGGAAAATTCTTGAGGTACTGATTGAAATCAAGGTCGGGGAGGAAGAGAGCAAGAGCGGAATCCCTGGGGATTCGCCGGAACTGGAAGAGATGCTTCATGGTATACAGCAAATGGCACACCTCCAAGTGCGCGGTCTGATGACCATTCCTCCCTTCGCAGAAGATCCCGAAAGCGCCCGGTCCTACTTCCGCAGCTTGCGCCAACTGCAGGACACCCTCGCCGCCCGCAAGTTGCCCGGCGTCCAGATGGACGTTCTTTCTATGGGCATGTCCCATGATTTTGAGGTGGCCATCGAAGAAGGTTCCACCTGCGTGCGGGTGGGAACGGCAATTTTCGGCGCACGGCCTAACAAGCAAACATGATTCCAATCCACGAGACACCGAAGGGAGTCACATTCTCCATCAAGGTCCATCCTCGAGCCCGCAAGAACGCCATTACCGGCACGGTGGGCGACGCCCTCAAAGTCGCGCTGACTGCACCACCGGTGGACGGCAAGGCCAATCAGGCAACCATTGAATTTCTTGCCGATATTTTCAAAATACCACGTTCCTCCATTACCATAGCCAGCGGCGAGTCTGGCCGTCTAAAAGTTATTCGTATTTCCGGCCTGGACAAACAGACGGTCGAGCAGCGCCTAGCAGCCGCCGAAGGATTTAAAACTCAAACCTAACATCGCTTCAGCGCGGAGTAGCAATTTGAATCTCTATGCAATTGTTCTAACTGTGATTGTGGCTGTGCTCCTAGCGGTGAGCATCAACCAGATTCGCAAGGTCAAGACCAAGGCAGACTACCTGGTCGCTGGCCGCACCTTACCCTGGTACGTGCTGGTCTTCACCCTGCTTTCCTCGTGGATCGGATCGGGCAGTCTTTTTGGCGGGGCTGAAAATGCTTTCAGAAACGGCTTCCCTGCTCTGTGGCAGCCGGCCGGAGGCTGGGCCGGACTGCTGGTGATTCTGATCGTAGCGCCACGGGCCCGCAAGTTCGCGCAGTTCACCATTCCCGACCTGTTGGAAACTCGCTATAACACAGCAGCGCGCGTCCTGGGAACAATTGCTATCCTGTTCGCCTTCACGGCCATTACTTCCTACCAGTTCAAAGGCGGTGGCGATGTTCTTCACCTAATATTTCCTGGTCTCGACGAGATTGCCCGCAACCAGTTTCACCTATCTGCCGGCCATGAGCACGCATTAGGCATGGTCATCATTGCTGTCTTTGTGATCGTTTTTACAGCGCTAGCAGGGATGACTTCGGTGGCCTACCTGGACGTCGTGATCGGATTGCTGGCTACAATCATGTGTCTTGTCGCCCTCCCCATTCTTTCCAATAAAGTTGGTGGCTGGAGCGGGCTGCATGCAAGTCTTCCCCCCAGCCACTTCCAGTTCCTGGGTCCATTTACGTTTTTCAAGGCCATGCAATACTTCATGCCGGTCTTTCTGCTCATGCTGGGCAATCAGGCCATGTATCAGAAGTTCTTTTCGGCAAGATCCGAGCGCGATGCCAGGATTGCAGTCTTCGGCTGGATCATCGGCACATTGATTTTGGAAACCGTGATCGTCGCCATCGCAGTCTATGGCTCTGCGCTTTTCGGAAACAATTCCGGTGTTGCGCCCCGGGAGATTATTCCCTACACGGCACGTCATGGCCTCCCGGCCCTGGTCGGTGCATTGTTGATGGGAGCAGTATTCGCGAAAGTCATCTCCACCGCAAATAACTACCTTTTTTCTCCAGCCACCAACCTGGTCAACGACGTATATACCCGCTTCATTAACAGGAATGCCTCGGACAAGTCTGTTCTGCTGGTCTCCCGCCTGATGGTGGTTGGGCTGGGAATCTTTGCCCTTCTCCAGGGCGCTGTATTCGAGTCAATCCTGGCGGCGGCGCTCTATGCTTATACCGTATACTCCGCCGCCATCACCCCGGCGGTCATGGCGGCATTCTTTTCAAAACGTGTGACAGCCAAGGCCGCAGTTACTTCGATCGCTTTGGGGACCGCTGTCACCATCATCTGGAACCTGCAGGCGCTCGCGATGCAGGCCCACCGGAGCACGTTTATTCCGGCAAGCTGGCTGCAAGCCGATGCCATCTTTCCGGCGCTGGCCGTCTCTCTCCTGGCGCTGGTGATCGTGAGCTGCGTGACCGAGGCTCCGCGGCCTGAACAATGGGAGCCGTTCATTGCCAAAGAAAAAGCAATGAGCGCGTGAGTTCTATAAACTGTGTTTAAATAGAATATTCATCATGGACCTAAAAGCTATTCAAGCCGCCCTGCACGAGCGTAATTTTGACGCCTGGCTGTTTTATGACCACCATCACCGCGACCCAATCGGGTATAAGGTGCTGGGTCTTCCTGAGCACCAGATGGTGACCCGCCGCTGGTTTTACCTGATTCCCAGCGAAGGCGAACCCACCAAGCTGGTCCATCGCATTGAAGCCGGGCACCTGGATACGCTGCCCGGCAGCAAACGCGAATACTCCTCGTGGCGGGAGCAATGGGACCACCTTAAAGCTATTCTCGGCCCCCACAAAGCCGTGGCCATGCAGTATTCGCCCAACAACCTGATCCCTTACATCGGGTTGGTGGACGCAGGCACGGTGGAGCTGGTACGCAGCTTTGGCAAGGAGATTGTCAGCTCCGGCGATCTGGTGGCCCGCTTCGAAGCGGCCTGGAATGAAGATCAGATCAAGAGCCATTTTGCCGCTCGCGATGCCATCGACAAAATTACGGAAGCGGCATTCAAAGAGATTGGCGAACGGGTACGCAATGGCGGGACCACCGAATACAGCATCCAGCAGTGGTTTGCTGAGGCCTTTCGCCGGGGAAACCTGATTGCCGAAGATCTTCCTATTGTTGCGGTCAATGCCAACAGCGGCAATCCTCATTACGAACCTCAGCCGGAAGGCTCTTCGCCCATCAAAAAAGGCGACTTTGTTCTGCTGGATGTCTGGGCCAAAACGAGCGCGCCCAATGCCGTCTACTACGACATCACTTGGACGGGAGTTATCGGCCCGCCATCAGAAAAACACATCAAGATTTTCAATATTGTCCGTGAAGCGCGTGATACGGGAGTGAAGAAGGTCCAGGACGCGTTCTCTGCCAGGCAGAGAATTGCCGGTTGGGAAGTTGACGAAGCCACGCGCGACCACATCGCTTCCGCCGGTTACGCCCAATATTTCACCCACCGGACCGGCCACTCCATTGGAGTGAGCGTGCACGGCAACGGCGCCAACATGGACAACCTGGAGACCAGAGACGAACGCGAGATCATTCCCAACACCTGCTTTTCCATTGAGCCGGGCATTTACCTTCCGGGTGAATTTGGCGTGCGCAGCGAGGTAAATGTTCTGACTCGTAATGGTTCCGCCGAAGTGACCGGAAGAATACAACGCGAATTGGTCAATATCTAAAATGGAAAAAACCGAAACTACTGCACTTTCAGAGAAACAGCCGGCAGCGGCTGCTGTTCCTTTCACTGCAATGTCCGTGATTGCCCCGGCACTGGGCTGGCTGATTCCCGGAGCAGGGCACCTGATTCAAAAACGCTGGGGCCGTGGCCTGCTACTGATGGCATCGGTAACGGCCATGTTTGCGATCGGCATAGCCATGGATGGCAAAGTCTATAAGCCTAATAGCGGCGACCTGCTCGATATGCTGGGTTTTGTCGGGAACATAGGCGCCGGTGGACTGTATCTGCTCAGCCAGGCGTTGGAGTGGGGCCGCACCGCGATTACCTATGCCGTTGCTGATTATGGGACCAAGTACATTGTGGTTTCCGGCCTCTTGAACGTTATGGCTGCGGTGGACGCTTACCACATCGCGATCGGACGGAAAAAATGATTCTGGCCTTGCAACTCTCTCATTTCAGCGCCGCAGTTATCTTTGCCCTCTTTGCTTCCATCGTCTTTGGGATCACCCAGCGCAATACCCAACGCGAAATGCTCCGCTATGGGGCCCAGTGCTTTGGCTGGTTTGTTATAGGAATGTACCTGGCCGGTTGGCTGATGCGGCTGTTGCATCATTAAAGCAATTAGCACTTGGCAACTAGCAATTAGGCTGATTATCGTTTGTTCCTGTCGAATATCTGACCCATCGTCAATTTTGGCAGTTCCAAATTTCTAAATTAAATTAACAATTTTTCTCGGCTTAACCTTCCCATACGAACGCATCAAACCTTCTTCGAGCTTCAAAGCCGAGCCGGAGATAGAGGTCCACTGCCTTGGCATTGGCTTCTGTCACGGTAAGACTGAGCGCGGAGAAGTTGCGACTGCGAAGCTCGTGCGTACACAGGGCAATCAGCGACTCACCGATCCGCTGTCCGCGAAATTCCGGCAAGATACAGACCTGGGTGATATGGCCGACATCATCTCTCACCCTGGAGCACAGCAACTCACCGATGACCGAGCGGGTCAGTTTGTGAACAGCAACGAAAGAGGCATTGCTGTCGAACATGCCGCAACCAGGGAACCGGACGATGTTGTTCAGAAACCTCAATGAACCGTTGAGGCTGCGGTATTGGTCGTTAATTTCCGAATCGATATGCCCGCGATAGGCGGCGGTAATCACGCCGGCAGCCGGCTGGAAATCCTGCTCTCCCCAACGACGGAATTCGATGTCGGGAGAGGGAGAAATCTCCAGTCGCAGCCCATTCTTCAGCGGCAGGACCATAAATAGCCGGAGAAATTGTCGAAAGCCTTCCTGGACAAACTGCGCGCTCAGAATGCCGGATTCATGGGGCAGGAGCTGGGCCTCGATCCGATGGATGCCGGGCGACTGCTGCAGGGTCTCCATTACATGGACGGCCAGCAAACGCTCCACCGTATCGTCTTCCAGGCGGATGCTCTGGTCGGCGAACAGATCTCCAATCACGCCCTTGCTGCCCTCGTAGACAAAGAATGCATAACCACCAACCCGTCCATTTTCTACAGCGGCATAACCGGGCAGGATCTTGGAATCAATATAGCGAAGGATCATCTCCGCTGACGGGCGGTAGTCCCAGGACATCAAGTGGCCCCACAAGCGGGTTTCCTGCTCCAGCAGAGGGCGCAGGTGCTGAGAGCTGAAGTGCCGCAGGTCGAGGATCTCGACGCCGGAAGGCTGTGGGGTTCTGCGTGTGTCAATGTGGGTATGAAGGCCCATGGAAAGCATCCGCTGCCCGCATTTTCGGGCAATTTGCGCGAGTTATGAGTCTAGCCTTTCAGCCTGGGGGAAGGCAAAGCCCTGGTGGGTCAGGGGAACCACAACAGGTAGGAACCAGCCCCGTAACTGCTTTATCTTGCGTTGGATACCAAAAAGAACTCCAGATGTTGTGGGGGGAAATAGCCCAATTCCCGAATTGGCCTCTCTCCCAATAATGCCCGCAACGCGCCGGCATCCCCTTCCCTGGCTACCACTACGTGCACACCGTTGGGTATACCATCCCGTTCGTACCGGTTGATCGGCTCGTTCCGATAGAAGTTTAACCCATACTCCACTTCCCGCTTCACATTAAAAACAGCCAGGGGCTCTTGAGAAGCGCCGAGTTGGGTCAGGCGGGCATCAACAGAGCGGGCCGAATTCACATCATCGATTACATGGCCGGCAGGTCCAAGCAGAAACGCAAGTGACAAAATGATGGGAAACAGGGTAACGAAATGCAGCACCCGCACACCGCCTCGGCGCACAATGAATAAGACCGCCAGGGCAATCACCGCCGCTGCAATTCCTATGATGGCCTGAAGACCTGGAGGAGGATGCTGTTTCAACATGCGCCAGGGCGCATACAAGGCTCCAGCCACCAGTCCTCCGCAGATCAAGGCGTGGAGGAGCAACCGCAGACGAGTAATTACGCCCGGCTTGCGATGAAGATAATCGGCCGTCAACAACGCCGCTGGAGGAATGGCAGGCAGGATATATCCTGGAAGCTTCGATTGCGAGAAGCTGAAAAAAGCCACCGGTATGACGATCCATAGTAAAAGGAAGACGGGGAACCAATCTTCTGTCGCAGCATCAGGATCTGAGCGCTCCCCGCGAAGTTTTCTAAGAGCGCCTTTGGCTGCCTCGGCGATGGCACTGATGGTAAAAACCACCCAGGGGAAGACCGCCAACAAAAATACGAGGATGTAATACCAAAACGGCTGCCTGTGCTGGTAGCGGTTGGTGCCGAAGCGCTGCAGGTTTTGCTCAAGAAAGAAAAACCTGAAAAACTGCGGAACCTTGATTTGCAGGGCCACATACCAAGGCAGCGCAACGGAAAAAAACAGCAGAAAGCCCGGCCACCACAGACTACGCAAAAAAATCTTTGCTTCACGCCGGCACAGCGCATAGGCGCCCACAATCAGCACTGCCAGGACAGGCGCAATCGGTCCTTTGGCTAGCGTGCCCACTCCTAACAACGCGTAAAACACCGCCAGCCAGAGCTTCCGGCCAGTCTCATGCCAGGACCACCAGGCCAGCAAGGCCACGCAAAACGGGGCTGATAGCAGCATGTCCGTGGAGGCCCCGCGGGCAAACCCAATCACTCCAAAGCAGGATGCTGTGATCAATGCAGCGTCCAGTTCCCTGCCGGGACGAAAACGGCGTATAAAGAAAAACACCACCAGCACCAATCCCGTTGCATGGAAAGCCGCAGGAATGCGCGCGGCCCAATCGTGCACGCCAAAAATGCGATAACTGCTCATGGCCTTCCAGTACAGGAGAGCAGGCTTTTCCATCCAGGGCGAGCCATTGAGGGTGGGAACGATCCAATCATGGCGGTTGTACATCTCCCGCGCAATCTGGGCATAGCGCGGCTCGTCTGCCCCGACAAAACCAAAAGCTCCCAGGCCAAAGAAAAACAGGAAAGCACAGACACCCAGAACGATGATCAACTGGAAAGCAAGGGTGCGGGAGCGGGGCATCATGCGGAAGGCTTTCGCCGCGCGTCCCCGGGAAAAATTGATCGGGCAAAAGTTGGGATCTGCTGCATTGGAATCAGATTATTTCGACAATCTACTGCGCAGAGGCGCCAATACTCGATCGGAGGCGGCAGGCAAAGGACCTTCAAGAGAAAATCCGCTGGCGCATTCGTGTCCGCCTCCACCAAAAGTTTCGGCGATTTCCGCCACGTTGACCGCGCCTTTGCTACGCATGCTCACGCGGATTCGGTTATCGGCAATTTCGCGGAAGAAGACCGCTACCTCGACTCCCGCAATTCCCAGCGCATAGTTCACCAGCCCTTCGCAATCTTCCTCCAGCGCCTCGCAACGTTCCATGTCCTGGCGCGTGACCGTCATCCAGGTAACGGCGCCTTCGTGGTGCAACGTGGAGAGGGCCACTCCTAAGAGCCGCATCTTAGAGATCGGATTGGAGAAATAAATGCTTTGGGCAATCTTCGGCGCATCGGCGCCATGCTCCACCAGTTGCTTGGCCAGTTCAAAGGTGCGCGCATTGGTGGGCGCGTAACCAAACGATCCGGTATCGGTAAGCACCGCAGTGTAGAGGCATGTGGCGATCTCCGGAGTGATCTTCACCCCGGCTTGGATGGCTAGGCGGTAGACCATCTCCGCAGTTGCGCAAGCTTCCGGATCGATCCAGTTCACGTGAGCAAAAGGTTTGGAGGTAGCGTGGTGGTCGATACTAATGAGGAAATGCTGCTCCAAACCTTGCAGGCGGGTGCGCTGCACGCTGTCACATTCCAGGATGACAGCGGCCTCATACTTGCCATTCACCTGGGTCGCATGAATGATGGTTTCCGCAAAGGGCAGGGGTTTGTAGATAACGGGTACGTAATCGCTCAGGACCACCTCAGCGCTCTTGCCCATTTTTTCCAAGATTCTGCTGAGCGCCAATACGGAGCCTATGGCGTCGCCATCGGGGCGCGCGTGCGAGGTAAGCACAAAATGCCTGCGCTGTTCAATGTGATGTAAGACCTGTTCGACCTGGTTCATGCCCATTATTTCTTGCGTTTCTTGATTCTGCCTAACAACTCGTCAATCCTGGCCCCATACTCCTGAGAACGGTCCAGAAGAAAAATCAGCTCTGGAACATGCCGCACGCCCAGGCGTTCCAGCAATTCATGCCGGATATATCCTTTGGCGGCGTTGATTGCAGTTACAGTTTCTTTGGCCTCATTCTCATCGCCTTCCACGTGAATGAATACCCGCGCGCTCTTGCCATCGCCTGCCAGCAGGACCTCGGTCACATTGCATAGCGCAATACGCGGATCAGCAAGCTCGCCCTCAAGGATGACGCCAATCTCGTCCTTGAGGGCCTCGCCTATCCGTTCGCGATGGTGCTGTTTGCCACGTTGTTCAGGCATTTCCGGACTGCCAAAGAAAACCTATGAGAATACCAGAGAAGATACATGGAAAGATAGACACACTTGCGGAATAAAAATCTCCAGAAAGTACAAACTGTTGAAGAATTGGGGGATCGGGTCATTCTTCCGATCTTTTAGCCTTCCAGATAATCCAAAAACGAATCCACCACTTCGGCTCCGGCGTTGTTGGCCAGCCGTACAACTTCGCGCTCCACGTTGCGCATGAGGCCTTCAAGATAATCGCGAGAGTCGGAGATGCTTACCACTCCCAAGGTGGCACGCTGCCACAGGTCGGTACCATCTATTTCAGCGACAGAAATGTTGAACGAATTGCGCAGACGATCTTTTACGCTGCGCAGCACCTGACGCTTGTCTTTCAGTGAATGGGCTGCTTCAATGCGCAGCTCAAGAGTGAGGTAAGCAATCGGCATTGGCTCTAAAATCTAGAGAGCAGAAAGACCACGAAAGTTAATGTCATCGCGGATGACACGGGTTAAAGAAGCTACTAGCTGCTGGCTGCTAGTGATGAAGTACTTAGCCGTTAGTTCTTAGCCACTAGCCACTAACCAACCAGCAAAGCCTTCGGGATGTTAGACACCAAGATCGCTGGAGACATGCAAAAGACCGTCTCCAGGCGGCGCACTTTGGTATCGGCGTTGAAAACATTGGGGATATCTGTACCGAGCTGTCTATTTTGTGCCGACTTGAGGCCGACTTGTGCCGACTTGAGGCCCTGAGGTGCCGACTTGAGCCTCTGGGGTGCCGACCTGAATCCTGTTTGCGCCAACCTGAGTTGCTTCGGCATACCGCTTAAATGCTTCCCAAGGTACGGTTGGAACACTTTGTTGCAAACGACCCTGGCCAGAGCTGACATCAACATAAAAGTACTATAAACATATTACTAATCTCTGTCAATGAGGACGGGCTAGAGAAGACGAATTCTAAGCCACTCCGATTTCGGCTGCGATACGCTCGGTGACAAAGGCCTCAATGACATCGCCCTTCTTAACATCATTGAAGTTGCTGATGCCGATACCGCATTCCATGCCATTGCGGACCTCGCTTGCATCGTCCTTGAAACGCTTCAGCGAAGCGACTTTTCCTTTGTAGACCTGCACGCCATCCCGGACCAGTCGTATGTCGGAATCGCGTTTGATCACGCCATCCATGACATAACATCCGGCAACCGTACCGACTCTGGGCACTCTAAAGGTATCGCGCACCTCGGCCCGGCCCAGATAGGTTTCCTTGATAATGGGCTCCAGCAGGCCAGCCATGGCTTTCTTGATCTCATCCTGCAACTCGTAAATGATGGAGTGCAGCCGGATATCGACCTTCTCCATCTCCGCGAGCTCCTGCGCCTTGCGTTCCGGACGAACATTGAAGCCGATAATTACAGCATTAGAGGCGGAGGCCAGCAGTACATCGTTTTCGTTGATGGCGCCAACTCCACTATGCAGAATTTTGATTTTTACCTTGTCCGTGGAGATCTTAGTGAGCGTATCTGCCAAAACTTCTGCTGAACCCTGCACATCCGTTTTAAGGATGATGGGCAACTCCTTCATGCCAGCCGTCTTGATCTGCTCAGCGAGCCCTTCAAGGGAGAGCTTCGAACTCTTGGCCAAAGTGGCTTCACGGGCTTTTTGCTCGCGGAATTCTGAGACTTGGCGGGCCTTTTCACGTTCCGCCACCACCAGCAACTGATCACCGGCCTGCGGCAATCCTTCGAGTCCCAGCACCTCAACCGGAGTCGACGGCGGGGCCTCTTCCACCACACTGCCTCGATCGTCAAACATAGCGCGGACTTTACCGAAGGTATTCCCGAGAATAAAGTTGTCGCCGATGTGCAATGTGCCGTTTTGGACCAGCACAGTTGCCACCGAGCCACGGCCGCGATCGACCTTGGCTTCCACCACCGTTCCCGAAGCCGGACGCTCAGGATTTGCCTTGAGGTCCTGGATGTCCGCGACCAGGCAGATCATCTCCAGCAACAGGTCGAGATTGGTGCGCTGCTTGGCGGAAACATCGACGAATACAGTAGTGCCGCCCCAGTCTTCGGGCATGAGACCACGATCGGCAAGCTGCTTTTTTACGCGTTCCGGCAGGGCGCCTGGTTTGTCAATCTTATTGACTGCCACAATGATCGGCACTTTGGCGGCTTTTGCGTGATCCATGGCTTCCAGGGTCTGCGGCATTACGCCGTCGTCGGCAGCCACAACCAGAACGACGATGTCGGTGACCTTGGCGCCACGCGCGCGCATGCGGGTGAACGCTTCGTGACCTGGAGTATCCAGAAAGACGATCTGCCGACCGAACGCCGGCGAATCCTGTTTGGTGATCTTAACTTTGTAGGCGCCGATGTGCTGGGTAATGCCGCCCGCCTCACCACCCGCCACATTGGTTTCGCGGATGGCATCCAGCAGTGAAGTCTTGCCGTGGTCAACATGGCCCATGATGGTAACCACCGGTGGGCGTGTGACCGCGGAAGCGGCAGTGGATTCTTCTGTTGCGCCTGTAATCTTGGCCATCTCTGCCGCAGCCTGGTCTTCAAAGCTGATGACTTCGACGTCGGCGCCGAAATGCCGGGCCATGTCCTTGGCCAGTTCGAAATCCAGAGTCTGGTTTACGGTGGCCATGGCGCCCTTCATCAACAAACGGGCAATCAGGTCTTTGGCACGGATACCCAGTTTTTCCGCCAAGTCTTTCACGCTGATGCCTTCGGTGATGGTCAGGGTACGCGTGATGGGCAGCGGCTCATTGGAGACTGCCAGACGCGGCGGGGGCATGAACCCCTTCATTGGCCCTTCTTTGGGCCCCTGATTGTACGTACGTTGCCCTGGCCGGCGCGAGGGAGCCGGACGTCCGGCTGGCTTGCTGCCAGGCGCACCTGGAGGAGCTAGACCCGGGCCTGCGCCCATTCCAGGGCGCGAGGGATAGCCGGAGCGGTTGGTGCTGGTTGGATGCGGACCACGACGCGGTTCGCCAGGCCGGCTAGTGTATTGTGGGCGACCACCGCCCGGACTACCACCGCTGGGAGCACCACCGGGACGGGGACGCTGGAAGATAGGCTGTCCACGAACTACACCACCCTGCGGACGAGCACCTGGACCACCTTGCATGGGACGGCCACCGGGAGCGCCCTGGCTGTGCATGGGTGGACGAGAAGAAGGTGGAGCTTGTGCAGCCGGACGCTGGGGCGCAGGCGCCTGATAAACAGGGCGTGGACCAGTCTGGGGTGTAATCATGCGGCGCTGCTGAACAATGGGTTGCTGCGATGCAGGCTTGGTTGCCGGAGCAGCAAGAGGAGGCGTTACTGTCGAAGCGGAAGACGCCGCGGGCACCGCTGGTGTCTTTGGCTGGACAGGCGGTTGCACCGTGGCCGCAGGCGGATGTTGTGCCGGAGGCGTAACAATCACGGCAGGCGGCGGAGCTTCAACAGGCGGTGTGACCACTTTCTCCGCAGGCGGAGCGACTGTAGCTGCCGGTTTGGCAGCCGGAGGTGACACCACGACAGCCTTTTCCGGCTGTGCTGGCGCCGCGGGTGCAGGATGTTTAGGAACTACGACTGCCGGCCTTTCCTGTACAGCCGGGGGGGCCACAGCTACGGGAACTTGGGGCCTGGGTGGCGCGACGGCCGGAGGCGAAGCTGGAGTCGCAGTGGCCACGGGCCGAGGCGGAGCCGGCGGGTGTTGCTGCTGCATTTCTTTCTCTTTGAGCAGCTTGAGCACATCTCCGGGTTTGGAAATCTTGGAGAGATCAAGTTTTGGCTTGATCTCATTGGGAGTAGTTTTCTCCCGCGAAGCGACAGAGCTAGACTTATTCGTAAAATGCCTTTTTATCTTCTCAGCTTCGTCAGCTTCGACTGAGCTTGAGTGGGTCTTTTTTTCGGTTATGCCGACTTCCAGCAAAACATCCAGGATGGCTTTGCTCTTTACCTCAAGCTCCCTGGCCAGATCATTGATTCGAATCTTCATCCGCTCTGTTTTTCCTCCAAGCACCCGTTACGCGATCATAATGACCTCACGGTTTTCCATGTTATCGTGCAGTTACAAATCTTCACCGGTCTGTTTTACCCGGTTCGGGTATCTCCGGCTCCACGGTTTCTTCCGGCGCAGGCACCTGATCATCTCCGCGCGTGTGGACTTCGCCGCGATCGGCTGGAGGCGCATTCTCCACACCTGCCAGAATTTCTGCTTCATAAGCCTGGCCGGTCTGCTCCGCCTCAGCGTATTCTGATTTCGGAAGGTTCCCGTCCTGCAGTTCGACCTCGACGCCTGCATTTCCCGTCGCATCGGCCTCCAGAGGGATTTCACCTTCCTGGCCCGCACCAACCTCGCCTGCCTCAAGACTAGAGAAGTAATTATTCACTGCAATGCTGATTTTTTCCACAGTTTTAGGACCTATGCCGGGCAATTCTTCAAGTTGTTCCGGCGTCATGTCGGCGAGGGATTCCACGGTAGTAATACCCGCTTCGTTCAGCTTCTGCACGAGCTGCTCACCCAGGTCGGGAACGCGGTCCAGTGGAGTAGCGGACTGGTTGACCAGTGAAGCCATCTGCTGTTCAACTTCCTGACGCTTCTCTTCTTCACTCTTGATGTCAATCTTCCAGCCCAGCAGTTTGGCCGCCAGCCGCACGTTCTGGCCCTTCTTGCCGATGGCGAGGGAGAGTTGGCTGTCATCTACCACGACTTCCAGGTGCTTATCGCCGGTCTCCAGCACGGTCACGCGGCTTACCTTGGCCGGCTGAAGGGCCTTTTCCGCAAAGGTGACCGGATCTTCGTGATATTCGATAATGTCAATCTTCTCGCCGCGCAATTCGCGAATGATGGACTGCACGCGCATGCCTTTCATACCCACGCAGGCGCCCACCGCGTCAACGTCCTTGTCCTTGGACATCACCGCAATCTTGGTCCGCTCTCCCGCTTCGCGGGCGATGGCCCTTATGGCCACGGTGCCATCATAGATTTCAGGTACCTCGGTTTGGAACAGGTTCTGCACCAACTCAGGAGCGGCGCGGGAAACGATGACCGCCGGACCTTTGGAATTTTTGTCCACGCGCACCAGCACCACTCGTACCCGTTCGCCCATGGCAAATGATTCCAGGCGCGACTGCTCTTTTTTAGGCATCCGGGCCTCGGCTTTGCCGATATCGAAGATCACTTCCGGGCCTTCAATGCGCTTGACGGTGGCGTTGAGGATTTCTCCGACACGCCCGATATATTCGTTATAGATCGTATCGCGCTCGGCCTCACGGACTTTTTGAAAGATGATCTGCTTGGCAATTTGCGCAGAGATGCGGCCTAGCCCTTCGGTGGATTTCAGAAAGCGCACCTCACCGCCGATCTCGGCATTTTCATCGATCTTCCTGGCATCTTCCAGCGAGATTTCCAGTTGCGGATCTTCAATATCATCGTCGGACGCAAGAATGCTCTTCACCGCGTAGACACGGATCATGCCCGTGGCTTTGTCCAGTTCGCCCCGAAGATTTTCCTGGCTCTTTTCTTTCTTGCGAGTGGCAGCCACAATAGCGTCTTCCACCGCGCTTACCACAATCTGCGGATCAATTCCTTTTTCGCGGCTCAGAGCATCAATGACGTTGTAAATCTCGCTTGCCATAACTTTTCCTTGAAAATACCCTAAATTTCCGGTACGACATTGGCCTTCTCAACATTGGCCAGGCTGATTTCAACTATTTTCCCGGGTTGCGCATGACCGGGCTTCGGCTTCCTGCCACCGGTCACTTCCAGCGTGAGCGTGTCATCCTGAAAACCCTGCAACCTGCCTTCAAAATGCCGGTTACCGTTGATAGGTTCGCGGGTCATCACCTTGATTCTGTTGCCGGTAAACCGGACATAATCCTGGGGCCTCAGCAGCTTACGATCCAACCCCGGTGACGAAACTTCCAGTGTGTACGAACTGCCGGGAACGGCATCTTCCACATCCAGAATCGTCGAAACCTCGCGACTGACGTTGGCACAGTCTTCGTGGGTAATGCCTTCCGGTTTGTCAATTGTGATTTTTAGAGTCCGGGCTTTGCCTCCGCCACGCATCTCCACTTCAACAACTTCAACTCCGTGAGTGGCGGCCACCCGGCCAACGATATCGCGAATTGTATTGAGGTCCGCTGCCATCCACTTTGAGCCTGTCGGGATCTCCAGCACACCACGCTTACGCATGGCGGAGTGATCGCCCGGCTACCGCCGAAAAATCCTCTTCCCGCAAAATGATGGAAGAGAATTTTACATATCAAGCCGCGCTCAAAAAGAAAGTGGGCCTTTCGCCCACTGGTACGTTCACCGGATTTGGGATCTTACAAACCCACTCAAACCCCTACAGGGTCCAAGCCGAAACCAGTTACAACATTCGATGATACGCCCGTTTGCGGCAAAACACAACGCGACGGCATGGCCAAAACCGCAAAATTGCTGGCGTCAAATCGATTTGTTCCTGCTCAGCAGCGTGACCTTCTGCGCTGTGCAACTAGCATTAAAGTCCAAACAACTTTGTAAAAATCTTAAAGGTTTGCTGATGCATCTTACGTCTATACCTTTTGATGTTGCCGGTTCACGAGCGGCGAAGAATCAGTAATCACACAGCAAAATGATTGTTCGGACAGCATTAATTTTAAGTGAAATGCAGAGGCCGGAGTTTCGGAAAACAGGAATCGATACGAAAAAATGTCGTTTTTAGCCGGTTCCAGGAGGCCAAAAACCCTGTGCAAAACCGGATTTGTTCTAAAAATAGAACATTAATAATTTCTATTGCAGATTGAATCGGTTTCATTCTAGAGTTCCAGTTCAGTTGCGTCGCTTCCCCCGGAAAGCATCCGTATCTGGAATGCTGAAAGGTTGAGAACAGGGCTCAACAAAATACTGGCTGATTCACTTCGAGTGTATTGAAGGAGCAAGTTTATGCCATCAGTCGTGCAGATTCAGCAAAGGGCACAGCAGTATGTCGTGATCTCCCCCGAGGGAAATCAAATCGAAATTCCTAAGGAATTATTCGGCGCCCTCTCTGATTTTCTTCAAGGCATCGTTAAACCTACTGGTTCAGTGACCATTCAATTTAGGAATGGCGGGGTCGCTGGGCTGGAAGCAATGATCAAAAAGATTTATAAATAGCAAACACAACCGGGACATTGATTTAACTAATCTATAGATTTAGGGCTCTTGACAAAAGGTCATTCAATAGGTTAATAAGTTCTAACAAACAAGGCCCCGATTTCTGTTCTCGGTTTTTTCCCCGGAGCCGACAAGAGATTTGGTTCAGAGAAGCGTCTCCCCTCTCTGGCATTTGGTTACTTCGAGAAGGCTCCGGCAAGCTTTACGCCGAGTCAGGATGATCTAAGAGACCATCACTGGCGGCGGCATATAAACTGACTTGTTGGACCGCATCGCTGCACGTTTGCTTGTGACTGTGGGCGGGTGAGAAACGTAGGTGAGGCCATCAAGAGAAATGCAGGTTTTTATGGCTGATACCAGAATTTATTTCGCCGATTTGCCGGGACAGAAGAGCGGCGATGCGGCGGCTGAACGTACACCGGAAAGGACCAAAGCGTCTACTCTTGCAGCGATGGATCTCCAGGGGAAATGCGTGGCAGTTTCGCCGGATGGCTCTCATATTCCCATACCCCGAGAGTTGTTCGTGGCGCTTTCAGATTTTATGCAATCTCGCAAGTGTCCCGGCTCAATTACGATCCAGTTTCGCAATGGTGAAATTACCTGCGTGGAGGCGGTGGCAAAAAAGACTTTCCGCACCCCGTAAGGGCTGCGCAATAAAAGCCTGTACTTTTCAGGGCCACGATTTTTAGTTCCCGGAGGATTTTCTCCGGTCTCGACAAAGAATTCGGCCCAGAGAGAGAATCTCTCTGGGCCTTTTGTTTTGCGGTGAAGGATGTGCAGCGCCCTTCGAGGGCTGCGCTAAACGGCGCAAACCAGCGCCGCCTTCAACCGCAAAGTCAGCTCCCCCGGAGCAGGAAGGAAATACGGTGATGTCTGCACCCGCGCGCGACATTCTCTTAAAGAAGGTTCCAGAAGAAGTTGGAGCCAACACATTCTTCAGAAGAGTTCCTGAAGAAAAAACTCGGAACATCAGTGTGCTTCTGGTGGCTGGCGTCTCAGCAGCGGTCCACGGCGTTCTGGGCGTTATTTTTGCGCCCTTGTTCGCAGTTGCGTTTATGGCGGTCAAGATCCCGAATCATGCGGTGTTGTCTGGAGGCATTGACGGGCCCACCCTGGCTGCGCTCTTTCCGCTCCTCTACGCAGCGGTGGGATTCGTGGTGGGCGCCGCCGCCGCCGGTGTTTACAATTCGCTGGCCAAACACATGTTCCATCCTGAGCCTGTAGTTGAAGAACAACCGCAAGGGCTGGAAATTGCATTGGAACAGTCCGCTTAGTTGGGACAGCGCTGGCGCTCGCAGAATTCAAGTTACTTCTGCCGTCGAATCAGACCGTTGTTGAGTAACAGCAACGGTCTGTCTTCCAAGTTGAGAGGCCGTTCCAAGAGCGCTGCCGGCTGCGGATCTTGGTTTTGCTTTTGCTAATGGCTCTTAGCTAAATCCGCGCTCCCCAAAAGGCCCACATGATCGACCCCAGCACTGTGGGTAATGTCCACCACCTCCGCCACAAACTGAAAAGCAATATCTGGATCACCTTTTAAGAATGCAACCTTCTCAGCGCGCGATTTATAAATGTCTTGGAGACGGCCTTGGAGATGGTTCCAATTGACTTCCTGCTGGTTGATCTTGAGGGTAGGGATTTTGCCTGCGCCCACGTCTTGCAGTTGGATCACAATCGCCTCAGGGGCCAGCGTTTTTTGATTGCTCGGCCGGGGAATGTCGACTTTTTCGCCGAGCTTGAGGGGCGGCCGAATCATCAGAAAGATGATCAGCAGCACCAGCAGCACGTCAATCATGGGAGTCATATTGATTTCAGAGGAGATTCTCCCCTGGCTATTCGTCGTTATTGCCATTGTCTGTTCTCCGGGGCCACGCTGCAATCATTGGACACTCGCATAGAAGAAGATGTTCCCAGAGAGCACCAATTTTCACCGCAAAGATCGCATGAAAAACCAAACCATCTTCATCATTATCATTATCATTGCTTCCGCCGGTGAGCTTTAAAACTTAGTGGTTCTGGCTGAAATCAACCACTCGATGCTCAAAAACCACCACCGCATGCTCTAAATTCTTTTCTGTTTGCGACGATTTTTGTCCTCCTGTGCCTTAAGTGCAGCGGAGCAGTTCCTTCGCTACGCTCCAGGATGACATCGATTTCCTTTGTGCCTGAGGTTATTTTCGTCCATAGCATCGTTTCATCACAGCCGAGCAGGGCGGTTGCTCCACAGCTATATTTTATTTGCGGCTTGCCGCACTGTGTGCATCTGCGCTCTCGCAATTGGCATGAGAGTTGCTACACCTACACCGGAACCCGGCGGCTGATTCTCAGTCATGGAAAGGAAGGAATTCTCTATGTGCAAACGCCTGCTTTTTATTTTCATCGCTTTGGCGCTGTGTCTACCGGCAGTGGCCAAGCCAAAGAAAAAGGCCTATGACAACTCTGCGACCGATGTTTTTGAGGCCGCTCTGCGCACCGCCCGTGAGCGGCATGTGGTGACATACGTAAATGAAAAAATGCTGATGCTCACTTTTGAAACCGGGCAGTCTTTTTTCTCCGAAGGCCTTGTCGCGAATGCCTCAGTAGAGGCCACGGGAGAAAGCAAATGTACTTTAGTCATTAATGTGCAAAATAAGAAAGGTCTTTCGCTGGGCGCCGGCGATCGCATGGTGGACAAGTTCTTCTCCCAGGTAAGTGAGGAGTTAGCGGGAGATGTCAAGCAGAAGTCGGCAATCAAACCGGAGGAGAGACCTATTGCTGTGGCTCCTCCCAAAGCTATTCCCAACGAACCGACCATGACTGCCCCCGCAGACCTCAGGGGTACAATACTGCTCGCTGCTTCCCCGGAAAACTCTGAGGTGTCAGTAGACGACAACTTTGTTGGCAACGCGCCTGTGAATCTAAAGCTCGGACCGGGCAAGCACACCATCAAAGTGAACGCGCCTGGATACAAAACATGGTCTCGAGAACTCTCAATACTTTCAGGCTCAGAGGCGCATCTGAATGCCATCCTGGAAAAGCAGTAATAAATAAGGGTTGCCCATCCGTTGTGCCAGGTGCTGCACAACCAATGCAACTACCCTGCCTGTGCGCCGTTTGCGGTAAGATACAGCCAAGCGGCGCAATCGGGCTCCAGGAAGCTAAATTCCTGTTTCCTTTGCAGGGCCGCTCAAAATAGTTTGAAACGTTTCGTCCGCAAAAATCACTAATTCAATGGATAGATACGCCTTAGGACATGCAGGCATATTCCACTTGTGAGGTCCATCCTGTGAGCAAATTCTTTGCAATCATCGTGGAAGACCTGGGGGACGAAAACGGAAACGTTTTTTCCAGCTCGGAAAAGTTCTTCTTCAGCACGGTTGTCCAACCGCCAACCGATTGCGAAATCCGAGGATGCGTAGAGATTCCCGAGAAACAGGCAAGAAAATTACTGGTCAAAGTGTCTTGAGAAGCTGCGCCCAGCTATCTTCTACTGCCCTGCACAAAGGCATTCATCTCAAAATCTTGCGGGAGTTTCGATTACAGCCTGCATTCATGAAACTTGCATCTATTACGATCGTAGATTGCATCGCGGTGTGTTGGCAACTTAGTTAGGAAGCACGCGCCCAAGGAGGCCTTATGTTGAAGGGTTTTCGGCAATTCGTCATGCGGGGAAACGTAATGGACCTGGCAGTGGCGGTCGTCATCGGCGCCGCATTTGGAGGAGTGGTTTCTTCCTTTGTGACTCATGTCCTCACACCCTTGCTGGCGGCGTTTTTCGGCAAACCAGATTTTTCGTACCTGAACGTGCAATTGAACGGGGCGGTAATCTCCTATGGCCTGTTCTTGAACGCCTTGATTAGCTTTCTTCTCGTGGCCGTCGCCGTCTATTTCTTTATGGTGTCGCCCATGAATGCCTGGAAGGCCAGGGCGGCGCGCAATGCGATGCCGGCAGATCCAACCAGCAAAAAATGTCCGGAATGCCTCAGTGAGATCCCGATTGCTGCCCGTCGCTGCGCATTCTGTGCCTCAATTGTGTCCACTCCAGCGATTTCAGGCAACGCTTAGCACAGGCTATAGCTGTTCCAGAATTGGGTAGCTCTGTTATTGAAATGCGGCAGCGGCTAAAGCCGAATGTTTTCAAGCTTTTCGGCACAAATAAATTTCCTTCGGTTTACCTCGAGGACAGGCTAAGCCCTGATACAAACCTGGTCTACACAAATCTGGAAATACTCTAATTGTTTTTAATTTGTAACGATTTTGCTCTTCAGAACACTACTCATAGAGGCTGTTCTGGGCCAGCGGCCCTGGAGGCTGATTCATTATGAGTAAATTTTTTGCCATCATTGTTGAGGACGTGGGAGATGAGAGCGGAAAGCTGTTCGCTAACGCTGAGAAATTCATGGTTGGATCCAAGATTGACGTTCCTAACGATTGCGAAATTCTTTCCTGCGTGGAGATCCGCTCGGAAGAGGTGAGCCATTTGCTTGGACGTGACCGCCCATATATTGTCCGGGTTGGAGAAGAATAGCTACCCACTGGGGGTTTTTTGTAACGATCAGCCGGCAAAACTCACAATACTTATGAATGCTGATCTGGCAAAAGTCCCAAGATGATCTTGCGCAGAGACCCGGCAAATCCGAGAGTTTGTTGAGACAGAAAAAACCCTTGTCCTTCATGGGTCGAGGCATGGCCATCTTTCACATTGCCCTGTTCGGAGAAAAGCTGCGGTCTGCCGAAGACCGCCTTCCCAGTACTGAAGGCCAATCTCAAATATCCAAGAGCTGAGTTCGCTAAGCGTTCCTTGTTGTCTTTTAGTCTCCTTCGAATCGTCTTCACTAAGCAGTAGGGAATGCAGCACCCTGACCTGAACATCCTTGAGTTCATTGGACAAATAATATATCGCTCATCATACCAGCCCCGGAGGGGGCAAAATTATTGAGCCAGGGCCGACGCATCTAAATTGCTATATGCGGGTAGGGATGTGAAGGTCTGAGATGTGGGGATGGAAAATCCTCTGAAGTATTTCTCCGAACTGCGTGATCCACGGGTGGAACGGACGAAAGAGCAC
>Ga0210408_10000248_pt1 | contig 76070 bp, 66 predicted proteins | sample IncBWH4MmetaG_FD_155471 | JGI IMG/M metagenome (GOLD analysis project Ga0210408, IMG submission 155471) | Forest soil microbial communities from Barre Woods Harvard Forest LTER site, Petersham, Massachusetts, United States - Inc-BW-H-4-M | ecosystem: Environmental > Terrestrial > Soil >... | reverse complement strand
ACACCAAGCAGCACGCCCTCGAAGCCAATCTCTTCCTGGCGCCGGGGGAAAGCACGCTCGAAAGCGACGAACCAGACGCCACTCAAGTGGGGTCGCCGGCGAATGGCCGCGGCGACGCCACTTTGCCCGAAGCCATTCGCATTATTCGCGGGCAGTCGAGCTAATCGCGGATTCCGAAATTAAGCAGGAAAAATCGTGAAGTAGGTTCTGACGTGTGGTTGGTGACTCCTGAAAAGCGCGATGGGGGCCGTGAACTTCTAGTTGGCGCTTTGCTGCCGCGTTGAAGGCTACTGCGGACGCTCGATTTGCCAGCAGGGTGCTCGTGCCGTTCCACACAAGTTGGACGCCGGCGAAAATCGCGATCATCGCTACGACCAGTTTTAGTTTTCGTGCGGGAACATGACGCGCGAGAGCGCATCCAAGGACAACGCCGGGCACTCCGCCGGCCAGCAGTTGCCCCAATACCAGGCTGTTGATCGCGCCAAACTTCCAATGAAAGGTTCCGCCGATCGCGGCGAGCACGAGTCCAAAAATCAGATCCGTGCCAATGACTTGGGGAGTGGTGATTTCCGAGTAGTTCAAGAGCAGAACGCTCCCGAGCGCACCGGCTCCGGCGGAAGAGAAACCGTATTCGACCCCGATGGGGAGCGCGAGCCAGGGCAACCAGCGGGAATTTTTTTGTGCGAAGCCCGGATTTTGCGCTCGCGGAACGAACGTGACGCTGGAAGTTACGGCGAGCATGATTCCCAGCAGAATGATGACGACTGGATTTCCTCCCTGGTTTCCAAGGAATCGGAGCACAAACGTCCCGAGCAGGAGGCCGGGGACCGCTCCAATCAAAAGCAGCCAAAGATATCGTGCGTGAAAGTTTTTCCCCAGCAGGTAGAAGGGTGCTGCGATCAGCCGCAAGACGCCTGCGAACACGAACGCGGTGCCTACGGCTTCACCAGCGGTCAATCCGACGATCAAAACAAGCGCAGGAACGGTGAAGCTGCCGCCGCCAACGCCGGTCAGACCCACGGCGACAGCTATCAGGAATCCCAGAAAGAAGCTCATCCCTCAGCTCGCTTCGAAAAAGTGTGAATGCCGCATTCGAGTTTCGTTCCACCCCAGCGCCCGGATCTCGGATTGTTGGGATCCATCGGCAGAGCGGTGCAAGGCTCGCATCCGATGCTGAGATAGCCCTCGTCGTATTGAGGCAGGTGGCTGATGCCGTTAGCGTTCACGTAGCTCCAAACCTGTTCCCAATTCCAGTCCGCGAGGAGACTCACTTTCCACAAAGTTTTTCCAGTCGGCAGACGGTGCAGCTCGACCTTCTTCAGGTTCCTGCGCGTCGGGGACTGTTCGCGCCGCAATCCGGTAAACCAAACATCGAAGGGTTCCAGAGCTCTCAGAAGAGGCTCGACTTTGCGCAACTGGCAGCAGCGTGTCGGATCGCTGCGGTAGAGAATGCCGAAGGCCGATTCTTGTTCTGGGACCGTTTGTTTGGGGAGGACATTGACGAGATGCAGCGACCATTCCTTGGCCATCCGGTCGCGGTATTCGTAGGTTTCTGAAAAGTGATAGCCCGTATCCAGGAACAACACGGGCACTTCCGGAATCCGCTGGCGCAAGAGGTGCAGGACGGCCATATCCTCGGCTTGAAAGCTGCTGGTCAGGCAGACGCGGGCGTTCTCGTTGGCGGCGAGCACGGTGTCCAAAACCTGTTCGGGCGTAAAACTTTCCACTACTTCAGCAATCTGCTCTACGCTCATTCAGTTCACCTTTCCCGGATTCTTTCGTGGCTCATCAACAAGCCACAGAGATTCCGCGCGCGCCAAGACGTGCCGTGCAACTAGTTCGTCGTTGTGCTGGAGTTCGGGCGCGCTGCTCAAATCAAAAAAACGGTCGGAGAATTCTGTGGCGAGGCGGTGTTTTGTTTCTTCAGCAAGCGCCTCTCCGGAATAGAGGACGAGGATTCCCGCTTTCTGTGTGACGCGGACAGTATCCGCAAAAGAATTGCCGGAGAATTCGGGCTGATTCAAGTGCAGCGCCTCGAATCCGCGCTCGAAGAGCAGACGTTCGAGCCGGGCCGCGAGAGCAGTATGGCCTTCGAGGAGCAGAACGGCTGGAAAATGGCCGTGGCGGGCGTATCGTTCCTCCGGCGCAACAGGAGTTTCGAGCGCCGTAAGAAATAATTCATTATCCACAGCGATCGCCGATACAGGCGCATCTTCCTGAATCATCCCCGCGCCCACGGTCGCGTTGGTAGCCGCGTCGATCAAAATAAAGCTGCCCGTAGTTCGATTGCTCGCATACGGATCGAAGAACAGGGGGACATGGGTCTCGAACTCCACCGAGCCAATTTCGTTCATTTCCAATCGAGTCGCCGGCTCGTTCGCCAGAGTATTGATGTTGACGCGATGGCGAATGCGCAGCGCACGGATTTTTGTCTGCCGAACGGTGTGCTTGACCAAATAGGTCTTTCCTAATTCAAGCGCGGTGCCGTGTAGCCACACCAGCCGCGCGTAGAACTTGCGAGCGACGGTGGGCAGCTCATCCTGCGATACCAGCATGTCGCCCCGGCTGAGGTCGATCTCTTCCTCCAACTGCAAAGTCACCGACATTGGTGAGGACGCCTGCGGAAGTTCGCCACCGTAGGTCACGATTGAGCGCACGCGCGTTTTTCGCCCCGAGGGAAGCGCGACAACAGGATCGCCGGGATGAATGATGCCGCTCGCGATCCGCCCGGCGAAGCCGCGAAACGTGGCGTCCGGACGAATCACGGTTTGCACCGGGAAGCGAAAACTTTGTAGGGAATCGTTTTCCGGAAGCGGAACCGTTTCGAGGTGTTCCAGGAGCGTCGGGCCTTGATACCACGGCATGCGCTTGCTGCGGTCAACGACGTTGTCTCCCTCGAGTGCACTGATGGGCACGCATTGTACTTCTGCAATTCCCAACTGAGCCGCCAGCGCCAGGAAATCGTCCTGTAACTGAAGGAAGACATCTTCACGATACTCAACCAGGTCCATCTTGTTCACGGCGGCCAGCACTTTGGTGATTCCCAGGAGCGAAGCGATAAAGGCGTGCCGCCGCGTCTGCGGAAGCAGCCCCTTTGCGCCGTCAATCAGGATGACCGCCAGGTCGGCTGTGGACGCTCCGGTGGCCATGTTCCGCGTGTACTGCTCGTGCCCCGGCGTGTCCGCGATGATGAATTTGCGGCGCGGTGTCGCGAAATACCGGTAAGCCACATCGATGGTGATGCCCTGCTCGCGTTCAGCGCGCAAGCCATCGGTGAGCAACGAAAAATCGATCGGGCCGGTGGAGCGGTTGATGCGGCTTTTCTTGACGGCGGCGAGCTGATCCTCGTAAACGGCTTTAGAATCGTGCAAGAGACGCCCGATCAAGGTGGACTTGCCATCGTCGACGCTTCCCGCAGTGGTGAAGCGCAGCAGCTCGGTGTTCAAGTCTTGCTGAAGAAATGCTGGGAAGGCCCCGTGCGGGCCGCCCTTCGCGGGAGAAATCATCAGAAATATCCCTCCCGCTTCTTGAGTTCCATGGAACCGTCCTTATCGTGATCGATGGCGCGGTTTTCGCGTTCGGAGCGACGGAACGAAACCATCTCTTCAATGATCTTCGGCACAGTGTCGGCATCAGAACGGATCGCCCCCGTGCAGGGAACACATCCGAGGGACCTCATGCGGCACTTCTGACGCTGCGTTTTCTCTCCCGGTAAGAGCTGTGCGGGGTCGTCGATCACGATAATGGAACTGTTGCGCAGGACCACGTCGCGTTCCTTCGCGAAATACAGTGGCACGATAGGAATTTTTTCCACGTGGATGTACAGCCAAACGTCGAGTTCGGTCCAGTTAGAGAGCGGAAATACCCGGATACTTTCCCCTTTGTCGAGACGAGAGTTGAAAATATTCCACAGCTCCGGCCGCTGGTTTTTCGGGTCCCACTGGCCCAGGGAATCGCGGAACGAATAGATGCGTTCCTTGGCGCGCGATTTTTCCTCGTCGCGGCGCGCGCCGCCGAATGCCGCGTCGAAGCCGCCTTCGGCCAGCGCGTCCAAGAGCGACTTCGTTTTCAGCAGCCCGCAGCATTTTTGCGTGCCCAGCAAAAAGGGGTTGGCGCCGGCGTCCAGCGCTTCCTGATTCTTGTGAACGATCAGCTCCGCGCCGATCTGCCGGGGATAGGAGTCGCGAAACTCGATCATCTCTGGAAATTTGTAACTGGTGTCCACGTGCAGCAAAGGAAAGGGAATCTTTCCCGGGTGGAAAGCCTTCTGCGCCAGCCGCAGCATGACTGAAGAGTCTTTGCCGATCGAGTAAAGCATCACCGGGCGCGCAAACTCGGCAGCGGCTTCCCGGAGAATGTAAATGCTCTCCGCCTCCAGCGCTTGCAGGTGATTGAGCCGCCGCGCCGCTGGCGTCGTCGGTTCTGCCGCCGTCCCGGATTCGAGCCCCGGCTGGGAGAGCAAAGTTTGCGATGGGCTGTTCATGAACGTCCTCAAAAACAAAAAACCCACCTGCCATAATTCCTGGCGGTGGGTTCGCTTCAATCTTGGAGTAGAGAGCTTTTAGAAAGCTGGCTTCCCATCCAAACAAGACGCGGCGGCCGTCACCGTTGGGTGCGGACAACAACAAACGCCGGTCATTTGAACGGAAATCATTTCAGTTCTTAGAATACCCGACAGTCTCCCGAATCACAAATCGTCTTTTTGGCTTAATGCCATCGATAATTTCGATGCTTGACGCGCGTGTCCGGTTACACCGTAGGCCGGCGCACGATCAACTTCCTCGCCGCGGGGGGTGGAATCAAGGTAGCCATTTTGCGGATCATCGCCAGCACCAGCCGCTTGTCCCCATCGGACAGCGTGGTGCTGTACTTCTTAATCTCTGCCAGGAAGCGGATTTCGTCCTGCGAAAGCTCACCGAGCGCTTTTTGCGTTTCGCGGTCCCGTGGCGTTTCCGTGCCGGGGAAAAAATCCGCCAGTGAAATATCCATAGCTTCCGCGATTTTGGCGAGCGTTTCGAGAGAAGGCACGGTATGGCCATTCTCGACACGCGACAAATAACAACGCAGCAGCCCGGTGCGGCGCTCGATGTCGCCCTGCGACAGGCTGCGCTGGCTCCGATAGGTCTTGATGACTTCCCCGATGTTTACTCTTGGCTTTTCTTTCGGCATGGTCTCCCCGCTTGAGGGGGTAGCTTACTCACTAACAGTAGGAGTGGCAAGAGGGAATTTCTGGCGGATGGTTCCAATCGGATACTGGCCGGGGAAATCGCCAAAACCACGCTAAGTCATGAGAAGGGATGCGCAGAAAGAAAAAGGCGAGCCGCAGCTCGCCTTTTCCGGACGTTTTTGCGCCCTTCCCGGGCTAACTCCTAGCCGTACCTTCACCTTTGCGTTGGCGCAACAGTTGCGGGCTGCTGCAGGCGGAACTCCAGCACCGTCTCGCTGGGCACTTTTACCTGCTGGCCGCGCGTGAGCACCTGGACGCCAGCGCCGGCTGCGGAGCCCACGCCCGCGCCAATCGCTGCGCCTTTGCCGCCACCCGCGATGGCCCCGATGATGGCGCCGGCCACGGCGCCACCACCCACCTTCTTGGCGGTATTTGATCCTCGCCCCTTGCCTTGCAGCGTGTAATCGCTGCTGACGACCGGGTAATCCTTGCCATCAATCACGATCCGCGTGAGCTCCAACTGGAGCTCGGAGCTGCCGGAAATGTGACCAGCCTCCTTAGCCTCCGCCAAGCGCCCATAAACATCGGTCCCTTTGCGCGCTACTACCGAATTGCCCACCGTCAAATCGGTCTCCAGGCTGGCGTGGAATATGTCACCCACGTGGTTCTTGGACGAGTCCACGCCATCGATCATCCGCACCAGCAGCGATTGCCCTGCCGGGATAGTCACGGCCCCGTCGGGATCAGCGTTCGCCATGCTGGTCGCGGCAGGAGCCATCCCTGCGGATGGGGTAGGCGCCAGAGCGGAATGCCCTGTGAAGGTCAGCGCCACGACGTCCGCCGTATTAAAGGTCTGAACCTCTCCGTTCATCTCGAAGCGCAACACTGCTTGCGTGCCGCCAAGATACTTCCCTTTCAAAACCCGGCCGTCTTTCAGCTCCAACGTATCAGCAGACGCCGCCCCCGCGTAAAACAGCATCAACGCCATTGCCGCCAAGAAACGATTTACTTTATTCATTGTTCCCCCTCAAGATTGGAGATCACAATTCCCGCAGTTCCCCCCGTTCGCTCTCCACGTCCATGACTATCTCTAAATTCTACCGCACAAGAGCGCCTTTACAATTCTAACGCATTGGATGGCGGAGATGTTGCGAATGGTTGCGCCGGGCACCTGAGCCTACTTTCCAAGCTCGGCTCATGGGCGCTGCCTGGAATCATAGCAACGCTATTCCAAAGGAAAAAGCTCCGGGCCCAAACCGAGAAGGGTTGGGCCCGGAAGCTTCGAGAGAACAGTTAGGATGACGCAATTAACAGCGGTCTGGGGTTTGGCTTAGAAGCGGCGCCGCGCCGCGTCGGCTTCTTCAGCGAGGCCCATGAGTTTGGCAACGATTCCAGTGTTACCGTTGGTCGAGGGATCAAAGAAAAGTCCGTCGTCCACAAAAGACTGGACGGCGGCGATTGCGCCTCCCTGTGCCGTGGACGTTGGGCGGATTATGGAGACCGGCCCGAGACCCTCACTCAGGAAGAAGGTTGGCTCGGGCATGATGAGATTGGCTTGGAACGAGTCGGCAACGTCGGGGCCGCTTGCATTGGGATCATTGGGATCGTTGCTGCCGTCAAGGACTGGAAACGAAAGATCGCCGTCGGTTAGCTGGGGTGCGTTGCCGGCCTTGTCATGCCAGACCTGGAAGTGCATTGTTTCGCTCGGGCCGATGCTAAGCAAAACTCGCAACACCTCCAGGTTGTTCACCTTTTGAGCCAGCGTCGGGTAGAGACTGCTGCCGCCTTGCTCGACGAAGCCAAAGTGGAAGCCGGCCGTGCTCGCAATGGCCTGCTGGTGGTTGGTGATATTGCCGTTTAACGTTGCATCGTCACTGGTCAAGGGAATGGCCGTGTGCGGGTTCCTGGCAAGATCGGGGACCGCGTTCTCGAACTTGGGATTTCCAAAGTCCGGGTTTAGCTTGGCGCTGCGGTACCGCGTCCACCAAGTGGTGTCCACCTTCAAATGCTGCAAGTTGGTGAGCCGCGGGACTTGCAGGACACCTGCTACCGGACTGGGCGCCAGAACAGCAAACCCGCTGAGATCGATGGGACTCGCGCCCTTCGACTGCAGATAATTATTGAGGAAGCGGTGGTGGCTGATTTCATCGTCGGTGTTGTCAGAGATGTACTGCGGCATATCCCCGTCGAGTACTCGAAGAGCAGCGACGTAGGCGGGGGCGTTTCCCTGCGTGATGGGCTGACCCTTCAAGTGCTGTACCTCAATCGGCGAAAGTCCCTGGTTGGTGGCGCCGCCGAGTTCAGCATACTGAATCCACAAATCGGCCTCGACCTGCTCCAGCGCACTCAGAAACGTGAGAATAGCGATGTCGCCCTTGGTGATTGGCGCGCGGTCGCCATCTTCACGGTCGAACGCAAACGCTTTGCCGGACAGCAGCCCGGCGCCCATAGTTGCCGCGCCTGCCACCGTGCCATTTTTCAAGAACGAACGTCGAGTACTGCCCTTCGTGAACATATTCTTTTCATTCTTCATTTCTCCATCCCCTTTTCGACTCTTGAGTTCAGTTCTGATGAAACGAACTGCGGAATTCTCTGAAATCTCCTGAAGCACGGGCCCTGGCCGTGTGAGATTTGTGCTTGTCCAACCGACATCGCCTCAATTGGCGCGTCAGTCCGCTGCTCAGCGGAGAAAGAGAGGCCGGCGGGCCAGCCACCAGCCCCTCTCCTGTTATTGGACAGTGAGCGTGACGGAGGCTGAGTGCGTGAGACTTCCCGAAGTTCCGGTAACCATCACCGTGGCCATGCCACGCTGAGTCCCGTTCCCCGCACTGTTCGAGTTGTAGCCGCAGCCGCTTGCAGCGAGCAAGGAGGCCGTGACAATCAAGAAAACCAGACTGCCCGCGAAACTCGGGATCCACCTGTTCCCCGCCGCACGGCTTCTCCGGATGTTTCCGGCGAGAAACGCGGCTAGCAGAACCAGCGCGGAGATTGCAAGCATCATGGCGTAGCGTCCGCCGATCCGGTTCGCGCCGATTAGTCCCGCGTGCATATAGGGATTTGAAGAGGTGCTGATGGTCATCATGGACGTCGCCGTTCCCCCGCCGGCAGGCGTGACGGATGCGGGAGAAAAGCTGCAAGCGGAATTGATGGGTTGGCCCGAACAAGTAAGGCTGACAGCGGAATTGAAACCATTGAGCCCGCCCACTGTTACAGTGAAGGTAGCGTTTTGCCCCGCGCTAATGGCCATGGTCGAGGGCGATGCGGCAATGTTGAAATCGGCAGTGGGCGCCGGGGTGGTATTCGCCGTGATCGCCGAGAAGATCCCGTGTCCTTCATTGGCCAGGCCCGCCGTGATGTACATAGTGTTGACATCGCCGGAAGCTCCGCCGCCGCCGAAGACCATGTCCCAAAGTGAGAGATTCGTGATGGGCGTGCCGTTCTGATCTTTCATCTGGTCTACGAAGGCGCCAGTGGTGAAGTTATAAGCGTTAATCACGCCATCACCAAAATTCCCAACCAGAAGATTGCCGCTGGCGCCGAAAGAGCCGAAACTCGCGGGAGGAATCACAACGCCCCAAGGCGCGTTGAGATGGGAATCACTGGTTATTCGGCGGAGCATCGTGCCATCAGCGGCGAAGAGGTCCACGAAGCCAGTTCCGGCAATATGCAAGGGATCGTGCATGGGCGGGTCCTGGAGGGCGTAGGTCACCACCACCATCGCGGTGCCGTTCACGTTGATGGCTTTAGTGCCGAACGGCGCATACCCAGGGGAACCCGAGCCCACAGGTACGGCTGGCAGGGCCGGGTCATTAAATGCGCCCGCTCCGAGAACCTGCGTTGATTTGAAGGTCGTGTCGTAAACCTCGACCTTGCCGGCCCTGAAATTGGTGGCCAGAAGAAAGCTGCCGGTTGTGTTCTTGATTAGTGCGAGGCCTTTGTACACGGCCCCGGTAGCGGCCGATGGAATCATGGAATTGTCCACCACCAAAGTTACGGTGCTACCGCCCGTCCAGGCGGAGATCGTCCCGTCTTCCGTGTCAAAGATGAATTGCGCTGTCGCGCCGTTCACGCTAAAAGTCACCCCGGTCGGCGGCGCGACAATTCCTGTTGGCGTCGCAGTATTGGAACTGCCATTCGGCGGGGGGACTGTAAAATAGCCGTTCAACGCCCCGGTCTGGTTGTAAAGCGTTGTAAAGCCGCTGTTATTGTCGGAAATCCAGAAGGGACTGCCGGGGATAAATGCGATGCCCCAGGGATTCACCAGTTTGGCGTCCGTGTTGGCCGCCATAGTTGGCGCGGTGTCCGATACCAGATTGGTTTGCTTGTAGCTGTTGGTCTGCGCGCGCGCAGACGAGAAAGGCAAGGCGCTGACGCATACCAGCCCCAGTACCAGAGTCCAGAATCTCTTCATGATTGCAGGGTGCTCCTCTTTGAGTTAAGGCAGCCGACACGGCGATTGCCTGAATGTCCTTTTGGCTAAGATGCCGAAAGTTCGCCGGGAATAAATCAGCGAAAGGACAAGTCTTTATCCACGTACAGACCACTCGGTCGATAAGACTTACGAGAAAAGGTCAATCGAGAAGGAATAGAGTCAGCGGCCAACCCTGCGTTGGGGCTGGGGAAGCCGCTGGAAAGGACCAATGAACGAAGTTCAAATCGCAGCCCCGGTAGTGCGTTTTGGCACCTTCGAAGTCAACCTTGACTCGCGCGAACTTCGCAAGCATGGCATGCGAATTCGGCTGGAAGAAAAACCGTTCCAGATTCTAGAATTGCTATTGGAGCGTGCCGGACACGTGGTAAGCCGGCGAACGCTCCGCGAAAAACTCTGGCCCGACACGGTTGTCGGCTATGAGCACGGGCTGAATACCGCGGTTAACAAACTCCGCGACCTGCTGGGAGACTCCGCGCGAAGTCCCCGTTTCATCGAAACTCTCCCTCGGGTGGGCTACCGTTTCATCGCGCCCGTGGGCACGCCAGGGGAGGCCGCACTGGCAGCCAAGAAAATGCTGCTCGTCCTTCCCTTCGAGAATTTATGCGGTGATTGCGAGCAGGAATACTTTGTGGATGGATTGACGGAGGAGATGATCTCGCAGCTCGGGCAGCTCAACCCCAAGAAGCTGGGGGTGATCGCGCGCACTTCGGCGGTCCAATACAAGGCCACGAAAAAATCCATCGGAGAAATGGCCGCGGAGTTGCACGTCGATTGTGTTTTGGAGGGAAGCGTGCGCTGCAACGGCCGGCGCGTCCGCATTACCGGCCAGTTGATCGAGGCGCGCGACCAATCCAACCTGTGGTCTGCCACTTATGACCGCGATTTGCACGACCTTCTCGATGTCCAAACAGAGGTAGCTCGCCAGATCGGAAAAGCGCTGGCGCTCGAATTGCTCCCCAGCTAGGGTGCGGTGGGCTCCACGTTCCAGCCCTCGACCACCAGTTCGGGTGTCGCGCCATGGAGTCTGGCGGAATCGAATCTCGCGGTAATGGCCTTCTTCTCCCCCGGCAACAAAGAAAAATAATTGTCGCTCCAGAAGATGGGCGTCAGGTCATCGCCGCCTTTGCCGCGAGTGAGCCGCGGATGGACCATGAATGCCACGCTGTCACTCTTGTTCTCGGCGACCACCGTGACAGATGAGTTGCTCCCGCTCCCCTGCGTCGTTTTGGTGATCACTACTCTTACTTTGGGCAGGTTGTTCAGCCCGGTGAGGTCACCGAACTCTTTCTGTGGTGTGTACACCGTGTCGGTTCTCTTAGCCCAGTCAAGCTCGTCCGCTTTTGTCGAAAGCCAATAGAAATTCTCGCTGGCCAGCTTTCCAGCCGCGTCGCGCAACTCGAGCTTCAGGAAATAAGTCGGCGTCAGTCCTTCCGGCTTGGGGAGATCGAACGCCTTGGTGCTGTTGTCCGCCGCCAAATCAAGCGTTGCTTCGCGTGAACCTTTTTCCTTCGCATCGATGCTGTAGATTTTCGCGCTGACTTTCACGCCCTTGAGCGCTTCGTAGGTTCCGTTGATCACCGCGACGGAGTCGTCGTCGTAAGAATACTGCACGTGCATCGGTTCGCAGGCTTTTTTTGTCCCAAAATATCCCCCCGCCGGCACTAGGTAATAATCGTAGAGGTGCCATATCAGGGAAGGCCACGCATTGTTCAGCATCCACTGAATCACTCCTGTGGAAGTGTATTTGTTTCGCGCGTAGGCTTCGAACATCGCACGCTGGCCGTCATACGTCATGGCCTGGGCCTTGCGCTCGTAATCATCCAAGGACGACGCTGGCCCGTAGCGCCGGTTCAAACCGTCAGTAAAAACATTGACGGTCGTAAAGCGCTCGCCGCCAGCGTGATAATTCCAGACGTCATCGATCGGCCAGAGATGCTCCTTGGGGATGAATTTCTCCAGCGATTCGCGGGGCGGAATCGCCGGCCCCGGACTCGTCTCCGTGTTGTAGCCGTAGGCGCCGCCCGCTTGCGTGTCCGCCAGCCAGTAGACCGGAGGCACATATTCGTAGGGCCCGGTCATTTTTACGCCGGATGCTCCGCTGAATCCCGCTTTCTGTTCGGATGCCGACGAGACAATCGGATTCGGCCACTGCAACTCCTTCTCGATGTCGAGATACATTTTCTCGACGTCCGCGGGGGGCGGACCGTCGCTGCCGTTCAGCCACACAAAAACGCTCGGATGATTTCGCAGCCGCGTGATTTGGTCGCGCAGCGAAGCCGCCGCAATTCTGTTCTGGTCGCCGTTCCAATCTTTCCAGCGCTCCCAGGCGTCGCAACAGGTCCACCCGGGCATGACCAGAATCCCTAGCCGGTCCGTCTTCTCGAAGAATTCGTCGCGGTCCAGCCGCCCTTCCAGGCGGATCGTATTCATGCCCATATCGCGGACGTAGGCCAGATCCGCATCTAATTTCTCTGACGACCACCGGAAAAGAAGATCCGGAGCCCAGGCCGCTCCGCGGATCAACACTTTCTTTCCGTTAACCTTGAACAGCCGGTGCCCCTTCTCCGTCAGCTCCGAAGTGACCTCCCGAATTCCGAATGTCACGCTCGCCGCGTCTGAAACTTGCTTGCCGATCTCGAATGTCAGCTTTGCGGTGTACAGATTTGGCATTCCCATCTGGTAAGGCCACCACAGCTTCGGATGCGCGAGCTTCAACTTCGGAAATTGTTCCGGCGCGAATTTCACGATCTTCGATTCGCCGCCGCTCAGCTCCACAAGCTGCTGTAGTTTGATCCCGTCGACTTCGGCGAGCAGCACGCCTTTTACGGGTTCGCTCGAAGCATTACGCACTTCTCCGCTGATGGTCAGCTCTGCAGTCTTGTACTCCGCATCCAGCTTGCTTGCGACAAAAGGATTGCGCACCGCCACGTTCCCGCTCGACCGCAGAAATACTTCCTTCCAGATCCCCATGTTCTTGTCTGGAGGAGTCGGATTCCAGTCCACCCATGTGATCTCCAGGTCGTCTTTTCCCGGAGCGAATACTTCGACCGCCAGCGCATTCGTCTTCCCCGGCTGCAAGAACTTGCTTACGTCGAACTCGAACGAGCGGTACGCGCCCGCGACATCGTTTGCATCTTCCACCTTGTGCCCATTGATCCAGATGTTGGCGCGGTAGTTGATGCCCAGAAAATTGAGCCACTCTGTTTTTTTCGCTTCTCCGGCGGGCAAGGTGAACTCCGTGCGGTACCACCACGAGCACCGAAACGGACTTCCCTCGGGCATTTCCTGATTCGCAAAAAAAGTCTTGTCCGAGTAATTCATCCCCGGAAGGGACTTCAAATTTGTTGCATAGTTTGGATCGGGATAAGTCTTGTCCGTAACCAGCGCGCCCACGACCGTCGCCGGAATGTCCGCCTGGTGCCAGCCCTTGCCGTTGAACCCTGCCGTGGAAATCTGCGCGCCGGCAGCCTGCACTTCGCACGACGATTGAATCTGCCAATTCTTGTGCAAGTAGGTCCTGGCAGGCTGGTCTTCAGCGGCGCGGGCAGCAAGCACCGGAAGCACCAGCAAGCTGAGCACACCTCGCAACACCCAGGCTGAGAATTTCGGCGAACGTGGCATGGTTCTCCTCAATGCGAATTAGAATTCAAGCGATTGTGACCGGCATGGCGCATCCGGGGAAACCGGCGCGCCCGATATTAAACCGTTTCAATGCCAACATTCTATCTTTTTTAGCGTGCAAAGGCCACGCGAAGAGAGCTCGCTACAATTTCAGGGGAAAGTCATTGATGCGTGGTGAAGGGGAGCCGCGGTGAGGCCGCTCGGAGGCACCTCACGACCTCACCGCTGGCTCTTCCCCTCATGAACAGCCCGTGAAATCCATCTCCGCCGCCGTCGTGGTGGCTCCCGGCGTAACCTTCAAAGGCATGGCGGGCGCATCCTTACTCGTGGTTTGAGTCGACGGTGAACACATAGCGGTGCCGGACGTGGAATTTGTCGCGTCCGCCTCCACCGTATATAGGATGTCGCCTGTTCCCGGCGGGGTGATGGTGGTCTTGCCCGCAGAGAACGTGCCTACAGCAGGATTGCTAGCCGGAACGACCAATGTATAGCTCCCGGAGAAAGCGCCCTTGGGGGCTCCCGTTGGACACGTTGTGCTCGAAGTCACCGGAATGTCAGCCGCATTCGACTTCGGAAACAGCGGAACCGTAAACGTCTGGCTGGTGCTCGATACCGTCACGGTTTGCAGCGCACTGACGTCTGCGTCGATGCTCGCTCCCGTCATTCCATTAATCGCCGTGATCGCCCCCTGGATGGTTCCCGGCCCGGTCGAGGCACTGGCTGCCGCTGAAATCTCCGCAACGAGAGGGACTGTGCCGAGGTTCGTCCCTCCAACGACGTTCAGCACCACGGTAGCGTTGTACGCCGCGCCCGAAGCGGTGAGGGCGTCCGACACGACATCAAACACCGCGCCCACGGCGAGCGGGCAGAAACTGAATCGGCCGGTGGAATCTGTCTGCTGCTGCATCGCGATGCGATCGATGCCGGATTTGTCCGCGAATTGCAGCGTTACGATTGCTCCGGCAACAGGTTGCATTGTGACGCTATCCACGATCTGCCCGCTGATCCCTGTCATGTTCGTGCTCACCACGCCTGCTGTGAGTACGGGCTTCAAGCGAAAATCTCCGTTGCCCTCCCTGATAAGGGAAGCGCATGTGTTGAAATCGATGTTGAGGTCCACGGACTGCCCCGCGGCCACGTGGATCGGGCCGCCCATGATTTGCCCGGGCGGAATTTTCAGCCCCGTGTTCGCCTGGCTACTCAAATTCAGCGTGTGCACGCCGCTGCTATCCACCACACAGTTGAAGACGTCGCCGCCTAGCTGCTTGAAGCATGCGTTGCTGTTGGCCGACGGCGCCGGACCGCTCGGTGCTGCGTTTGCAAGCAAAATCAAACGGATCTGCTGATAATCGCCCGAAGGGAGGGAGGCCGAGCCAAGTTGCTTGAGCAGGCATTGGCCATCAACCCGACGAGGTGTCATCCGCAGTCGCGCTGATGTGCGCCTGAATCGAGCGAATTGTTACAAAAACGTTAGTAAATGTGCCACCGGGCGCGGCCGTTCCTCCAGCGGTTGCGGGCGTACCTCCGGAATTGGCCGCCGCACAGGAGGGCGGGTCACTCAAAGATAGGTTTACCGTGCCCATGCTTGGGCCTAGCGTCGTCGAGACACTGCCACCGCAGCTTACGGCGGTTACAGCCACGACTGCCATCAGCAGACCTAGTAGAAAATGAAAAACTGGCCGTGCTTTCAAAGGGCGCATTGCGCTGGAATACACATGAGCCTCCCCAATAAGAAATTGAACTTGTTTTTGTTGGCGGCCCAGGGCGGGGACGGAACTGAAATTTGCGGGAGACCATCGGCCTGGAAGCGAAACATCAGTACTAAAACTGCTGAGTCTCAAACCCGGCAAATTCAACTGGGCAACCTTCCCCGTTTACTAATGTGCAATTCGCAGGCCTGCATCTCATACTACTAACACGCGATGGCTCTGTGCCTTAGAGACTTTGGCCTGCAACGCACCAGCGCAAGTCCGCGTCAAAACTTCGATATCGCGTGTAGATATTAGGTAGCACTCCTCCGTCGTTCCTAAACCAAGATTGCGGGATTGCGGCGCTCCTTCGACGCATGGCCGCGGTTTCTGAATTTTGAGTGGGGGCGCAGCAGGATGGTCCCGGAGGAGGGGGTCGAACCCACACGGTACTAAGTACCACTGGATTTTGAGTCCAGCGCGTCTGCCAGTTCCGCCACTCCGGGGCAACAATTCAAAATAGCACGCCCGCGCCCGGCACTCAAGACTTGCTGCCGCTTGCTACAGTAGCAAGATTACTTGCGGACAAGTATTCTAGCCCGCAGGCCTCGCGATTTTTTCCACAGGCCCCGGCTGGACTCTGCCACTCCCCGGCGCTACCCTATGCGTTCCGTTCGGCAGGGGTTTCTGCGCAGCAGAGATATCCGAGCGGATTTCTGAGGCTTTAGATGGCTGCTGTCACAACGCTTGCCTCCGGCGCACAGCCGGAGCATCGCGCTCTTTCTTTCTGGATGGACCGCGTTATCGTGGAATTGGAAAACGTGCGCTCGGCTCCCGACGCGGACGCCGTCCACGATCTTCGCGTGGCCATTCGCCGCTGCCGCTCCGTCGCAGCGGTGATGGAAGAGGTAGACCCCGATCCCGCCTGGCCGGCCATGCGCAAGGTGGCGCGTAAGCTGTTCCGCGAACTCGGCGCGCTTCGCGACGCGCAAGTCATGAACGAGTGGGTCAAGAAGCTCGCTAACGAATCCGATGTAGTCCGCGCGCACCTGCAAGCCAGCTTCGAGTCGAAGGAACCAAGTCTGCGGGCCAACACGCTGCGCGTGGCCGCCAAGTTCGACCAAAAATCCTGGAAGCGCCTGGAGCGCACCCTGAGCCACCGCTCCCGCCTCGTACCCATGGCCAGTCTCGCCGCCGAATGCCTTGCGCTGGAGCGCTTCGAAAACGCCAAAGAATTACACGCCAGGGCGCTGCGCACTGAAAAACCCAAACCATGGCACGCGCTGCGCATTGGCCTGAAGCGCTTCCGCTACACGGTCGAGAGCCTTCTCCCTGAGCACTACGCCAACTGGAGCGACAACCTCAAGCGCATCCAGGACATGCTTGGCGAGATTCACGATCTTGATGTGCTGGCCGAAGCAGTCAAGAAGTCGGACTTCCACGAAACAGAAGACTCGCTTAAAGCTTGGCAGGACATCCTCGAGCGGGAACGCCGCGAACGCATCGAAACCTATCGCCAGCTTACGCTCGGCAAGACCAGCCTGTGGAACATCTGGCGGTCCGGACTTCCCACGAATGGCCGCGTGGAGGCCGCCGCGCTGGCGCGCTTGCGTGCCACCGCCCGCGCCGTTGATCCCCATGTGCGCCGCACTTCCCAAATCTCGCGCATCACCGTGGCCCTTTTCGACGCATTCAAGCGCGCGGACGCCGCGCCGGCGTTCAACGACGCGACGTTTCACGGGATACTGCTTGCGGCGGCTCGCATGCACGGCGTTGGCGGCGCGGAGCCGGGAAAGTCAACACAAAAATCCGCGCGCAAATTCCTTCTAGGTCTCACTATCCCTCCCGGATGGAGCAACGAAGATTGGGAACTGCTTGCCCTGGCGGTGCGCTACCATCGGGGCGCCGAGCCGCGCGCCAAGGACGGTCCTTTTTCCAGGCTTTCGGCGGAGCGGCAGAACCACGTCCGCGCCCTGGCCGGCGTTTTGCGTGTGGCGCGCGCACTTCGCAAATGCGGAGTGGCTACTGGCGCGGGTTTCCGCGCTGAAAAATCGACGGACGCCGTGGTCCTTCAGGTGCCTGGCCTGGCCGGCGACATCGAAACCGCTGCGCGGCTTGCGGCGGCGAAGCATCTGCTGGAAGAATATCTGCGGATGCCGTTAATCGTAAAGACTGCCGCAAAGCCGGAAAAGGTCGTTCCCCTCACGCCGCGTCAGGTTCCGGAGTTCTCCGTCCTCGCCTCCGATTGAGCGAATTCACAATCAAGCCATCGGCGACACCTTCGGAATCATCGGGCTACTTCCCTGCCCGCCGCAGCATCTTCGGCGTCGCGAGCCACACGAGTTCGGCAATCGGCGGAGAGAGCCGTTTGAGTTCCACAAAAGCTACTCCCGCTTTTTTCAAACTCGTGAGGTGTTTCTTCGAGCCCAGCGCCGTGGCGATGACGTCGTCGAGCTGCGGCGCATGCCCAAACAGAAAAACCGCGGACGCCTGCTTGTCCTTCGCAAGCTCCCGAAAGAGCAGCGAAGGCTCCGCCCCGGGCAGCAGCAAATCCGTTCGCCGGATTTTCTGCTTGGCGTAGTCAAGCGCGGCGGCAAAAATTTCCGCGGTCTGCGCCGCGCGCACGTACGGACTCGTCAGGAACAGATCGCCCGTCACTCCCAGCGCCGCCACACCTTTGGCCACCTGTTTGGTCTTCTCGACGCCTTCCTCGGTCAAATAGCGTTCCGGATCGGGAGGGCATTTCGGGTCTTCTCGGTCAATGGCGATGCCGTGCCGGACAATGTAGAGCTGCATAGATTCCTCTCTAATAGGCATCCGAACAGGAACATCGGGTGCCCACTTGGAAAATGCCAGAACTCTTTTCACTGGCCGTTAGCTTTTGACTTTCAACTTTTTACTTTCAAGTGTGCGCTGTCAACTCGCCGGCGACGGCCGGAAATACAGCCGCACATGAAATTCCTTTTCAAACAGCTCCGCGCTGCGATTGGCGTCTTTCAAATCTTCCGCGGCATCGCCGCGAGCATGCACTTGCAACCCGACCGCGCCGTGCTGAAAAGAAGCGCGCAACTTCATCACCCGCTGCCGGTGCGAATGATCGAGTGCCTCGGCGATGCGCAAAATCGCTGCCAGCCTTCGTGTAACGAGTTTATCCGCGTTATTCAGCGTGGAATACGAGGTGTGATGTCCCGCCGGCTCGGACTTGCGGTTGTGATAGCGCACCAGCGCCGCAGCGATGGCGCGGTCGCGGCCGTCCAGTCCGGGAATATCGCCGTTCAGGGCCAGGTATTCGCCGTGTTTGTGATGCCCGCGATGGCTGATCAGGTGTCCGGTATCGTGCAAAAGCGCGCCCGCTTCCAGCAGCACTCGAGAATGCGCAGGTAAGTGATGCACCGGCTGCAACTGGTCGAAGAGTTGGATGCTCAGTTCCCGAACGTGCTCGGCATGTTGCTGTTCGTATCCCAGCCGCCGCGCAAAACTGCGCGTGCCCACGAGCAACTGGCGCGCGGCCGCGTTGTAGCGGTGCGGTTCCTTGCGTGAGAACGCTTCTCGCGCAATCTCTTGCAGCAGCCCTTCACGTACACCGACGCCGGGCAGCGCAAACAAGCGCAGGTTCAGGTAACGCCCAAGCGTGAGAAAGGTAATGGCCGCAACGCCCATCACATCAGCGCGGTCGCGCCGCACCGCATACGCCTTCATGCGCTCGCGCACGTCTCGCCGAAGAATGTCCGGCAGCCGCGCCCGCAGCAGTGATAACTCCATGGTCTGCAATCCGTGCTGCCGCGGTCCGGGAGCCACATTTGCAAGCGTTTCCGCGTTTCCACCCAGCGCCACCGCAATGCTCTCTCCCAAATTCGGACGCGGCGTCAATTTCGATTCGAGCAGCGCGCGCACGTACCGCCGCACCTGCTCCGCATCCGCTGGGCGAATCACGCCCGGAAGCTCCAAGGTAGTCATCAGCCGCACGGTGCCCACCGGCAATTGCGCGCCCTGCTCCACGGTGTGATCACGTAGAATGGTGATCTCCAGGCTTCCGCCGCCAAGATCCGCAACGCAACGGGGCGGCGCCTCCGGTCCCAGAGCGGCCAATACCGCTTCCCTACCCAGACGCGATTCTTCGCCGGCGCTGATCACTTCCAGCCGCATTCCTGATTTCTGCTTGATGCCGCGCACGAAGGCCTGGCGATTTCGCGCTTCGCGCGTGGCACTAGTAGCCACCGCGCGATAGCGGGTGACACCGAACTCATCCATCACTTCGCGGAAATGCCGGAAGGCCTTCGCGGCTTTTTTGGAAATCTCTTCGCTGAACCGGTGGCGCACGAATACGCTCTCTCCCAGCCGCAGGGGGTAGCGCTCCGCGTGCAGCGGCTCGATATCCAGCGCGGAATAGGCGCGCGCCACGGACAAGCGCACCGCGTTGGAGCCGGCATCGATGGCGGCGATATGAACCGGTTCGGACATTTCAGAATTTACCGCCAGAGGTGAGCCAGCGCGGCCGAAGGAGCGTACTTCGTCGCGCGAATCCCCAGTTGCTCGCCGATGCGCTGGCGCAGTTGCTTATTCACCGCGGGAACGCTGGCCTCGCCGTCTAGTTCCAGGAAGCTGTGCTTCTTGGCCATGACTTCAAATTCGCGCTTGATCATCGTCTGATAGCGGATGAAAGACCAGTAGAGATCGTGCGAAAGCGACATATCCCGCCCGGCTTCCCAATAGCTGATAGCTTGCGCTTTCTTGAATTCGCGCCCGAAAGCCGTCTCCGGCCGCACGTTCAGCCAGAACGTCAGGTGCGGCCGCAGCGCCATGGCGTAAAGCCCGCTCATGTAATCGCGATTGATCCCGCGCACCACGCCGCGGGCAATCAGCGTAAAAATAAAGCGGTCCGCCAGTACGATCGTGCCGGAGCGCAGCGCCGGCAGGATGCGGTGTTCCACCTGATCGAAAAAGTCCGTCGCATACATCAGCGCCAGCGTCAGCCGCGTCGCCGCGTTCTTGGCCAGCAGTTCGTCGATGTCGCGCCCCACCAGATTCGAACGCCGCAAGCCGCTCGTCTGTACCGCGAATCCTTCTGATTCCAGCCACTCCTGCAGCAGCGCAATCTGGGTCGACCGTCCGGACCCGTCCATGCCTTCAATGACGACCAGGCTGCCGGTAATTTCGCTGGGGTCAAATCCGACCAGTGGCTCGCCAAAAAAATATTGAGAAGAAGCTTCTTCGGTGACCGTCGCCGCTTTCGCCGCCGTCGGCGGTGGCGCGGCCGCCGGAGGTGCCGGCGCGGCAGTTTCGGTGGGTGGAACCGCCACTGCCGTCTTTTCTTTTTCCTGGTCCGGCATGGTCACTCCGATTCTTGAACGCGTGGAGCGAAGCGCTTGAGATCGATTTTCGAAGCCACAATGTCACGCATCTGTTTTTGCAGCTTGTTCACGGGAAGCGTGCCGTCCAGCACCACGAAATTGTCGGTGTCCACCATCTTGTCGTACTCCTCTAGAATGCGCGCCTGAAACAACCGGAAACTCTCCGCGCGGTCGTACGACATCCCCAGGTCCATGCCCGCTTCGTAGTATTTCAGTTTCGGACGGCCGCTCAGGATGCGCTGCACCGCCACGTCCAGCGGCGCGCGAAAATAAAACGTAATGTCCGGAACCGGCGCAAAGCGGTAGAGATTCCGCAGCCATCGCGCCGGGCAGCCGCGCGCGGCGTCCCGCGCAAACGCCGTGTAAATGTAGCGATCGGCAAGCACCAGGTAGTCGCCCTGAAGCAACGGCATGATCTGCCGCTCGCAACGGTCCGCGAAATCCGCCGCGTGCAGCAGCGAAAATGTCGTCGGCGTCAGCAGCCGCCGCTGCTTCCCACGCCGCGTCGCGGATTTCACCAGCGGCGAGGAATTCCATTCCGTGAAGTGCAGCCGGTATCCGCCGATTTCCAGCCAGCGCTTGAGCAAATAGAGTTGCGTGCTTTTCCCCGATCCGTCCGTTCCTTCCACCACGATCAAAGCTCCCGGGTACGCGCGGCTGGGAACCGGCTTCCCCGGTTGCGGAAGTGTGGATTTCGCCGGCTCAATCCGTGGCGCTTTTTGTACGACGTCCTGTATTTCGGTCATCTTATTAGAGAAGAGCTCGTCTGCCCGCGAGGATAGTCCGACATTGTTACAAGGGCATTACAGCACAAGCGGCCCCCATCGGCAAAGCCGCCGCTCGCTTAGAAAAGCGTGATCTTGACGTGCAGGAATTTCTTCGGATTCTTCCGGAAATCCCCGACCAGCAGGCGCATATCCCCGGTCAAGTTTGTCAGGTTGTCGTACAGCTTCGGGTCGGAAAAGAGTTTCCCTGCCGTCGTCGTATTGTCATTCAGCTTCGCGGTGGCCGTCGCCAGGTTCGAACTCGTGTCGCGCAACTTGTTGTAAAGAGTATCGTCGTTGGCCAGCTTGCCAAAGGTGCCCTTTCCCGCGCGCACGTCGCCGAACACCGCGTTGCCGTTGGCGACCGCCTCCTTAGCTTGGTCGTAGAGCGTCGGGTCATACATCAGTTTTCCGATGGTGCCCTTCTGCGCCCGCACGTCCGCCAGAATCACGTTCACGTTGTCCAGTCCTTTGTCCACTTTTGTATACATCTCGTCCGACGCCACCAGCTTCCCCAGCGTACCTTGGCCCGCCTGAACATTCGTCACCACCAAGTCACCCTTCGCCAGTATGCTGTTCAGATGGTTGTACGCCTGCTCGTCCGTCAGCAATTTCCCCAGCGTACCCCTCCCTTCCTGCACTCCTGCGATCAATTCCCGCACGTCCTCCGACAGCGCATTTAGGTTCCCCAACACTTCCGCGCTTCTCTCAACAACTTCTTTCATAGCCTTTTCTTCCGCGCCCTGAACCACTCCGGCGTCGCCGATGGGAGCCCCAGTAAATCCCCGGGTGATGTTCACGTAGCGATTCCCCAAAAGCCCTTCGGTGACCAGGCTCGCCGTCGAATCCGTCAGAATGTCGCTCTGATATCGGTTGTCCACGCGCATCACCACTTCGATGTTCTTGTTTTTCTCTGGCGCCTTGCCCGGCGTCCGCGGCAGCAGCCGGATCGATTCCACGTTTCCCACTTCTACTCCGTCCACGCGCACCGGCGCTCCATTCGACAACCCCGCCACCTCTGGCAGATAGGTCTTCAGCCGGTACTTCGGTCCCAGAATTTTCATTCCCGTCACGTAGAAAATTCCCGCCGCCAGCACGAACAGGCCGACCAGCACGAAGAGACCAACACGCAATTCCGTCCAGGTAAGCTGTTTTCGATAGGCCATCGCTGCTTCCCTCCCTCGTTATCCCAAATCAGACTACTCCAAAATCAAATCAGAAAACGTTTCAGATAAGGATCTTCGGAGTTGGCGATCTCTTCCGGTTCGCCCTCGAAGTAGACGCCACCGTCCCGGTAGACCAGAAACCGCGTGCGGGCCGCGTTTGCAGCCTCCGCTGCGTTGCCATTCTGCGCGTTGGCAACCACCCGCTTCGTTTCCGGATCGAAATGAAAATTTGCCAGCGCAAAACCATCCTGCAAACGGTGCGTAGCCAGCAGCGCCGTAACTCCATATACGTCGCGCAGCCGTAGAATCAGTGTAATGATCGTCTGTGAAGTGACCGGGTCGAGTCCCGCCGTCGGTGAATCGTATAGCACGATGGGCGGGCGATTGATCAGCGCCCGCGCAATCGAGACCCGCCGCCTCATGCCTCCGGACAATTCCGATGGCAACTGCTCGAGGGTGTGCTCCAACTCGACGAATCTCAGGACTTCCAGAACTCTGGGCTCGATCTCTTCCTCGGGCATACAGTCTTCGCGGAGCCGGTAAGCCACATTTTCCGACACCGGCATCGAATCGAACAGCGCCCCTTCCTGAAACACAAAACCAATCTTCCGTCGAAACGCCAATAATTCGTGCTCGCTCATCTCGGAGACTTCGTTCCCCAGCACAACGACGCTCCCGCTGTTCGGCGCCAGCAATCCCGCCGCCATTTTCAACGTCAGCGTTTTTCCCGTCCCCGTTTCGCCCAACAGGATCAGCGTCTCGCGCTCCTGCACCTGAAACGTCACGCCGCGCAAGACTTGCGGCTCGTCGAACCCCATCCACACGTCTTCGAACGTGATGGCCGGTTCGAACCCCGCCCCCGCCTTTGAGTATGAATTCATGCAATCCGCACGTTCGTGCGTGGCTCGTAGGGCCCGCCTTCTGGGTGAGCCGCTCTTCGCGCTTGTGTGGAATCCGCGCTAGCTCGTGATTATATCGGCAAATGTGCTTTGGTTTGGAAAGGAATCGTCCGGGAAGATTCGAACGGTGGGTCCGGGCATCAAAAAATTTTATCGGAGAGATACAGCGCCAGCTTCGTCAAAAACGCATCCGCCACGATGATCAGCACCGATCCCACCACCGCCGCCGAGGTCGTGGCGCGTCCCACGCCCTGCGTGCCCCCGCGCACCGTCAGTCCTTTGTAGCACCCGATGGTGGCGAGAATGAAGCCGAACACCACCGGCTTGGTAAATCCTTGCATCAGGTCCGCGAAATCCAGCGCATCAATCGCGCGCCGCCAGAATTCGATAGCGCTCAAGCGCAAGGAAAAAACCGATGCGGCGCATCCTCCCAGCAAACCGATAAAATCCATCAGCGCCGTCAACAGCGGAAGCATCAGCAGCGCGGCCAGCAGTCGCGGCGTCACCAGCTTGCGGCTGGGATCCGTCCCCATCGCGCGCATGGCATCCACCTGCTCCGTCACCAGCATCGATCCGAGTTCCGAGGCGATCCCCGTTGCGCATCGTCCCGTCACCAGCAAACCGGTAAACGCAGGCCCCAGTTCGCGCACCAGCGCAATCGCCACAACGTCGCCGGTCAGCGACGTCTGTCCAAAGCGGATGAATTGCGAGCCGGTCTGCAACACCATGACCGCGCCGATAAAAAACCCCGATAGCATGATAATCGGCAGCGACCCCGCCCCGATGAAATCCATTTGTTCCAGCGTGTCTTGGAAGTAGTGCGGACTCGTGAAGATGTTGGCCACCGCGTGCCCGCAGAGCAGCGCGTAGTCCTGGACAGCGGCCACCATACGCTTTGCCGCATCCCCCAATACTGCGGTCACGGAGACGGTTTCTTGCTGTTTCGTCTGGCGGCCGGTGACCTGAAGAGGCGTGTCTGCCACGTATACCTGTTCGCGTTGGCTTTCCGCGACGAACTTCTCAGCACAACTACATCAACGAAAGCCTAACCGTGCGCCAAGGACACGTCAAGCGAGCGATTCGGCTCTCACCTCTGGGGAACAAAATCAGGTGCTCGCTGGTATTCTCTCTCGAGCATGAACCCTCGAATTGCACGCCTCGACCACCTCCAGATCGCCGCTCCCCAAGGCTGTGAAGCTGCAGCCCGCGAATTTTATGGAGATCTCCTCGGCTTGCGCGAGATTGAGAAACCACACACGCTACGCACCCGCGGCGGCTGGTTCGAATGTGGAACCCAGCAACTCCACATCGGTGTCGAGCCAGATTTCCGCCCTGCCAAGAAAGCGCATCCCGCCTTCGTCGCCGGCAACCTCGACGAATTACGGCAAGCCCTGCACGCTCGCGGAATCAAAGTTACGGATGGCACATCTATCCCCGGCTCTCGCCGGTTTTTTCCCGCAGACCCCTGGGGCAATCGCCTCGAATTCCTGGAAGCTCGGCTTCCAAACCCCTCCTGATGACATCCTTCCACCTGTCCGCTTCCGCCACAAGCTTATCCCGAAATCGCGCACTTGCACTCTCTCCGAATCCCCAAAATCCCCCTTAACCCATATTCCTTGAATAAGATATCTAATCTCGTCGATTGGGAATCCTCATTGCACTGAATCTCATGGACGATTCTGCGAGGTGGGCCGATGGCAAGTTTCTGGCAAGATGTGCGTTTTGCGTTTCGAGCGCTTGGCAAGTCGCCTTGGTTCGCCGCGCTCGCCATCGTCACCCTCGCCCTCGGCATTGCTGTCAACACCTCCATTTTTAGCATCATTAACGGTTTCATCCTTCGGCCGATGCCCGTGCCCCACCCAGAGCAACTCGCCGTCCTTGCTCTCCAGCAGGCTGGCGATCACCCTCTCCAGAAGTTCTCCTATCCCGACTTTGTGGATCTTCGCGATCAATCCGCTTCCTTTAGCGATATCGTTGCCTTCCGTCTTACGCTTGGCGGCTTGGCCGCTGACAATCGGGGTGACCACTGCATCATCACTCGCGTTTCCGGAAACTATTTCTCGGTGCTGGGCCTCCAGCCTGCGCTCGGCCGGCTGGTTCTCCCCACTGAGGGACAAACTCCGGGCGCGGATCCCATTCTTGTCCTGGGGTATGCGTATTGGCAAAAGAGATTTGCCGGCGACAGGAGCGTTCTCGGAAAGCATGTCGAGATTAACGACCATCCCATTACCATCGTGGGAGTGGCCCCCAAGGAATTCCACGGTACCTATTCCATCGTGGATTCGGACCTCTACGCCCCGCTCAGCGCCAGCATCGGTTCGAAAGACGAAACACCGGTCCAGGACACCTGGACTCACCGCGGCGAACGCTCTCTCTCACTTATGGCCAGGCTAAAGCCCGGCGTGAATTTGAAGCAAGCACAGGCTTCTCTCAATGTCGTCGCCCAGCGCATCGCCGAACAGCACCCCGATTCTGACAAAGGCATCTCCATCGGAGCCTTTCCTGAGCAGCTCTCCCGCCCGGATCCTGATCCCGACAATTCCCTCCCCGCCATCGCTGCCGCGTTTATGGCCCTTGCCGCTCTTGTGCTTCTTGTGGCCTGCTTCAATGTGACGAATGTTTTGTTGGTTCGCGCCACCGCGCGGCAGCGCGAAACGGCTATCCGCGCTGCCCTCGGCGCCGGCCGCGCCCGCCTCGTCCGTCAGTACCTTACGGAGAGCCTCTTGCTCGCGCTCCTCGGCGCCGCTGGCGGCCTGGTACTCGCTTATTGGGCGACGCGCTATCTCAGCACACTATCTCTCGGTACCGATTTGCCGCTCCAGTTGAATTTCATGCCCGACTTCCGGGTCTACTTTTTTGCGTTCGCCGCGGCGCTCATCACCGGCGTCATCGTTGGCGTCTTCCCGGCCCTGCGCGTTGCGCGCCGCGATGTCAGTTCCGTCCTCCATGAGGGCGGCCGCGGTTCTTCTGACGGCCGCCGCCGGCAATTTGTCCGCGGCACGCTCGTCGTTGCTCAAGTGGCCGGCTCGCTGGTCCTCCTCATCGTCGCTGGTCTTTTCATCCGTAGCCTCGGCAAAGCGCAGGCTATTTATCTTGGTTTCAATCCGGGGCGGGTTCTCAATTTTTCCCTCGACGTTCAACAAATCGGCTATCAGGAAGTCCAGGGCCGCGCGTTCTATCGCGAACTGGAATCCCGGCTGCGCGCCCTTCCGGGCGTCGTCTCGGTGGCGCAAGCCTTCTCCGTTCCCATGGGCGTCATGAGCACCTCCAACCCGGTTAGTGTGGAAGGTCGTCCCGTTGAAGCCGGCCACCAACCACCGGTCGTGGACTACAACATGGTCAGTTCGGGATATTTCGATACCCTGCGCATTCCTGTGCACCGTGGCCGCACCTTCACCGATGCGGATGACGAGAAGGCCCCGGAGGTCGCGATCATCAATCAAACCATGGCCAAGCAGTTCTGGCCCGATCAGGATCCCCTGGGGAAACGCTTCCGCACCAAGGGCGCTTCCGGACCTTTCCTCCAAGTTGTTGGCGTGGTTCAGGACGGCAAATACAAAGGTGTGGTCGAGGATCCTCAGCCCCACTTCTACGTACCGCTGAGTCAGTCGTACATAGAGCTTCGCACGTTTCACGTGCGCACTTCCGTCCCGCCGGAAACTCTTTCCATCCAGGTGCAGGCGCGCATCCGCGAGCTCGCTCCCAACCTTTCGATCTCGGAATTGCAAACGATGAATGAGGCGCTGCAAGGTATAAACGGCTTCTTGTTCTACCGCCTCGGCGCGCAATTGACCGGCACGATGGGCCTGCTTGGTCTTGTCCTCGCTGTGGTTGGCGTTTACAGTGTCGCTTCCTTTGCCGCCGTGCAGCGCACCCACGAGATTGGCATTCGAATGGCTATCGGAGCCACTCCCCGCGACATTTTGAAAATGGTCCTGCGCCAGGGCGTTGGCATAGTTGGGATCGGTTTGCTTACGGGCCTGGCCGCCGCTTTTGCGGGGACGCGCCTTCTTGCCGATCTTTTTTACGGGGTCACGCCAAGCGATCCCCTGACTTACGCGGCCGTCGCCACGCTACTGCTCGTCGTGGCCTTGCTGGCCTGCTGGATACCGGCACGGCGCGCCACGCGCGTCAGCCCCCTCATCGCCCTCCGCTTCGAATAGCCATCACCTCCCGCATTTTCATTTGCGAAGAGCAGCGACCATGGGTCCGCACGCTTGGCGTGGCACGCCAGAGAGCACAACTAGGAATGAAAGTATCGGAACCGTTCGGGCCAATTGAGGTATGCTCACTCTCAACTATGGCGCGATTGACTGGTCCTGAGCGCCGCCGCAAAGCGCGGCTCAGGCTTTCACAGACCGTTCGCGTGAGGCCGTCCGAACATTGCGAGCGCGACTTCGACGAAATCTTGCCGACGCTGAACACCTCGCGCGACAGCCTCTATTTTGCATCGAAGAACGAGTCCTACAAGGAAGGCATGCGTCTGTTTGTTACCTGTCCCTATTCCGATAGACCTGGCTCCATCAACCGCGAATCTCTCGCCAAAGTAGTCCGTATCGACGATCTCGGGCACGGCCGCCGCGGCGTTGCCGTCGAAATTCTGATGCCGATCTACCTCGGGGGCAAAGAAACCCTGAAGTAGCAGTCTGCGACAAATTGCGAAAGATGCTGATAACACAGCAGGACTGAATCAACTACTTCACACCTTTGTGGACGGCGGCTGGCCTTTACGCTGACGCACCAATTTGCGATTGCGAGCACGCGGCAAGCGGATCAACCCCGCGGAGAAGCGCGTGGGGCGCGCTGGACGCTGGGCGCGGCGGCGGCTACACTGTTTGGATTCCGCTTGTTTCGAATCGAATTTGCGCAAGTCTCGTGCAAGGAATGAACGGGGATGCTTCGTTTTTATACCGCAGGTGAGTCGCATGGGCAGGCGCTGCTGGCGTTTATCTCCGGCCTGCCCGCGCAGATGCCTATCGACATAAAATTCATAAATCACGAGCTGCGGCGGCGGCAGCTAGGCTACGGCCGCGGTGGACGGCAGAAGATTGAGAAGGACTCGGCGGAAATTTTTGCGGGCGTTCGCCACGGCAAAACCATCGGCGCGCCGATTGCCTTGCGCATCGAAAACCGCGATTGGGCCAATTGGGAAAAAATCCTGCCGGTGGAGGCGGCGGAAGAGAGCCCAGACGCGCGCAAGCTGGTAGCGCCGCGGCCGGGCCATGCAGATCTGGCGGGGTCGCAGAAATTCGATTACCACGATGCGCGCTATATCCTCGAACGTGCTTCGGCGCGCGAGACCGCGGCGCGCGTGGCAGCGGGAGCGTTTGCAAAACTGCTCTTGCGGGAATTCGGGACGGAGATCGCGAGCCACACGATTCAGGTGGGGCACGTTCGGCTGGAAAAACCGGCCACCTGGAAGAAAATTCGCGCCGTGAGCGCGGATTTGGATTCACCGCTGCGTTGTATTGATGCCGCGGCGCAGGAAAAAATGAAAGCGGAAGTGGACGGGGTGCTGAAAGCCGGGGACACCGTGGGCGGGATTTTTGAAATTGTCGCGCACAATGTGCCCGTGGGCCTGGGCAGCCACGCGCAGTGGGACGAGAAGCTGGACGGACGCCTCGCGCAGGCGCTGATGAGCGTGCAAGCGGTGAAGGCCGTGGAGATCGGCGGAGGCGTGGCCGGAGCGGGCTCCTTCGGAAGCGAAGTCCAGGACGAGATTTTCTATGAAAAGTCCGCGCGGCGGTTCCGGCGTTCGACGAACCGAGCCGGAGGACTGGAAGGCGGGATTACCAACGGTGAAGACGTGGTGGTGCGCGGGTACTTGAAACCGATTTCGACTTTGCGCCAGCCGCTGCACACCACGGACATGGTAACCAAAGAGCCGGTGAAGGCCGCGTACGAAAGATCGGATTGGTGCGTGGTGCCGGCAGGAGCAGTAGCGGGAGAAGCCATGGTGGCCCTTGTGCTGGCGGATGCTTTTCTGCAAAAATTTGGGGGAGACTCGCTCGCGGAAATGCGGCGGAATTTCGACAACTATGCCCAACAAATCGACGAGTTCTGAAACCGCGACACCCGCGGCCACGGAGACGGCGCAAGCGCCGTCCGCGGCGCGCAAAATCTATCCGATCGTCAAATACGGCGATCCTATCCTCGAGAAGCCGGGCGCGCCGATCAAGAAATTTGACGCCGAGCTGGAGCAACTGGCGGAGGATATGTTCGCTTCGATGTACGCGGCGCAAGGCGTGGGACTGGCGGCGCCGCAGATTGGAAAGAGTTTGCGGATCGCTGTGGTGGACGTGACCGGCGGGAAAAATCCGGAGGCGAAGATCGTGCTGGCCAATCCGGAAATTATTCACGCCGAAGGGGAAGTTCGGGAAGAAGAGGGCTGCCTCTCGGTTCCGGGGTTTCGCGGGTACGTGCTGCGACCCCAGTTTGTGACCGTCAAAGCGCAAAATGCGAAGGGCGAGACGTTTGAAATTCGCGGAGAGAATCTGCTGGCGCGGGCTTTTTGCCATGAAATCGATCACCTGAACGGAATCCTTTTCTTGCAGCACCTCAGCATGCTGAAGCGCGACCTGATCAAACGGAAAATCAAGAAGCTCAGGAAACAGGGCGAGTGGTAGGTGCCGGAGCCGGCCGCTTGGCGGCCGCAATGGATTCATAATGCGAATCGTTTTTTGCGGGACGCCTTCCTTCGCGGTTCCCACGCTCAAACATCTCCTCGCGCAACCGGACTTTGAAATCGCTGGCGTGATTACGCAGCCGGACCGTCAGCGGGGGCGCGGGCAGGAGGTTTCTTTTTCACCGGTGAAGGAAACAGCGCTGGCCGCAAATGTCCCGGTGCAGCAGCCGGAAAAAATTCGCGCGCCCGAATCCGAAGCGCTGCTGCGGAAGCTGGCTCCCGATTGCATCGTGATTATCGCCTACGGACAAATTATCCCGGGAAGAGTGCTGCCGATTCCGAACCTAGGCTGGATCAATTTGCACGCTTCTCTGCTCCCCAAGTACCGCGGCGCCGCGCCGATTAACTGGGCGATTGTGAACGGCGAAACGCGAACGGGCCTGACGACGATGCGCATCGATGCCGGGATGGATACCGGGGAAATGTTGCTCCAGCACGAGATCGAAATCGGCCCTAAAGAAACAGCGCCTGAGCTCGCCGCGCGAATGGCCGACCTGGGCGCACCGCTCATAGCAGAAACTTTGCGCGGCTTGGCGGCGGGAACGATCACTCCCAAAGCGCAAAACCACGCGGAAGTCAGCTACGCGCCGATGCTCAAGAAAGAGGACGGCCGCATCGATTGGAAGCGGCCGGCAGTGGACATTTACAACCGCATGCGCGGATTCGCGCCGTGGCCGGGGGCGTACACCACGTTTCGCGGGCAGAGCTGCCACGTTTGGGGCGAGCCGGTGTCTAAAGAAGGGAGCGCCGGCTTGGCGAACGGCGTGGGCGGTGCGGCGCCGGGAACTTTGTTCCCCGAAAAAGAGAAATTGTTCGTGTGGTGCGGGGACGCAACCGTTTTGCGCGTTGGGACCGTCCAAGTGGAAGGGCGCAAGCCGGTGAAAGCGGCGGATTTTGCCAACGGCGCGCACCTGAAAAGCAGTGAACGCTTTGGCGACAGTTGATTGCGCGGCGCAGACCACTAGGACATACTTGGGAATTGCGCCATGCTCTGGGAATCAGACAATCTTTGACAAACCTTGGTAACGGGAGCTCACCTTTCATGAAGACCTCAGTATCCACAGCAAAGCGGGGAAAAGTGTGTCTCCGCGTGACGGAATTGTTGCGCGCGGCGGCTTGTTGGATGCTCGTTTTTCAGCTTGCCGGATTGCCGTTCGCAATGGCCGCGGGCGACAAGCCCACGTCCACGCCGGCGCCCGCCAGCGCGGCGAGCGATCCCGTCCTGAAGGCCATGCAAACCGAGATGGGGCGCGCGACCTCAGAGCTTGGTAAAGCCGAACAGCCGCCCTACTACCTCAGCTATACGGTATACGACCAGGATTTTATCGTGCTCGTAGGGGCTTACGGCAGTTTGCTGACCGACGCGGTGGCGCAGCGGCGGTTCGCGGACGTGAACATGCGAGTGGGCAAACCGGAGCTGGACAACACCCACGGACAGAGCCGACCCAGCGGAGTGAATTCCGGCAGCCTGCCGTTTGGAAATGACGGAGACGCTATCGCGCGCGTTTTGTGGGAGCTGACGGATCGCGAATACAAGCGCGCCGTGCCGTCGCTGCTGAACGTGCGGACGAATACGGCGGTTCGCGCCGAAGAAGAAGACAAGTCGCCGGACTTCTCGAAGGAAAAGCCGCAGACGCACATCGAGGAAGCGCCGACGGCGGCGCCTTTCGATCGCGCGGCCTGGGCTGGTGAGATCAAGAGACTTTCGGGCGCGTTCCGGAAATACCCGGAAGTGTACAACGCCACGGTGATGATTCAAGTGCAGCGCTCGAATTCGCGGATGGTTTCAAGCGAAGGCAGCGCCATCGTGTCGCCGAGCGCTTCTACCAGGCTGATTATGGAAGCGCAGACGCGCGCCGAGGATGGCATGGATTTGCTGCGCGTCGAAACGTTTCAGGCGCCTGCGGCAAGCGGCTTGCCGAGCGAAGCGGAACTGGCCGGCAAGATCGAGAAAATGGCGGCGGACTTGAACGCGCTGCGCAAGGCGCCAGTGGCGGAGCCGTACGACGGGCCAGCCCTGCTCAGCGGGCGAGCGGCGGCGGTGTTTTTCCATGAAGTGCTGGGGCACCGACTGGAAGGCCACCGGCAGCGCGACGAAGAAGAAGGCCAGACGTTCACGAAAAAAATCGGGCAGCCCGTGCTGCCGACATTCCTGAGCGTAAGCGACGATCCGACGACGCAAGAGCTCGCCGGCGTGAAGCTGGCGGGTTCCTATCAGTTTGACAATGAGGGCGAGCCGGCGCAGCGCGTGGAAGTGATCAAAGACGGGGTGCTGAAAAATTTTCTGATGTCGCGGATGCCCGTCAAGAATTTTAGCCAATCGAACGGGCATGGGCGAAATCAACCGGGACGGATGCCGACGGGACGCCAGGGAAATTTGATTGTGACCTCGACAAAAACGGTGCCTGAAGCCGAAATACGGCAGAAGCTGATTGAGGAAGTGAAGAAGCAGGGCAAACCGTACGGATTGTATTTCGACGACATTCAGGGAGGATTTACACTGACGACGCGGGCGCTGCCACAGGCGTTCCAGGTGCTGCCAGTGATTGTGTACAAGGTGTACGCCGACGGACGTCCGGATGAATTGGTGCGCGGGGTGGACATCGTGGGCACGCCGCTGGCGGCGCTGACGCGAATTCTGACCACCGGAGATGAGCCCAAAGTCTTCAACGGCATCTGTGGGGCGGAGAGCGGGCAGGTGCCGGTGGCGGCGGTGGCTCCTTCAATGCTGTTTTCCGAGATGGAAGTGCAAAAGCGCGCGCATGAGCATGAACGACCGCCGCTCTTGCCGCCACCGGGATTCGAATATGCCGGTGCGGCCAAAGATGCGCAAATGAAGGCGGTGAAGCCATGAAAAAACTTCACCGAGGGACCACTTTGCGCGGATTGACGGGAATGGCGATTGCGACTTTGCTGGCGATGAACGTCTTGCCAAGCCGTGGCGCAACCGATGCGGCGGAGACCGCGCCGGATGCGGCCATGATTGCGGCGCACGCGGCGGCGAAGGGCGACGGGTTGCTGGAAGCATTGTTGATGGAATTGGACCGCTCCAAGGCGCAACTGAAAATGGATCAGGTGCAGGCGCCGTATTACGTCGAGTATCGCGTGAACGAAGTGGAAGATTTTGGCGCGGAGGCGGCATTCGGGGCCTTGCGCGAGAATCAACACATACACGTTCGCGTACTGCGAGTGGTCGTGCGCGTCGGCGATTACAAGCAAGACAGCTATTTCGGGAGGGGCCAGGGGGAATCGAGCATTTTGCCGCTGGACGACGATCCGATTGCGCTGCGACACCAGATTTGGCTGGCAACGGACGACGCGTACAAGGCTGCAGGGCAGGCGCTGGCCGAGAAACAAGCGGCGATGAAGCAGTTCAGCACGGACCCGAATCCCGTGGATGATTTCGCGAAAGCGCCGCCGATGATCGCTGTCGAACCAACGGCAACCCTGAAAGTCGACGAAGCGGGGTGGAAGAAAACGCTGGAGGATGTGACGGGTTTGTACAAGCAGTATCCCGACGTGCAGTCTGTGACGGCGTCGGCGAGGTTCTCGGCGGTCAACGAATACCTAGTGAATTCCGAAGGCACGGTCACGCGCTGCGGAAAGACGACGTACAGCGTGCAATTGAGCAGCTCAGCGCAGGCGGCCGATGGGATGCGGCTGAGCCGGAGCCCGGCGTTCATGGTGGCGCGGCAGGAAGAATTGCCGACGCACGACGCGCTGATGGGCGAAGCGAAGAAGATGCTGGATACGGTGGTGGCGCTGCGGCAGGCGCCGATCGTCGAGGAGGAATATCGCGGGCCGGTGTTGTTCGCGCCAGATGCGGCGGACGACATTGTGGCGTCGCTGATCGGGCAGAACGTGCTGGGGCAAAAGCCGCAGCTTGGGAAACCAAACCGGACGACGGGCGCGTTTGCGACTAGTTACAAGACACGCGTGCTGCCGAATTTCCTGACGGTGGTGGACGATCCGACGCTGAAAGATTTTCAGGGCAAGAGCCTGGTGGGAAGTTATGGAGTGGACAGCGAAGGCGTGAAGGCCCAAGCGGTCAATGCCATCGAGAACGGGATGCTGGCAAATTACTTGATGGGACGAGTGCCCATACGTGATTTCTCGACCTCGAATGGACACGGACGCGCGGCGCCGGGATCGTTTCCCGGGCCGAGCCTGGGCGTGCTGCTGGTGAAGAGTTCCGAAGAGCAATCGGCCGAGGAGCTGAAGAAAAAAGTCGTGCAGATGGTGACGGACCAGGGCAAAGCTTACGGCTATCGCGTCGAAACGCTGGGGCCTGGGAATTCGCCGCGGCTGCTGTATCGTGTTTATGCGAAAGATGGGCATGAGGAATTGGTGCGCGGCGCGGTGTTTAATGAATTGGATATTCGGGCGATCCGCAATGATTTGATCGCTGTGGGTAACGATCCACTGGTGAGCAATCGAGCCGGGGGCGCACCAACGACAATTATCAGCCCCTCGCTGCTGTTCGGCGAGCTGGAAGTGAAGAGGGCGGACACAAGTAAGGATAAGCTGCCGGATTATCCGGCGCCGCCGTTGAAGAAGTGAGCGGTTTTCAGTTTCTGTTTTTCACTTTTTGGTTCTTAGTTCGCCCGTTTCGCGTCTTCCCGTTGAAGCTGTTGCGGCAGCCGTTCTCCCGGAAACTTCCCGATGGACAACTGTGCTGTTCCCTGCTTTGCCGCGGCGACCAGCGCACAATCGCGAAATTATTCAGGGCTGCACTTGGACCAGTTTCCAGGTCGGGTCGGGGTCGTACTCGGTCATTGCCGAAGCGAGTTTGGCGGTGTTGGGGCCGAGATTCTTCTCATAGACGCGGCCTTGCTGATTGATGATGAAGGTCATCACTCCGGAATTGCCCCATTTATCGGGGTAGGCGACGAGCGCGTAACCGGCGATCATGTTGCCATTGATGATGTAGCCGTATTTTCCGCCAGGCGCATGAGGTCCCTGGCGAGCGAGGATCTTGAAGTAGTAGCCATGATACGGCGCACGGTCGAACGGAGCTTGCTCTTTGTCCGAGCCGCCCTTTCCCGGCGCAGCGGGCGTTTCCTGCTTGGAGACATAGCCTTCCGCATAGGCTGCCGCGATCAATTTGCCGAGAGGACTTGGATTTTCGCCTTCGGCGCTTTCCCAAAACAAGCCATCGTGCTTGCCGGGCGTGCTGATGAGCTTCTGCGCGTATTCGGCGACGCTGTCATGATCCCAATCGCCTTCGGTGTAGTACTCCCACTGGGCCACGGCGTAGGCGCGGCACGTAGAAATGGCGGACAATTCATTCTCGCCAACGCGCCGGTTTATGACTTCTTCGAGGCCCGCTTTGGTATCGAACAACCACTTTCCGTCCTTTTGAACGAGGGGGACGGGCGTGGGCCAATTGTCCTTGCCCACAGTGATGGTGTACTTGTTGTCGTTGACCTTCTGGAGTTGAGCAGATTCCTGCACGGCACCGGCAAACTCGGCGAGATCCTTGTTGTCTTCTACGTCATCGCCGGAGAGCAGCTGGTCGTAATCCGGGCCAAAAAGTTTAGCTAGAGCAGCGCGGTCTTTGTCCTTGGCAGCGGCAACCAGCGATTGCAGAGCTTCATCCGGGGAAGCGTAGGTTGCCTGGGCAGAGGCAGACACCGCCGACTGAGCCTGGGCGGCAGGCGCGGCAGCGAAAAGCCCAGCGGCGAGAACTATCGTGGCCAGCAACAAAGACGCGAGGAAATGTCTCGCGGTAAGCATCTGCCGATTCGCGCCAGTGTCTTCGAGTCGCATCGTGGATTCACTTTTCATGGCTTCCTCCCCCCGCCACCGCGCTGGGCGGGTGCGGGCCTACTCTGTGCTCTGGGCTGAGGAGCGGAGCGCTGGGGAGCAGATTGCTGGCGACTGGCCTGGCCGCGCTGGCTGGCGGCGCGAGGGTCAAAATTGCCTTCGTTGGGGCTGAAGGTATGGGGAGCAGGCCGAGTCATTTGTGATTGAGGAGCCTGGCGAGCCTGCGGTTGCTGGTTCTGCTGGCGGGTTTGCGGTTGCTGAAAGCTGGGTCGGTCTTGAATGCGCTGGGCCGGCCCGGGCATGGGGCGCTGCGGCGCGTTTGGAGGACGGTCATTGCGGGGAGTGTTGTCGCGCCCGCGGTACTGATCGATGCGTGGATTGTTGCGGTCGATGTTGCGGTCAATGATCTTGTTATTGACGCCGGGGCGATTGTCGCCGCCGGGGGAATTGCCGGGCCGGCCGTTGCTGCCATTGTTTCCAGGCGCGTTCCCGCGGCGCCCGTCGTTTCCGTTATTCACGCGATTGGCCCGGTTGTTGTTCGCCTGGACGTTGTTGTAGTTGACGTTTTTGTGGACATAGTTATAGCGATTTATGTTGTTCACGTTTACGTTGCGGTTGACGACGGTCCTGTTGACGGTGATGTTGTTGTAGCGGTTGTTGATGTAAACGTTGTTGTTGATATTGATGCGCCCGCGGCTGCGACCGATCCAACCGCAATTCCAACAATCACCGCCGCGGCCACCCCAGCCTTCCCGCCGCCATCCAGTGTAGTAGAGGCCGCCCCAGCCGCCGCCGTAGCCCCAGCGGAAATCCAGGTTCAGCCAAGCGCCGATGGGGAATCCCGCGCCAAAGACAATGGCGGGCCCCCAATAGGGCCTGCGGTAATAGCAGATGGCAGGATCGTAGACCGGGACGTAGATATATTCGGGCTGATAGGGAGAAATCGCGATGTAGTTGTCATGTTCAATGACTTCCTGCTGGGGAGAGGAGGCCAGATTTCCCGCGTCGCGGGCCATGTGGCGAAGATGCTGCACCGAGGAGGCAACGTCGGTGGATTGATTGACATAGGCCTGGCCGAGCGAGGTGGTCCAGTCGATCTTGTCGGCCATCATTTCGATAACCGTGGGATAGTGGGCGACGGCTCTTACGCTGACGTCCCAGTCCTGATTATCCACGCCATTGGGGCCATTGGCGCGAACGTAGCGCGCGGCTTCTTCGACCTGGTCGGGAAAGGTTGCGGCAATGAATAGCTGAGCAAGCAGCGGGTCGGGATAGAGCGCGATGGGCGAAAGAAGATTATCGAGCTGCTCGGGCGAAAAGTTCTCGTACGCGGGTCCCTGGTCCTGCGGCTGGTCCTGTTGCTGATATTGAGGCTGATCTTGTGATTGATCCGGCGGTGGCGGCTGATCTTGGGAGAGCGGGCTCGCGGGAGCCGGGGCTGCATGGAGAAGGGGGAGATTGGCAAAACAGAGAGCGAGTAAGACGGCCAGAGCTCTAAGCATGAGTCAGGTGTCTCCTTCAGGGTAAGCATACTGCAACTTGTGAAGGGCTGAATGTCTCAAATGAGACGCTGGTGACGGACATGCCAGCCAGGCGGCATTGGCGTAGTTTTAGGATAATTGGCCGCCATGGGCGCAATTCGGGATTTAGTCTAAATACGGGCGTAGCAAGCAGGCATGACGGTTGCAAAAACCGTTGACGAATTGACTGAGAGAATCGAGACTTTAGCGTGTGACTCTGAGAGAGAGATTGGAATGGCTGGGGCGGATCACGGTGCTGGTGTTCATACTGGCGTCGGCGGCTTTTTTGAGCGCGATCACAGCGATGCGCATTGCGATTCATGGGCGGGAAGTGACGATGCCGAACCTGGTGGGGATAAACGTTGCTGAGGCAAACAAGTTACTGCAGTCGCGGGGGCTGTTACTGCGGGTGGCGGACCGGATTTACAGCGACCAGCCGATTAACGCGGTGGTGCGGCAGACACCGACTTCGGGATTGCTGATGAAAGTGTCGCAGCAAGCGCATGTCGTGCTGAGTCTGGGGCAGCGGCAATTGCAGATTCCGCTGCTGGAAGGCAATTCGCTGCGGGCTTCGCGAATCGAACTGCTGCGCGCGGGATTGCAAGTCGGGGAAGTTTCCGGCATAACGATGCCGGACCAGCCGGTGGATGCGGTGGTGATTCAGAATCCGAAGCCGGGGGCAGGAGCGGCGACGCCGCGAGTGGACGTGCTGGTTTCGCAAGGGCCGCGCGAGACGGCCTACGTGATGCCGCACCTGGCGGGATTGAATGAGACGGACGCGCAGCATCGGTTGGATATGGCCCAAATGCGGCGCAAGGTCAATTATGTGACGGCGCCGCAATGGCCGCATGGCGCGGTGATTGACCAGTCGCCGATGAGCGGGACGAAGATTGCGGCTTCCTCGACGATCGAACTCACCGTAGCGAATTGAAAACTGACTTGTGCTTCGCGCTCCGGGGAAGCCAGAAAGGGCGCTCGAGGCGAAGTTTTTTCCGACGCGCTGCTCCACTTCCCGTTCCCTTTAAGCATCTATAACACGATGACGATTGATATATACTACGCGGATTCATGGGAAGGAAACCCTCTCCGGCGCAGGTGCTTGGGATAGCTGTCCTTGCGGTCTTCACGTTGTTCATTACGTGGAAAGCGAAAACGCTTGAGAAGCGGTTGCACGAAGCGAGCGACGCGTCCGCGCTGGTGAACAAGAAGGCCGGGGAATTCAGCCTGCAGGGGCTGGACGGACAAACGGTCGCGCTTGCGGATTACCGCGGGAAAAAGAAAGTGGTGGTGAGCTTCTGGGCAAGCTGGTGCGGCCCGTGCAGGCGGGAATTGCCGGCGCTTGCGGAGTTCTATAAGAAGCACCACAAAGACGACTCCAATTTCGAAATTCTGGCCATCAGCATCGACGAGGACCGTGCCGATGCGGAAGCGTATGCGAGCAAGGCGAAACTTCCCTTCCCCGTGCTGTGGGATCCCGCCAGCAAAGCTGCGGATGCGTATTCCGTGGAAGCGATTCCGAGCATGTTCGTGATTGATTCGAACGGAACGATTGTTTACGGGAGCACAGGACTGGATATGGCCATGGAAGTGATCTTGGCGACGCAGTTGGGAATCGACCTGAAAGCGAAGAAGCCGGGAGCAGCGGATGACGACGGCAGCAATTGACTTCAAGGACGTCTCTAAAGTGTACCGCCGGCGCTTGGCAGGTCAGGAGGTCGAGGCACTAGCACATGTGTCGTTCGAAGTGGGAGCGGGAGAAGTGTGCGCGTTCCTGGGCCCAAATGGCGCGGGAAAGACGACGAGCATCAACATCCTGATGGGATTCCTGTACGCGGACTGGGGCGAGATTTGCGTGCTGGGATACGCGCCGGGCGACGTGCGGGCGAAGCAGAAGATCGGGTTCGTTCCGGAAAACTTTGCGTTCTACAAGCACTTGAACGCCGAAAAACTGCTGAGGTTTCACCTGGCGCTGGCGGGAGGGGACATGAGCAAGTCGAATGGGTTGATCCGCGACCTGCTCTTTAAGGTGCAGTTGACTGGGTACGAAAAGCTGAAGATCGGGAAGTATTCGCGCGGGATGGTGCAACGGCTGGGAATCGCGCAGGCGCTGCTGAGCGATCCGCAATTGCTGGTGCTGGACGAGCCAACGTCCGGGCTGGATCCGGCAGGACGCAAGGAAGTGAAGGATTTGATCCACACGATGAAGAACGAGGGAAAGACGATTTTCCTGAGTTCGCACATTCTTTCGGAGGTGGAGCAGATTTGCGACCGCGCGATCATCATCAACAAGGGACGGCTGGTGAGGATGGGTTCGCTGAATGAGCTGCTGGGAACGGGAGACCTCGTGGAAATCGTGGCGGATCAGTTGCCGGCGGACATGGAGCCTCTGCTGGGGGAGTGGGGCGCGACAATAGACAGAGGGGGGCACGGCGTACGCATCACCGTGGCGGCAGCACGAAAAAGAGATCTGGCAGAGAAACTGTGGGCGGCGGGCTGTGACGTGGTGAGCATGGTGCCGGTGCGATCGTCGCTGGAAGATTTGTACATGAAGCTGGTGGGCAGTGGGGAGCCGGTATGAAGATCTGGACGATCGCGCTGAGCACGTTCGGGAGTTTTTTGCGGAACCGGCTGCTGATCGTGTTTGGGGTGATATTCGTGTGCACCGTGTTGCTGATGATGACGCCGCTGCTGGGCGCGAAAGCCATCGCCAAGGCGGGGAACGCGCAACAGGCGGAGGCGATGGTGCTGGGGATGGTGTCCGCGATCATGTTTTTCGTGAGCGGGACGGGGAGCCTGCTGGCAGCGTGGTGCGCGGTGGATGCGGTGGCGAGCGAGATGAAGAGCGGGACGATCCTGGCAGTGATGGCGAGGCCGGTGAAGAGGTGGGAGTTTTTGCTGGGGAAGTACGCGGGGGTGATGCTGCTGATGTCGGTGTACGTGGTGATGATGTACGGGCTGAGCTGGCTGCTGGCATGGATCGGCGGGGAGCGGCTGCATTCGGCGACCTGGGTGGTCCTCGTATACCCAATGGTGCGTTACGCGGTATATAGCGCGGTGGCGATGGCGATGGTGACGGTGTTGCACCCGCTGGTGACAATGTGCATTACGTTGATTGTGGCGGTGGCCGCATTGATGGTGCAGCCGACGGGGCATGCCGTGACCGGTCATTGGAAGTATTTGAAGGTGCCGCTGTGGATTCTGCTGCCTTCGACGTCGTTGCTTTCAGAAGAACGGTTTCTCACGATCACCCACGCGAGCGTGAAGCAGATAGGATTGCTGGATCACCTGACGACGCTGGCATACGGAGTGGACTACGCGCTGGTGTTTGTTCTGATGGCGATGTGGTCGTTCCGTTACCGAAGCCTGACCAGAGATTGACAGGACGACGCTTCTGCCTGCCCAATGGAAAAAACCAACAACGGTCGAATTGATGCATGGCGGGCGCTCGAAAGATTCGAAATGGAGGCGATTAAAATGATGAGGACCCTTGTCATAGTACCATTTCTGCTCGCGCTTGTATTAGTGGGGACGGCGAGCGGGCAGACAGCGAAGGAGCCAGCTCTGCCGTACTCGCCGAGCCTGGACTTGAGTTCGATGGACAAATCCATCGATCCTTGCGCGAATTTATACGAATACGCTTGCGGGGGATGGCGGAAGAAGAATCCTATCCCGGCGGACCAGACATCGTGGAGCGTTTACGGAAAACTTTACCAGGACAATCTCAATTTTCTGCGGGGAATATTAGAACAGGCGGCGAGCAACACGAATGGGCGCGATGCGGTGACGCAAAAGATCGGAGACTTTTACGCGTCCTGCACCGATGAGGCGGGAATCGAGAAGAGCGGGCTGGGCCCCGTCAAGGCAGAGATGGAAGCGATAGCTCAATTGAACTCCGTGCGCGAATTGGCGCCGCTCGTGGCGCGGCTGCAGATGGTGACCGGGGGATACAGGTCGATCCTCTTCCGGAGCGGGTCGGACCAGGATCCGGACAATTCCGAGCAGGTGATCGCCTCGCTGGACCAGGGTGGGCTCGGGCTGCCGGACCGGGACTATTATACGAAAGAGGACGCGAAATCGAAGGAAACGCGCGAGCGGTACGTGCAGCACGTCCAGAAGATATTCGAGCTGCTGGGTGACAGCGCGGAAACGGCCAATAAGAACGCGGAGATTTTGATGCGCATGGAAACAGCGCTGGCAAAAGCTTCGATGACGCGCGTGGAGCGGCGCGACCCGTATAAGCTGAAAAACAAAATGAAGATTCCCGGGTTGGAAGAGCTGGCGCCGAATTTCGACTGGAAGACGTATTACAGCGTTTTGCAGTACCCCAAGATTGAGATTCTGAACGTGGGGGATCCGACGTTTTTCAAGCAGGTGAACGCGGCGCTCGCTAGCGAGCCGCTGGCAAATTGGAAGACTTACATGCGTTTTCACGTGGCGGACAGTTCGGCGCAGTTTTTATCGGCGAAATTCGTGCAGGAAAATTTTGAATTCTACAGGAAGTACCTGCGCGGGGCGAAAGAAAAGGAGCCCCAGTGGAAGCGCTGCGTGCAGTACACCGACTACATGCTGGGGGAAGCACTGGGGCAGGCATACGTGCGCAAAGTGTTTTCGCCGGAACTGAAGCAGAGCACGGTGGACATGGTGCGGCGCATTGAAGACGCGATGGCGAAGCGGATTCAGCAACTGGATTGGATGAGCCCGGAGACGAAGCAGCAGGCGCTGGTAAAGCTGCAGGGGATTCGCAACAAGATCGGCTATCCGGATCGATGGCGCGACTACAGCGCGGTGAGAATTGAGCGCACGGAATTCCTGGGAAATGTGCAGCGGGCCATGGAGTTCGAGCACCGCCGGCAGATTGCGAAGATCGGCAAGCCGGTGGATCACGGCGAGTGGGACATTTCGCCGCCTACTGTGGACGCTTACTACAATCCGCAAATGAACGACATCAACTTCCCCGCCGGAGTGCTGCAGCCGCCGCTGTATGACGCGAAGCTGGATGATGCCCCGAATTATGGGAACACTGGCGGAACAATCGGGCACGAACTGACGCACGGCTTCGACGATGAGGGCAGCCAGTTTGACGCGAAGGGCAATTTGAAGAACTGGTGGAAGGAAGACGACCGCAAGAAGTTCGACGAGCGGACCAAGTGCGTGAGCGACCAGTATTCGCAATATGTGATGGTGGACGAGGTCCATATCAACGGCGAATTGACCAAGGGCGAAGACGTGGCCGACCTGGGCGGAGAGATTCTGGCTTACATGGCGTGGGGAGCGGCGACCGCGGGCAAGAACCTGCAACCGATGGACGGACTGACACCGGAGCAGAGGTTTTTCATCGGGTTTGCGCAGTGGGCTTGCGCGAATGAGCGGCCGGAGGACCTGCGCGTGCGCGCGCAAACCGATCCGCATTCGCCGCCGGAATACCGTATCAACGGAGTGGTGGTGAACATGCCGGAGTTTGCGAAAGCGTTTTCTTGCCGCACGGGGCAAGCGATGGTCAAGCCGGCGGAGAAGATTTGCAGAGTGTGGTAACGCGTATTCAGCCCTTGAGGGCGAGGCGCCGGACCGCTAGCACCGTAAGAACGAAGGTCAAAACGACAAGGACCGCGATGTGAGTGATCGCTCCGCCCTGGCTTGGCACACCGACCACGCGGAAGAAAAGCTGCTGTAAGTGATAGGTTGGCCAGACGGGCGCGATGGCGCGGAGAAACTTCGGCAGCGGATAGAACAGGCCGGAAGCGTGCATCATCAGCTGATAAATGATGTTCACAAACGCCGGCGCGCTGCTGCTGGTGGCACGCACGCCGATAAACAGACCGATGGCGCAAAACGGCAGCGCTCCTAAAATACTGACCGCAGCCAGGGCCAAGAATTGACCAAGGCTCAGGTGCAAATGGCCAAGCGGCGTGACGGCGAACATGGTGGCTATCACGATGGTGGCAAACATTACGGCCATAAGCAGTTTTGCAACGAGATACGCCGGCGGTGGCATCGGCAAGGCGCGCTTGAGCGTGAGCAGGCCGTGCTCTCGCTCATTTGCCACAAGCATGCCGAAGCCGAAGATTCCTGGGCCCATCACGCCAAACAGAACAAACGCGGCGAACATAAATAAGCCAGCGTTCGAATCGTTGCGGATGGCGGCGCCGAAAATAGCGACAGCGAAGAGCAGATAGAGCAAAGCCGGAAGGCCCAGGAACGGAATCGCGAAAGCGGGCGTGCGGAACATACGCAAGGTTTCGTACTTGGCTTCGGTGAAATACGCACGCACCAAGCGTCTCGCAGGCATCAGCACTCGGCCTGCCGATTGACTGGGGAGCTGCACGGAAATTGCGCTCATGATTTGTTCTCCTGTGTGAGTTCTACGAAAGCTTCGGCGAGGCCGGCGCTGCGGACTTCGACTTCGCGCAGATTTTGATCGGCGGCGAGCAGGCGGCGCAAGACGGATTCCGCATTGCTGACGGTGATGAGCAGGCGATGTTTGTCCGCGGTGGCGTTTTCCACCTCGGGCCACGCGGAGACTTCTTCCACGGTGAGAGTGGTCGAGCAATTGATGCGCTTGCGGACGACCAGGGCGCGCATTTCGTTGACGGTGCCAGAGGCGAGCACGCGGCCCTTGGCGAGAACGGCGACGCGATCGGCCAGCGCTTCGGCTTCTTCGAGATAGTGCGTGGTGAGAACGATGGAGGCTCCGTCGTTAACGAGCTTGCGGAGCATGACCCACATAAGTTCGCGGGCCTGGACGTCAAGGCCGACGGTGGGCTCATCGAGGAAAAGTAACCTCGGGCGGCCGACGATTGCCATGGCGAATTGCACCTGGCGTTTCAGGCCGCCGGAAAGTTTTCCGTAGGGACGATCGGCGAGGGACGTGGTGTTGGTCATTTCCATTGCGGCGTCTGGCGTAAGCGGGGCCGGGTAATAGCTGGCGACGAGATCGATTTGTTCGCGGACGCGAAGCTCGGGCGCGAGCGATACTTCTTGCATCATCACGCCGATTTGGCGGCGCGTCTCGACGAGATGCGGCGACTTGCCGAAGAGACAAGCCGTGCCGGCGTCCGGCTGCTGGAGTCCCAGAAGCAGAGAGATGGCGGTGGTCTTTCCTGCGCCGTTCGGACCGAGGATGCCGAAGAGCTCGCCACTACGCACTTGCAAGTCAAGACCGTCAAGTGCGAGAGTGTTTCTAAATCTCTTTTTTGCTCCGGTGAGTTCTGCGAGAACGTTGTCGTTCATATCGAGTGCCTCCTGAGAATTTTCGAAACTCTATACGCGCGAAAGTTCCGCGGCAGTTCGGCGGAGCTTCAAGCGGCGAACGATCTCCAAGCTGGCGAAGATACAGGCAACGCCTGTATTGACAAGGCCAAACGTGAAAGCATCGCGGGCAAAAGCCTCCACGGCCTGATAATTCGTCAGCAGATCCAAGAGCAAGACCAGAGATCGGATCATGATGATTCCTTTCGGCACAGTGCTGCGTCTAGGAAACGGACGCCCCTTCACCGCCGCGCTTTCCGCGTAACAGCTTTCGCAGGTGCGGGCGGCAATACCAGGCATAGATGGGCGCGCTAATACCGGCCCAGAGCCACAGCCAAGGGCCGAAGTAGCCCCACCGAAGTTTGGCGTTGATGGAGTCAGCAAGCTGTTCGTACTGCGGGATGCCCTTAAAGGCTTCGGCGACAACAACCAGAGCGCGACTCTTAAAGACGAGGAAATAGAGAACCAGCGCGCCGGTGGTGTTGATGAGCAGCCGCATCACAGGGGGTACCCAGGTCCAGGTGGGATGAAAGAGATTGATGACTCTCTGCGCGATGGAGGTCAGTAGGATCAAGAGAATCGGAACGTAAAATGAGTGCCATGAAGGAGCGAGTTGCAGGTGCTGCGCATCGGAACCCAGAAGGAGAACCGGAAAATGAGGGAGCGCCAGCCACCAGACAAGAACTGGTACCCACAAAATCAAGCCAGAAACGGAGTAACCCCTGGCGATGCGGATCATGGGAGCCAACTCTGCCGGGGGGTAATACCAGGGCTGAGGATATTTGCGGCGAACCAGGTTCAAGCCAATAAACACAAGGGTCAGGACGATGATCTGAATCAATACCGGGAAGACGAATGCGTCCAACTTAATTGGTTGATGTATGATGAGAAAAACAATCGCCACGCACGCCGTGGTGATCACTAGATTGACGCTCAACATGATCAGATACATCGGAAAGAGTTCGGGGCCGATCAGCTCCCAGCCGATCGTCAGGCTAGGAGAATCCTGACGGTAACGGCGCGCGACAGTCATGGGGTCGCCGTGGTGACGCAGAAGGGCAGCGACTTCCTCATCAGTCATGCGGCGGCCAAGGGCGGTCTCCTTTTCTTCGAGTTGCGAGCGGAGTTCGTCGGAGAGTTCACGAATGATGTCGGTGCTCTGCGCCCTGGGCAGGTAGCGCTTGACGGCGCGCAAATAACTTTCGAGAAGTTCCATAACGCTCCTAGAGAATTCCGTTCAAAGAGGAATTGATGCTCTGCCACTCGGCCAAGAGCGGTTTAAGAATGGCCTTGCCATCGGCGGAAAGGCGATAAAAGCGTTTGTTGCGCTTGTCTTCTTCGCGCCATTCGCTGACGAGCAGTCCCTGGCTCTCGAGCCTGCGCAGCAGGGGGTACAGAGTGCCTTCGTCGATAGGCATGCCCTGGTCGGCGAGGGTCTTGCGGAGGGTGTAACCGTACTGCTCCTTGCGGAGCATGGCGAGGACCGCGAGGATCAAGGAGCCGCGGCGGAGCTCCAAGCGGAGGTTTTCAAAGAGGTCGTGGTTTTCAGTACCGGGTGACATATAGTGTGCGACGTACACTGTACGTCACACAGTATAAGTTGTCAAGGACTTTTTTTGCGATTTAAAGGATCACTTTGGGACGGCCGGGAACAGGAGTGAGCGCGTGCACACCATAGGCGTCTCCAAGGTGTGGTCATCGGAAATTGAGGATTACTTCACGGGCTCTTTTTTGTGCAGGGTGGTACACATGGTCAGCGCGGTGTTGGGATCGACGGCGCTGTCGCCCTCTTCGACAAATTGGATGATGCCTTGCTTGTCGATGACGATGTTGGCGCGCAAAGCCCATTCGAAGGTGTCGTCGTGGACGTCATAACCCTTGAGGATGCCGTAGGACTTGAGCATCTTTTTGTTCATGTCGCTGAGGAGCGGGAAGGTGATGCCAGCCTGCTTGGCGAACGCGGCGTTGGCGGGGGGACTGTCCAAACTCACTCCAAAAACTTCGGTATCCGAGGTGTCAATCTTACCGGAGGCGATTCCAGCCTGGACCGCCTGAAGTTGCTTGGTTCAACCGCCGGTGAAGGCCAGAACGTAAACGGCGAGAAAGACGTTTTTCTTGCCGCGATAGTCGCTTAGCTTGACGGTTTTCCACTGATCGCTCAGAAGAGTGAAGTCAGGGGCGGCGTCGCCGACTTTGAGAGTCATCTTGGCGATTTCCGACTTCCCGGCTTGCGGGGCAGCGGGGGCTGCCGCGAGGGCAACCGCGGCCAGAAGTCCCAGAGCGAGTGCGCGTTTCATGAAATCTCCCATTCGATCCCCGATATGAGTGGCAGCAGGAGTTTAGACCCTACCATGTATCCAATACCACCGGAATGGAGAAAATATTCCCCGAGCATCGGCTAAAGAGAATAAAAGGAACATCAGCGGTCGAAACCGCGTATTTCTAGGCATCAGGGAGGACTTGTGGGAAAACAAAGCGTAAAGAGTCGGAAGATGCGGGAGTTTCGCGGCGGAACGGGCGCCTTGAGGGACCTTGTCCTATTTGGAATATTTTGCGGCGTGTTTGGCATGCTGGTGATGATGGCGCCGGCTTCGGCAAGAGCGGGCTTAAGTGGGGGACAACAGGATCAAAGCAGTGCGGGGGTGATGGTGAGCAAACAGGCGGCAGCCAAGGACGTGGGGCTGCCAGCGTATCCGGGGGCAAGAGCGCACAAAGACGAGAAGGGCGATTCGCCCAGTGTTCAAATGGGGATCTGGGGCGACACGTTTGGCTTCAAGTTGGCGGTGATGAAGATGGAGTCGAATGACGGGCCGGAGAAGATTGCGGAATTCTACAAGAAAGCCCTGGCAAGATATGGGACCGTTTTGGATTGCTCGAATCCAGCACAGAAGGCGAACGCCAAGGACAAAGGTGGATCGTCGAACAAGCTGGAGTGTGATGATGACAAGCCCGAGAAAGGCGGGCTGGTGTTCAAAGCGGGGACGAAGGAGAAGCAGCACGTCGTGGGAATCCAACCGAATGGGCAAGGGAGCACCTTTCAATTGGTGTACGTGGAGGCGCGGGGCGACGATAAAGAAAAGAAGGCGAACTGAACTAAGACGTGGGACATAATCGACGAGAGATGGTTACGGCAGGTTGAAAGAGTTCAAACAGGACGAAGGGCTGAAGGCAACCCTTTGTACGGCGAGGCGGCATCACAGAGAAGGACAGTTTGAGCTGGACCTGTCCGGAAGGGCAAAGATGTTGTTCGGACTGGCCTTTGGTTCAGGGTATAATGAAACCTTCCAAAGCTGCTTGGGGCCCGAAGCGAGCCGGGGGTGTTGCGGACGGCGGCGCGGAACCCCAAATTTGAGAGAGAGGTGTAGTTTGCGGCGTACTTCCTTCCTGGCGACCGTAAAACGGTCAGCGCTATTTTTGGTGACAGGATTGTTTCTGTTGGCCGCGACGCGGTGCGACGCGCAAATCTTCCACAAAAAGAAAAGGCTAAATAAATCGACCAGCGCGGAGAATACCGCGGAGCCAGACAAGATTCTGTATGACAAGGCGATGGATGACGTCAAGCACGGGCGGCACGAGGTGGGGCGGCTGAACCTGCAGACGTTGATCAACACGTATCCGGACAGCGACTATCTTGCCAAAGCAAAACTGACCATCGCCGATTCGTTTTACAAAGAGGGGGGAACGGCGAACCTGACGCAGGCAGTGCAGGCATACAAGGATTTCGGCATTTTTTTCCCGATGTTGAAAGAAGCTGCCTACGCCCAACTGCAGGTGGCGATGACGCACTACAAGCAGATGGAGAAGCCGGACCGCGACCGCACGCACGCGCGGGCGGCCGAAGATGAGTTCCAAACATTCCTGGCAAAGTACCCGAATGATCCGCTGGCGCTAAAGGCGGAACAGCATTTGCGGGAAGTGCAGGAAGTGCTGGCAGAAGGCGACTTTCGCATCGGTTACTACTACTACGTAAAGGAAGACAAGAAAGCGGCGGAATCCAGGCTGAGAGCAATCGTGAACCGGTACCCGTTGTACAGCAAGGCCGACCAAGCTTTGTGGATGCTCGGGAACATCTGGCAATCCACGGAGAAAAAGGAGATTGCGGCGCCCTTTTACCAGCGAATCGTCCGCAACTATCCGCTTTCGCCGTTGGTTCCCAACGCGAAGACCAGGCTGAAGGCGCTCGGAGCGCCGGTGCCGCAACCGGATCCTCAGGCGGTGGCCTGGATGACGGCCGAACAGAATGCGCCGCGGCAACGTGAAGCGCTGATCAAGAAGCCGCTGGGCCTGATTCGTAGCGGACCGGGGCAAGAGTTGACTGCGGCGGCCAAGGTCGGAAAACCGACGATGACTCCGGAGTCGGAGAGCGAATCGGGAACTGATATTTTGACAGGCGGCGGGAACCAATCGCGAATCGGCGGCGCCCCTGGAATGGGAATCGTGGCGACGGTAACGCCGGGAGGCGTTGGCGGGACGACGAGCGGTGCGGAGAGTGTGGCTCCAGCACCGGAGGGAAGTGAGGAGAAACCTGCGCAACTGGATCCAAACGCGCCACCAGCGGCGGAGAATTCCGCGAGCGGTACGGCGGCAGCGGGAACCGCCGACGCCGCGACCAAGACGGATGCGAGGCCGGCGGCAGCGGGCCAGGCCACGGAAGCGGCCAAGACGGACGGCTCGACGGCGCAAGACGGGACGCAAAATGCGGCCAGCGGGGACAGCAAGAAAGAATCGACTAGCAAAAAGAAGAAGGGACTGAGAAAAATCGTCCCCTGGTGAGTTTTCAGCGCGGGGCGAAGATCAGGAGAAATACCACGGGGTGCGGCCAAAGGCGGTCGCACCCTTTGTGTTTTGGCGCCATGGGCGGTTTAGCAGGGGACAAAACGATAGTATTCACTTCCGACACACAGACACCCTGTTGAGATTGACGCACAGTCCAACGGATGCTCCAATACATGGGTGTAGGTCATTTGGTATTGCCGCGTGCTAAGTGTGGCCCACGCGGGTAGCGTACCGTCGGAGGACGTTTCGGTGCCCAAGATTCTGGTGGCGGACGACAACAGCAACATCCAGAAGATGGTGGGGCTGGCCCTGAAAGATCAGGGCATCGACGTCGTTGCGGTTGGCAACGGCGAGGCCGCCGTGCGAAAAATCTCCGATTTGCGGCCCGACCTGGTGCTGGCGGACGTGTTCATGCCGGTACGGAACGGGTATGAAGTCTGCCAGTACGTAAAGGCCGACCCATCGTTGGCGCACATTCCCGTCATTCTGCTGGTGGGGGCGTTCGATCCGTTGGATGAGCAGGAAGCGCAGCGAGTGGGGGCGGATGGGGTGTTGAAGAAGCCATTTGTTCCACCGGATCCGCTAATTTCGATGGTGAAGTCTGCGCTGCAACGCGCGGGAGTGGCTCAGGGGAACGCGAACGCCGCAAGAACTCCGGAACCGGAAGTATTGAAGGCCCCGGACATGATTCGGACAAGTGCTTCGACGATACCACCGATACCAACGGTGGTAAGCGCTCCGGTCCAGACGACCTCACACGAACCGTCCATTGCGGCTTTGGAACAGGAAAGTTTTGTGGATGAAGCGCCTGAGCGTCCAGCGCCCGTGCGAATTGACAGCGGATCGCAAACGGTGGCGTTTGGGAGCCTTCTGGAAACCCCCGCGGAGGAGAAAGAAGACGATATTGCTTTTATGCCGGCGGCGCATGCTGAATTGGTGCCGGAGCGCGATTGGCGCGATCCGGATGCGGAAGAGACGGACGAGGGAGACGAAGGGGAAAAACCGGCTGCGGCATGGCGGCCTGAAGCAGCGGAGAGCTATCCCGATGTAGGAACCAAGGGTGGGGCCAAGGATTGGCGCTCCGGTAGTTTCGAGCAAATTCAAGCAAGGAAGGCTCAGGGGGAGTCGTGGGAGCCGGCGGAGGAGAAACCGGAACTGGTGGAGACGACGTCGGCGGCAAGCAGCTTTGTGTCGGAGACGCCTGCCGCGCCGGCCAACGTCCCGGAAGCAACGACGAACGCAGGGGCGATTTCGCCCACGCCATTCATGACTGACCCGTGGGCGGCGCCGAGTTCGCCTGCGGTGCAGGAAAAAAGTTCGACGAAAACGGCCACGGCGGTAGAAGAAGTGGCACGCGTGAAACACGCCGAACCAAAGCCTTCGGAAGCGGCGGTTGTCGGCGCACCTGAAGCAACGCCAAGCGAGCTGCAAACGAAAACATCCAAAGAGCCGTGGTTTTCCGTGCCAGCGAACCCCTGGAACGCGGAGATGGAAAAAGCCAACCGGCTGGCTTCGGCATGGGATGCGGCGGCCCCGGTGGCTCCCGCGGCACCAAGCAATGGAACCGAAGGGGCGACGGAGGCGGTCAGCGAAACGACGCAGAAGGTCATTGATGAGGCGGCTTTGCCGCCGGCCGCGGTGGAGGCTATTCGCGAGAAGGCGGCGCAGGTAGCCCAAGACGCGACGCATGGCTCGGAGCAGCAAGCGGGCGACGGAACGAACTTTTATGCGCCTGAGGAACTCATAGATGTGCCCGCCACAATACCTGCGGCCGCACCAAACGCGAGCATGGACGACCTGGTGGCTAGAGTGCTGGCCAAGATGAGTCCTGAGGTACTGCAAGCGGTTACGCGAGAAATCCTGAAACCGGTCGTGGAAGCGATGGTGAAGGAAGAGATGAAGTCGAAGAAGTCTTAGTTCCCTGCCGCGCTGCTTCGTAATTCCATCCGTGGTTTGAACTCACCAAGGTCGAATGTTTCTCGCAGGGCTGCGCTCGAGCCGAATTGACGCAGCCGCTTTTTCCCTCGTATAGTCAAAGATTACTCTGAACGAGTTAAATGCGTCGTGAACGGGCGGGCCGAGGCCCGCCCCCACAGGGAGAAGAGCACCGGATGGCTCGCGAGATCGCAAAGGCGTATGAACCGCAGCAGATCGAACCGCGGTGGGCAGACTTCTGGGTAAAGGAAGAACTGTTCAAGGCGAATGCGAATGCGCCGGGGCCGGTGTTTTCGATTGTTATTCCGCCGCCGAACGTGACGGGGTCCCTGCACATCGGCCACATGCTGGACCACACGGAGATCGACATCCTCACGCGGTGGCACCGGATGCGCGGATACAACACGCTTTATCTGCCGGGAACGGACCATGCCTCCATCTCGACGCAACGCGTGGTCGTGCGGCAATTGGCGGAGCAAGGAATCGATTACCGAAATCTGGGGCGCGAAGAATTCCTGAGGCGGGTTTGGAAGTGGAAAGAAGAGTCGGGCGGCATGATCACCCGACAGATGAAACAGATTGGAGAGAGCTGCGATTGGTCGCGCGAGAAGTTTACGCTGTCACCGGAATTGTCGCGGGTGGTTACGGAAGTATTCGTCCGGCTCTATGAAGAAGGGCTGATTTACCGGGCGAACCGGCTGCTGAACTGGTGTCCAGTGTGCCTGACGGTGCTGAGCGATTTGGAAGTGGTGCACGAGGAGCGGCCGGGGCATCTGTGGTACATCAAGTATCCGGTGGTGGGGACGAAAGATTTTCTCGTGGTAGCAACCACGCGGCCGGAAACCATGCTCGGCGATACGGCCGTGGCGGTAAATCCGGAAGACGAACGGTACGCGCACCTTGTCGGCAAGAAAGCGCTGCTGCCGCTGATGAACCGGGAAATCCCGATCATCGCCGATGAGATGGTGGACCGCGAGTTTGGAACGGGCGCGGTGAAGATTACTCCCGCGCACGATCCGAACGACTTCGAAGTGGGGCGGCGCCACAAATTACCGGAAATCGATGTGATGACCGACGACGGCAAGATGAACGCGGCGGCGGGTGCTTACGCGGGAATGGACCGCTTCGAGGCGCGAAAAAAGATTGTCGAGGATTTGAAGGCGCTGGGCTTGCTGGAAAAGATCACCGAGCACACCAACGCGATTGGTCTGTGCGAGCGGAGCAAGACCATTGTCGAGCCGCGGGTTTCAACGCAATGGTTCTGCAGGATGAAGCCGCTGGCGGAGCCGGCGATTGCGGCCGTGGAACGCGGCGAGATTCAAATCGTGCCGGATAACCGGCGCGAGGAATACTTCCATTGGATGAGAAACATCCGCGACTGGACGCTGTCGCGGCAGCTCTGGTGGGGCCACCGGATTCCGGCTTGGCATTGTGACAACTGCAAGGAAATCATCGTGGCTCGGGAAGCACCAACCGTGTGCTCTAAATGTGGATCGGCAAAGCTGGAGCAGGATCCGGACGTTCTGGATACGTGGTTTAGCTCCGGGTTGTGGCCCTTTTCCACACTGGGCTGGCCGGAGGAGACGCCGGATTTCAAAACGTACTACCCGACGAGTTTGTTGATCACCGGCTACGAGATTCTGTTTTTGTGGGTGGCGCGGATGATCATGTTGGGCCTGCACTTCACAGGGAAAATTCCCTTCCAGAGCGTTTACCTCCATTCCATCGTGCGCACTCCCGACGGGGAGAAGATGTCGAAGTCCAAAGGCACAGGAATCGATCCGATCGATGTCAACCGCAGATACGGGACGGATGCGATGCGCTTCACTCTCGCGGTTACTGCGTCGGTGAGCGACGTGATCTGGACCGAGGACCGCATTCAAAGCTCGAGGAACTTTGCGAACAAAATCTGGAATGCGGCGCGGTTTTTGTTCGTGAATCTAGACAAGTTTGAGGAGAGCGGGACGAAGCTGGAGGAGTTGGCGGCGCCGGAAGTGCGCGCGAAGGCGCCGTATGCTTACAGTGGCAGCGTTCCGTTGGTGGATGCGTGGGTGTTTGCTCGCCTGGGGGCAACCGTGGAATTGGTGAATGAGGCGCTGGCGAATTACCGATTTCACGAGGCGGCTCAAGGCGTATACCAGTTTTTCTGGGGGGACTTCTGCGACTGGTATATCGAGTGGGTCAAGCCGGAACTGCAGAATGCAGACCGCGAGCGGGCCACCGTGACGTGGAAGAATCTGTTCGCCGTGTTCGATGCGGCGTTGCGGCTGCTGCACCCCTTCATGCCCTTCCTGACGGAAGAGCTGTGGCATCAGCTGCCGCAAAAGGCGGGAGCGAGATCGATCGCGCTGGATCAATTTCCAGTGGCGCCTGACCGTTGGGCAAACGCAAGAGCGATGGGGGATGTTGCGACGATCCAGGAAGTGGTTACTGCCCTGCGCACCATCCGCGCGGAACTGAAGCTGGATCCCAAGAAGAAAGTGGCGGCGGACTTTTCTACGAGCGATGGAAGAGTGAGTGACCTGGTGCAAGCGAACCGTGGAGCGATTGTGAGGTTCGCGGTATTAACGGAACTCCGTATTGTTCCGGGCAAGCAATTCGACGCGAAGAACGGGGCCCTTCGCTCCACAGCGACGTTTGACGTGCGCATCGCGTACTCGGACACCGTCGATGCGGCGGCGGAGAAGATCAGGCTGAAGAAAGAGATTGAGGGTTTGCAAAAGGCCATTGGGTCGAAAGAAGGACAGCTCGGGAATGAAACGTTTCGGAGCCGGGCGCCGGAGAAAATCATCAAGGGGCTCGAAGCTACACTCGCCGAGCAGAGCATCGAGCTCCGCAAATTGCGGGATCGCTTGTCGCAACTCGATGGCGATTCGTAATCCTCCGGGGCCATATGGATTGGAATTCTCACTATATTGGTGAGCTTGTACGGCGGGCGCTGGAGGAAGATGTCGGCTCGGGAGACGCGACGACCGCGGCGGTGGTATCACTGACCGCATCAGCACAGGCTCATATCATCTCCAGGCAGACACTGGTTTGCGCCGGCTTACCAATGGCCGAGAAGGTCTTCCGGATACTTGATCCAGAGATTCAGGTCACATGTCCGCACAACGATGGCTCATTTGTGGAACCGGGCGCTGAGATCGTGCGCATCAAAGGGAATGCCCGCGCAATTCTTACGGGCGAGAGAACCGCGCTGAATTTTCTGGCGCATCTTTGCGGAATCGCGACGCTGACACGGCGCTTTGTGGAACAACTGACGGGGACGAGAACGCGTATTCGGGATACAAGGAAAACGACGCCCGGCCTTCGAGCTCTGGAAAAATACGCGGTGAAGACGGGCGGCGGCGCCAACCATCGCTTCGGACTCTATGACGCAATCCTCTTGAAAGAGAATCATATCGCGCTGGCCGGAGGAATCACGGCAGCGCTGGACAAAGCGCATACCTACGTGTCACCCAAGGCGCCGCCACCGCGGGCAGCGAGCGCTTACGATGCGGCAGGGTTGGATCCAGAGGTCGTCGGGCCAGGGCCACTACCGGTGCAGATCGAAGTTCGCGACGCGAAAGAATTGAGGGAAGCGCTGGGGGCCGGAGCGGAGGCGGTGCTGCTGGACAACATGACGCCGGAACGCGCGGCTGAATGCGTGGCGATCGCGCGCGGCATTCGCGCGGAGTGCGTGATCGAAATCTCCGGGGGGATCACGCTCGAGAACGCGCGCGCTTATGCGCAGGCCGGCGCCGACTTTCTTTCTTCGGGGATGCTGACGCACTCCGCGACGGCCGCCAACCTCAGCCTGCTTGTGGACCGCATCGAGGAAACGTAAGCTTAGGCGGCGCCACGAGGCGCGGCGACATGCCGATGACTCACGAACCCTTACCGGGCACGACCGACCGGCGGCTGGCGGCGTTGCTTACGCTGCTGGCGGAAAATGCGACCATCGTGATTAGCGGGGCGCGCATCGCGAAAGAGGTTGGCGTCTCTCGGTCGATGGTATGGCAGTGGGTGGAACGGCTGCGTGAATTGGGAGTTAAAGTAAAAAGCCAAGCAGGCGTGGGATACTTCCTGGAGCACGTTCCCGACATTCTGACTCCGGACATGCTGAGGCAGCGGTTGAAAGGCAGCCTCTTTGGAAAACGCATTTTTCATTTTTTCAAGACGGATTCGACGAATCGAGTAGCGCTGGAACTGGGACATGCCGGCGAGCCGGAAGGCGCGGTGGTCCTGGCGGAAGAGCAAACCGCCGGACGCGGCCGGGCGGGGCGCGCGTGGCATTCGCAACGAGCGGCAGGGATCTATGTGACGCTGCTTTTGCGGCCGAAGCTGGCGCCGGTGCAGGCTCCGCTGCTGACCATGATGGCTGGACTCTCCGCGCACTCCGCAGTGCAGGCGCTGACGGGACTGGACGTGGACTTAAAGTGGCCCAATGACTTGCTCATTCGCGGCAAGAAGGTAGGTGGCATCCTGACGGAGATGCACGCGGAACCAAATCAAGTGCGATTCGTGATTGTGGGGATTGGGTTGAACGCGAACCAGGATAAATTTCCCGTGGAGATCGCAAGCATAGCCACTTCGCTGCTCGCGGAAACAGGCAAATCGCAATCGCGCATGGAACTGCTGGTACGGTTGCTGCGGGAATTCGAGGGCGATTACAATCGATTCCTGCGGGACGGCGTGGGCAGCGTGGTGGCACGGTTCGAGTCGATATCGAGCTATGCGAGAGGCAAGCGCGTGCGGGTAACAAACGGAAGCGAGAGCTATGTCGGAACGACTGCGGGACTCGGACCGGAGGGATTACTGCAGGTGGAACGAGAAGACGGGCGAGTCATGGCGGTGATTTCGGGCGACGTCACGGAGGCGCGATAGATGCTGCTGACCATTGACGTGGGGAACACCAACTCGGTGCTGGGCGTGTTTCGCGGCGAGGAGCTGATCGCGAATTGGCGTTTGACCACGGTGCGGGAACGCACGGTGGATGAGTACGGCGTGCTCACGCGGAACTTGTTCACGCTGGCGGGATTGGACCAGAAGGCCATCACCGGGGTAATCATCAGCTCGGTTGTGCCGCCGGTGAATTGGGCGTTCGAGGAAATGTCGCGAGTTTATTTTGGACAGAAGGCGCTGTTCGTTGAGCTCGGCGTGAAGACGGGCATGGCCGTTCTGGTAGACAATCCGTCGGAGGTCGGGGCGGACCGCATCGTGAACGGCGTGGCGGCGTTTCACGAGTTTGGCGGGGCGTGCATCGTAGTAGATTTTGGGACGGCGATCACATTCGACGCAATTTCCGCGAAGGGCGAGTACCTGGGTGGTGTGATTGCGCCGGGGCTGGGGATTTCCTCGGAAGCGTTGTTTGTGCGCGCGGCGCGGTTACCGCGCGTGGAGATCAAAGACCCCGGAAAAGTCATCGGGACAAACACTGTGACGCACATGCAGGCGGGTTTGTTCTATGGCGCCGTCGACATGGTGGACGGGATGCTCGCGCGGATGAAAAAAGAACTCGGGCAAGAAGTCACAGTGGTGGCGACCGGGGGACAGGCAAAGCTGGTCGCAAAAGGGTCAAAGCACATTCAGCACACAGATGAGTTTCTGACGCTGAAGGGACTACGGCTGATCTGGGAGAAAAATCAGCCGGCCGAGCGGGGAAAAAGCGCTACGGCAGAGTCTCGCGGGCTGCCATCGACGGCCACAGCGAAGAAAGCGCAGCGATGATCCTCGCGGACACGATCTGATTCGGACCGCGCACCTTCTTTGCTCGCGCAGCGGCGCGTCACCAACAAAATGGTCGGCTGGAACTACTTCAACTACTTTACGGAAATCGAAGAATACTTCTGGAAGAAACGCGGGGCGCATCTGTTGGTGTCGCCGCTGGACTGGGCGATCATGGAGGCGTGGCAGAAAGCCGGAGTGCCACTCGAAGCGGCGCTGAAAGGGATCGACAAGGCGTTCGAGAGCTATCAGAGGTCGCGCCGGGGAGCGGGCAAGCCGTTGAAAAACCTGGCGTATTGCACGGACGCGGTGCTGGAAGCTGCGGAAGAACGACAGGAGGCGGCTGCGGGGAGCACTGCGAAAACAGCGCGTGCCGCGGCCAGCGAAGCGTTCTCGCGGGAGGAATTGAAGGCGTATTTTGCGAAAAATGTGGCGCATTTGAAAGGCGCGGCAGAAAAGAGTCCTCCGCAACAGCCAGCGCTCGCCGGCAAGTTGAATGAGATTGCGGAATCGCTGGAGACGAGCGGCGTGCTCCTCGATGCGCCAGGAACTCTGGACCTGGAAGATTTAGAGCGGCGGCTCACGATTCTGGATGACAAAATACAAGCGCTGCTGACGAGCCATGCGCCAGAAGAGTTGATGTTGAAAGTCCGACGCGAAGTCGATGGGCAACTGGCGGTGTACAGGCGGAAGATGAAGGCCGCGCAACTGGCGATGGTCGAGAAACAATACATACAAAAACGCCTGTTGGAAGAATTTGGAATCCCGCGCTTGAGTCTTTTCTACTTGTCTTAGAGCGGCTGGCAAAGCGTCCGGCATTCAAGAACGCGATGGGCGGCATTATTTCGCCCTTTGCGGCGGCAAATTGTCCTAGAATAGGACGTTATTATGGCTGATGAGTTAAGATTATCGATTGAGAAGCTCATTTACGGCGGTGACGGCTTGGCGCACGCCGACGGAAACACCATTTTTGTTCCTTTTGTACTGCCGGGGGAAGGTGTCCGCGCGAATGCGAAATCGAAAAAGAAGAAACTGATCTGGACCGAACTGCTGGAGGTAACTTCACCCGCGAAAGAGCGCGGGAAAGCGAAGTGCGCACACTTTCAGAAATGCGGCGGCTGCCATTACCAGCACATTCCGGCGGCGGAGCAGTTGCGGCACAAGAAGGACATTTTGCGCGAAACGCTTTTGCGGCTTGGTGGAATCACTTGGGATGGCGTGGTTGTGGAACATTCCGCCGAACCATATGGCTACCGGAACCGCGCGCAGTGGGCGGTGCGCAGCGGAATGCCCCGGGCCCTGGGATACTTCCTGCCGGAGAGTTCGGTGATCGTGCCAATTGACGAGTGTCCTGTCCTCTCGCCGCGTCTTGCGCACACGTTCGCGCAGCTTCAGGAAATGGCGCGCTCGGGGAGGTTGCCGGAGGGTATTCAGGAAATCGAAGCATTTGCCGACTCGGCGGACGAAAGTATTGCACTTAACGTGGCGTTTCAGAAATTCCCGAAGCCGGCGGCGGAGCTGGCATCCGCTTTCCAAGAGGCTTTGCCGGAGATTGAAAGTTTGCTGCTGCTGGACCAGAAGAAGAACCGGTTTGAGTTGACGGGGCCGGGATTCTTGACGCACGAAGCCGGGGGATACAAATACCGGGTCAGCCATCTTTCGTTTTTTCAGGTGAACCGTTTCCTGATCGTGGATTTGCTGGAAACTGTGACGGCCAACGCGCGCGGGGCGCTGGCGCTGGATTTGTATTCGGGAGTTGGATTCTTTACCTTGCCGCTGGCAAAGACGTTCCAGAAAGTCGTGAGCGTGGATGCGAACCTCGCCGCGACGCGGGATCTCTACGCCAATGCGGAGATCGCAGGCGTCACGATCATCTCGCACAACGACCATGCGGAAGAGTTTCTGAAAATGACGGAAGAAAGACCGGAGTTCGTAGTGTTGGATCCGCCGAGAGCGGGATTGGGAGCGGAAGCCGCAGAGAAGCTCGCAGAGCTTGGAGCCAAAGAAATTGTGTATCTCTCCTGCGATCCATCCACGCTCGCTCGCGATTTGGCGGTCTTGACGGGCTCACCGCGAAAACCGAAAGAACTTACCGGGCCAAGCATTCGGTATGAAATCACGGAAATGCATGCGTTTGATTTGTTCCCGCAGACATTTCACATCGAAACACTCGTGAGGTTGCGAAAAGTGCCGTGAGGCTGCCAGCCGTAGCGATCGCCGCGGCATTTGCCTGCGGCATCTTACTCGGTTTACATCCGGCGGCTGTGCGAAATGCCGCATCTCCTCTTCTCCTCTCCTTTTCTCTTGCGGTGATAACTGCTCTTGTTCTAACAGGAATCTTTCTTGCAAAAATCGGGCGACTCTTCCTCGCCGCTACCATCTCTCTTTTCACCTGGGCATCGCTTGGATTCCTGGGAGTTTGCATTGCGGAACAGCCGCGAGAGGCGGACCACGTGGTTTCGCTCTTGGAGCAAGGACTTGTCCCATTGAAGACACCCTTGCGCTGGCACGGCCACCTTCGCGATGAGCCGACGCGCCTGCCGTGGGGCTACGGCTACGAATTAGAGCTTTCCGGTGTCGAGTTCGGAGAGGCGCTGCATTCGGCGCGGGGCGGTTTACGGGTGAACTTCACGGCGCGTCCGGAGGGAGGGCTGCCACCAGATCTTCATGCGGGAGACGAAGTAGCGGTATTGACGGAAGCAAGGAGGCCGCAAGTTTTCAGGGATGAAGGCGCGTTCGATCGACGCGCGTATCTGGCGCAACAAAACATCGATCTGGTGGCTACGCTGCGAGCGCCGGAATTGATCGAGCGGCTGTTCCCAGGGACGCCCACAACTAGCACGGTTCTCGCGCGGGCGCGACGACGATTGCGCGACGAAATTGATTTGTTGTTTGCGGACACTCCGCAGGCCGCTGGCGTGTTGCGGGCGATGCTTCTGGGCGACCGGAGTTTTGTCGATCGCGCGGAAGCGGTGGATTTTCAGAAGACGGGCGTTTTCCACATCCTAGTTGTGGCGGGTTTGCACGTAGGGGCGCTGGCGTTCGCGCTTTACTGGGCGGGGCGCAAGCTGCGGTTGTCGCGAATGTGGACGATGCTGTTCACGCTCACGCTGCTGTCCGCTTACGTGGCCGTCGTGGAGCAGCGGGCTCCCGTATTGCGAGCTGGAATGATGGCGGCGATCGTCGTGGTGGGAGGATTTTTCTATCGCCGATTGGAGCTGCTCAATTCCGCCGCAGTGGCAGCGCTGATTCTCCTGCTTGCGAGACCGCTCGCGCTGCGCGATTCCAGTTTCCAATTAACCTTTGTGGCCATCGGCTGCATTGCTGGCCTGGCGCTGCCGTGGCTGGATAAGACGGTGCAGCCTTATGTGCGCGCGCTGCGAGGCTGGCGAGACGTGACACGGGACGCCGCTCATGAGCCACGCGCCATCCAATTCAGAATCGATCTTCGCTCGGTGGCGTTGTGGCTCTCCGCGCATCTGCCCTCTCGATTGGGAAAGTCAACGGGCGGTGCCGTCGCCGGCGGATTGTCTCTGACATTTCGCGTGTGGGAATTGCTGGTGCTCACGGTGGCGCTGCAAGCAGGAATGTCGCCGCTGATGGCGCGCGCTTTTCATCGCATCACGTTGTCTGCGCCGCTTGTAAATCTGGCGGCCGTTCCTCTGACGGGCGTCGTCGTCCCGCTTGGCTTTCTTACGTTGGCATGCGGGCTGATTCTCCCGGCGTTTGCAAGACTGCTAGCGGCGCCATTGGCCTGGATAACCGCGCTGCTTTTGCACATCGTGCAGTGGTTCGCGCATTTTCCGCGATGGAGCTATCGGATTCCCGGGCCGCCATTCTGGCTGATGGGGTTGTTTTTTGTCGCCGCCGTTCTGCTGGCCGCGGAGATGCGATTGAACAATAGCCCAAGGAAAACGCTGTTGTGGGGATTGTGCGCGACATTTATTGCCTGCGCGCTGACGATTGCGATTTATCCCTTCGGCGAAGGGTGGACGAAGGGCAGGCTAGAATTGACCGTGCTGGATGTGGGCCAAGGCGATTCGCTGTTTGTCGTCTCTCCCGGCGGAAAAACTTTGCTGATCGATGGCGGCGGAGCTTTCGGCGGTTTCCCCGGACATGAAATACACAATGGCGTTGACCCCGGCGAAGAAGCCGTGTCGCCATATCTATGGTCTCGTGGGTTTCAAAGACTGGACGTTGTCGCGCTGACGCACGCGCATCACGACCACCTGGGCGGATTAACAGCCATCCTGGAGAATTTTCACGTTGGGAGGCTATGGATTGGACGTGAAGTATCGTCACAGGCCCTTGCGAAGCTGGAGGAGCTGGCGCGGCAGCGAAAAATCCCTATTGAGTACGAACTTCGCGGCAAGTCCTTCCGGTGGGACGGTGTCAATGGCGAGTTCTTGTGGCCGGAGATTTCTCCCGAGGAGGTCGCTCCTTCTGCCAAAAACAATGATTCCCTGGTGCTGCGGCTGCGCTTCGGCAGCCAAGCGATCTTGTTGCCTGGAGACGCCGAAAAACAAGTGGAACGCGAGATTCTATCGGAGAACAGCGCGGAGACGCTGCAATCCACTGTGTTGAAGATTGGCCATCATGGGAGCAAGAATTCGACCATGCCCGTATTTCTGGCCGCGGTGCGGCCGCGAGTGGGAATTATCTCCGCCGGAGAAGACAATCCTTACGGCCATCCCAACGCTGAACTCCTTGAACGATTGGAGAACGCGGGTGTCCGCATCCTAAGGACGGATCGAGACGGCGCGGTGCATGTGTTGACGGATGGTTCGCGATTGGAGATAACGTGCTTCGTCACGTGTGCAGGTGCGCCTAACGCGGCAACATCAGCGCAGGCGGAAGCGCCAGATCACCAACAGGACGAAGAGGAGAAGTAGAAAGCCGGCCGCGGCCTGCCATTCATGATTCTTCCTGTATTGGGCGAAGGAAAAAGAGCTCGCCGAATTTCCAGGCAGTTTCGCGGACGTCAGCCGCGGCAGGAAAAGCGGGACGGAGCGCGCGTATTCTTCAAATGATGCACCGTGGCGCAAATGGAGTTCGTTCGCTTCCCGCCCCATTACGGCCGAATAAAATACCGCGAAGTAAATAATAAGTATGAGGACAGAAACGCATGAGTGCGCGGCAATACCTGCGCCCAGAGCCAAGATCGCGCTGCCGAGATAGAGCGGATTTCTGGTGTAAGCGTAGGGTCCGGTGACGCTGAGGACTTCCTGCTTGTGAAGATAGCCGGCGGCGTATGCGCGCAGAGCCAGTCCGGCGACACCGACCAGGGCGCCAAGCAAAATGCTGCGAGGCGTCGGGCGCGAAAAAGTTAGAACCGCGATCGCCAGCGGATAACCTAGGCGCACACGCCAACGCATGAAAAAATTTCCAGCCGCGCTCATGGGTGAACCTCAACTTGCCGGCGAACGGCGTCGAAAACTGTGTCGACGTCAATTTCCAGAATGGAAGGCGCGGCCTGGTCGCCGCGTTTGTAGGTGGTGACCGCATGCGGGCTGCGCAGAACGATGTCAATCGTAGCGGCATTGTGAGAATGTTCTCCGATGCGATAGGGACCGTTTCGCGTCGGATCCGTCGGACCAAAGATGGCAACAGAGGGCGTCCCGAGAGCGACGGCCAAATGCAGCGGCCCCGTATCGCCCGCGACGATACAAAGCGCATTGCGCAGAAGAGCCATCAGTTGGGTGAGCGAACCATTGTAAGCGATAGGGTCAGCTTCCCCGCTGGCGGATTTGATCGCGGAGACCAAATCCTCTTCGCCGGGGCCATAATTCACAACGCAACGCAGCCCGAGCGTGCCCCGGATTTTCTGACAGAGAGTTCCGTAACGCTCCGGCGGCCAGCATTTCGAGCGCCAGCCGCCAGCCGGGCTTAACACGATGTACCGTTCGATGGCAAAGCTACGCAGCAACTGCAACACAAAGACTTCCTGAATCGACGGCACGGAGAGCGCTACGGGGGCCACGACGTTGCGAGCGCCGGCACGCACTGACAGTTCTCCATTCTGCTCGGCGATGTGGGTTTGAGCGCAAAGTACGCGGTCGGTGTAGAGGATCGGCACGCCAAACTCGCGAATGGTTTGCGAGGAAAAACCAATCCTGCGCGAGACGCCTCCCAAGAATGGAAGTGACGCAGACTTCCAAAGCCCTTGATAGTCGATGGCAGCCGTAAAGCGGTACTTGCAGATTCGTCCGATAACCTCGCGCAAGGAGCTGAAGGAGCGAGTTTCCGTCTCCCAGATGTTCGTTGCCAGTTCGCTGCTCTCGACCAACTCTTTCCAGCGCGGATGAGTCAGCCAAACAATTTCAGCATATGGAAACGAATCGCGCAAAGCGGCGACGGGGGGGAAAGTGTGGACAATGTCTCCGAGAGAACCGAGACGCACCACCAGGAAGCGCGGCTCAGGCATGCGGCGCCTTGCGAATGGACTCGATCAGCTCCCGCGTGGAGTGATCTTTGGGGTCGCCAACGATGGCCACGCGAATGCCGAGCCGTGCGGCGACGGCGCGTTCCGGCACGGTCTCGGCAGAATAGTCGGTGCCTTTGGCGTGAACATCCGGGCGCAATTCTTCCAAAAGCGTCTCGACGTTGGATTCGGCGAAGAGCACGACGCTATCCACGCAGCGCAGCGCGGCAACGAGCTGGGCACGCGCGTTTCCATCTAAGATGGGGCGGCCGGGCCCTTTGAGCTTGCAGATGCTCGAATCGGCGTTCACACCGACAACCAGGACGTCGCCTTCGCGCCGGGCTCCTTCAAGATAGCGAATATGTCCGACGTGCAGCGTGTCAAAGCAGCCGTTAGCAAAGACGATTCTCCGGCCGCGTCGCTTCTCTTCCACGAGCCTTTCGCGCAACACATTCCGCGAGACAATTTTGGACGCGGCTTCGCGCATGGCTTAAGAGGCGGCTCCGCATGCTTCGGCGCGGATGGCATCGAGAAGCTCTTCGCGCGAAATGGTAGCGGTACCGCGTTTCATGACCACCAGGCCGCCAGCAATGTTGGCGATGTGCGCAGCTTCGAGAGGAGATGACCCGCAGGCGAGCGCCAGAGTGTACGCGGCAAGAACCGTATCGCCGGCGCCAGTGACGTCAACGGCTTGATCGCTGCCGTGAACTGGAATTTGCGTCAGGCGATCGCCCGGTTCGAAAAGAGCCACGCCGTGCCTTCCGCGAGTGACCAGGAGAGATTGCAATTTCATCTCGGACAGAGTCGCCCGGGCCGCGCGCGTGAGCTCGCCGACGTCTTGACCGATGGCCGTGTGATGCCCCGCCTCAAGCTCCGCCTCGTTCGGTGTGGCAGCGGTTATGCCCGTTTTCGCGTAACGATGCAGCCCGTAACGCGCGTCGAGAGTGACCAGCAGCGGACTTCTGCGCTTGGCGGACGCCTGCCGCACGAACTCCGGAGTTGCAATGCCAAAGCCGTAGTCGGAAACAGCAAGCGCGTGAGCCTTGCGCAGATTTGCGGCAAGCCGCTGATGCAACTTTTTTCGAACGGCATCTGGAAGAGGGGATTTCGGTTCGTAGTCGACACGAAGAACTTGTTGACCTACGGTGTGCGCCCAGCCAGCGAGAAAACGGCATTTGGTCGGCGTCCTCCAGCCCTTCACGCGGAGAATTCCGGAAACATTCACGCGCTGGCGGCGAAAGTGAGAGATTAACGCGTCCCCGGCGGCGTCGTCGCCAATTGCAGTAACGGGCAGGACGCGGGCGCCGAGAGATGCGAGGTTATTGGCGGCGTTAGCTCCGCCGCCCGGAACGATCTGCGTTTCGCGATGCCTGACAATGAGGACCGGCGCTTCGCGCGAGACGCGTGAGATTTCTCCATATTGGAATTCATCGGCGACGAAATCACCGAGCATCACTATCGTTTTCGCGGCGAACTGCTCGACGCACTCTCGCAAGGCTAGAAGGTCGACGGACGCCGACGCCGGTCTTTGCGCGCGCGAACGCTTCATTGTGGTTGCCTCAGTATCCAATCTGCTGCCTGCGCGAGATCTTGTGCGACAAAATCGGGCTGCAAGGCCCACTTCGCTGCATGCCAGGCAAGTTCGCCTTCTCCGTAACCTGTGCGCACGAAGACGCTTCTCGCGCGGGCATTTCGCGCGAGTTCCATGTCTCCAAACCGATCGCCGACCACGAACGAGCGCTCCAAATCAAGAGCATGCTCGCGTGCGGCGCGCTCCAGCATGCCAGTTTTTGGCTTGCGGCACGCGCAATTTTCGGCTGTCGTGTGCGGACAATAATAGATCGCGTCGACCTTGGCACCTGCCTCGGCAAGTTGCCGGGTCATCAATTCGTTCACGGTGTGCACGAGCGATTCCGGAAAGTAACCCCGGCTAATGCCGGACTGATTGGTGACGACGATGACGGGAAAATTCGCCTCGTTTAGCCGGCAAATGGCCGCGGCGACAAAAGGAAACATGCGAAAACGGCTAGCGTGATTCAAGTAGCCTACTTCCTCGGCGATCGTGCCGTCGCGATCGAGGAAAACGGCGGGGCGCAAGCGGGATTCAGCCACGCTGCACCTGGATCGTGGACAGCCAGGGCTTTGCCGCAGCTTCCACCATGTCCGGAGTGATGGCAGTCATGCACCGGTGATCGGTCGGGCAGCGGCGGAGAAAACAGGGACTGCAGTAGGGTTTTTGCTGAACGATATTGCAACGCGGAGTGACCGGAGCCGTGCCCTCGGGATCGGTCGGGCCGAACACGGCCACGACGGGCAGGCCGACAGCAGCCGCCACGTGCATCGCGCCGGAATCGTTGCCGACAAAGAGATGGCATTGCGATAGCAGCGCGGGCAGATCGGCGATTGCGGTCTTCCCTGTAAGATCAACCGGGGGCCGGCGCATATTGGCAGAGATGGCCGTCGCGACGCTTGCTTCCGCGGAAGTTCCAAAGAGGATGACGTCGGCTTCCGCCTTCGCTTGCAGCCGGTTTGCCACCTCAGCAAATCGCGGCGGCGGCCAGCACTTTGCCGATCCGTACGAGGCGCCGGCCCCAATGGCAATTCGCAGCGCCCCCCGGCGCACTCCGAATTTGTAAAGAGATTCATCGGCATTCCGGCGCTTCTCTTCTGGAACGCGCAGTTCAATAAACGTTTCCTCCTGAACGGAATCCTGCCACCCGGCCCGGCGCAGCAGTTCCAGATAATAAAACTTTTCATGCGCGGGAATGTCTCCAAGCCTGGGGAGAGGCACGGCCTTGGTCAATAGAAAACTGCGGCCGTCGCGCGCGTAACCGATGCGCTCCGGAATATTGGCGCGCCAAGCCAGCCACGCAGCATCGAAAGCATTTTGCAGCAGCAAGGCCACGTCAAACTTCCGAGCTCGAAGTTCCCAGGCCAGCCGCTCGCGACCGGGGATCCCTGCATGCAAGCCTTTTGGATCGTAGGCGATGAGTTGATTGCAGATCGCCTGATCCCGATAAATGTCCGCGACGTAAGGCCGCGCGACAATCGCAATTTCCGCCTCAGGGAAACGCGTGCGAACCGCTCGCAAAGCCGGCAGCGCCATGATGGCATCTCCGACCCAGTTCGTCGCTCGTATGAGAATCTTCATGCCGCCGCTCCTGCGCCGGCCGCGAGCGTTTGATCAAGGACTTTTCTGAAATCAGCCTCTGGGGTCACAACTACATCGATCACCGCGATGTAAAGCGGAGCTTCTTCGAATTCAAGACCGTCCAGATTCTGCGCATCCTTTTCTGTAGTCACAAATGCCTTGGCACCTGCGCGCTTCCCTGCCCGCTCGACCGCCAGGATTTCCCGCCGCGTATAACGATGGTGGTCGGGGAAAATAGCCTGTCCGCAAACGGCGAGCCCCCAATTTCCGAGATCGCGCAAGAACGCATCTGGATTGCCAAGACCGCAGAACGCAAAAAGTGGGCCGGCGACGAAATCGTTGGCACCGAGCAAAGCGTTCTCTCCGCCGAAGCGGCGGAATCCGAGCAGTCGAGTGGAAGCAGCGAAAACCGGATACTGATGGAGCTTCCCGATGGCCTCGAGCGTTCCCGATGCCGTTTCGGCGCGGGTAAAAATAATCAAATTAGCCCGGCTCATGGCCGCCAAAGGTTCCCGAAGCCGACCCGCCGGCAGCAAAGGTTCCCCCGCCAGCGGCCGAGACGCGTCCATCAAAAGAATGTCCAAGTCGCGGGCGAGTTCGAGATGCTGAAAACCGTCATCCAGGAGAAAAACGTCGATAGCCTGTTGCGATTCGATTCGGCGGCCCTCGGCGAAGCGGTTCTTGCCCACACCAAAGGAGACGCGGCCCCGTAAACGGAATTTCATCAACTCAATTTCGTCGCTCGTGCCATTTGCGCCCCGGTAGCCTCGGCTCAGAACGGCAACACGCTTTTCATCAGCGAGAAACTTCTCCGCGAGCCAAATCACCATGGGTGTTTTGCCGGTGCCGCCAACCGTCAGATTTCCGACGCTGATTACCGTCGCCTTGAGGCATTTCTGCTTGAGCCAACGGTTCGCATAAAGCCAAACGCGAGCGCGGACTCCCGCGCCATAAAGCACAGAGAGCGGCCAGAGTAGTTTCCGCAATAGCGGCGGAGCATTCATCGCGCGGCACCGGCCAGGCGCTGTGCAATCTCGGCCACCGCTCGATCGGTGGCTCCGCGCGAGTCAGCCACCAATCGGCGCGCCATCTCGCTCATTTTTTTCATGCGCTGCGGATCGCGAAACAATTCGATCCAAGCGACCCCTACGTCTTCCGGGCTCTCCACTTGAATGGCGGCCCCTGCTGAAACAAAACGCGAAGCGATTTCCGTGAAGTTCTCCATCGACGGACCAAACACCGGAATTTTCCCGAAAGCCGCCGGCTCGAGAATATTGTGACCGCCGGAAGAAACGAGCGAACCTCCCACAAAAGCGCCATCCGCCAGTCCATAAAGCGAAGCCAGTTCCCCGATGCTGTCCAGCAAGAGAACGGTGACGTCATCGGGAATCGTGGCTGTGTTGGAGTTCCTGTCAGATTGCTTCGAGGCTGGCCCCGGAATCGGCAATAGCGACCGCCGGATGAACTTGCGATGCGACTCATAAATGAACTCCGCGGCCTCATCAAAGCATTCCGGCTTGCGGGGCGCAAGCACGAGCAGCGCCTTCGGATACTCGCCTTGCAAAGTCCCAAAGGCGATAAGCGCGTGCGGCTCTTCCGTCGCGACAATGCTTCCGGCCACGATGATCGGCGACCGGCCGTTGCGCTTGATTTCGGCGGCCAGCCAATTCGACAACGGTGTGGGCACCGGAAGCTCCAGGTCATATTTCAAATTTCCGCTGACCCGCACGCGATCAGCCGGCGCACCCAGCGCTCGCACGCGTTCAGCATCTTTATCACTCTGCATAAGAAAAGCGCCGGCATTGGACAACGCATTTCTGAGGAAGGGCCGCAGGAAAAAGCCGAAAACTCCGAGATAGCGCTGGTAGCGCGCAAACGAGCGATCTGAGATTCGTCCGCTGACGAAAAGTACGGGAATTCCGCGTCGCCCGGCTTCCCGCAGAAAATTCGGCCAAATCTCAGTCTCCAGTACCAACACCACCGACGGTCGCACGGCTTCGAGCGCCCGCCGAACACAAAAACCCCAATCGAACGGGAAATAAATGACCGCATCGGCAAAAGGCATGCGTTCGCGCGCCAGCGCCTGGCCTGTGTTGGTGGTCGTCGAGATAATGAGAGGCCGATTGGGATAGGTTTCTTTCAACTTCCGCGCAAGGGCAACGCCGGACAGCGCTTCGCCAACACTCACGGCATGAATCCAGATCGCGCCTGCGGGATGCGCGGCCAGTTTGGAAAGCGCCGCGTAGGAAAACCCCAGGCGTTCCCCGAGGTTCGAGAGATGCTTTCCGTGCCGCAATCCCTGCACGAGCCAATAAGGCGTCAGCAAAAGGGCCGCGAGGCCCAAGAGAAAGCTATAAATGAAATACACTAAGCGCGGCTCCGGTCTGTACGCGTTCCACCAGTAAACGGTGGCGCGACGCAGGGCAACCCTGCAAAACCCCCAGGAATCGAAGGCCTCAAGATGAGAAAAGTCTATTATAACCTGATGCGAAAACTAACCCTCATCGTTCCCGCTATTGGCATCTTTCTGCTGCCCGCTAAACAGGGAACCCCCCAGCAACATCCTTCGCTCAAGACATCGTCCTTGGAATCCCACGAGGGCATGACTATCACGGCGGAGCCATGGATTAACCCCGCACTCTATAAGGCAAAGTTCCCGAAAAAGTCCCCTTATGCGGCGGGCATCGTTGCCGTGCAGGTTGTTTTTCGAAATGATTCCGACGATAGCATGAAGATCAATCTCGAGCGCATTCGATTGAACCTGACGCTCTCGGAAGAAGATCATCAGGCGTTGTACCCGCTTTCGTCGTATGAGGCCGCCGACGTGATCATGAACCCGGGCGCGAGGGACCCTACAAAGCTTCGAAGATTTCCCTTTCCCACCGGAGCTCCAAAGGTAGGGCACGACAAACATTGGACTGAAGTGGAGAAATCCTTGGAGGACGCAAGTGTCCTGGCAAGCGTGGTCGCGCCGCACGGCGCGGTGCAAGGCCTTCTCTATTTCGACCTGCGCGGCCAATTCGATCTCCTCAATTCCGCTCATCTCTACGTCCCCGAAGTCGTGGCGCTCGAAAAGAATCGCGGCCTGCTGTACTTCGACATTGACCTCAGCCGCTCCGCCGGGCGGTGAGCCCAGCGAATCACAAGCCGAAGAGCGCAAGTTTGCGCGCGTCGTCGCCGTCAGATAACATGACGTGTGCAAACTTTCTCCAACCACAGTGGACAAATGCTCGCTCTCCTCGATGAATTGAATCCGGAGCAACGGCTGGCCGTCGAAACTACCCAAGGCCCAGTGTTGATCCTTGCCGGCGCCGGCACCGGCAAGACCCGAGCCATCACGTTTCGCATGGCCAACTTGATTGCCAACGGAGTGCCCGCTGAAGCGATACTCGCCGTCACGTTCACCAACAAAGCCGCCGAAGAGATGCGCAATCGCATTTCAGCCCTTCTGTTGCGCGCCGGCGTGCCGCCCGCGCAGCCATGGCTCTCCACGTTTCATTCGCTGTGTGCGCGCCTGCTTCGCCGCGAAGCGGCCGCCGCTGGCCTGCCTCGGGATTTCGCCATTTATGACGACGACGACCAAGTGGCGGCCGTGAAGCTTGCGATGGCCAAGCTGCAGATCGATGACGACAGCCTGACGCCGCGGAATGTTCTCAGCCGCATCAGCTACGCAAAAAATCACGGCCAGTCCGCGGGACAATTGCGCGCCGAAGCGTTCGACCAAAACGGACGCCGCACCGCTGATATTTTCGCGGCGTACGAAAAACTCCTGCTCGACAGCAAAGCATTGGACTTCGACGACCTGCTCCTCCGCTCCGCGCGTTTGCTGCGCGAATCCGCGCCGACACGCGAGAAGTGGCAGGCACGCTTCCAATACATCCACGTGGACGAATACCAGGACACGAACCACGTCCAATATGAGCTGATGCGGCTGCTGACCGGGCCTAAGCAAAACGTTTGCGTCGTGGGAGATGAAGACCAGTCCATCTACCGCTGGCGCGGCGCCGATGTTTCCATCCTGCTGAGTTTTTCCCGGGATTTCGCCTCCGCGCGAATCGTCAAGCTGGAACGAAATTATCGCTCGACCCAAAATATCCTCGACGCCGCTGGCGCGGTCGTCGCCAACAATCCGGAGCGACTGGGCAAGTCGCTGAGTGCGGAAAAGGGCCCGGGATTAAATCTAAAGTATTTCGAAGCGCGGGATGCGCAGGCCGAAGCGGAATTTGTCGCGGGTGAGCTCGAACGCATTCTCAACGACGATTCGGACCAAACCTGCGCCGTGGAGTATCGCACGAATTCCCAATCGCGCGCCTTCGAAGAGGTTTTCCGCCGGCGTGGCCAGCGCTACAAGCTGGTGGGCGGATTCAGTTTCTACAACCGCGCCGAAGTGAAGGATGCCCTCGCTTACGTACGCCTGGCGATGCATCCCGAGGACGACATCTCACTGCTCCGCGTATTGAATGTTCCCCCGCGCGGCATCGGCAAGACGACGGTGGACGCGCTCCGGGAGTCTGCACGCGTTGATGGAACACCGCTGTGGGCGGCGATTGAGAAATTTGTCTCCGGTGCATCGGTGGGCCGGGCGGTGACTCCTTTGCGGGCATTCCAGGAGCTAATTCGCAAGTTGCAGGATGCGCTAGCCAGCCAGGAACCTTCGGGATTCCTGCATGCCGTTCTCGAGGAATCCGGCTACATGGCCATGCTCAAGGACCGCAACACTCCGGAAGACGTCGCGCGCCTGGAAAATCTCGAAGAGCTGGCGAGGGCCCTCGCCGATGGCATCGAAGCCGGAGAAACCTTCACCGATTTCCTCGATGCCGCCGCACTGGTCAGTGACGCCGATCAATTTGAAGGCAAGCCCGGCGTAACTCTCATCACTTTGCACAGCACTAAAGGCCTGGAGTTCGATCACGTCTTCCTCACCGGTATGGAAGAAGGCATCTGCCCTCATAGCCGCGCCCTAACCGAAGAAAAGGGAATCGAGGAGGAACGACGTCTCGTTTACGTCGGAATGACCCGGGCGCGGCAGTCGCTCACTGTGACGCGCGCCGTGTATCGGCGCATCTTCGGCAATGAGCAGCAATTGCGCGCTTCCCTGCCCTCGCGTTTTCTCGCGGAAATTCCAAGCGGACTGGTGGACACTGTTCGTGGTTCGATGGCTGAAATCGGCGAGACGCGCCGCTACGAGCCTGACCCCGAGTATTCGTATTCGCCGGAAGAATTCCTTCGCCGTGTCCGCGGCGAACCAAAACAGGTACAGGCAGCTCCGCGCCGCCAGCCTGCGGCTAAACCTTCTTTCGGGCGCCCGGCCGCAAAACGCGGCGCCGATGCCAATCCGATGCTAGGACGCAAAGTACGTCATCCGAACTTCGGCGTCGGAACCATAGTTGGAGTCGAAGGCGACGACGAGGACCGCCGCGTATCTGTAAGCTTCCCGGGACGCGGCACGAAAAAATTTATCGAGCGGTACGCGCAACTCGAACAGGCATAGCGCGGGGAACCTGCGCCTGTGCATGAAGGCACACGCAAGTTGCGTGATGGGGCTTCTCAGGGTACATTGAGGCGCGTTCCATCCTCAAAAGCGTACTGGGTGATTTAGGTTCCGGCTTGCCCGGATGCGATCGGAGAGTAGGGGTGGCATCACAACTCTTCCACTGCAAGAGTATCGACCAGTTGCTGTCAGACTCGGAGAACGCTGAAGTTCGATTAAAAAAATCCTTGGGATGGCTGAGCTTGACTTCGCTCGGCATCGGCGCGGTCATCGGTTCGGGCATCTTCACCATCATCGGCACGGCCATTGCCGGTCAAAAGTTTCAAGCCTCATCGATTCTGAATGCCCCCCTCCTTCAATACCTCATTCACCATTCCTCGTCATTTGGACGCCCCGGCGCCGGACCGGCCATTGCTCTTTCCTTTGTCCTAGTCGCCATCGCCTGCGGATTCGCCTCGGTCTGCTACGCTGAGCTCGCAGCCATGATTCCGATTGCAGGCAGCGCGTACACCTACACCTACGCCACCATGGGAGAGCTAGTTGCCTGGATCATCGGCTGGGATTTGATCCTCGAATACGCCGTCAGCAACATGGCCGTCAGCGTTGGCTTCTCTCAACATCTGGTCAATTTTATGGACTGGTTCGGTGTGCATCCCAACCCTCGCTGGATTTCACCCGCCTTCCTCCCTACTGGTCTTTCCGATTTGGAAGGCAACATGCTCTACGGACCTGGTTGGCATTTCGGCTTTAACTGGCCCGCGTTCATCATCGTGATGTGCCTGACGGTAATTCTGGTGCGCGGCATCAAAGAGTCGGCGCGCACCAATAACATCATGGTGCTGTTGAAAATTGTCGCCATTTTGGTGTTTGTGACTTTTGCCTCCAAACTCATCCACCCTGCCAACTATCATCCCTTCGCGCCAAATGGCTGGCCCGGAATTCTGACTGGTGGCTCCATCGTTTTCTTCACCTACATTGGATTCGATTCCGTTTCCACCGCGGCCGAGGAATGTAAACGCCCGCAGCGGGACTTGCCGATTGGCATCATTGCCACGCTGATCATCTGCACGCTGCTCTATGTAGCCGTGGTCGTGGTGCTCACGGGACTTGTGAAGTGGGACACTTTGCTCGATGACGCTGCTCCGGTAGTCAACACGCTCAAAAAGCTTCATTTCACCGGAGTTCGCCTGGTAGTCCTCATCGGCGCAATGATGGGCATGATCTCTTCCTTGCTGGTATTCCAGCTCGGCCAGGCCCGCGTGTGGTTTGCCATGTCGCGTGACGGCCTGTTCCCCAGAATTTTTGGGCGCGTGCATCCGCGCTTTCAGACGCCGGATTTTTCGACGTGGATGGCCGGCTTCGTCGTGGGTATTCCTGCGGGCTTGCTGGACATCGGAACATTGGCCGATCTTTCCAATATCGGCACCCTTTTCGCTTTCGCTCTGGTGGCAGGAGGCGTGCTAATTCTTCGTTACCGGGAGCCGGACCGGCCGCGGGCGTTTCGCGCTCCCGGCGGACCAGTGGCGCCTGTCCTCACAATTCTCACATGCGTCCTCTTGATGGCCGGCCTTCCGATCATGAACTGGATCCGCTTCTTTGTCTGGATGATCCTGGGCCTCGTGCTCTATTATTTTTATGGCCGGAAGCACAGCACTCTGAGAGCAGCAAATCGCGCGTAAGAGGAATCGCAGCATGCAGGATTTGTCTTTTCAGAATAGGGGAAGGCGCGCAGCCGCCGCGCTCGCTTGTCTCGTGCTCTTCCTTTCTTTACCCCAGAATTTGCGGGCTTGGGGAAAGAACGGGCACAGGTTGGTTGTCCGCAAAGCTACCGAAACCCTGCCCCAGGATATTCGCCCGTTTTTCGAATCCAACCTCGCTCTGCTCGCGCAGCATGTTACCGATCCTCTGGATGCCATCGCCAAGTCTCCCCTTGAGCGGCACAATCATTTCATCCTTCTCGACAAATACGGGCGATTTCCCTTCGAAGCTCTGCCCCGCAACTACAAAGCGGCGGTAACAAAATTTGGCAAAGCAAAACTGGATGCCAACGGCCTGCTTCCCTGGCAAATCGGCGTATACAGCGAGAAGATGACCGAAGCGATGAAGGCCGGCAAGTGGGACGAGGCGCGGGTAGACGCGGCCATCCTGGCGAATTATGTCGCGGAAGCCCACGATCCTTTCAACACCACGGATAATTTCGATGGACGCCTGAGCGGCCAGCCGGGAGTCAACGAGCGCTTCGGGACCACCCTGATCGACCGCTACTCGTCGTTTTTCCCCATGCGTCCCAACGACGCCATTTTCATCAACGACCCCACCGACCGCGCTTTCGAAGCCTGCCTCAGCTCTCATAGCTGGCTGGAGACCATTCTTCTCGCCGACCGCAACGCGCGTCGCGGAGAAAACTCCTTCACCGACGAGTATTACGACCGCTTCTACAATCAAGCCGCGGCCATTTTGATTCGCCAGCTCTCCGACGCCGCGACCGATGTTGGCTCTTTCTGGCTCACCGCGTGGATAAACGCCGGCCGGCCGCAATTGCCGCGCTGATTTTTCGTGCATGACGCTATCTTCGCCAGACACCCGCATCGCTTCCCTGCCAAAGGCCGAGCTACATCTCCATCTCGAAGGCTCTATCCAGCCTGCAACCGTCTGCGAGCTGACGGCCCGTCACGGCACGCGCGTGACTGAGGAGGAGGTTCGCCAGCGCTACGCCTATCGCAATTTTCCCGAGTTCATCGAGGCTTTCATCTGGGTCACCTCATTCTTGCGCGAGCCTAAAGACTATGCGCTAATCGCTCGCGACCTCGCCGAACACTTGCTCACACAGAACGTTGTCTATACGGAAGTAACGCTCTCCATCGGCGTGATGCTCCTCAGAAAGCAGCAGCCGGAAGCAAATTTCGAAGCCCTTCTCCGCGCCACCGAGCCATTCGAAAGCCGCGGCCTGCGTTTCCGCTGGGTGTTCGATGCCGCGCGCCAATTCGGCGCGGACGCCGCGATGCAAGTCGTCGAATCCGCAAAGAGCTGCAATTCGAAAGCGATCGTGGCTTTCGGCATCGGCGGCGACGAGCTCCGCATCCCAACGAAGGAATTTCGCCCCGCCTACGATCGCGCCGGGGGAATCGGCCTGCACCGCTTGATGCACGCAGGCGAAGTCGGCGGCCCGGAGCTAATTCGCGAAGCCATCGAATTGCTCGGCGCGGAGCGCATCGGCCACGGAATCGCCGCCATCCACGACACGGACTTAATGGATTTGCTCGTAGAACGAAAAATTCCGCTGGAAATTTGCCCAGCCAGCAATATCAGAACCGCCGCCCTCGCCAAGCAACTCCGCCGCGAGAACATCACCATCGAAGATCATCCGCTCCCCAAACTCCTACGCCACGGGATACCCATTGTTCTCTCCACAGACGATCCCGCCATGTTTCACACCACGCTGAACGAAGAGTACGGCAACGCCGCGCGCATGGGATTGAGGGAAGATGAGCTGAACCGTATCGTCGAAATGGGTTTTCAGTACGCCTTTCTCCCTGCCAACGAAACGAGGCGGGCATGAAGCCGTCAGTGGCAATGTTATACTGGCGGCATGAAAGCACACGTCTGGGTAATGCCAAAACGCACCGTGCTCGATCCTCAGGGACAGACGATCCAGCACGCCCTCTCCGGCCTCGGCTACTCCGCGGTGCGCGACGTTCGCCAGGGGAAATTCTTCGTTTTAAATCTCGATGGCTGGAGCCGCGAGGAAGCGCAAAAACAGCTTGAGCACATATCGAAGGAAGTGCTCACCAACACAGTCATCGAAGAATACCGTTTCGAGATCGTGGACTGATCTGGCTCTCACTTTGATGCCGGCGGCGCTTTCCAGTTCTGCGAATTTGCGAATGAGGCAGACTCTGTCTCCCAGCCGTAATCCGATTCGCGGCGCGCTCCCCCGGGAATCATTTTGGTAAGACCCCAGGCATGCTACGCTGCTAGAAACTCTCGGAGGAGACCCCGCGCATGTGCGGAATAGTCGGCTATCTCGGGCCCAAAAAAGTGGTGCCCGTCATTATCGAAGGCCTGCGTAAGTTAGAGTACCGCGGCTATGATTCCGCGGGCATCGCCGTTGTAGGCCAGGGCGGCAAGCTCGAGATTCGCCGCGCCCCCGGCAAGCTTCGCAATCTCGAAGAAGTCATTGCCAAATCCCCGATCGAGGGCACTTACGGCATCGGCCACACGCGCTGGGCCACCCACGGGCGCCCCACCGAGGAAAACGCCCACCCGCATCGCGACTGCACCGGTCA
>Ga0210408_10000247_pt1 | contig 76321 bp, 76 predicted proteins | sample IncBWH4MmetaG_FD_155471 | JGI IMG/M metagenome (GOLD analysis project Ga0210408, IMG submission 155471) | Forest soil microbial communities from Barre Woods Harvard Forest LTER site, Petersham, Massachusetts, United States - Inc-BW-H-4-M | ecosystem: Environmental > Terrestrial > Soil >... | reverse complement strand
CCAACTATCTGCCGCACGGGGCGCGGCTCCTCACCGTGAGGGTTTAATGCCATATTAGGCCAGCGCTCACCGCAGCGGGCGGAAGAACTGAAAAACCTCCTCCGCGAGCGCTGCGGGCTGTTCCATGGCGGCGAAATGGCCGCCCTTTTCCATGACGGTCCAGCGGCGGATGTCGGTATAGGTTTTCGCGGCAAGCTCGCGGGGCGGCACGATGATCTCCTTGGGGAACGCGGCATAGCCGGTGGGCACCTTGACCGGCTCGTCCGGCGAGATCGGCCAGCGTGGCGCATGCAGGCGTCCATAGTACGGCCAGAACGACGCGCCGATCGCACCCGTAAACCAATAGAGCGCGATGTTCGCCAGCATCCGGTCGCGATCGATGGCGTTCTCCGGCACGCCATCGCAATCGGACCAGGTGCGGAATTTCTCGACCATCCATGCCGCAAGGCCGGCCGGCGAATCGTTCAGCGCAAAGGCCAGCGTCTGCGGCTTGGTGCCCTGGATCTGCTGGTAGCCGATCTCCTCCTTGAACCAGTGCGCGAGCTGCTTTGCGTAACGCGCGTCCTCGGAACTCCCGACCACGTTCTGGTCGCGGGGCGCAAACAACAGGTTGAGATGGATACCGCACACCGACGACGGATATTTCTGGCCGATCAGCGACGCGACGCCGGCGCCCCAGTCGCCGCCCTGCACCGCGAACCTCTTGAAGCCGAGCACCCCGGTCATCAGGTCGTGCAGGCAGTCCGCCATCTCCGGAATCGCAAAGCGCGTCTGGCCCGGCCTGAACGACAGCCCATAGCCCGGCAGCGACGGCGCAATCACGGTAAAGGCATCGCGCGGATCGCCGCCGAATTTTGCGGGATCGGTCAGGCGCGGGATAATGTCGAGAAACTCATAGACCGAACCCGGCCAGCCATGCATGAGCAGCAGCGGATAGGGGTTCGGCCCCGTACCGTCGACGCGCAGATAATGCACCTCGATGTCATGCAACGGCACCTTGAATTGCGCAAAGGCGTTCAGCGCCGCTTCCTGCGCGCGCCAATCGAACTTATCTTTCCAGTAGGCGACAAGCTCGCGAACATAATCGACGCTGCTGCCAAAAGCCCAGGGCTCGCCAGGGGCGGCGTCGGGCAGGCGCGTCAGCGCGAGGCGGGATTTCAGATCGGCGATGTCTTTATCGGGAACGTTGAGCACGAACGGCTGCGGCGCCATGACCAGTGGTCCTTGTTATTATTATGCTGCCCAGCAAAATGGTTCGGGAGGAAGCGGTCAAGGCGGCGCACGCGTGGCTGCTAAGCGCCCGCAGCTTCTTGACTCATTGGTTGCGGGCGCATCAGCACGATCACACCCGCAAGCAGCATCAGCACGGCGCACAGCAGGAGAGGCGCGGAATAGTTTTGACTTGCGCTGCGGACCAGGCCCACCAGGCTCGGTCCGCTGGCGGCTGCCACGCCGCCGACCGCGGTCGCGAGGCCGAGCACAGTGCCGAACGCAGCCGGTGGAAACTCGCGGCGGATGATGAGTGGCGGCAAGGTGATGAGGTTGCCGGCGGAGAAGCCAAAGACCGCGCAGGCTCCGAACAAGACGGCCGCGTTGTCCGATTGTGCGATGGCGATGAGAGCGGCCGCCTGGCTTGCGACCGATCCGGCTGTGGTGAGGCGCGGGTCGAGCCAGTCGGCAAGCAGGCCCAGGCAGAGCCGACCGGTCACGGCCATCACCGCCGACACCGCGACCGCGGCACCGGCAAGTGGCCGGCCCAGGCTCGGCTCGAGGATCGCAATCTGATGCACGACGAAGCCCACCTGGGCCAGCAATGCGACCGCAAAGGGCGCCGAAACGGTCCAGAAGGCGTGCGAACGCAGCAGCATCCAGCGCGACGCGGGCGCGTTGTCCGCGGCCGGCTGTCTTGCAGCATCCTGCTGCACGGCCGGCTGCGCAGATCGTGGAAGGTGGACCAGCGCGATGACGGTTGGGATCAGGATCGCGGCCATGGTCGCGGCCGCGAGCAGCAACGCCGGCCTGAAGCCGAGTGTCCCGACCAGAAGCAACAGCGTCGGCGCGACGACGATGCCGCCGCAGGTCGCGCCATTGTATGCGAGACTGAGGGCGAGCCCGTGGCGCCGCTCGAACCAGACGCCGATGATGTTCGCGACCACCACCGTGCCCATTCCGGTCCAGCCGAACGACATCAACGTATAGGCCACGTAGAGCTGCCATGGCGTCGTCGTGAAGGCCAGCAGCACCAGCGCGGCCGCAAGCGCGGCAATGCCCGCGAGCAGCATTCTGCGCGGTCCAACCCGTTTCATCACGTCGCTCGCGTACACCACCAGGAGATTGCCGAGCAGCAATGACAGCGTGCTCGCGGTCGAGATCAGAATGGTCGGCCAGTCATAGAGGCGCTTGAACTCGGCGAGAAAGACCGCAAGCCCATAGAGCCCGAAGCCGAAAATGAACAGTTCGACCAGGAAGCACGCGAAGACGACGCGCCAGCCGGGGTAACGGAACGAGGATTCGTCGGGGCTGGCCGGTTCAGTCATGAGGGGAACCCAATTGGTCCTGCGTGATTGACGGTGGCACTGGCGGTCCTAGGTTGTATGCTACCGTTCCCCGCATACAGTTCCAAGCAGGAGTTTCAGATCTTGGCTGATGTGATCATTCGATCCGCGACCAAGGCAGATACGGCCGAGATCGCCGCGATCCACACCGCGAGCTGGCGCGACGCCTACGCAGGCATTCTTGCTGCGGAATTCCTGAACGGCGACATCGAGAGCAACCGCCTTGAGCTGTGGTCACGACGGCTCGGAGAGCGGCCGCCATCCCAACTGGTCGACGTGGCCTGCGACGCAACGGGCGCGATGGTGGCCTTCGCCTGCAGCTACCACGATGTCGACGCCCGCTGGGGCAGCCTCGTCGACAATCTTCACGTGTTGCCACGCTTTCGAGGTCAAGGCGTCGGTGAAACGCTCCTGCAGGGCCTGGTCGCGCAACTGGCGGCGCGAGAGTCCGATACGGGCCTGCATTTGTGGGTGTTCGAAGCCAATACCGCGGGCCTGCGCTTCTATCATCGACTCGGCGGTCGCGTCGTCGAGCGAAAGACGTCCGAGATTCCGGCCGCGGGCGGGAAGGCGGTCCTGCGCGTGCATTGGCCGGCGCTTTCCCAGTTCGCTTGGACAAGCAGGTCGCGATGAAACGCCAGTATCGTCCGTTGCAGCCTCTCACAACAGCCGCGTCAGCCATTCGCGCGCCAGGCGAAGATCATCCGCGCCGATCGAGTGGCCGGTCGGCAGCAGGTGATGCGTCACGTCTGCACCCATGCGCGCTATTCGCTGCGCCAGCCGCGCGCCGTCGCCGGGCGAGCGGCGCTCGTCGTCGCGGCCGTCGATGATGAGAACCGGGGTCTCGCGGATGCGCGTGTCGGGATCCGTTGCGAACGGCGACAACGGCCTGAACAGCACGGCACCTGCCAGGAGGCGTGGAAACAGCATGACCAGCGCAGCCGCCATGATCGCGCCGTTGGAAAAGCCGACCGCTATCGGCGGCTTTGCAAAGCCGCGCGCGACGCCGATCTGCACGACGCTTTCCGCAAGGCTGCTGGCTTGGGCGAGCAGATCGCGCTCGTCGATCGAGCGGTCTTCGAACCGCCGGAAGAACGCAAAACCGCCCTCCCAGGGCGCGGCGCCCCGAACCGCAACCGTCATCGATCCCGGCGCCAATTTTGCCGCGAGCGGCACCATGTCCGCTTCGGTGCGGCCGGAGCCGTGAAGCAGCAGCAGCGGGGTGTGAGCTGTCCCGGTGCCGGAATCGAACTGGTAATGGTGGAACGTCATGGCCCCTGGCCGATCCGGCCGGTTGGCGGTCTATGATGCTGACCTCGCTTTCGCAAACGTCAGCGCAACGAGGATGGCGCAGGGTATCAGCAGGACGAGAAACCGAAAATACATCGCGCCGATCGCACCCGCGAGCGCGCCGCATGCAAATGCCGTCATCATGAGGCCGACGTTCCGCAGTCGTTGGCGCGCCTTGCCGTCGGCCTCAGCAGCCAGCCGGCTTGAGGTCACATCGACGACATCGATGGCAAATTGCGATGCATTGACCGTCATCGCCGTGCTCGCGGGCCATTGCGCAAGATGCAACCGGCCGACGGCATTTTGAATGCCCATGGCGAATGCGCCGATGCAGCCCAGGGTGCTGACGATGAGCACGTCCGGGCCGGGTCCGGACGCGATCAACTCACCGAGCGCCACCATGGCCAACAGCATCGCCGCCTCGGCCGCCAAAAGACTCGAAAGCTGATGAGCCCCAGAGCCGAGTTTGAGATTCTGACCGCCGAGCCGGGCGGAGACGACGCCGAGGAAGAACGCCGGCAGGGTCAGTATCTTCGACGTGATCCCGGTCGAGCCCCGTGCGACCGCCGCGCCGATCAGGACAAAATTCCCGGTCACGTGTGCGATGAACAGGCCGTCCAGCAAAATGAATCCGGCGCTATCGGCCATGCCAGCGACAGCCGAAAGTGCCGCCGCCATGGCGAGCGGAGCAATATCCAATCGTCTCATCGAATGGTCCGGCCTATCGATACAACCTTCGGTCATCGGAAGCGTATCTTGGCCATTTTGGCCCGGCAATCGCGCTCGCCGGGAGCTCCCTATCGATCCCCCATCACGCAGTCGTGTCCAGGAGGGCGTAACGTTTGATGCCCCAGGCCGTACCTTCAGGCGAACGAGAGGTGCCGGGCCGATTGTGGCAACGGCGCCGACCGCCCTACATTCCCGTCAAGCCCGACGACCACCCCAGAGAGGCCCCCATGCGCCAGTCCACTCTCAGCCGCCTTCCGCTCCGCGCCGCCGCGATCGGCGCGCTCGCGTTTTTGGCTTTTGCAGCAGCGCCATCGCGCGCCGCGGAAGACGCGGTCGTGATCCCGCCGCCGGCTGTCGACGCGCAGCCATCCGATGGCTTGCAGACCGCGGTGCTTTCGGGCGGCTGCTTCTGGGGCGTGCAGGGCGTCTACCAGCACACGGCCGGCGTGGTGAACGCCGTCTCCGGCTATGCCGGCGGCACCAAGGCCACCGCCGACTATCAGACGGTCTCCTCCGGCACCACCGGACACGCGGAGTCGGTCGCGATCCGGTTCGATCCGAAGAAGATCAGCTACGGCAAGATCCTGCAGATCTTCTTCTCGGTCGCACACGACCCGACCCAGCTCAACCGCCAGGGCCCGGACACGGGCACGCAGTATCGCTCGGCGATCTTCACCAGTTCGGATGAGCAGAAGAAGGTCGCGGAAGCCTATATTGCCCAGCTCGATGCGGCAAAACTGTTCAAGAGGCCGATCGTCACAAAGATCAGCGCGCTGCAAGGCTTCTATCCGGCCGAGGACTATCACCAGGACTACCTGACACTGCACCCGAACCAACCCTATATTGCCTTCAACGACATCCCGAAGGTCGAGAACCTGAAGAAACTGTTCGCGGACAACTATCTCGAGAAGCCGACGCTGGTGAGCAGCGCCAAGGCAACCAATTAGGTCGGCGCGACGGAAGGAGCACCCATGCCAGACACCAAGACGACCCCGAGCAAGATCGTCAAAAGCGATGCGGAATGGCGGCGCGAGCTGACGCCGATGCAATATGCGGTGCTGCGGGAGAAGGCGACCGAGCGTCCGTTCTCCGGCGAGTATGAGCATGAGCACCGGGCGGGAACCTATGTCTGCGCCGGCTGCGGGCAGACGCTGTTCGAATCCGACGCCAAGTTCGATTCCGGCTGCGGCTGGCCGAGTTTTACCCAGCCCTCGACCGAGCGCCATGTCGATGAGGAGACTGACGTCAGCCACGGCATGGTCCGTACCGAGGTGTTGTGCTCGAACTGCGCGGGCCATCTCGGTCACGTCTTCAACGACGGGCCGGGGCCGACCGGCCTTCGCTATTGCATCAATTCGGCGGCGCTGAAACTGAAGCCCAAATGAGCTGAGAGGTGAGCTCTCGCCTGTCCATGGCACCCGCGCGCGGGATGTGCTTTCCTTGCACCCGTGCGCCGGCGGCACTTCCAGCCGCCGGCAGGTCGCTTGGAGAGTGCCATGTCCACGCTTGGACTGATCCTGCTTGTCATCGTCATCCTCTACCTCATGGGCGGCCTGAGCGGCCGGTTCGGCGGCTACGGCTACGGGAGAGGTCATTCCGGCATGGGGCTTGGCGGGGTGATTTTGGTGGTCCTGCTCGTCCTGATCCTGCTCGGCAAGCTATGACCATATAACACCTTGAAAATAGGCTATAATTTCGCTTGAGGGGATTGGAACAGGGATTCATCGGTTGGCCCGGCAAGATTCCCTCTCCCGCCAAGATCAAACAATGCGCGGCATCATTGCCCTCGGCGTCTGGCGAGCGGCGGCCTAATCCATCAAGAATGCCATCGCCGCGTCGGCGCAAATGCCGGGCCGGCACGCTCAAGTCCAGGCCGATGACTTCGCCATGGTCCGGCCGATGCTGCTGGCGCTGTGCCGCAGGCAGGCGGCCTTCTCTTGTTGGTCGGGCGGCATCCGGCCCAACCCGTAGCGGCTTCCCTGCCCGCCTAGTTGGCGGGATCATTGGCAAGTCGACCGCTGCCCGCCGGGGGATCGATGCCAAGGTCAGGTGGGCATCGAGAGAAGGCAACGAAGAGGTCAATCTGTGAATGTAAGGCGCCTGCTGCCTCCGATCCTAGCACCTCCCGCAGCTATCGTTCTTGCTATAACGCTCTACAACTCAATGCGAAGCGAACGTGCTGCTCTGACGATAACCCACATTGGCTTCGAGCCGTTTCCGCCAGTTGCCAATCACCGCGAACTTGTCGTCATTTCGTTTAAGAATACCGGCCACAACTACGCCACCATCGAAGCTGTTGCGATCGACGGAGTTAAGAGCAAGCTTCCGGAGGATCCTGTTTACGATCCGGCTTATGTCGCGCCAGCGAGCATTGCCGGAGGGGAGGAGCAGGAATTGATCTCCGACGTCGGCAGTCAGCCACTTACTTTTACGCAGGCCGAAATCGATTCGCTCAATGCCTCGAAGACCCAGTTTAAGATCGTTGGCTTCATAAAATACGTTGACCAGCACCCGTGGATTTTGGGCAGGGGAGTCGTCCAGTTTTGCTAGGTCTGGGATCTCAAGGTTGGAAATGATGTGAGCGTGTGCAGCGAGCGAAAGTATACCCATCGGTACCAGTTCTGGCATTCCGATGGTCTAAACATCAGAGAAATACCCCTCATCACCATCGGCGCGCAAACTGTCACGCCGATCACGGTGTCGCCCAAAGTAAACGACCCAAGCTATCCGATCAAAAGGGTTGAAATTCGACCCAAAAAGAAATGACGGCCACCGCTGATTCCTCACTCGCCGCCGCGATCATGACGGACATCAGGAAGCTTGGCCCGTCTACCGCGATGACAATCATGTCGGCACTATCGCGCTCCGTAACGGCCGATGTTGGCGCGCGTCGGCAAGCCGACGCAGCCTGAGCGGCGCGGCAACCGCGCCAAGCCTTATCGCTGACCGGGGCCGTGAACCACGTCCGCTTGTCCCACAGAGAACTAACCCGCTCGCGCGGTAGGGCGCAGCAAATGGGATAGCGCCGGCGCCCTACCGCGCGAGCGGTTTAGTTCGCCGGGGTCTTAGCGGACGGTTTTGCTGCTCAGTCAGGCCGGGGCCGATCCGATGCTGGCGCGCATCGCGGTGACGCGCGCGCTCAATGCGGGTCGTGATGTGGCGTCAGACGATGCGTCAACAACGGCACCGCCACGGCGTAAGCCGGTGAAGCCGTACAGGGTCGTGAGGTGAACTGGCGCGCTCTATTCAGGTGGCTGCAGGCCGGGTGAATTGATCCACTCAATCATGTGCGCGGCGGTGTCGGCTTGGCGCGCTTTCTCCAACAGAGCATCTCGCTCCGTGCCCGGTGGCAATTTGTCCGCGCGTTCTCTGGAGTTTTGAGCTTCCCTAACGAGAAGCGCTTCAAGAGAGGTTTCCTGCTTCGAGCGGCTGCGTTTCATCGAGGTATACTCCACGCCATACCTCGCACCTTACAACCCGGGTGTCGACACACAGGTTCTTGACTGTTCGCTGCCCCAAGCTGATCCATCTACCCACGCGGCCGACTTTGGAATGGCCTGCCAGAACACCCATGAAACACGTGGGCTTTCTACGCGCTGGGGCGTGTCATGGTGTTGGCAGTTCGGTTGTTTTGGGCTCGTAGTGGTGGCCCTCAGTCTCCTCTCATCCGTGCTGATTTTGATGGCGATGATCTGATCGCCAGCGAGCAGCTTATTGCCCACAGCGCGTCGAGCATGGGGCAGGCCCGGCGCCGATCCGATGATGGCGCGCATCGCCTTGGGTAAAAGGCCCCGCGCTTAAGACGCGGCCCCGCTGTTCGACCTCGCCGACGATCAGCGCATGCGGCGACCTGGTCGGCACCTGGGACACAGCCGCGAATCCGAACTAACTGATAATCACGTCTCCATTTCGAACACGACTATCTTCGGCACCATGGCTACCTTCATGTTCGGCGCCATCATCAGTGGTGAAGTCGGCATCGCCGAACAGAGCGGGACGGGCGGGAAGATCGGGATTGTCGAGGGCGCGGCGTAGGATGTCGACACGAGCGGCATGATTGAGCAAGCGGTGTCGACGTCTTCGAGCTCGGGTGTCGTTCCGATCAAAAGCGCGCATGTCAGCATCCGCATTCAGTGATGCTCGGTTTCCAGCCCCCGTCGATCGCCTCGTCATTGCGTCCACCGACTCTTCGCCGTGCAAGAAGGAGGCCGATCTGGATGACCGCGAGGATCACGATCACGAGAAAAGCCGTGATCCCGCAGTGAAGACATGCGGTTGCCTAACCGCGCATCGCGAATGAAATCCTCGCGCCGACAAGGTCACCGCATAAGCGCTTCCATGACCGGCGCCAGCGCACAGCGCGCGGGCATCGCCGCGCGCATGCCTGCGCTCCCCCGGTTCCCGGCGCTCATCGGCCGGAGAAGGGCCGAATCCTCCCGTGCTTGTCCGGGTTGACTAAACGGATACGCGGCGGAAAAACGGCCCAAAATCGAAGGAGCCGACATGGCCGACACGATCGAATTTATTGCCGAGCAGCAGAAGCGCATTCAGCGCTCCATCCGCAAAGAGCAGATGCTTGCCCGGAGTCGTCTCGACAGCTTAGAAAACAGACTCACCGTGATAGCTGACCAGATCGTCGACACCTTCGCTCATCGCCTTGTCACCGGCTTCGCCGAGACCAAGCAACAGTTTGCCGACCTAAGAAAGAACCGATCCCTGTAGCCGAAGAAAAAGAGCAAGAAGAGCAAGACATGAGCGTTGCCGCCGGCCCACGTTTCTCTTGAAGCGAAGGCGAGCCGTACCCTTACGGTTTCACGGCAAGGTGAAATCGGGAATCACGTGAAATCGATCATTATGGCGTGGTTTTATTTTTGAGGTTTCCCGATGACCGATATTGGACTCCGCCCCGCGCGGCCCGTCGCCTTTCGGCGCCTGTTGCTCGCCGGGCTGATCGCTGCCTTCACCGTCGCGCTCGCAGTCGCGGCGTCGCCGGTCGTCGCCAAAAAGGACTGCAATGGAGCATTCAGCCGCGCGTTCGACTCCGGCTTCGACGTTTATCACTGCGATGCCGTTCTCCGAACCGGCAGGCTTGAGCTTCGCGCGCGGATGCCCGATTGGATGTACTGAACGTCAATTGACCATGCATTGACCGCCAGCCCGTAGGATGGCCAAGGAGAGGCCGCCGGTCCTGCCCGATGTCGGATAGCGGAGGCTCCGGGCGAACGCATGGGCGAGGCAGGCAGGGGCGGCCCGCCCGGGGCCTCAACCCAACGCTTGGTCGATCGCCCTACGTTGGATCTCTAGGAAATCAGCATCAGCATTAAACCCGGCGATGCGTTCGTTGACAAACAGGTCGCCGCATCGCTGCAGGGCTTCGTTTACCTCAGTTGCAGGACGTCCATCCTGATGGAGCGCGCGCGCGAGATGAAACTGATCCCAAGCGAGGCAACGAAAATGATAGGCGAGGTGCAGCGCGACAGTCTGTTGTTCTGCTCGCAACATTGCAGGTCTCCTCTAAATGATTTTGCGGCGAGAGGCCAAATCAGGCTCGCCAGCCAAATGGACGCCGTACGCGCTCTGAAGGACCGCTATGTCCTCGGCAAGGCAACGTTGCATCTCGGGGACATCGCCCGACCTGCGCGCGGCTTCCAAACGCGCGTTGATCTTTGCGCGTGCAACAATCTGCTCTGACGTCATAGGTCCCTCCTTACGAATCGTCGCGGAATGGTAGCAGGACCCGTCTCTGCCGCCACGACAGTAAGTCTACGTAGACGGAACGACACCCCTCGCCGCAAAGATGGAGATGGGACCCAAAATATATACGCCTGACACCCCTTTGACGGAGATGCGGGGGAGGAGGTAGCGGGGAGCTGAGTTGGGGGAAAATTTTCAAAAATATAGGGCCGGGGTTGACTGACTGAGGGTAACCTTAAGTCCGCCGCCGCCGCTCATTAGCGGTCCCCACCGAGGGGTACAGGGTCCGTTAGGCACAGGGGAAAGCATGTTTGGCGCAATCGGCCAGCGGGCGCCGCGGCAGCGTCGCGGAGAGGCAAAACAAAATCAGATGCGATCGAGGACGCGCATGACCTGTGTCGCAGTCCATGAGCCATCGCCGCGCGCTGTCGGGATCTTGCGCTCGTTGAGCTTGGCCGCGATGGCCTTCAGGCTCGTCGCGCCGGCCGCCTGGAGCTCGGCAATGATTGGGGCGAGAAGAGCGGCCCTCGCGGCTGTGCGCTTCTCCAAGGTCGCCGCAGAGGCCTTGCGCATCTTGGCGTTGGGAAGAAAGCCGCGATTGCCGCCGAGCACCTTGCCGCGCCGCTTTGCCGCTGCGAGCGCGGCCTTGGTTCGCGCCGAGATCATGCCGGCTTCGAGCTCGGCAACGGCAACCATTTGCTGCAGCATGAACCGACCGGTGGCGCCTTCGATCGCAGGAAGATCGGCAAAGCGGACGTCAACGCCAGCTTCGAGCAGGCACGAGAGGAAGGCAACAGAACGGGTTAGTCGGTCAACCTTGCTGACAACCAAGCACGCCCGATGCAGCCTCGCGGCATCGAGCGCCTCGTCTAGCTCCGGCCGATCCGCCCGCTTGCCGCTCTCAACTTCCGTAAACTCGGCGACGATTTGCCAGTCTCCGCCGTTGAGGTAGGCCTTGACGGCCTCGCGCTGCGCCTCGATGCCGAGGCCGCTCCGGCCCTGCCTGGCTGTCGATACGCGGAAGTAGGCGACGAATTTACCCGCGCTCTGCATGGCCCGCGGCGGCCAAATGGTTCAGGCGGTTTCTCGGCAATGCGAGGTTTAATCCGACTGAATGAGCTTGGCCTGTTCGGATGCGACCCTGACAATCGCATCGCGCAAGGCGTCGAGATGCATCAAGGCTTCGTCAACACTGCCCTCCGTTTCGAGGACATGGAGCGCAACGTCGTCAAAGGTGTGCAGATTGCTGACGCGCCAGCGCCCCCGACCTCCACACGTTCGATCAAGGCGCCACCGAGCTTGCCCTGGAGCTCGATGCCCTTGCCAACTGCGTTCAACTGATCGGTAGCGAGGCCGCGTTCGATGAGCGACTCGCTCTTGTCGATGAGAGCGACTGCGCTCACATCGACGCGCCTTTTGGCCGCTGCGGGCGTCACAAGCTCGGCGATTCGCTCTTGGATCTTATGATTTTTTTGCTGCCTGCATGCTGCAACGTCGGCTGCTACTGGCGTCGAGTTGTAGCCAGCTTTGATGTAGGCGAGGCCGTGGCCTTGCCCGAACTTCGCGCCTTGAACGATGTGTTGGCAGGAGGTTTCGTGGCGGATGTTTTGCAACACGGGCATGTCACTGCAACGAGGGTTTGTGCTTCGACGGCTGGATGCCCTTCCGCTGTTCGAGCTGGCTGGCGAGGTTTTCCAGTCGGGCGTTCATGATTTCCAGTCGAGCGTTTCTGACGGCGTCCAGTTCGCGATTGGCGCTTAGGAGTCGATGGATCATTGCCTTGATGTCGTCAACGCCGCGATCGAGCAATTTTTCCAACTCGGCGACGCGCTTCTCAAGTTCCGCAATTCGGTCTTGGTCGGTCATGGCCGCGCATGATACGCGCGGCACTCTTCTGCGCCAAGGAACCAGTTGCAGGTTTCCGAGGTTTCCGGAAACCGGACTATTACCCTGATCGCGCGCGCATATAGACGGATAATTACGGGTTTCCGAAACCAGCGGAAACCGGAAACCGAATGCCGACACTTGGACATTTGGATTGATCTTCCTTTTATTTGAGCTTGATGCGGAAATAGGCCTTGGTCTGAAAGACCTTGGATTGTTTCGACTCAAAACCGCGGTAGGACATCATTTGCTTGAAGCCGGCCGCCGTTCCGGCAGGGATGCCATTCGCGGTGGCGAAGTGGGACCAGCTCGTGAAGAGATCGTGCGCTCGGTCGAATTTGGTTGCGCCGACCTCGCAGAACTCCTCGATCCATTGGCCCAATAGGTCCTGATCATCGAAGTACCGGGTTGTCGCCTCGGTGATTGCCTTGGGAAGGATAAGCTTGCCTCTGCGGTACCATTCCTCGGCTCCGCGAAGCATCCAGCGCAGTATGCCGGGCGCTTCGGCCATCAATGCCTCTTCGAGGCCGAAGTCCGGTTCGGCCGGCCTATGGATGAATGGCACGACAATGAACCGGCGCCGAATGGCGTCATCGAGGTTGGCAATCTGTGGCTGATGGTTGCCGAGGAAGGTCAATTTGAATTTCGGCATAAAGTCGAAGCTATTCTGCCGCATGAAACGCGCCGTAATCTTATCCCCGCCGGTCAAAAGCTTGATGCGGTTCTCCCTGATCTTGTGACCGGCCTCGGTCTCACCGGCGACGACCATGCGAGGGCCATCGAGCCGAGCCAATTGCTCCGGATGCTGCTCAAACTTCGAATCCGCAAGGGTCTCCATTGCGGCGTTCATGCCGTAATCTCCGGCAATACGAAGGATTATGTTGGCGAACGTGCTCTTGCCCGTGCCGCCCGGGCCGTGGATGAAAACAAGCTTTTGCTCCTTGGTCTCTCCTGTCAGGGAATAACCCGCCCATTCCTGCAGGAAGGCCCTCAAAGCGGCATCACCATTCGTAAGCTGGTTGAGAAATGAGAGCCAGCGCGGGCATTCGGCCGCGAGGTCGGGATCAACCGACACCGAGCGCGTAATGAAATAGTCCGGCTCGGGATCAACAAGCTCGCCGGTCACCAGATTGACAATACCGTTCGGTGTGCCGATCAGATCGAGATCTGCATCCCAGTGGTCGCGTCTGACGACAATCCGCTGATCGGTCTTGGCAAAGCCTTCGACGCCATTCCTGAATTTGAGAGACCCAACGCGCCGCCGGTCGCCCGCATCCTGATCCGCCGCAATCTCCCGCATGAGATTGCGGGTCCATTCCGCGGCGGCGGCCGTCTCGTCGGGCTTCTATCGGGTGTCGTCCCAGATACACCGGCGGTCGGACGTCACGTCGAACCGGATGACGTGTTCATGCCTGTCGACGAACTCTCGTGCGATCATGTCCTCGGACAGGACCGGCACGAGATCTTGTGCAGCATGGCGTGGATTGCGGCGGAGCGCGAGGTCGGCTACATTATTGACGACGTGGTCAGCATCGTCATTGTTTGCCGATGAAATTGAAGCGCTCCCCGCGGTTGCCGGCCGCGGAGGAGCGCTTGTCATTTCGTGGCGCCCTCCCGCTTCGAGGAGGCTTCCATCCCCAGCTTGAGCAGCGCCATGAACGCCTGCGAACGCGGCGGGATCTTGCCGTTAATGCGCTGCGTTCCGCGCCATCTCTCGATCGAGTCGACATCTTCCTGCGGCACCCGCGCGACAATCATCACGTTGCCATCCTTGATCTTGGACATCACCAAGAGCTCCCGTTTGACGAGTGCGGGTTTAGCAGGCGTAACCAGAAAGAATGCTAATCGCGGCGTTTTCCTTTTGCCGCCCATGGCCTCGATTGCGGCGGCGCGGGCAACATCAATCGCTAGTCAAAGGACGCGCCCGCCTGCGTTGACGCGATTCTTCGCTCCGTTGACACCGAATCGCGCCGGTCGGTCTCGGACTATGGGATTCGCACCCCATTATGGGGGTCGACATCAACCCTCGATCAAGTACCCTCAATGCGCCGACCGCGAATCGGGATTGTCCGGCCGCTTCCTCCCGATGATCCAAGAAGCCTCGACCACCCGAGCCACAAAGAGCAATGGCTCAAGGTCGCGGATGCGCTCGGCGAGCTGTTGGCCGATCTCGATTGGGACCGCCTGCATGGGGGAGAGCATGAAGAGGGCCGTCGTTTACGCAAGGTTTTCGACCGATCTTCAAAAAGAGACGAGCATTGAGGATCAGACTAGCGTTGTGTGAGCAGATCGCGGCGCGGAATGGATACAAGGTCATCAAGCTTTATTCCGATCGCGCCAAATCCGGCGCGAGCATGTTTGAGCGCGACGGTCTCCTGGCCTTGATGAAGGCGACGCAGGACCGGCAATTTGATTTCGTTATAACCGAGAGCCTTCCCGGCTCTCCCGCGATCAAGAAGATATGGCCGGAATTTATAAGCGGCTCAAATTCCGGGAGATCCAAATCATCGACGCGAACGGCGAAATAACTGACGTCCATGTCGGTGTCGGCGGCATCGTCAATTCCATGTTCCTGAGCAATCTCGCCAATGCGGTGCGGCGCGGAATCAATGGCCGCGTCCGGAAGGGCCTTGTCCCTGGAACATTGACATACGGCTATCGCCTCATTCCCGGAAAAAAGGGAGAGCGCGAGATCGACCCAGAGCAGGCCAAAATCGTCATTCGAATATTCGAAGAATATGCCAGCGACAAATCGCCGCGCGAGATCGCGCTCGATTTAACCCGAGATGGCATTCCGACCCCGCGCGGCAATGCGGGATGGAATCAGAACACCATCGCCGCTCGCTCCAAAGAGCGGGGCGGCATGATTGATTGCCAGCTCTATGCGGGGCGGCTCGTCTGGAACGTCAGCCGGTCGGTCCTCAATCCGGAGACCGGTCGGAAGATCCAGCGGCAAAGCAAACCGGAGGACGTCATGGTGGCCGAGGTCCCGCATCTCCGGATCATTGATCAGGATCTCTGGAACCGCCCGCATAAGATCCAAGCGGAGCGGGCGATGCCGTCGCAATATGCGCCGCGCCGGCCGACGACCAATATCAAGACCAAAGAGAACCATCTTCTCGGCGGGCTTCTCGTCTGCGAGCGCAGTGGCAAGCACATGCTCGTCGTGCAGACGACCGCAGACGACACCCGTGTCGCCTGCTCTGCCGCGAACCTGCGGTCAACCTGTGACCATCGCCGGAGCTATTCGCTCAAGGAGCTGGAGCGGACCGTCGTCACCAACATGAAGGCCAATCTGACCGATTCCGAGGCCTTGATGCGGCTCACGAAGCGCTATCATGCCCGGTGGGCGGAGAGGCAAAAGGAGGCCAGGGGCGAGCGCGCCAAGGTAGCCCGTGAGCTTACCCGGACCACGGTCGCGATCGACAGGTACGTGACCGCCATCGACGAGACCGATGAACCGGTCAAAGGGCTGGTCGACAAGATCAAGGCGCTCGAAATTGACCGGGCCGCCCTGGAGGCCCGGCTAAAGCTCATCGACGCCGAGAGCGATGGGGCCAATGGGGTCGTCTCGCTGCACCCGACCGCCATAGACAGGTTCCGGGACAGCATCGAGACCATCCATGCCGCCCTGACCGGCAACATGCCGGCAGAGAAAGCCGCTCCATTCCGCGCCGCGTTCAGGAACGTCTTCGAGAGGATCGTTGTTCACGAAACAGTCCGAAAGCAACCATACGCGGTAACCCCATATGCGCGATTGTCGGCCATTCTCGGAATAGAGCTGTTCCCCAAAGGGCGGACGGCGGAGGAAATGCTTGCGGAACAGGGGGTTAAGTCTAGTTTGACTGGAGAGGGTAAAGATTCGCAATTCTGTCAAACAAGCCTATATTGGAGGCTGAAATGACCTGGACGGAACAGCCTGCCCGAGGGCCGGTCAGCCGTCGACATCCCTCGCAACCCGAAAAGCGCCAAGAAACGCAAAGCGCCTAAGAAACGAAGGTCACCGACTATGCGTCCTTTCAGCTTCAACACATCAGCCGAACTTTTCCCCGCCGCCATCCGCAAGAAGAAGCGCGCCGGCTTCACCTATCGGCGCTTTGGCACTGCGGCCGAAGCGGTTCGCTTTGCGATGGAAGAGCTGCCGACCGACTCGCTGAACGGCGCGTATCTGCAGGTGGAGGAAGCCCGCTTCGACCAGAGCGGCATCCGTACGCTCTACGAGAGCGAAGCCTTCCCGCTGCCGCGCCGTCCGCGCGCGGCGGAAGCCGCCCCCACCGACAAGGACGCGGCGTAAAGGATCCGGTTAGCGCGGCTGCTTCTCCAGCCAGCGTTTGAGCAGGCGCGCGTTGCGCATATTGGCGCGGAACAGGACGTCGAAGGCATCGCCTGCGACCGGCACCGTTCCCGCCACTCCCTGGATCGCAACATTCCCCAGCATCCGCGCCGTGACATGCCATGGCGCGCCGAGCGCACGCGCTTCGCGCACCAGCCATAGCGATAATGCGGTGGCGATGATGTCGCCAACGACTGGGATCAGTCCGATCAGGCCGTCGACGCCGTAGCGGATCTTGGTGCCGGGCAGGATGAAAGCGATGTCGAGCAGCTTGGCCATCGTCTCGAGCCGCGCGATCCGCTGTGCACGGGTGAGATTTCCGAACGGGTTGGCGGTGCCGAAATCGAGACGGAACCCGCCGTCGAAATGAGATGTCTGCTGCGGGATTTCGCGTCCCGTTTGATCAATGACAGGCCCGCGCGCCTCCGCGCCCGTGAAGGCGGCGCGCGAGGTGGTTCCGGAACGCGGCCTGCGGCGCGAGATGGTTTCGTGACTGGACATCGCCATCAGATGGGAACGCTCGCGGACGGCGCAAGTTGCGCACGGCTGCCGTTTTGACGCGTTTTCTTCACGCGAACCGCCCCCACTTCGCTCGAAACCGCTTTGGCAATCTTCATCGTCCGCGCGCCGCCGTCGGCGTGAGCCCGAAGCGACGGCGGAAACAGCGGTTGAAGTAGGATAGATCGTTGAAACCGCATGCGAAGGCGACGTCGCTGATGCGGCCGCCGCCGCGCCCCAGCAGCTCGGCCGCCTTGCGCAGCCGCAACTCGTTCAGCCGCACCGTAAAACTGGCGCCCGCCTCGTATAGCAATTCGTTGACGTAACGCTCGGACAGGCAGGCTGCGGCAGCCAGTTTCTGCGCGGAGAAATCCGGCTCGGCAAAGCGCTTTTCCAGGATCATCAGCACGGCCTTCAGGCTGACGGCGCGCAAGCCGCCGCGCCGCGCTTGCAACGCGACATCGCCGCGGACACCAAGGCCGATCGCAGCGAGGTCGAGCAGGTGTGCCGCGATCGCGAGGCCGGCCTCGTCGACCGCCGCGGGGTGTTTCAGGAGCATGTCGCTGTAGTCCATCGCAAGCGACAGCGCCCCGCCGGGCTCGAGCTCGCGGCCAACCAGGTCATCGAGGCCTGGCACCATCGCCCGCAGCGTCGCCATCGGCAGATGCACATTGGTGAAGCGCTTCTGGTTCGACCCGTCGGCGCTGAAGAAGGGTTCGTCGAGCTTGAGCACCGCAAGCGCGCCCGGCCGCAGCGTGAACTCGCGACCGCGATGGATCACGATGGCCTCGCGGACGCCGCTGTTGCGGGCAAGGCAGTAGCGGTCGTCATTGGTCGCCAGCACCTGGCGATAGTCGCGCCGCACGCTCGTGAAGGTGCCGTCGCAACGGCCGAGCAAGGTGGTGCCGACATGGATCGAGTTCATCGCGGCGCGGAACGGCACGTCGGACGCCGGATCGAGCTCGCCGGTATTGGAAAAATGCTCGAACAGTTCGGCGAAGCGCATGAAGCGCTGCCGGTCGTCGAGCCCCTGCGGCAGCATCTCGGTCGACAGCATTTTCTTGATGACGGTCATCGGACCCCGACGCAACGCCGCCAATCATGTCGTGAACGGCGGCCGAGGCTAATTGCAGTTCATCGGGAAGGAAAGAGCACTTGATTTACCGTCCACGCGCCGCCGTTGGCGTGAGCCCGAAGCGACGTCGGAAACAGCGGTTGAAATAAGAGAGGTCGTTGAAGCCGCAGTCGAAGGCGATGTCGCTGATACGCCCCTCCCCGCTCGCCAGCAGCTCGGCCGCCTTGCGCAGCCGCAATTCGTTCAGCCGCACTGTAAAACTCGCGCCGGCTTCGTACAGCAGCTCGTTGACGTAACGCTCCGACAGGCCGGCGGCTGCTGCGAGCTTCTGCGCCGAGAAATCCGGCTCGGCAAAGCGCTTTTCCAGGATCGTCAGCACCGCCTTCAGGCTGACGGCGCGCAAGCCTCCGCGCCTTGCCTTCAGCGCGAGATCGCCGTGCGCGCCAAGGCCGATCGACGCGAGATCGAGCAGATGTGTCGCGATCGCCATGCCCGCTTCGTCGATCGCGGCGGGATGCTTTTGAAGCAAGTCGCTGTAGTCCATCGCAAGCGACAGCGCGCCGCCGGATGCGAGCTCGTGGCCCACCATGTCGTCGAGCCCCGCCACCGCGGCCCGCAACGCCTCCGCCGGCAGATAGACGCAGCTGAATTGCGTGCGGCTGGACCGGTCCGCGCTCTGGAACGGCTCGTCGAGCCTGAAGAGCGTCAGTGCGCCCGGACGTACGCTAAATTCCCGGCCGCGGTGAACCACCTGCGCTTCGAGCGCGCTGGTGTTGCGCGTCAGGCAATAGCGGTCGTCCTTGCCCTCCAGCACGTGACGCCGTTCGCGTCGCACGCCGGTGAAGGTCCCGTCGCAACTGCCGAGAATTGTTGACCCGATATAGGTGGAACTCATCGTCGCGCGAAACCGCACGTCCACAGCGGGATCGAAATCCGCGCTGTCGGAAAAGTGTCCGAGCAGATCGGCAAAGAGGCGAATGCGCTGCCGCTCATCGAGGCCCGGCGGCAACATCTCGGTCGACAGCATTTTTCGGATGACGTTCATCGGAACCCTGCGCAACAAGCAGACGATACCAACAATCGGCTGAACGGCCAGTGAAGCAAGGAGCGCCTGTCAGTCCAAATCCGAAGCGTTCGGGCACCGGACAGTCCAAGACGTCAGCACGACACGGCCTTACTCATGCAAGCCGCGGCGGCGGCCGCAGCTTTCGACTCAGGAATAAATTGCAACCCCTTGGACAACGTCTTCAAAGGAGAAATTGGAATGATCACTACTTTTGCGCGCAAGCTCGTGCTCGGCGCCGGCGTTGCAGCCAGCATGGGCATCGGCTACGCCATCGGCGCGCAGCCGCATATGACCGAAACCGTCGCCTTGCTGCAATCGGCGCGCGCCGAACTTGCCCAGGCGACACCGAACAAGGGCGGTCACCGCGAACGCGCGCTCGGCTTGATCGACCAGGCGACCTCGGAAGTCCGCGCCGGCATCGCCTTCGCTGCCGGCGGCTAACCCTCTACGCCAGCCAAACATGATGGAGACACGGATGAAGAAGATTCTGATCTCGGCTGTCCTGTTCGCTGCGATGACCGCGGCGGCCAGCGCCATGCCGCTTGCTCCGGTTGAGCCGGCCGCGAACACCGACGTGATCCAGGTCGCCGGCGGATGCGGCGCTGGATGGCATCGCGGTCCTTACGGCGGATGCCTCCGCAACTTCGCCGATCCCGCGGCGCATGCCTGTCCGCGTGGCTTTCACATCGGTCCGGGCGGCGGCTGTCGCGGCAACGGCAAATAGATTCAAACCACATCAAGATGCGGCGCGGCGGGCCGAGAGGTCCGCCGTCTTTTTTCGGTCGCGCGTACAATTCACGTCGGGCGTCGGCAGCGGTTCCTCGACATAGCGATGGACCAGCCAGGCCGAAACGATCGCCGGGACAAATCCAACCAGCCCGTACAAGATGAACTGCACCGCACCACTGTCGGCGCCGCGCGAGCCGTAGGCCAACGCAGCCAAGACGAAGGCGATGGCCCCGACCAGGGCAATCCGGAGTGCCGATCCGATCGATCTGACATGGAACAGAATGTCCTCGATCGCGCCCATCATCAGTGCCGGCAGAAAGCCGAACAGATAGGCATATTGCAGCGTCATCCCGAACACCACGAACAGCTTGCCGATCTCCGCGGCGCTCGGCGGATGGCTCCAATAACCGGATTGGTAAGTGGTCACCAGCAGCAGGGCGAACCCGCCCAGGAGCGGTCCGACCAGTGCGAATATCAGATAGCGCTTCATGCCGCCCTTCTCCAAATGCCAGCCAGTTTTGAACAACCCACATTGTCCAGGCTCAAGTACAGGCCAAGCTGAAGATGACGTCAAGACGACGGATGGCGGAGCCGCGACATGCGACGCGCGGGCCTGCTGCGCTGCGCTATTCGCCCCAGGCCGTGAAGGCGTCGTTGAAGGCGCGTTCGCCCGGCGAGCCCTTCTCGATCGCGATAATGGCACGGCGCTGATTGGTGTAGACCAGCGGCACATCGAACCAGGACCGCTCCTTTAGGAGCTGGACGTTGCGCTGATGGTCCGCGTCGACATTGGACAGGCCGACCAGGAAGAAGCCGTCGGTGACTTTCACCGCAAGGCCCGCAAGCGGGGTGCCGCGGGCCTGCTCGTTGGACTTCATCAAAATGCCCGGAACGTTACCGACGCCACCGCCGGTGAAATCAGGCGGCAGGATGAAGGTCAGCTCCACGGTGTGGCTCGCCGGCAGCGACGAGTCGGTGTTGCGGCGGAACGACATCGTCATCTTGAACTTGCGGTCGGGAATTTCGATATCCGCCCGCACGGCGATATCGGGCTTCTGCCCGCCCGGGCCCTTCACCTGATCGGTGCGCCAGATCACCGACCCGACATACTGCTTGCCCTTCGGATCGGAGGGATCCTCATCATACAGCACCACGCGCTGGGCCACGGGCGCGACCTGCTCCGAGGACGGCGCCTGCCCGACCCGATCGGGAATCTTCGGCTTGGCGAGCGGTGCGGAACTGTCTTTCGGCGCTTCGACCACGGCCTGCGGCTGCGATTTGAGCAGCGCGCTGATTGTATTGATGGCCGACTTGCCCCAGAGCATCGCGGCGCCGCCGAGAACCAGCACCACGCCGATCGCGATCGCGCTCTTGAATGGAAAGGCTGCGAGGCGGAGCGGCTTTCTGGCGACGTCCCGGTCCGCGCCGATCCGTGGGCGCGGGGCCGGCGGCTGCGGCGCGTATCGGTCGGCGTCCGCGATCGCTTCGTCATCGGAGAACGGCTCGTCGAGATCGGCGCCGCGATTGTCCAGGCCGGGCTCGAGCCGTTCGAATTCAGGCGATGGCGAGGGAACGTTCGCGTAGGTTTTTCGCGCGGCGCGATTGGCCTGGGCAGCCGCGCGGCCAAGATCGTCGGCATCGGCGGTGATATCACGGAAACCTCGCACCCCCTGTACTTGCGCTGAACCGTTATCCGCGCCGCGGCGCGGCGGCACCGCCGGGCGCTCTCGCCCGGGCGGCAATTGAGGTTCCTGCATCGCCACCGGTTGCGCCGCGAGCGGCGATGCCGGCTGCGACGGCTGTTGTCCCGATGGCTGTGGGGGCTGCTGAGGTTGTTGCGGGCGCGGCTGGGATGGCGCGGCATCGGCGCGCAGATTGCGCGGGGAACGCTGTTGGTTTTCCGGTCGCTCGCCCGGCGCTCCCGAGGCAGGGCGATCGTTGCGCGGACCCGGCGCAGGCGGTGTGGCCGGACGCGGCCCTGCCGCAGGCGCAGCGCCCGCGGGTGCCGCTTCCCCCGGCCGCACACTGGCGCGGCGAAGGGCGTCGCCGGCCCGCGGCGTGCCGGCCGGACGCGCGGCGTCGCGGGCGCGTTGGGCGGCTTCCGATTCCACCTTGCGAACCGCTTCCTCGAGTGCCAACCGCTCGCGCGTGATTTCTGATTCGCTCAACGGCGGCTGCACGCTGCGCAACTGTGCGATCAATGCGGCACGCGCGCGCTCATAAAGCGCACGACGACTCTCGCCGGGGGCGTTCGGATCCAGTCCGGCAATGGCACGAGCGATCAGCGGGTAATAGTCGGCCATATCAACTCGGTTGTGAGGACCTGACGGTCATGTCGCGTTACGTCTCGAATGGATTCTGCACCAGGATAGTATCCTCGCGTTCGGGGCTCGTGGAAAGCAGGGCAATCGGACAACCCACGAGTTCCTCGACCCGGCGGACATATTTGATGGCCTGCGCCGGCAGATCGGCCCACGACCTTGCATTGGCGGTCGGCTGCTTCCAGCCCTCGATGGTTTCGTAGATCGGGACGACCCTCGCCTGCGCGCCCTCACCGGCGGGCAGGTGATCGATTTCGCGCCCGTCAAGCCGATATCCTGTGCAGACCTCGACGCTGTCGAAGCCGTCGAGAATGTCGAGCTTGGTCAGTGCGAGCCCGTTGATGCCGCTGGTCCTGACCGTCTGGCGCACCAGCACGGCATCGAACCAGCCACAGCGCCGCTTGCGTCCGGTGTTGACCCCGAACTCCTTGCCGCGGCGTCCGATCTCTTCGCCGATCTCGTTTTGGAGCTCGGTGGGAAATGGACCCATGCCGACCCGTGTGGTGTAGGCCTTGCAGATGCCCAAGACGTAGCCGACGGCGCCCGGCCCCATGCCGGTTCCAGTCGCCGCCTGCGCCGCGACGGTGTTGGAGGACGTCACGTAAGGATAGGTGCCGTGGTCGACGTCGAGCAGCGCGCCCTGCGCGCCCTCGAACAGAATGCGCCGGCCCTCGCGCCGCTTGATGTCGAGCAGCCGCCATACGGTTTCGGCATAAGGCAGCAGCTTCGGCGCCATCGCCGACAAGTCCTTCAAGATGCCGGCGCCGTCGATCTCAGCGAGATTGTGCCCGCGGCGAAGCGCATTGTGATGAGCCAGAAGCCGATCGATCTTGTGCGGCAGCGTGTCGAGATCGGCGAGATCCATCAGGCGAATGGCTCTCCGGCCGGCCTTGTCCTCATAGGCCGGGCCGATGCCTCGCCGCGTCGTGCCGATCGCGGTTCCCGTGTTGGAGGATTCCCGGAGCGCATCGAGCTCGCGATGCAGCGGCAGGATCAGCGTCACGTTCTCGGCAACGCGCAGATTGTCGGGACTGATGGCGACGCCCTGCCCCCTGAGCTTCTCGACCTCGTCGAGGAACGCCTGCGGATCGAACACCACGCCGTTGCCGATCACGGACAGTTTGGAGGGCCGCAGCACGCCCGACGGCAAAAGCGCAAGCTTGTAGGTTTTACCGTTGATGACGAGGGTATGGCCGGCATTGTGTCCGCCCTGGAAACGTACGACGATGTCGGCCTGTTCCGACAGCCAGTCGACGATCTTGCCCTTCCCTTCGTCGCCCCATTGGGCGCCGACGACGACCACATTAGCCATTCCCGGGATATCCCTCTGCAACCCATCGCTTCACGAGCATGATCGGATCCGAAACGGCCGCACGGCCGGCCTCGGACCACGTCCTTGCGGCCCGCTTTTCGGATATCATGCACCCAGCCCAAATCGCGGCCATAAGCCGCCGCATGCGAGGCACCCCACCCGATAATGGAAGCGGCCGATCGAAGCAAGCAAGAAGGGCGCCAGGGGCACCCCTTAGAGCGCTTCCAAGCCCTTGATATCCCCGGAAAATTTTTGGTTATCGGCTGGTTTCCGGGCAGACCGGCCGGCGGTCGGTCTGCCACAGCGAAACGCGCTGCTCCGGGGCCAGGTACATCGCGTCCCCCGCCTGGACTGCGAACGCCTCGATGAATGAGCCCTGGTTGCGCAAGCTTCCATTGGCGCGAAACTGTGCGGGCGCGTGAGGATCGACCTTCAGCCGCTCGATGCGGGCCGCATCCCGCACCTTGTCGCGCCAGACCTGCGCAAAGCTGATGAACAACCGCTGCTCACCGGAAAAGCCGTCGATGACGGGCCCGTCGCAGCCCCGCAGCGCCAGCCGATAGGCGCGCACCGCGATTGCGAGCCCGGCATTGTCGGCCGCGTTCTCGCCGAGCGTCAGCGCACCATTGACCTGATAGCCGGGTAGCGGCTTGAAGGCGTCGTATTGTGCGACCAAGCGGCGGGTCCTGGCCTCGAACCGGGCGCGGTCCTCGTCCGTCCACCAGTTGCGCAGGTTGCCGTCGCCATCGAACTTGCTGCCGTGATCGTCGAAGGCATGGCTGATCTCGTGGCCGATCACCGTGCCGATGGCGCCGTAATTGGCGGCATCATCCGCGTCGGCATCGAAGAATGGCGGCTGCAGGATGCCGGCGGGAAACACGATTTCGTTGCGGTTTGCGCTGTAATAGGCGTTGACGGTTTGCGGCGTGGTGTGCCACTCGCCGCGCTCGACCTTCTTGCCGAGCCTGGCGAGCCAGTAATCCTGGTCGAACCGTCGCGCCCGCATGACGTTGCCGACCAGGTCATCGCTCCGGATCTCGAGATCGCTGTAATCGCGCCACGCTTGCGGATAGGCGATCATCGGGACGATCGCCTCGAGCTTTGCAAGCGCTTCGCGCCGTGTCTCGGGCCCCATCCAGTCGAGCGTCGCGATGCCTTCGCGATAGGCCGCCATGATATGCCTGATCAGCGCCTCGGCCCGCGCCTTGCTGCTTTCCGGAAAGTAGCGCGCGACATAGATCTTGCCGAGATCGAAGCCCAACAGGCGGTCCACGCTGGTCACCGCCCGCTTCCAGCGCGGCTGGATTTCCGGCACGCCGCGCAGCGCATTCTGCTCGAAGGCGAAATCCTCCGCCTCGAACGGTGGCGCAAGATAACCGGCATAGGCGCTCAGCAGGCCGTAACTGAGATAAGCCTTCCAGGTCTGGAGCGGCAGCTCGCCGAGGACGGCGCCGAGTCCGTCAAAATAGCTCGGTTGCGCCACCACGATGGCGTGGATGTCGGCGCCAACGCCGGCCGCCGCCAGATAGGACGGAAGATCGCGCTTCTGCAGCAGGGCGGGAAGCTCGGCAATGTCGAGCCTGGTGTAGGTCTTGATCGGGTCGCGATTCTCGACGCGGGTCCATTGCAACCGCGCGAGCCGCGTCTCGAGCGCGATGATGCCGTCGGCGTTCTGATCCGCGGCTTCCTCGCCGGCGAGCGAGAGCAATTTGATGATATGGTCGCGATAGGCGGAACGGATCGCCTGAAAATGCGGCGTGTCGGTCAGATAATAGTCGCGATCCGGCAAGCCCAGCCTGCCCTGCGCGAGATGCGCGACATAGATCGTGGCATCGTGCTCGTCCGGATAGATGTCGAGTTGCCAGGGGATGCGAACCCAAAGTCGCGCCAGGACAGCGAACAAGGCGGGCAATTCGGCCTTGTCGCGAATCCCGTGAATCTGGTCCAGCACATCGCGCAGTCCGCCGAGACCAGCCTTTGCGACGGCGGCCTCATCCATGAAGGAGGCATAGAACGCGGCAACCTTGCGCCGTTCGGGATCGGTCTCGCGCGGATCGATGTCGGCGATGACCTTGCGAAGCTGCGACTGGGTCGCTTCACGCAATTCGGAAAAACTGTCCCAGGCGCTGCGATCGGGTGGGATCGGCGTAGCAGTGAGCCATCTGCCGGTGGCGAAGCGCCAGAAATCATCCTGCGGCCTGACTGTGGGATCGATCGCCGACAGGTCGACGCCGGAGCGCGGTTCGGCGCCTGCCGTCACGACCCAAGCCATGAAGATGAAAAAGCAGAGAACAAGCCGTCCCAACATGGTGGCAGGATAGACGTGGCTGGCAGCTTTTCCAACGCTTCCCGCGTCACGCGGGCCGTTGGTCCCGACGGAGCATTGGCGGCGATGACCTACTGAACCGCGGCGACGCCCTGTTCGCGCGCGTGAGCTGTGGCGAGTTTTGGCTTGGACAGCGCAACAAAGACAAGCGACAGCGGCACGGCCGTGACGAGCGACAACGCCGCCGCGACGAGCGCCGCCGACGGCAGGGCAAAGGCATCCTGGAGGCGGCCGGCAAACGCGGGCCCGATCGCCATCAGAACATAGAAGCAGGTGTAGAACACCCCGAAGCCCGCGGAGCGGTCCTGCGGGCGCAGGATCGCTGTCGGGAGCGACAGCATCGCTCCCGACAGCGGCCCGACCGCCACCCCAAACATCAGACAGGACATCGTCGGATCGAAATCGAGCACGAACGACGACAACGCCGCCGCTGCAACCGGGGCGCATACGGAAATCGCTGCGACGGGCCGGCCGGACCGGTGCACGAGATAGCCGCCGGTGGGAATGGCCAGGATGGTCAGCCAGATCGAAAGACTGGTCAGCGATGCCGCCGCGGTCGGTGCAAAACCTCGCGCGACCATCACTGCGGGCGCGTGGCTGAAAAACAACACGCAGGCGAGATTCATCAACCCCCAGGCCACGCCCGCCACGATGACCGGCACCAGGATGGCACGACCGAGTTCCGCCCGCGCGGCCGGCTGAAGACTGCTCTGCATGGCAGCGTTTGGGATCCACGCGAAGGCGGCAAGTGCTGCGAGCGCGCAAAACCCGCCGCAGATCATCTCCATTGGCCACCCGAAGGCGTGTGCGATGAAGGTCTGGATTGGCAGCGCCAGCATGGCGCCGAACGGCCAACTCATCTGCAGGATCGACATCGCCAGCACGATCTCGCGGCCCTCGAACCAGTCCGCTGTCATCTTCGTCGCGGCGAGCACCACAAGGGTGGCGCCGACACCTCCGACGGTGCGCGCGGTAAGCGCGCCGGAAAAACTCCCCGCATCCGCAAGCGCCAGTCCCGAAACCGCCATCAGCACGAGACCGGTTAGCCCGAGCGACTTCTCCGGGACGCGGGTGCCGAGCAGGCCGGCCGGAAAGGCGACGATGATTCCCGGCAGCAGATAGGCGCCGAGCAACGAGCCGATCTGGGCATAGCCCAGTCCGAGATCGCGCATCAGCTGGTCTGCGACCGAGCCCACCGACTGGAACTCGAATCCGGTCGCCGCGCGCGCCGCAAACAAGATTGCCAGAATGATCCACCTGCGCTGCGTCATCCGGCGTCAATCCGACGTCTCGTTCTCGAGCAGCCCCGTGCTGAGGGCGTTCGAGAATTGCGACAGCTCCTCCTCGGAGATGTCGTGGAGCGCCAGGCGGACCTGCATGATGGCGAGGTCGATCAAATGGCCTGCGAAATCGACCCCGCCGGATGTCACGACATGGCGCTGCTCGAGCAGCACCGGGATCACGTTACGCAGGCGACGGGCACTGAACTCATCCATATCGATGCCCTCTCGTTGTTGATTGCGACGTCGCGATCACCCAACGCCGCGTGGCACGAACGTCGGCAAAAAGTTCCATCGCCTTGGCGGTCACGGCGTGCACCGACCGTGCGTCGGCTCCCAGCCGTCCGCGGCTGACGGAAGCGTCGCCCAGGAAGGTGACGTGATGACCTCGATGCGCCGCGTCGATGGCGGTCGCGAGACAGGCCTCGTCGGCCATCAGGCCGGCCAGCGCGAAGCTGCCGCTTTGCGAGACGATGTTGTCGAACAGGCGATTGGCGTAGCAGGACGGCCGCTCCCGCTCGAACACCATGTCGGACCGCTTCGGCTCGAATCCCGGAATCCACGCCGACTGCGCCGATCTCTCGTTCAAATGCGGTTCCCCGCCTTGTCGTGTGAACGCGACCGGCAATCCCTGGGCGCGCGCATGCTGGATCGCCGCCATGCAGTTTTCCAGGCAGCCGGCCAGGTCGCAAAGCGGATCGCGTGCCAGCTCCTCGTAGTTCCGTATCTGTAGGTCGACCAGGACCAGGAGCCGGCTGCGCGGCTCGCCGAGATAGGCGCGCAGCTCGATGACGGCGCTCATCGGATGTCCGCCGCCGGACGGACGCCCCTGCTCACCGATTTCTCGAGGATGCCGGGCGCGTCCCACCGCCCCTCGGGACGGATGATCACATAGGGATCGTCGTCGAGCGTGATGGTCTGCGGATGCGGTTCGGTTTCGAGCTTGACCTCGACATAGTCGAAATCGGAGAACACCAGCTCCCGGCTGCCCATCGGCGCGAACCCGAGCGCTTCCCAGAACTCGAGGTAGCGCTTCTGCGCATGGGCGTAGAGGACACCGTAGCCCTTCTTGCGACAGAGCTCGATTGCGGCCTCGACAATGCGTCCCGCAAGACCCGCGCCGCGGCATTCGTCGCGGACCGCCAGCCGTTCGAGCTTGGCGAAGCCGGCAAAATACCGGATCCGCAGGCAGCCGACCGGCTCGCCGTCCTTGTGGCAGACCAGGTGCGTGGCGGAGAAATCATTGCCGTCGAACTCCTCCTCGAACGGACAGCGCTGTTCGCCCATGTACACCGCGCCGCGGATCGCGATCACCCGCGCCATGCCCTCCATCGATCGCACCACTTCGACCGTCACCGGATCGCGCGGCACCGCCTTGAGCGGCGGAAGATCATCGGAGCGGTCGAGCATTTGAAGATGGGGCGCAAACAGCCCGTCGTAATGCGCGCCGGGCGAGAAGCCGAGCGGCTCCAGCACGCGCAGCCCTTCCTTGGTCACCGGACGCGAATAGATGCTGACGCCCCGATAGAGCGGTGTCGAAAATTTTTGCAGCACCAGCGGAATACCGGCGGCGATGCTGCCCTTGGCGTGAATGCCCCACACGTAGATACCGGCTGGCCGCTCCGATTGTCGCGCGACATAGCGCAGTTCCGGCCTCCTGGTGTCGAGGCTTCCGTCGATCAGTCGCCGCGTGCCTTCGTGGTTGAGCGGCAGGACGGCGAGAAACCCTTCGCCCCTGGGCGCTGCAATATTGAAACGGTCGCGCCTGGCGATCGCCCAGAAGGTATCCGGGTTATGGTTGACGACCGAAAGAATGATCTCATTTGTGGTCAAACCCGGGATATCCTCCCGCGCAGCGTCCACGAGCGACGAGATTCCGGCCGCATCGACGGTAAAAATCACGGTGCGTCTGGCCAACTGCAGATCGGTCATCCGGTCGAGCGAATAGAGCGCGGATCGGCCTTGCGACGTTCCGCGGGCGGTCTTGCGTATCAAGCCTAGGTCGAGCGCGGTCATGTTCGGTCGTCTCTGAGTTGTGAAGCGGCCTCAATTCTGCAATGAATATTAAAAGAACCAACGGGGTAATTTGTATGCACTCACCTGAGCGCAGGGGTGCGCACGGCGATGCGCATATTCCAGGGCGGATGGCAAACTGGGATCTGGTTCGTATTTTTCTCGAGGTCGCGCGGATCGGCAGCTTCCGCGCCGCGGCCGAACGACTGAACATGTCCGCGAACTTCCTCTCCAAGCGAATCTCGATGCTGGAGCAGGCCTACAAGACGACGCTGATGACGCGGCACGTCGACGGCATCAGGCTCACACGCGAAGGTCTCCAGGTTCTGGAAGCCGCGAAGCGAATGGAAGAGGCTTCATTCGGCCTGGACTGCGCGCTCAACCAGGCGACGCCGGCGCTGACCGGCGAGGTCCGCATCGCCGTCACCGAAGGCCTTGGCACGTTCTGGCTCGCACCGCGCCTCGTCGAATTCCAGCGCGCCTTTCCGAGCATCCTCGTGGACCTGAAGTGCGAGATGAAATCGGCCGACGTGCTTCGTCTCGAAGCCGACGTCGCGGTGCAGTTGGAACATCCCGATCAGCCGGACCTGAAGCGGCTGAAGATCGGCCGGCTGCATGTCATGCCTTTCGTCAGTCCGTCCTATGTCGAGATCTACGGCATGCCGAAGAGCGCCGACGACATCCGCCAGAACCACCGCATCGTCATGCAGGAAGCCGATCAGACGCTCGGCAAGCTGATGTACGAGCGATACGCCGGCCGCGAGCCGATCGGTTTCGTCGCGATGCGCAACAATGTCTCGACCGCCCATGTCTGGTCGGTCGCAAAGGGCGCCGGCATCGGCTGGCTGCCGACCTACGCGCCGGCGCTCGGCGATCCCCTGATTCCGCTCGACATCGGCGTCCAGTTTCAGCTCGACATCTGGCTGGCTTATCACCCCGACGCGAAGAAGATTCCGCGGGTCAAGCAGATGATCGACTGGGTCGTCCAATCCTTCGACGGCCGCAAATATCCCTGGTTCGGCGATGAGTTCGTGCACCCCAAGGATTTGTCGAAGGCCTACAAGGAGGCCGAGCCGCTGGTCAATCTGTTCGCCGGCTTCAAGAAAGTATCGCGCCCGAAAGTGGTGCCGATCTTCCCCAAACGCGCAGACGGAACCAATCCATGACGGACCACGTGTCTGACGGGCCGATCGACCGGCTGGTGAAAGCCCGATGGCTCGCCATCGGTCTTTCACAGACCGACCTGGCCGAGGTGCTCAGCGCCGCGCTCAAGCCGAGGTTCGAGGACGACGACCGACCGGAGCGAGCCGACCCCACCCGCCTGCGGCAGATCGCCGACGCGCTCGAGGTTCCGACCGAGTTGTTGCGAAGCGCGGCCGAAAGCGCGCGACGCGCGACCGCGCCGGAGCACGACCCGCTGCAGTCGCTGCTCGATCTGCGCCTGCTGCGGGCCTTCCGCGAACTGCAGGATCACCGCACCAAGCAGACGCTGATCCATCTCGCCGAGCAGATGGTCAAGCGCCAGATGAGCCGCAAGGACCCGGACTATTAGGTCAAGGCGCGGGCCGTGACTTACGGCACCGCGCGCATGGTGGCGATGCACGTGCCGCCATTGAAGTGGTGCGAGAAACCGTGTCTGTAAGCGGGCCGGGTTCCGAGGGCCGAGAAGACGATCGCTGTCAAGCTTCATGGCTTGGATGCAGGTCCGTCGCAGCGGCCGTGGCGCGGCAACGAACCCGGGCCGCCCCCATGACCGCCTCCGACCACGCTTCACAACCCGCCTCCGTCCGCGCCTGGTTCGCCAACCAGCCCTATCTGCTGCTCGGCTTCACCGCGCTGTTCTGGGCCGGCAATGCCATCGTCGGCCGGGTGGCCGCCGGACACATCCCTCCGGTGACGTTGTCGTTCCTGCGCTGGGGACTCGCGTTCCTCACCATTTTGCCCTTTGCCTGGAGTCATGTCAGGCGCGACTGGCCACAGATCCGATCGCGGCTTGGCCTGATGATCGTGCTGTCCATCACCGGCATCAGCGCCTTCAACACGCTGCAATACTGGGCGCTCGAGCACACCCAGGCGCTGAACACGCTGCTGCTGCAGTCGGCCGTGCCGCTGTTCGTCGCAGTGTGGTCGCTGATCCTGCTCGGGGTGCGCCTGACGATCGCGCAGGGCTTCGGCGTCGCCCTGTCACTGGCCGGCGTGCTGACCATCCTGCTGCACGGCGATCTCACCGCGCTCGCCGGAATCCGCTTCAACAAGGGCGACGTCATCTTCATCGTGGCGCTGGTCATCTTCGGCTTCTATTCCGTGCTGTCGCTGAAGCGCCCCGCCATTCACGGCCTCTCCTTTGTCGCCTTCACCTTCGGCTGCGGCGCGGCCTGCCTGATCCCGCTGTGGATCTGGGAATTGTGGTCGCACCCGGTGATGGCACTGGACGCCGCCAATCTCTTGAGCCTGTTCTACGTCGCGATCTTTCCCTCGACGCTGGCCTATCTCTGCTTCAATCGCGGCGTGCAGCTGATCGGGGCCAACCGCGCGGCACCGTTCTTCCATGTGGTCCCGGTATTCGGCGCAGCCATGGCGATCGCCTTTCTCGGCGAGCGGCTGCAGCCCTTTCACGTCATCGGTTTCGGCCTGGTCCTGATCGGCGTCTACGTGGCCGCCCGCAAGCCGGCGGGCGAATGATCCGTTCCCGGCGCATGAAGATTGTGTCATAAGGGCACGTTATGGTTGCGCAGCGCATGTGCGCTGTTCGGGGCCACTTGCCATGATCACCGTACCGGAACTCGCGGCCGACGCACTCGGCGAATTTCTCTCCGGCTATATGCGCCGCCGGTTCGGCTCGTCCGATACCGACCTTATGGAGGTGGTGCCGTCGATCGCGCGGATTGCCATCGAATGCATCGGCAACAGCGACGCGCTCTACCACAACGTCGAACACACCATGCTGGTGACGCTGGCCGGGCATGACATCCTGCGCGGACGGTCGCTGCATTGCCACACGCCGGCCGAGGATTACGCGCATGTGGTCATCGCCTGCCTGACGCACGACATCGGCTATGTCCGCGGATCGTTCAAGACGGACAACACGGACGGCTATGTCGTCGACGCCACGGGCCGCAGGATCACACTGCCGCGCGGCGCCTCCGACGCGGCGCTGATGCCTCATCACGTCGACCGCTCAAAAATGTTCGTGATGGAACGTCTGGAAGGCATCACCCAGCTCGACAAGCACCGCGTCGCACGCGCCATCGAGGGCACGCGATTTCCAGCGCTCGTTGCCAGCGAACAGGAGAAATACGATGAGGAAGCAACCCTGCTGCGCGCCGCCGACCTGATCGGCCAGCTCGGCGATCCTCACTATATTCGCAAGGCCAACGCGCTGTATCACGAGTTCGAGGAGGCCGGCTTGAACCGGCAGTTCGGCTATTCGTCGCCGGCCGACCTCGTCAATCTCTACCCGCAGTTCTACTGGAACAGCGTGGCGCCGCATGTGCAGACCGCGATCCGCTATCTCAACGTCACCTCCTCGGGCCGGCAATGGATCGCCAATCTCTACAGCAATGTCTTCCGCGCCGAGCGCGACATCTCGCTGTGCGGGCCGCAGAATTAGCGCGCAGTCCTCGAGAGCCGCATGGCACCGATCCGTTGTGCAGGGTTGTCGCCACTGGCGTTCGGCCGCATCGTGAGCCGTTCCTCAGAGACCACCCCAAGCATTTGCCCGCCGAACCAAAACCCCATTCGCCGCTGCGTTGGCTCGTCAACCGGCCCTATCTGCTCTTGAGCCTGACCGCGCTGTTCTGGGCCGGCAACGTCGTGCTGGCGCGCTACGTCGGCAGCCACGTTCCACCGCTGACGCTGTCATGCATCCGCTGGATCGGCACCTTCCTGATGCTGCTGCCGTTTGCATGGCCGCATCTGCGGAAAGATCTGCCGGAGTTGCGCGCCAAACTGCCCTTCATGATCCTGCTGTCGACCACGGGCTTCGCCGTCAACAACGCGGTTTCCTTTTGGGCCCTGCAATATACCGAGGCGCTGAACGCGCTGCTGATCCAGTCCGCAGCGCCGCTGTTCGTGGCGCTGTGGTCGCTCACCTTGTTCGGCGTGCGGCTGACGCCCGCGCAGCTCGGCGGCATCATCGTCTCGCTCTGCGGCGTCTTCACGATCCTCCTGCGGGGCGATCTCGCGGCACTCGCCGACATCCGCTTCAACCGCGGTGACCTGATGTTCGCAAGCTCGCTGCTGAGCTTCGGCCTTTATTCGGCGCTGCTGCAGCGCCGACCGAAAATTCATCAGCTGTCGCTGATCTCATTCACGACAGGTTGCGGCGCGCTGCTGCTCGTGCCGTTCTCGCTCTGGGAATTCCTGATCGGGCTCAGGCTGAAGCCTGATCCAATGTCGCTGGCGACGCTGGCCTATGTGGTGATCTTTCCTTCCATCCTCGCTTATCTGTTCTTCAACCGTGGCATCGCGTTGATCGGTCCGAACCGTGCCGCGCCGTTTCTACACCTGGTACCGGTGTTCGGCTCGGCGATGGCGATCCTGCTGCTCGGCGAAGAGCTGCGGCCGTTCCACTTGATCGGCTATGCGCTGGTACTGGCCGGCGTGATCATCGCCTCGCGGCAGGGTTCGGCGACGGCATGACCGTCGCCCGCAACACCTCAGGCGGCGCGAACCTTGGCAAGGAAGCCATCGACCGCGCTGCGCAGCATCCCCGACTGGCCGTCGAGCTCGCGGGCATTCGCCAGCACCTCGGACGCCGCGGCACCGGTCGCCGACGCGGCCGTGGTCACGCCGCCGATATGCGTGTTGATCTCGGTGGACCCCGCCGCGACCGACTGGATGTTGTGCGCGATCTCGCGCGTCGCCGCGCCCTGCTGCTCGATCGCGTCGGAAATGCTTCCCGTGATCTCGCTCATCTGCGTGATCGTGTGGGTGATACCGCTGATCGCTGCGACCGCGTCGCTGGTGGAGGCTTGCATCGCGGCGACCTGGGCCGCGATTTCCTCGGTCGCCTTGGCGGTCTGGTTGGCCAGCGCCTTCACCTCGGAGGCGACGACCGCAAAGCCGCGGCCGGATTCGCCGGCGCGCGCCGCCTCGATGGTGGCATTCAGCGCCAGCAGATTGGTTTGAGCTGCGATCGAGTGGATCAGCTTGACCACCTCGCCGATCTTCTCGGCGCCGGTGGACAGAACCTGCACCGTCGCATTGGTGCGCTCCGCGTCGCCGACCGCCTTGCTTGCGATTTCGCTCGAGCGCGAGACCTGACGCGAGATCTCGACCACCGAACCGGAGAGGTGCGCGGCCGCGGCTGCGACCGTCTCCACCTTGTTGGAGGCGCCCCGGGAAGCGGAGCTCACGGTTGCCGCGCGGGCGCTGGCGTCGCTCGCAGTCGCCGTCATGGATTGCGCCGTCGTCTGCATGTCGCTCGCCGCCGTCGACACCGAGCGCACGATGCTGTTGACGCTGCGCTCGAAATCGCCGGCGAGGGTCTCCATTGCCGAACGTCGTTCGGCCGCCGCACGCTGCTGTGTCACGGCCTCGACCTGTTCGAGGTCACGCATCCGCACCGCATTATCCTTGAAGATTTGAACCGCCGCCGCCATGGCGCCGACCTCGTCGCCGCGTCCAACGCCGGGAATCTCGGCACCCAATTCGCCCGCCGCAAGCGCGCGCATCCGATCGCCCAGCAGCCCAAGCGGACGGCTGATGCTGCGCCCGATCATCCAGGCGATGCTGCCGGCAACGATGCCAATTCCGAGAATCGCCAGACCCAGCAGCCACGCGATCGGCCGCATCTTGGCATCGAGGTCGTCAAGATAGGCGCCCGAACCGAGATACATGTCGAAGCCGGGGACGGCGACGGCGTAGCCGATCTTGCGGATCGGGTTTTCCTCGCCGGGCCGGACATATTCGTAGGTCAGCAGGATCTCGCCCTTGCTCCGCACGCCATCCATCAATTCGCGGGACAGTTTTCGGCCGTTGGTGACGACGTCCATGCGGTTGGTGCCAACCTGCTTCGGATCGGGCGCCAGCACGGTGATGCCATCATAGGATGTCCCAAACAGGTAGCCGCTCCCGTGATCATACGTCATCGAATTGGCGCGGCGGCCGAATTCGGCGAGCGCCGCCTGCTTCGTCATCTCGCCTGCGTCGACCTGCTTCATCAGCCCGGCTGCCATGTTGCGGGCCAGCTCGACGATCGCCTTGGTCTGATCGACGCGCGCGTTCATCATCGCCTGCTGCATCAAATACAGCGCCAGCGCGCCTGCCATGCAGAGGCCGACCAGGGTCATCCCAACCAGAATGCCGAGCTTTGGGGCGATCTTCAGATTGCTCAATTTCACAGGCCAGCTCCAACAAAAATTTGCGCGGGGGACGCGGCTGCGGACCCCCGATTCGCCGAATTACTTTGCGAGGATATTGTAGAAACCTTTATCGGTTGCTTACGGAGCCGTATCGTTGAAGGTATCAGATAGCCAATCTGCAAAATCTCTAGTAGCGCTCACGCCCGCAACCACAACTACAAACCGAACGTCAACTCGGGAGCAGGACATGTCGAAATTCAAGGTGGTGACGCCGAAAGGCGCGAGCTTCACGGTAGCCGGCGGTGGCTATGACTATGAGCGGGAGGCGCTCGATCCGATCGGAGCCGAGATCGTCGAGGCACCGGCGAACGAGGCCGAGTTCATCGCGGCCGCGCGAGACGCGGATGCGATCTACGCCAAGGGCATGTCGATCACGAAAACGATCATCGACGCGCTGGAGAACTGCAAGGCCATCACGCTCGGCAGCGTCGGCGTCGACAGCGTCGATGTGAAGGCGGCGACGGCGCGCGGCATTCCCGTCACCAACATTCCCGACACCTTCATCGAGGAGGTCGCCGATCACGCGATGATGCTGTTGCTGTCCGGCTTCCGTCGGCTGGTCGCGCAGGACAAGATGGTCCGCGAAGGCCGCTGGTCCGAGGGGCGTCCGGCGCTTTTGAAAATTCCGCGGCTGATGGGGCAGACGCTCGGCTTCATTTCGTTCGGACGCGTGGCACGCGCGGTCGCCAAGCGCGCGGCACCTTTCGGTCTGCGCATGATGGGCTACGATCCGTTCATTCAGGAAACGCTGATGTATGATCACGGCGTGATGCCGGCGACGCTGTCGGAGGTGTTGACGCAATCGGATTTTGTCTCGATGCATGCCCCGGCCCGCCCCGAGGTGCATCACATGCTCACCGAAAAGCATTTTCGGCAGATGAAGAAGAGCGCGATTTTCGTCAACACCGGGCGCGGCGCCACCGTGGACGAAGAGGCGCTGATCAAGGCGCTGCAGGAGGGCTGGATCGCGCATGCGGCGCTCGACGTGCTGGAAAAGGAGCCGCCCTCGCACAACAATCCGCTGCTCTCCATGGACAATGTCACCCTCACCGCCCATGTCGCCTCGGCCTCGGCGCGCTTCGACGAAGCGCGCAAGCGCCGCGTCGGCCATGAATTGTCGCTGGTTCTGCAGGGCATGTGGCCGGTCTCCTGCGTCAACCCGTCGGTGCTGCAGAACACCGGGTTGAAGCGCTGGCAGCCGGTCGGCATGGACCGTGGCCCGAACAGTTAGTCTTCTGAATTAGTTCACGCGGTCACCGCGGGTCGCTCCACCCTCTGCCCTTTTGGGGGAGAGGGTGAGATCGTGCGCGGCTGCCAAATCCGGCAATCCTCGTCGATGACGTTCAAATCGACGCAGCTCAGCCCGCGGGGATTACGACCAGGCCCTTGTCCTTCGGCCAGCGGACACGCCAGGCGAAGGCGATGTCCTTGGCTTCGCCGGGCTTGGCCTCATAGGCCCATTCCAGCACGCCGCGCTTGTCGTTGACATTGCTCGTGGTCGGCGGCGTGGTCGCCGGCAGCATCTCGACCTGGATCTCCTCGTTCTCGCTGACCGGCAGCTGGTCCTGGACCGCAATCCGGATCGGGAAGTCATGACCATTACGCACGGTGGTCTTGAACGAGCGCTCGTCGGTCTTCGATGTCGTGACGATCAGGCCCGCTGAACCTTCGCTGCGCTTGACCACGGTTCGCTCGATTTTCACCTTATCGTCGGCGCCGAAGCCGAGATGCACCATCTCATCTTTGGCCGCGGCGTCCATCTTGCCGCGGCCGACAAAGGCGCCGTCACGATAGATCGCGACCCGGCCCGGCAGCAGCGGCGCGTCCTCCATCTGCTTGAAGCTCGCTTCGAGAAACGCGGTCGGATCGATCACGGGCGCCGCGCGGATCGCAAGCTCGGGCGCGATCTGGGCCGACGAGATACGCAGGCTCTTGGCGCCCTCGCTTGCGCTCAGGCTGACGCGCCCGGGGACCCTGAAGGTGACCTGGAAGCCCGAGACATCCGCCGCTGCCTGCTGCTCGGCGGCGCGTTGCATGGGCTCCGCAGCCGACGCGGGCGCCGCCGGGGCAAGCTCCATCTGCCGCAAGCGACGCGCATCGTCTTTGTCCACGCTCGACCCGAATCCCTCGGCCTTCTTCAACTGTGGGGGCTGCGGGTATTGGGCGATCAGCGTCCCCAGCTCAGGCGCGCCGCCACCGCGCGCGACGCGGATTGTGGACACACCAAGCGCGACATTGGTCCAGTCCTCGCCGGTCGACTGCGTGATCTCGGCGCGGCGCACCAGTTCCAGCGCCGGCTTGCGGTCCTTCGTTCCGGTGTCGAGACGCGCGTCGTAGAGCGGCGTCCAGCGCGCATGGCTCACCGAATAGGTCACCCGCAGCGTGGCCCTGGTTGCTTCCGCGGACGCCAGCTCAATGCGGACCTCGAGCTTGCTCGGCGGCTTGGCTGCGCGATCCTGTTCAAGCCGTGCGATCTCGCGGTCGATGTCGCGCTGCTTGCGCTCGGCGTCACGGATCGCCGTGTCCGCGGCCGCGATTTCTTCGGCGACCGCGGAGAACGCCGCGCGCCACTCGGTGAGCGGACGCGCCTCGCCCTTTTCGCCGAGGCCAGCCGGCGAGGCCTCGGCAAACCGCTCGGCGAATTTGCGCCGCGCCGTGGCGGCTGCGACCGCGCCATCGAGATCGGCGCGCGTGTCCTTCAGCGCCTCCATCTTCTTGTCGAGCTCGGGAAGGTCCAGCGGCGGTGCGGCCCGTGGCGGCCGCGCATCGATGGCGCCGATGGTGAGCTTGGCGCCTGCCTCTCCCTCCACGCGCAGAGAGGATTTGTCCAGCGTCAGCGGAAAATCCTTCGTTATGACCGTGGTGTCGCCGGCGGAAAGATCCAGCGCGATGACCCGCGTGACGGTCGCCCCATCGGGAAAAACCGTGACCGCGTCGATGGCCGACGCCGCGTTCAGATCGGCCGCCCGCGCCTGCATGGCCGGCAACGCCGCGCCAAGCACCAGTGCCGTCGTGACGAGATATCTTCCCATTCGCATCATCGCTGCTCCCAACTATGCGCGCGCACTCGCCCGGTTGCGGGCGCGCGCGACCGGCCCTGCCCCATCCAGATTGAGACGCAGCGCCGAAGCAACGGGTTCGATGAAATATTGGAAAGGTGGCGCCACAGGAGACGTGCGCTTGCCGGGAGTGCCAAGGCGCAGCCAATGCCGTTCATCTTGGCAATGTATGTGAACGGAAAAAGCAATCCCTCCTCTCCCCGCACAGGGGAGAGGAAAGGCAAATGGCTGGCCGTTAGAACGCCAGCGCCTTGGCCTGCTTGACCTGCGGCAGGGCCTGCACCTTGGCGAGCACCTCAGCGGGCACGGCACCGTCGACCTCGACCAGCGCGATGGCATCGCCGCCCTGCTTGACCCGGCCGAGATGGAAGGTCGCGATATTGATCTTCGCATCACCCAACAGGCCCGCGAACTTGCCGATGAAGCCCGGCTTGTCCTCGTTGGTGATGTAGATCATCGACTTGCCGAATTCAGCGTCGACCCGGATGCCCTTGATGTCGACCAGCCGCGGTTTGCCGTCGTGATAGACCGTGCCCGATACCGAACGCTCCTGCCGCTCGGTCGCAACGGTGACCGTGATCAGGCTCTCATAGTCGCTCTGCGCGGCGCGCACGACCTCGTCCACCACCATGCCGCGCTCCTTGGCGACCACGGGCGCCGAGACCACATTGACCTCGCCGAGCATCGGGCGCAGCAGGCCCGACAGCACGGCCGACGTCAGCGCCTTGATCTTCATCTCGGCGACATGGCCCTCATACGTAATCTGCACCTTGAGGATCCCGGTCTCGGTGAGCTGGCCGGCGAACGAGCCGAGCTTTTCGGCGAGCTCGATGAACGGCCTCAGCTTCGGCGCCTCTTCCGCCGTGATCGACGGGAAGTTGATGGCGTTGGAGATGGCGCCGGAGAGCAGATAGTCCGACATCTGCTCGGCGATCTGCAGCGCCACGTTCTCCTGCGCCTCGGTGGTCGCCGCGCCGAGATGCGGCGTGCAGATCACGTTGGGATGGCCGAACAGCACGTTCTTGGTGGCCGGCTCCTCGACGAACACGTCGAACGCTGCGCCCGCGACGTGCTTCGAATTGAGCGCCTCGACCAGCGCCTGCTCGTCGACCAGGCCGCCGCGGGCGCAGTTGATGAGGCGGACGCCCTGCTTCATCTTGGCCAGCGCAGCGGCATCGATGATGTTCCGGGTCTTGTCGGTGAGCGGAGTATGCAGCGTGATGAAATCGGCGCGCCTGAACAGTTCGTCGAGTTCGACCTTCTCCACGCCGAGATCCTTGGCGCGCTCCGGCGACAGGAACGGATCGTAGGCGATCACCTTCATCTTGAGGCCCTGCGCGCGGTCGGCCACGATCGAGCCGATATTGCCGCAGCCGAGGACCCCGAGCGTCTTGCCGGTGATCTCGACGCCCATGAAGCGGTTCTTCTCCCATTTGCCGGCCTGCGTCGAGGCGTCGGCCTGGGGAATCTCGCGCGCCAGCGCCAGCATCAAGGTGATGGCATGCTCAGCCGTCGTGATCGAATTGCCGAACGGCGTGTTCATCACGATGATGCCTTTCGCCGTCGCGGCCGGAATTTCGACATTGTCGACGCCGATGCCGGCGCGACCGATCACCTTCAGCCGCTTCGCCCTCTCGATGATCTTCGCGGTCGCCTTGGTCGCGGAACGGATCGCAAGCCCGTCATAGTCGCCGATGATCTCGGCGAGCTTGTCCTTGTCCTTGCCGAGATTGGGCTGGAAGTCGACCTCGACGCCGCGGTCCTTGAAGATCTGGACGGCGGCGGGCGACAGCGCATCAGAAATGAGAACCTTTGGTTTCGACATGGTGGTGTTCCTCCACCCTCCCGAAAAGGGGAGGGTCGGCGCGCGGCGCCGGGGTGGGGTGAAGTGATCAATGTGGAACCGTTGCGTGCGCCGGGCTGGACAAAACAATCACCCACCCCGCCGCACCTCGACGTGCGTGAAGAGCTACGCAGCCTTCGGCAGCTGAGCCTTGGCTTCGACAAACGCCCAGTCGATCCATTGCGTCAGCAGTTCGATGTCCTTCGGCTCGACGGTGGCGCCGCACCAGATGCGCAAGCCCGCTGGCGCGTCGCGGTAATGCGCGAAGTCGAAGCCCGCGCCTTCCTTCTCGACCATCGCCACCAGCTTCTTGCAGAAGTCGGCCTGGGTATCCGCGGACAGCGAGGTGATCGCGGCATCGACGATCTTGAGACACACCGAAGTGTTCGAGCGAATCGCCGGATCCTTTGCCAGGAAGTCGATCCACGGCGTCTTCGCCTTCCAGTCGGCGATGGCCTTGGTGTTGGCGTCGGCGCGCCCAATCAGCGCCTTCAGCCCGCCGATCGATTTGCCCCAGTTCAGCGCGTCGAGATAATCCTCGACACAGAGCATCGAGGGCGTGTTGATGGTCTCGCCGACGAAGATGCCTTCGTTGAGCTTGCCGCCCTTGGTCATGCGGAAGATCTTTGGCAACGGCCAAGCCGGCTTGTAGGTCTCGAGCCGCTCCACCGCACGCGGTGAGAGGATCAGCATGCCGTGCGCGGCTTCGCCGCCCAGCGCCTTCTGCCAGGAGAACGTCACCACATCGAGCTTCGGCCAATCGAGGGCTTGCGCGAACGCCGCCGAGGTCGCGTCGCAGATGGTCAGGCCTTCGCGCGCCGCACTGATCCAGTCGGCATTGGGCACGCGCACGCCGGAGGTCGTGCCGTTCCAGGTGAAGACGATGTCGCTGTTCGGATCGACCTTGGCAAGCTCCGGGATTTCACCGTAAGCCGCGTTGAGCTTGGTGACGTCCTTGAGCTTCAATTCCTTGACGATGTCGCTGACCCAGCCTTCGCCGAAGGATTCCCAGGCGAGCGTCGTGACGGGGCGCGCACCGAGCAGCGACCACAGCGCCATTTCGACCGCGCCGGTATCCGACGCCGGCACGATGCCGATCCTGTAGTCGGCCGGCACTTCGAGCACCTCGCGTGTCAGGTCGATCGCAAGCTTGAGCTTGGTCTTGCCGATCTTCGCGCGATGCGAACGGCCGAGCGCGGCGTCTTTGAGATTTTGGGCGTTCCAGCCGGGGCGCTTGGCACAGGGGCCGGAAGAGAAATGCGGCACATTGGGCCGCTGAGCGGGCTTCGCGAGAGTCATGATCTATCCTTCCAGATAGCAAGCCTCCCGTTGGGGGGAGGTGTCCCGCCGCGGTCAATAAGGGAATCGGGTCAGATCGTCAAGCCGCTTCGCGCGCCCTACAAGCAAGTAGGGGCTGCGGACAAACACGTAAGCGTGTCTGCCGAGCGCGAGCTATTCCGGCGCAGCTCCGATCGGTGTGCCACCGCCCGGCCGATGCAGATACGTCATCGAGACGAAGGCGCCGATCCACGAGCCGATCGCGGCGAAAGCCACATAGACCCAGTTTTCGGTGTAGCTGATCACCGCAAAGGACGAGAGCAGGTACCAGACGCTGCTCCAGGTCGCCGCCGGCAAGCGCTTTCGCGCCACCACCGCCGAGGTAAACATTACGTAAACGGCGTCGGTCGCGGCGGTGGCCACGACAACGGCGATCGCGGTCAGAGGATTGATGGCCGACATGGCTGTTCTCCCTGCATTTTCGTGCGAGAGGTTCTAGAACCGGATCGTCATCCCGACATGGCTGCGCTGGAAGCCGAGCCGCTCATAAAACCGTTGCGCATCGACGCGGGTATGGTGTGTCAACAGCTCGATGAGCTTGCAGCTCTGGCGCGCTTCCGCGACGGCCCATTGCACGAGCTGTTCGCCGATGCCGCGGCCGCGGCGATGCGAGGCGACGCGCACATCCTCGATCAGCGCGCGCGACGCGCCTTGCGAGCTGAGGCCGGGCAGGATGCAGAGCTGCAGGCAGCCGACCACGATGCCCTGCTCTTCCGCGACGACAAGCTCGAGATTCGGATCGCGATCGACCCTGTCGAATGCCTCGAAATAGGGCGCGGGCAAGGGATCCTCGATCCGTTCACGCGCACGGCCGAGTGCGTCATCCGCCAGCATAGTGACGATGGCGCCGACATCGTCACGGCGGGCGCGGCGGATGGCAACCGAAGGCACGGTCATTGATCTCGCCGTCCTTTCAACTCGCCGGTGGCAGATCGAGACATTTTTCGGCGTCCGAAATCCAGCGCCGAACCGCAGGATAGCGGCCGAGATCAAAACCGCCCTGATGCGCCAGGCGCGTGTAGGCCAGCAGCGCAACATCCGCCAGCGAGAAACCTTCGACATGGAATTGCGCGCCGCGAAGGCGCCGCTCCATACGATCGAGCGCGAGGTAGCCGCGCCGGACCTTGTCGGGATCAAGCTCGGACACATCCTTGCCGAGATACACCAGCTGGTATCGGCAGACGGCGACATAGGGCTCGTGGCTGTATTGCTCCCAGAACAACCACTCATCCATTTTCCCCGCGGCGAAAGCATCGCGCGGGATGAGATCGCTGTCGCGCGCGAGATAGCGGATGATCGCACCGGATTGCGCGAGCGCGCGGCCATCATCGAGGACGACCATCGGCACCTGGCCCCAGGGGTTGAGCGCGAGAAAATCGGCGGTCCGGCTCTCACCCTTCATGATGTCGATATCGATCCAGGTGTACGGGAGCGCGAGATAGTCGCACACCCACTTCACCTTGAGGCAGTTGCCGGAATTCCTGTCGCCGTAGATTTTCATGGCCCGCCACCCATCATGTGGATGACAGAGCAACAGGCGCCGCCTGTTCTGTCAACAGGTCTGCGGCGCCGTTTCGTCGATGGAGAGATCAGAACTTGTAGCCGAGCCCGACGCGCACGGTGTTCACACTGGTGTCGATGCTCGAGGTGAACCGCACATATTCCCATTCCGCCCGCAGAAACAGGCACGAGACCAGCATCACGTCGGCGCCTAAGCCGGCGGAGTAGCCGTAGATCAAGTGACTGTTGATCGCGTTTGTCGTGCTGTAGTTGATGGGAATGCTGTTGAAGGGAGGTGTCGCACTTGCATTGACCGCAATCCCGGTAATGTTGACGGTCTTCAGGATATCCGCCTGGCCGAGCGCGATGCCGCCGAACATGTAGGGAAGGAATGCGCTGAACGCGTAGCCAGCTCGAGCACGAATCGTTCCCATGTCCGAAATCGACATCCGCGCCGTGCCCTGATAGGTGACGCCGTCCGTATAGCCCCCGGCATCGGTGAACGACTTCCCCATGCTCCCGCTGGACAGCCCGTTGAATTTGGCATGCAAATAGTTGAATTCGACACCGAGCACGACGTCATCCCATTGGCCATTATAGCCGGCGAAGCCGCCGATCCCGCTGCCATGCACCGAGTTCTTTCCCATGATGGGCCAGCTCGACACCTGGCCGGCGGCCTCCAGCGCCAAGCCGTCAAGCAGCCTGGCCGCATCGGTTCTCGTCGCATTCGTGAAGTTCATGTCCGAGGTGCCGTAGGCGCCCTGGCCGCCGATATAAAAGCCCTGCCAGTTGACCGCGGAGATGGTCAGACCTTCGGTGACGCTGCCGCGGAGAATTGGAAGGTCGGAGAGGTCGGCGGCTCTTGCACCCGACACTGCTCCAATGATCATCGCCGCCACCACAACCCGACGCATCGCAACGCTCCAATCGAACACTTCCCAGTTCGCGCCAATCATCGCCCGTTAACCTTAACCAATCGTTGTCGCAAAGCCTTGATGGACAAGTTCTTTCGCCGGACGCGCGAGGATTTCTGCGCAGCCAAAAGAAACAGCGCGGGAAGCACCCGCGCCGGCAACGATGGTTGAGCGATGCGAGGCCCGCCTCAGCCCTTGCGGATCAAAGGCGGCGGCGCATAGACCGGCGCGTTGTCGAGGTTCCAGCGCACGCCGAGCTTCAGATCGTGCGAGGTGATGTCGTGCATCGTCCACGGGTACTGCGCCGTCGCGGTGCCGGCAAAATTGGAGTTCACGCCGGTCGTGGCATCGCCGAGATTCATGTAGCTGTAGCCGAGTTCGACCGTCGCGTTCGGGGTGACCTTGTAGCCGAGGCCGGCGTGCAGCGCCCAGGCGAAATTCCACTTGCCGGCATCGCTCGCGTAGACGAAGCTCACGGGCCGCGCCACGCCGAAAGTGTTGCCAAAACCGTCGTCGCGGAAATCGGAGATCCGGTTGTAGGATGCGCCGATGCCGGCGCCGATATACGGCGTGACGCACCACCAGGTGCCGAGATCGACATAGCCGTTGGCCATGACGACGGTCTCCGACTTGGAGCCGGTGTAATTGTCGACCAGCGCGGAGCCGGCGAAGGCGGTGGTGAACTGCGAACCGTGGAAGTTGGCGCGGCCGCGATATTGACCGGTCACGTCGACGCGGAACCAATTGTTGAACTGATAACCGACGCCGAGGTCGAACAGCGGCGAGCTGTCGAAGCCAACGCCGGTCTGCGTGAAGAGCACGTTGGCCGGATCGGGATTGTTGAGCGACTTGATGCTCTGGTTGGTCATGCCGACGTCGCCACGCAGATACCAGCCGCTGAATTCCTGCGGCGGGGGCGGCGCATAGGCCGGCGCCGGCATGATCGGCATGTCGGCGGCGAACGCCGCGGTCGACAACAGAGACAATCCTCCGGCGGCAATTGCAATTAATGAATGAACTCTACGCATTTGGCTTCGCCCTCTTTGCCCGTGATGCGGCTTTCCGAAAGCCCCACATCGAAACCTCACAGGCCGCACGATCGCACCAAATGCTTAAACGGCGCTTAACCCTAATTATTAAGGTTGATTTTCCCTGAGCGTTCGCTGGTTCGGAGATACGCGCCGCTTAGCAATGCGTTGACGAAGCGTCAGTGCGCGTGCCGCGGCATCTTCGGCAGGAACACTGCGAGCAGGCCGATCGCCGGCAGGAACGCGCAGACCTGATAGACGAATCCGATCGAGGTGTGGTCGGCGAGCTTGCCGAGCACCGCGGCCCCGAGGCCGCCGATGCCGAAGGCGACGCCGAAGAACACGCCGGAGATCATGCCGAACCGGTGCGGCACGAGCTCCTGCGCGAACACGATGATCGACGACGTCGTCGACGAGATGATCAGCCCGATGAACACCGTGAGCACCGCGCTCATGGCGAGGCCTGCATAGGGCAGCGCCAGCGTGAACGGCAGCGCGCCGAGGATCGAGAACCAGATCACGATCTTGCGGCCGAAACGATCACCCAGCGGACCGCCGAGGAAGGCGCCGACCGCGTTGGCGGCGAGGAAGACGAAGAGATAGATCTGCGCGGCCTGGGTCGAAACGCCGAACCTGTCGATCAGATAGAAGATGTAGTAGCTCGACAGGCTCGACACGTAGAGCTGCTTCGAGAACAGCAGCGCAACCAGCACGGCGAGCGCAATCCTCACCCGCCGCGGGCTCGGCGCGTCAGGATGCGGCTCGATCCGGGTCATCCTCTTCGTCGTGATCTGCGGCTTGTACCACTTGCCGATCCGCCACAGGATGATGATGGCGAGGAAGGCGATCGACGAGAAGTAGGCGATGCTCGGCTGCCCGAACGGCACCACGATCAGCGCCGCCAGCAGCGGTCCCATCGAGGTGCCGAAACTGCCGCCGAGCTGGAACACCGACTGCGCGAAGCCGTAGCGTCCGCCGGAGGCGAGGCGCGCGATCCGCGCCGACTCCGGATGAAACACCGCAGATCCAAGGCCGACCAGGGCGGCAGCCAACAGGATCACCAGATATTGCTGCGCGACGCTGAGCAGCAGCAGGCCGAAGAAGGTCGACGACATGCCGATCGCCAGCGAGAACGGCTGCGCCTTCTTGTCGGTGAAATGCCCGACCACCGGCTGCAACAGCGACGCGGTGAACTGGAAGGCGAGCGTGATCAGCCCGATCTGCGCGAAGTCGAGCGCGTAACTATCCTTCAGGATCGGATAGACGGAGGCGATCAGCGACTGCATCGTGTCATTGAGGAAATGCGAGACGCTGATACCGGCGAGCACGATGTAGGCCGGTCCCGCCGCCTTGAGCACGGCACGCGGCTCGACATCCGGCACGACGACCGGTGTGACCAAAGCTTCTTCGGAAACTGAAACAGGCTTGTTCAAGGATTCACTTCCCGCAGGATGGGCAAAACGCGCTTGAAACCTTTCCTACGGGAGCCGCGTCACGCTGACCACTGCGGTCAGCCGATGGCAGCGATGCAAGTCGCGATCAAGCGCGACACGACCGCGCGATATCGTTGCGTCACGCGGCCGCCAGGCCGAGCGCCGAGACGATGTGATCGACCACCTCCTCGACCAGGATGCGGTCGTCGCCCTCGCCCATCACGCGGATGACGGGCTCGGTGCCGGAGGAGCGGACCAGCAACCGGCCGTGGCCGTTGAGCCGTTTCTCGCCGATCTCGATCGCGGATTTCACCTCGGCATCGTCGAGCGGCTTGCCGCTGCGATAACGCACATTCTTCAGGATCTGCGGCAGCGGATCGAAACGGTGACAGACCTCCGACACCGGACGGCGCGATTTCTGCACCACCGCCAGAACCTGCAGCGCGGCGACGAAGCCGTCTCCGGTCGTCGCATAGTCCGACAGGATGATATGCCCCGACTGTTCGCCACCGAGATTATAGCCGTCGCCGAGCATCCGCTCCAGCACGTAGCGGTCGCCGACCGGCGTGCGCACGAGCTCGAGGCCCTGCCCTTTCAGGAAACGCTCCAGGCCGAGGTTCGACATCACGGTCGCGACAATGCCGGCCCGCTTCAGCCGTCCGTCTTCCTTCCAGCTCTGCGCGATCACCGCCAGGAGCTGGTCGCCATCGACCAGATGGCCGCGCTCGTCGACCAGGATGACGCGATCGGCGTCGCCGTCGAGCGCGATGCCGATGTCGGCGCGCATTTCCCGCACTTTCCGGCACAGCGCCTCCGGCGCGGTGGACCCGCATTCCTTGTTGATGTTGAAGCCGTCAGGATCGACGCCGATCGCGATGACGTCGGCGCCGAGCTCCCACAGCGCTTCCGGCACCACCTTGTAGGCCGCGCCGTTGGCGCAATCGACCACCACGCGCAAGCCGTCGAGCGAGAGATCGCGCGGCAGCGTGCGCTTGGCGAACTCGATATAGCGGTCGTGCACGCCGTCGATGCGGCGGGCGCGTCCGAGGCTCGCGCTCTGGGCCAGACGCTTGTCCAGCGATTCGTCGAGCAGCTGCTCGATCTGCCGCTCGACGTCGTCGGAGAGCTTGAAACCCTGCGGGCCGAACAGCTTGATGCCGTTGTCCTCGAACAGATTGTGGGAGGCGGAGATCATCACGCCAAGATCGGCGCGCATCGACTTGGTGAGCATGGCAACCGCCGGCGTCGGCATCGGGCCGACCAGCAGCACATCCATGCCGACCGAGGTGAAGCCTGCCACCATCGCGTATTCGATCATGTAGCCGGACAGACGCGTATCCTTGCCGATCACCACCCGGTGCCGATGTTCGCCGCGCTGGAACACCAGGCCCGCGGCCTGCCCGACCTTGAGCGCGAGCTCCGGCGTGATCAGGCCGTTGGCGCGCCCACGAATGCCGTCCGTTCCAAAATAATTGCGGTTCATGTCACCCCCCAGCACGCCCCCAAACGCCCCGCGGCACGCGTCGAACGTTCGCTTCAACCCGCCCGCCCCGGTTTCAACCTCGGATAGACCGGCAGGTCGCCTCTTATAATAGGACCAGCACTAAAATGGCTTCAAAAAATATGATGAATGATTACCGCGGGCTCCGCCGGCGATTGTCACAACCTGTTGCTAATACTCAGGATTCGAGCCGAAACCAGATCCGCTAGTCGGTGCGGCGCACGTGGTGGTCCCCCTTCGTCGGCGGTGGCTGGGTGAGGTTCGGCGGATCGGAGGCGGGAAAGCTCTCCTCCAACCCTTCCTCGAGCGCCGAATCGAGCCGCCGTTTCTCGTCGTCCTGCGTGCCCTTGGACTTGGAACCGGATCGGGTCATTGCAGCCTCCCGGACAATGCACCGGTTCCGCAGCATTTGGCAGCCGGCTCAACCATGCTAGATGACGACGAAAGCCATGAATGCAAGAAGGGTGGGACCGTTCATGAAGCATGTCACTTGCATCGAGGATCTGCGCCAACTGCACAAGCGGCGCGTGCCAAAAGCGTTTTTCGACTATGCCGACCGCGGCTCCTACGCCGAGGAAACGCTGCGGGCGAATTGCGACGACCTCAAGAAGATCAAGTTCCGCCAGCGCATTCTGGTCGACGTCAGTCAGCGCGACCCGTCGACCACGATCTTGGGCGAGCCCGCGGCGCTGCCGCTGATTCTCGCGCCGGTCGGCCTGCTCGGCATGCAGCATGGCGATGGCGAGATTCATGCCTGTCGCGCCGCGCAGGCCGCCGGCATCCCTTTCACGCAGAGCACGATGTCGATCTGCTCGATCGAGGACATCGCGACCGCCGTCGACAGGCCGTTCTGGTTCCAGCTTTACGTCATGAAGGATCGCGGCTTCATCAAATCGCTGATCGAACGCGCGATCGCCGCCAAATGCAGCGCGCTGGTCTTGACGGTCGACCTGCAGGTGATCGGCCAGCGCCATGCCGACATCAAGAACGGCATGACGGTGCCGCCGGAATGGTCGCTCGGCAAGCTGATCGATTTCGCCACCAAGCCGGCCTGGGTCACGGGCGTCCTGCAAGGCAAGCGCCGCACCTTTGGCAATCTGGTCGGGCATTTGAAGGGCACCGACGACATCACGGCGCTCGGAACCTGGATTGGCACGCAGTTCGACACCACGCTGAACTGGAAGGATGTCGACTGGATCCGCTCGATCTGGCCGGGCAAGCTGATCCTGAAAGGCATACTCGACGTCGAGGACGCCGAGATCGCGGCCAAGAGCGGCGCGCAGGCGATCGTGGTGTCGAATCATGGCGGCCGGCAGCTCGACGGCGCGCCGTCGTCGATCGCGGTGCTGCCCGAAATCGTCGATTCCGTCGGTTCGAAGCTGGAGGTCATGTTCGACGGCGGCATCCGTTCGGGCCAGGACGTGATGCGCGCACTCGCCTTCGGCGCAAAGTCCTGCATGATCGGCCGCGCCTATGCCTACGGGCTCGGCGCCAGCGGCCAGGCCGGCGTGACCAAGGCGATCGACATCATCAGGAACGAGCTCAACACGACCATGGGCCTGTGCGGCGTCAACACCATTGCCGAGATCGACGAGAAGGTGATCGCGGATTAACGAAGGTGGTGCTATTGCCGCCCCGTCATTGCGAGCGAAGCGACGCAATCCAGAAATCCTCCAAGGGGCCAGCCTGGATTGCTTCGGCGCTGATGCGCCTCGCAATGACGATGGTAAAACATGACTCCGCATTCTCGCCGCGCCGTGCGCCCGAGTTGTGCATTGTTTTCGAACCCTCTGCTATCAGAGGGCGCAGGGAAGGCCGGGTATCGACTGATACCCATGGCCCCCGTGCATTAAAAAAGCACGGCGAAGGAACTACAGGTTCAGCCGGAAGACCCGGCCTTCCCTGCGCAATGGTTTTAACGCTTATATCGCGCTCTCCCCGGGGACCGGGCTTGATTGCCCCCGTCACTCGCAAGATCATGATCTTGCGAGCTTGACGCCAGCGTCGGGGCGTCAGGACCACACGACTTCACGTCCGCATCAGCGCCGTTCGTCCGCACGAAGAACTCGTGCGCGTCGCCAACACGTCCATCGCATCCCGCGCCCAACGTTCGTGACGATCGCGAAGCGCCCCTCTTGATCGAGCGCGGGACGGCGCGGATCATGCTTCTGATTTCTGGAAAAGTCAAGCCAATTTCAGAAAATCAGAACAATTTTCGCATGGCTCACATGCGCGAACTGCCCGTCGGGGAGCAGCTGGGCTGGGCGCAGCCGCAACGCGGAACCGACGTGAGACGTCCGATACTCCCCAATCGATGCAGACTTGCGCCCGCGCGAGCCTCTTGAACGGGAGGAAGAGATGTCTGATCACGAAAAAGCCTCTCGCGACGGCTCAAATGAGCGAACATGCACATAGCGTCGATGTCGTGCCTCAATTTGCTCGGCTCTCCGCGTCGATTTCGCCGTCGTTCCAGACTAGCCGGAGGCTGTTCATGAAGCCCGTCCGCTGCTTTGGCTCCATCCTGGCGGCCATGCTGGTCACTTGTTTCATCAGTGCGCCCGCGGCTGCACAAGAGGACCAGGCGGCCGCGCTCGACAAAAGATACATGGAGCTGTACCGGACCGGCAAATTCTCCGAAGCCGTGCCACTGGCACAGCAGGCGCTGGCAATCCGCGAGAAAGCGCTCGGCCCAGACCATCCCGATGTCGCGGCATCGCTCAACAACCTGGCTGACCTCTACTTGCAGCAAGGTCGCTACGCCGACGCCGTACCTTTGGCACAGAGATCGTTGGCCGTCCGAGTGAAAGCGCTCGGTCCTGAGCGTCGCGAAGTTGCGGCATCGCTCGGCACTTTGGCTTTGCTCTACAAACTACAGGGGCGCTACGTCGACGCCGGGCCGCTCTATAAGCGATCGTTGGCGATCTATGAGAAAGCGCTCGGTCCCGACCATCCCGATGTCGCACGAACGCTCACCAATCTGGCTTTCCTCTATCAAGCGCAAGGTTACTACACCGATGCTGAGCCGCTCGCCAGACGAGCGTTGGCAATCAACGAGAAAGCACTCGGCCCCGATCATCCCGATGTCGCGGCGGCGCTCAACGAACTGGCTTCGCTCTATTTGGCGGAAGGCCGCTACGCCGCCGCGGAGCCGCTCGACAAGCGAGCACTGGCGATTCGAGAGAAAACGCTCGGTCCCGACCATCGTGATGTCGCACAATCGTTCCTCAACCTGGCCGCTCTCTACGAAAACCTAGGCCGCTATACCGAGGCCGAGCCGCTCCTTAAGCGATCGTTGGCGATCAGCGAGAAGGCGCTGGGCCTCGACCACCCCGATGTCGCGGCAGCGCTCAACCTGTTAGCGATGCTCTACTACAAACAAGGTCACTCCGCCGATGCCGAATCGCTCTACAAGCGAGCGCTAGCGATCTGTGAAAAAGCGTTCGGTTCTGATCATCTTGCCGTCGCGAACTCGCTCAACAATCTCGCGTTGCTCTACCAGAACCAAGGCCGCTACGCCGATGCCGAGCCACTCTATGAACGAGCGTTGGCAATCCGCAAGAAGGCACTCGGTCCCGACCGTCCCGATGTCGCACAATCATTCAACAATCTGGCTGTTCTGTACCGGGCGCAAGGTCGCTATGCCGATGCCGAGCCATTGCAAAGGCGAGCGTTGGAGATCATGGAGAAAACGCTCGGTCCCGAGCATCCCCGGTTCGCGAACCAGGTCCACAACCTGGCCGAGCTGTACGCCAAACAAGGTCGCTACGCCGACGCCGAGCCGCTCTACAGGCGAGCACTGGCAGTCCGCGAGAAAGCGTTCGGTCCGGACCATCCCGCGGTCGCAGCATTGCTCAACCACTTGGCTGAGCTCTACTACGTCCAAGGCCGCCGCGCCGACGCGTTGTCTCTGGTGCAGATTACGATCGCGCGTGGCGGCGCGACGCCATCCGTCACCCTTCCCGTGCTTTTTGCGGCGCAGAGCAACGGCCTGATAGTCGCCGGCGAGGCGCGGGATGACGCCCTCAACGTTGTGCAGCGCGCCTCGCAGTCGGCGGCGGCTGCCGCCGTCAACAATCTCGCCACACGGCTTGCCGCCGGAAGCGACCGGTTGGCAGGCCTGGTGCGTAACGACCAGGACCTGGCTGCCGAGGGGGAAGCGCTCGATAAGGCGATCCTTGCCGCTGTTGCCAACGAGCCGGGCAAGCGCGATCCCGCCGCCGAGCAGCGGATGAGGGACCGGCTGGCTGAGATCGTCAAGCAGCGCAGGGTGATGCAAGGCGTGTTCGCCGCCGAGTTCCCGGACTATGCAGGGCTGTCGAACCCACAGCCGCTCACTGTCAAGAACATCCAGGCCCTGCTGTCGGACGGCGAGGCGCTGCTCGTGTATGAAACCGGCGACAAGGAGAGCTACGTCTTCGCGGTGACCCGCACAGAAACCGCATGGAAACCAATCGCGCTCGGAACGGCGGCGCTGTCGGAGAAAGTTGTCGCGTTCCGCCGCGGCCTCGATGTCGAGGCGCCGCGGCAGTCGGCGGAGGGCGGCAAGCCGCTGCTGTTCGACCTGGGGCTAGCCAACGATCTCTATGCGGCGCTGATTGGACCGGTCGAGGCGGTGACCAAGGACGCGCGTCATGTGCTGGTGGTGCCGTCCGGCCCGCTGACCGCGCTGCCGTTTCACCTGCTCGTGACCGAGAAGCCATCAACGGCGATTCCCCAGCTCAAGGACATCGGCGCCTACCGGGACGCCGCCTGGCTCATCAAGCGTCAGGCCGTGAGCGTGCTGCCTGCGCTGGCGAGCCTCAAGGCGTTGCGCGGGGTCGCCCGTCGGGGTCCCGGGACAAAGCCTCTGGTCGGATTCGGCGATCCGGTGTTCGATCCGGCCGAGCGAGCCAAGGCGCTTGCCCAACGCCGCGCCGCCCGGACCCGCGTCGCCCTCACCCGCGGCTACGGCGACTTCTGGCAGGGCGCCGGCATCGACCGGGCGGCGCTCGCCCGCTCGCTGCCGTCGTTGCTCGACACCGCCGATGAACTCGAGGCGGTGGCCGCGAAGCTCGGCGCCGCGGCCAGCGATATTCACCTCGGCAGTGACGCCAGCGAGGCAACGGTGAAGCGGACCACGCTCGCCGACTATCGGGTGGTCTATTTTGCCACCCACGGACTGGTGGCCGGGGATGTCGTCGGGCTTGGCGAACCGTCGCTAGCGCTCACGCTGCCCAGGCAGCCGACCGAGCTTGACGACGGGCTCCTGACGGCGAGCGAGGTGGCGCAGCTCAAGCTCAATGCCGACTGGGTGGTGCTGTCGGCCTGCAACACTGCAGCCGGTGACAAGCCTGGCGCGGAAGCGTTGTCGGGACTCGCGCGCGCCTTCTTCTATGCGGGCGCCCGAGCTCTTCTCGTCTCGCACTGGTCGGTCGCTTCAGATGCGGCCACCCGGCTCACCACCTCGACATTCGCCATCCTGGCGGCCGATCCCAAGCTCGGCCGAGCCGACGCGCTGCGCAGCGCAATGCTGACCTACATGAACGACGGGATGAGCCCGCTGAACGCCTACCCGGCATTCTGGGGGCCGTTTTCCATCGTCGGAGAGGGGGCAATGAGATGAGAGGGAGAGGGGTTATGGGTTCGTGATGGACGCGGTCAATGTGCTCGATCGTCTCCTCGCTGGTTACCGCTCGGGGTCGGCGTCAAGAAAATATCTGAAAATCAGAATATACTCGCTGCGACAGATTGGCACGACTGGCAGATCGCGGATGGCTGATATGCGCGTTATACCCGTCGGGCAAGGTCGAGTGTCGGAGAGTTCCTATGCGCGGCAAAAGCTTGTTTCCCGGCCGGCTTCGCGCAAGCTACACCCTTACTGATGCGCCACGCACACGATCGATCAGCGCAAGGGGATCGTCCGGCGGCTGATCGCCCCGCCAGGCGACATGCTGATCCGGTCGTGACAGGAGCAGCTTGTGCTGATAGGGCGCCACGGCATCATCGGCATCGACGTCCAGGAGCCGCAGCGGTACATGGCGCTGGGCGGCGGCATTGATGAGACTTTCGACATCCATCGCTGGATCGAAGCGCAGCAACGCGAAATCGGGCCCCAACGCATCATAAAGCGATCGTCTTCCGCGCAGCCACAGATGCGGCGTCCGGCATCCCGGAACGGTGGATTGCTTGAAATCGTACATGGTGTAGGCCGGCGCGGGTTCGCCGTCATAGGCGATGACCGGAGACTCCGCGTAAAAATATCCGAAGTTGAGGCCGCCGCAGCAGAACTGGCCGACATTGGTTTCATAGGCCTGCCGACCGATGCGAGCACGCGTTGCCTCGCCCTCGGGTCCGGGCGACTCGATCGTCTCCGGAACGGCGGTTTGCTGCGAGGTCCGCGCCAGCGACGTGGCCATCGCATGGTGGGAGACCTGCTCAGTGATCGGCCGCCGTTCGATCTCATAGGCGCCGAGCAATGCCGGGTCGGCCCAGCCATCGATGACGCCGGCCAGCATCCACGACAGGTTCATCGCATCGGCAATGCCGGCATTCATGCCGTAGCCAGCAAAAGGCACCCAGATGTGCGCGGCATCGCCGCACAGAAAGACGCGATCATGACGAAAGCGATCGGCGAGCATCCGTCGCCCGGTCCAATTCTCCTGTCCGAGTATGTCGAACTTGAAAGAGCGGTCGACACCAAGGATGTCGCGCAGGCAACGGTCGCGGTCCGCGGCTGACGGCGTTTCGCCTGGCCGCAGGAAATGGTGAACGAGCCAACGCTCGCGGCCGTCGATTGCGAACACCAGACCGCACGATCTGGGATTCATGCAGTCGATCGCCCAGGCCGGCGCAGGCATCAGGCCGAGCAGGTCAGGTGTGTGGATATACGTCGATTGCACCTGGACCACATGGCAATCGCCGCTGAATGCAACGCCGATCCGGCGCCTGACGAGCGAATGCGCGCCGTCACAGCCGACGAGGTAGCGAGCGAAGATCTGATCGATTTCGCTGGTGTCGAGATCTTTTGCATGCGCCAACACGCCGGTTTCGCACTGTTCGAAATCGATTACCGACGTGCGGCTTCTGATGCGCAGACCCGGCGTTGCCGCTGCGTGTGCGAACATGACGGGCTCGAGATAGATCTGATTGATGCGGTGGGGCGGTTCGGGTGTCGGCCACCAGCCATCCGGTCCGTCTTGTCTGACGTACCGTTCGGCCCGGCACGGAATCGGGATGCGGCCGATCTCGAGGCCCGTTGCCGTCGTCCTGAAGGCGACGTCGTTTGGATAATCGGCCGGCAGACCGGTGTTGCGCACGGCACCAGCCAGGCCGAGCCGGCGAAAGATCTCCATCGTTCTGGCGCTGACGTGATTGCACCTGACGCTGGGTGGTTCGGCGGCGGCGCGCGTCTCGGCCAGCATCGTGCGGACGCCGCGTTTGGCAAGGTCGATGGCCAGGCTGAGGCCCACCGGCCCGCCCCCCACGATCAGCACATCGGCATCGGCTCGATTGGACATTGCGCAGACTCCATGTCTGATCGCTCACGCGCGCACGCGATGATGGACCGGGTTCCGCTCGCCGGCACATCACGGATAGGCGTACGACGTTTCAAACAGTTCGAGTCTCTTCTCGGGCGGCATGCGTGCCTCTGCAATCAGCGCCAGCACAATGATGGCCGCGATTGCGGCGATCATGAATGCCGGAATGATCTTCACCCGACGCGCGATCCAAGTTCCCAGGATCGTCCCTGCACCCTTGCGATGATACGGTTCGGCAAAGTGGCTCATTGGCGCGCTCCTTCGCTTCGGCATGCTGGATCGGTCATCCCACCGGACGGCCGACGTTTCCAGGTCCACGGCTGGGACATTGCCGTGATGCGCGGACGATAACGAACCGGCGCGCGCCGTCGTCACCCGAACGGGTGAGGCGCCAGTTTCGGCTATCTCGCCGACCGGCGGATCGGCGGCACGAGACGATCGACCAGCGTCAATAGATCGGCCTGGCGCGAGATGCCGGTCTTGGAAAAAATATGCGCCAGGTGGGTGCGCGCCGTCTCCTGGGAGATGTCGAGCGTTCCTGCGGCATCGGCAAGGGTTGCGTTGTGAGCAAGCTGTTCGAGCAGCCGGGTCTCGGCCGCCGTGAGATTGAAACTTCGTGCCAGCGCACGGACGTCGGTGCACGACTCCGATTTGGCGCGCGTGATGAACACGGCGGCGGTTGCCTGCGGCATCAGGCGCGTGCGGACATCGCCGCGCGCGAGCGGCAGGACGTGAGCGACGGACGGCTCGTCGCTGCGCAGCGGAACCCCCAGTGCGCCGGTCCCGATTTGGGATTCGTCGTTCCGGGCGAGGCAGATGGCGGCCGACAGCTCTGCATTTGCAGCCGCATTGCGCACGGCCAGGACGCCATCGACAGCGGCGATCGGCGTGCGCGCTGCCAGCATTTTTCGCGCGGCATCATTGGCGTGCAGGATGCGCCCCTCTTCGCCGACGACCACCACAGCGGCGACAAAGGTATCAAGCGTCGCCGCAAGAGTGTCGGCTTCGATCTTCTTCGCATCGAGCATGTCGATGATCTTGACCGCACGACGGACGTGCGGCACCAAAAGCCGCATCGTTGCGACGTCCCTGTCCATCAGGATGCCGCCATCATCGTGTCGACTCGCCGTGAGGATTGCGATGCGTCGCGCCTCACGCAACACGACCGTCTGCATCACATCGGTGATGCTCAGCGTTCGCTTCAAATCCTCGTAGACGCGCCGGCCATTCGCCCCGGTCTGGTCGATGAAGCGGGACATGATCAGCGGCTCGCCGTCGAGCTTGTACTGCCGGCTGAAAGCCAGGCTGTAAAACCCGGTCAGCTGATCGGCGTAGGCGAAGTAACGCTGTTGCCAATCGGGACTCAGTCCCCACGAATGTGCGAATTTATGACTCGAGTGCTCCAGGTCCACCAGCAGGAGAAAGCCGGACATGCAGCCGATGCTTCGGCAGATCTCCGCGAGCGTCGCCGGCCACCGATCCGGCTCGATCGCACAATCGTAGATCATGCCAATCACGTCGGAGAGTCGTCGATGGGAGAGCATGCGCTTCTGCTCCTGACTGACGAGCTTGATTTCCAACTCTATCACATTGCGCTGACGCAGGTGTGGGGTGCCTCACAGACCCGGTTTTGTGCGCCAGCCTCCCGCGATGAGTTGATGTCCAACGCCCTCCCCGGAAACGCGTGTCGGGCGATCCAATGCGATGGAAGACGCCGCGTCGGGTGACGTGGCCACCCAACGCGGCAATCCCTGGTGCAATCGTTTGGCACCAGTCGGGCCCTCCACCATTTGGACCGCACCGACCACGGTCAAGCCGTGGCTGAAGACGTCGCTGTTGCAGGGCTTGGCGCGCGGGTGCGCAATCCGCCCGTCGGGCAATCAGCGGCCACTTGCCTGGTCATCCCTGTTGTTCGCCGGCACCGCCTCCACGAGCTTCGCCAACATCCCATTACGGTCGAACATGATCCGGAATCCATCCATCACGACGGAGCGCGTTCCGGCGTCAATGGGATTCGTATTCGCCCACGCGCACCCGGCAAAGGCCAGTTCGACGCGCGCAGACGGATAGAGATGGATGTGCAACGACCAGACGGCTCCGTAAGCCGCACCTTCGCTCGATCGCAGCCGGAAACCTGCCTTCCGGAAATCAATTCCGGTGAGCCACTTTCGAGAACGGCGATAGGCAGGTGCCAGATCCGAGAGCAGCAGCAGGTCGAGATCGGACCCACGACGCGGGTTGCCGCGCGCCCATGATCCCGCAAGCGCCATCGCGCGGATGTCATCGCGCTTGATCGCCCAATCTGCCACCGCCGTCGTCAAGGCAGCAGCGTCGGCGATCCTCATCGGCGCCTGAACCCCAACTCTCAATTCGGGAGCGCCCGCGCGATGGCGGACAGCAGCTCGGCGCGGGGGAGCGATTCAGGAACGGTCTGAGCCGCTTCGAGGAGCCGCACGCCCAGCCTCGGCGAAGCGGCCACCAGCTCGCTGCCGCGGTCATTGTAGGCGATCCTGCGGGCCAGTTCGGGGAGATCGAACTGCGTCCTCTTCGTGTCTGCCATGGTGGCCGCGAAGGCCTCCTCGAAGGTGGCCGCAGCTTCACCTATCAGCCCGGCGCGCCACTGTGCGCTGGCGATGTCGCGGAGCATCCTTCCGTCCTGGTGCGCGAGCCCGATCGCCTCTGCAAAGGTGCGCGCGGCGGCGTCACGCAGGCCGGCGCTCGCCTCCGAGCTGGCAATCCCCTGGAGGGCCGAGGCACGGTCCCGATCACCCAGCGCGCGAGCCACCGCGAGCGCACGCACAAAATTGCCCGGCGCGGCATCCGACGCTTTCGACTGCACCGCTGCGACCCGGGCCAGCGCGATGGCCCGCGCGCGATCCTGGGTGACCGCGTCGGCCGCCATCGCTGCACGGTAGAGGGTCTCATGCGCGGAATCTTTCAGCCCCGTCTCGCGCTGCGCGTCGGCAATGTCGGCAAGCGCATCGGCGCTCGCGGTTGGCAACCCGGTGGCGGATGGCGCGATCGATTGCGCACCAACAATGGTCTGCAGCGCTTCGTCGAAACTCGCGCGGGCGTCGTCCTTCAGACCGGCACGGGCTTGAGCCCTGCCGACGTCGCACAGCAGACGCACATTGGCTGAACTGCCCTTCACCTTCATCCCGGAATCGCGAAAGCTCGGCCATTGCGCCATGTTTGACCCGGGATCGCGCGCCCCCGCGAGCGCCTCGTCGAGCACCGCCTCCGGCGAGGCGCCTGCGCGCATCTGCAGATCGGCGAGGGTCAGCAGCGTCCCAACTCGCGTCGCGGCGTCGTATGGGATCGAGCGGGCAATCCGCAGGGCTTGCGTGAAGTCGCCCTCCTCCGCCGCGTGCATCGCAAGCGGTCGCAACAGCCGCGCGAGCCTGCTTTCAGGCGATGGCAGCACGATGCGACCCTTTTCGCCGACGATGCGAACGGCCTCGGCGGCCTGCAGGGCCTGGTCGAAGGTGACATCCGCAGCAGCCTTCATTCCGGCCGCAGCCTGGGCGGCGGCGATGGTATACAGCACCTCGCTGCGCTCGAGTGCGTCTTTCCAACCATAGGCGAGTTGCAACGCCGCGTCGAACGTAGCCTGCGCATCCTCCCTACGCGCGGCGCGCGCCTGCGCCGCCGCGATCTCCCGCATCGCCGTAATCCGGATGAGCAGCCGGTCGGGAAGCTGTAAGGCAAGCTGCGCGGCCTTTTCGACCTCGCCGGCCTTCGCCCGGCTCTGCGCGACGGATCCGACGAGGGCCGCGCGACGATCGGTACGATCCATCAGGTAAACCTGATCGATCGCCTCGTTCAGGACGCAATCCCGATGCGGCGCCTTGAGGCAATCGTCCCATGAGCGTCCGCTCGTCTCGGCAGCGCGGGCGGCCGAGATGCCCAGAAGTGCGAACAGAGCAGCCACAACAATTGGAGGCCGATGCATCGTTCGCACTCCGCGGATTGGTCGTTGACGTATGAGGCTCGACGCCTTCGATCATAACATCAAATGCGACGCGTTGTAGCAGAAAGGCGAACGATGTCGCATCTGTGATGCCGCAACCATCGCGCGAATTGCGCTGCATGGACCCCGGCGAGCCGCAATCCGTTTGGCCACTTTATCGACGCGGGCTCTGAGATAAAAAAGCGCTGAACCCGTGTCGATCATGCCGGCAGGAGTGGGTCGCCTGTGACCGTTAGACACGATCCACTTCCAAGTTCGTCATGCGCGAACTGCCCGTCGGGCAAGCCGAGGCAACCCGTCCGGTTATCCCTATTTTCAGCACCACGGGCCACCGGCGTCGCCTGCCAACGCCTCGCGCGGTCAATTCGGAAGCGCCCGCCCGATGGCGGACACGTGCGATGACGACTGAATGTGACACTGCGTTTTTCCGCGACGCGTTGTCCGCGAGCTATCGTCTCTTGCTGATGACCACGTGCGTGGCGTTCGGTGTCGAAACATGCTCGGTGCAGGCGTAGCCGAGCGCTGGCGCGTCCAGTCCGGCGAAAAGATGCTCGCCGGAGCCGAGCAGGATCGGCGCGAGGGCGAGGTGCATCTCATCGACGAGGCCGGCGCGCAGATATTGCCGGAGCGTCGAAACACCGCCACCGAGCCGGACGTCCCGGCCGTTCGCGGCGTCGAGCGCACGCTGATACGCGGCGTGGATGCCGTCACTCACGAAATGGAAGGTCGTACCGCCTTCCATTTCGATCGAGGCCCGCGGGTGGTTGGTCAGCACGAAGACGGGCGTGTGATAGGGCGGATTATCGCCCCACCATCCCTTCCAGGCGTCGTCGGGCCAGGGCCCGCGGATCGGACCGAACATATTTCGCCCGAGAATCCAGGCCCCGATGTTCTCGAAGCCGCGCGCGGCAAGGACATCATCCAGGCCTGTCGTGCCGTCCTCTTTGCCGAACATCTTCTGAAAGGTGCGGGTGGGAACGAACCATTGGTGCAGGGCGCCGCCGCCGACGCCGAGGGGATTGTCGAGATCCTGGTTCGGGCCGGCACCGTAACCGTCGAGCGATAGTGTGAAGGCGTGGACGCGAAGCTTTGGCACGGGCGGGGTCCTCTCGGGTTCAAGGATGGGGTGAGCATGATGTTGATAGGACGAATGAGAGGGCCGGCTGCCGACATGGGTCCGGACGAACGTCCGCATTCCCGCCGGCCTTCGAATTGTGGATGATTTCAGGCCATCGCGCGCTGAGCGTCTGATGGCTGCATGGGCGGCCCGCGTCCGGGTCGGCTGCCCGTTATTGCACCGGCCATGCGTTTGTCGAATACTGGTCTGTGTTACCATCCCAAGATGCACCTGCGCAAAGCCGCCCATGACGACGGTGCGCGCTTCGACGCAGCGAGAGGCAAGCTGCCCCCCGGGAATAAGAACAAGGAACAAGAAGATGTCATTTTATCGAGGCATGACCTGCGAGAACGTCACGATCAAAGGCGACAGGGACACGCCGATATCAGCCTATGTCGCAAAACCTTCCGGCAGCGGCCGCTTTCCGGGGGTCGTGCTCATCCACCACCTTCCCGGCTGGAGCGAGCTCTACATCGAGACGACGCGACGCTTTGCCCATCATGGCTATCTCGCGATCTGCGCCAACCTCTATGAGCGTGCCGGCGAAGGCAACCCGGACGACGTCGCCGCCAAGGTGCGCGCCGAGGGCGGCATTGCCGACGCCCAGATGGTCGGCGACACCGAGGGTGCGGTGAAGTGGATGCGCGCGCAATCCAACCACAATGGCAAGGTCGGGCTGTTCGGCTCGTGCTCGGGCGGCCGCCATGCCTTCATCTATGCCTGCCAGAGGAAAGACGTCGACGCCTGCGCCGAACTGTGGGGCGGCCGCGTGGTGATGGGCAAGGAGGAGCTCAATGCCAAGACGCCGGTCGCGCCGATCGAGATGACGAGGGACCTGTCCTGCCCGCTGCTCGGCATCTTCGGCAACGACGACCGTGCGCCGTCACCGGAGCAGGTGAACCAGCACGAGGCGGAACTCGAGAAGCACGGCAAGGCGCACGAGTTCCATCGCTATGACGGCGCAGGCCACGGCTTTTTCTATTGGCACCGGCCGTTGTACCGGCCCGAGCAATGCATGGATGCCTGGGGCAAGGTCTTCGCCTTCTTCGGCAAGCATTTGGCCAACTAGGAGGCTCGCAGATGTGCACGTCCATCATCGAGATCGCGCGCGCCGAAGGCATGGCAAAGCGCGGAGACGAATGGTTTCCGCTCTCGCACAGTGTGGTTGCCTATGATCACGCGCGCCACGCGCCATCAGGCGACGTGATCACGCTCGATTTCATCAACACCGCCCTCGAACCGGGGGCGCGCGCCGGGATCGAGCTATCGCTGGAGACAGCCAAGGCGCTGCGCGCCGCCCTGGATCGGGCGATCGCCGCCGCGGAGTTCGAGGAGGCGGAGGTGAGGGGCAAGGGCGCGGTGCCCGGCATGGTGCGCGCAGCGTGACATCTGCTGCAACGCACTGAGCGCTCGCATACGGGCGCAGACGTAGCCTTGAGCTATGTCAATCCCTAGCCGTCGCGTTTGGCGCTGGTCGTTGATGACGCACCCGTCTTGAGCGGCGCGGAACCGATCCCCAGCTGGGATGACGGCTGCTGCGCCGCATAGGGAGCGCGACATGAATTATCTGCGAACGGCAATTCTGCTGGCAGGGCTCACGGCGCTGTTCATGGGCCTCGGCTATCTGATCGGCGGCGGCAGCGGCGCGATCATCGCGCTTCTGATTGCGGCTGCAACCAACCTGTTCGCCTACTGGAACTCGGACCGCATGGTCCTGTCGGCATATGGCGCCCGGGAGGTCGACCGGAATTCCGCGCCAGAGCTGGTTGACATCGTTGCTGGTCTCGCCGGCCGCGCCGGCCTGCCCGTGCCGCGCGTTTTCGTGATGGACAATCCTCAGCCCAACGCATTTGCGACCGGCCGCAACCCGCAGAACGCAGCCGTTGCGGTGACCACCGGACTGCTGCAGTCCCTCAGCCGCGAAGAGCTCGCCGGCGTGATCGCCCACGAGCTCGCGCATGTGAAAAATCACGACACGCTGCTGATGACGATCACCGCGACCATCGCCGGCGCCATCTCCATGCTGGCGCAGTTCGGCTTCTTCTTCGGCGGCCATCGCAGCAACAACAGCGGCCCGGGCGCGATCGCGTCGATCGTCATGATGGTCGTGGGACCGCTCGCAGCCATGCTGGTGCAGATGGCGATCAGCCGCACGCGCGAATACGCCGCCGACAATCTCGGCGGGCGCATTGCCGGACAGCCGATGTGGCTCGCCTCCGCGCTGGCTCGAATCGAAAACGCGGCCCACCAGATTCCGAACATGGAGGCCGAGCACAATCCGGCGACGGCGCACATGTTCATCGTCAATCCTTTGTCGGGCCGCGGCATGGACAACCTCTTTACGACGCATCCGTCGACCGAGAACCGCATCGCCGCCCTGCAGCAGCTTGCGCGCGAGCTCGGCACGTCCGGCGGCATGTCGCGCGGACCGTGGGGCTGAAACGCCGGAGGATTTTCCGTCCCTAGCCGAGCCAAATGAGAGGCAGCAATCGCTCGCGCGCCGACTTTCGTCAGCAAGGCTGGATTTGTCAGGACGTCTGTCCCAATTGATGCCGGGCTCCCGGGGGCCGAGAAACACGAACGCGCCACATTTCGGAGGTTGTATCGATTGCATATTGTGTTCTTGCGTTGTCCTTCCCGAGCAGAAGGAGCTAGTCATGCTGACGCTGAAGATCTTGGCCGGCCTCATCCAATTGCACGGCCCCGGCGCCACAATCCAGAGCGATCATCAAGGCATCGATGTGCTGCTGAACAACCTGCGCGACCAGAACGCCGAGGCTGCTTCCGACAAAGTAGCGCCGACCCAGGTTTATTTCAGGCGAGGCGGTTTTGTCCGCGGGCCGAGTGCGGGCGCATTCCGTCGAGGGGGATACTACCCGTACAGAGGCGGGTTTCGCAGAGGATTCGCCCGAGGATACTAAACCCTCAAGCTTCTTCGAGCCTTGCCCGGGATCGACATGTCGGCTGACGTTGCAGAGCCCGTCGCCTTCCAAGACCAGCCGATCTCGCAATTGCTGGTCAAGGTGGCGACGCGATGCAACATCGACTGCTCCTATTGCTACTGGTTCCGCGACGCGGCGGTCTACGACAAGCCCAAGCTGATGAGCGCCGATGTGCTGCAGCAGTTGTTGCGGCGTATCGAAGAGCACGTCGGCAGATACGCCCTCGTCGACTTTCCCATCGTTCTTCACGGCGGCGAGCCGTTGTTGTGGGGAGTCGAGAATTTCAGCCGCTTTGCCGAGGCATGCAAAGCCATTTCATCGCGCACAGGCTGCGAGATACCGATCGCGGTGACCACCAACGGCGTGCTGATCGATGACGAATGGCTGAACTGTTTCGAGGCCCACGATATTTCGGTTGCGATCAGCCTGGATGGACCGGCGCACGTCCATGACATCCACCGTCGGACGTTCCAGGGCACGGGCACGCACGCCGCCGTGGAACGCGCCGCCCGCATGCTGGTCGCGCGCGACATTGCCGTCACAGCGCTGGCGGTCTGCAACCCCGCTTATCCGCCCGTGCACTATGTCGACTTTTTCGCCGATTGCGGCATTGCCAGCTATGACATCATGATCCCTGACGCGACGGTGGATGAGACTCCGCCATCGATCGCGTCGTTCTACAACGGCCTGTTCGAACTGTGGATGGAGGCAAACCGCAGCCGGCCCGCGGTCAACATCCGGACCGTCACCGATATGATCGCCTCCCTGCTCGGCAACAATTCGCCGACCGAGGGCGTCGGCCACAAGCCGGTCGAACTGTGCACGGTCATGACCGACGGCACCATCGAGGCGCACGATGTGCTGCGGATCGCGGGCAACGGCGTCACACGGACGACGTTCAACATCTTCGAGCACACGATCGACGAGGTGAGGAATGAGCCGCGCTGGAAGGCGGCGCGCGATGCGTCGATCAATCTGTGCGAGAAGTGCCGGCAGTGCAAGTTCATGAATGCCTGCGGCGGCGGCTATCTTCCGCATCGCTTCTCGAAAAAAAATGGTTATGACAATCCTTCAGTCTATTGCGACGACCTCTACGCGATGTTCGAGACCATGCAATCGGTGCTGGAAGGCCATCTTTACGTCCGCCGGGGAGACGGCGGACGGCTCAGCGTGCGGGACGCGTTGGCAGGGGCTTGAATATCCCCCGCGCGCGTTGGCATCTCATCGCAGGCCCGCATCGACGATCAGCGACTGCTTTGTGATCATGCGGCTGTCGTCGGCGCCAAGGAACAGGGCCGCGCGCGCAATCTCCTCGCCGAGCAGGGTCTGTTTCAGCGCCTGGCGCTGCACCACCGCATCGACCGATTCCTGCGAGGTGTACCAGAGCTGCCGCTGCCGCTCCGTCATGACCGCGCCGGGCTCGATGGCATTGACACGAATGTTGTCGGGGCCGAGCCTGCGCGCCAGCGACCGCGTCAGCCCGACGATGGCGGCCTTCGCCGCCGCGTAGGCAGGAAAGCCTTCACCGCCGAAACGCCAGGCGATCGAGGCGAGGTTGATGATCGAACCAGAACCGAGCTCGCGCATCTGCGGATGCACGGCCTGGGCGGCAAAGAAATGGTGGCGCAAATTGACATTCTGCGCGCGGTCCCAATAGTCGACGTCGACCTCGGAAAATTCGTGCCGCTCGTCATTGGCCGCGTTGTTGACGAGCACGGCCACCGGGCCGAGCCGCGAGCGCGTCTCGGCGATCGAGGCCCTGAGCGCCGCGATGTCGGTGACGTCGACCTTGAGGAACAGCACGCGCTGGCCCTTGCCGGCGAGCTCGGCCTCGAGCGCGCGGCCGGCGTCCACATTGACGTCGATGCAGGCGACCAGCGCGGCATTGGCCGCGAAGGCACGCACGATGTCGGCGCCGATGCCGGTCGCGCCACCGCTGACGAAAACGACGCGGCCGGCGAGGCTCGGATAGGTGGCAAACGTCATGATGATGCGTCCGGGATGAGCTTCTGTGTGTTCGGATCAAAAAGGCAGGCGGGCGCCATGTCGATGCCGAGATCGAGCTGCTCGCCGGCCTCCGGCGCGCCGTCCGGATCGAAGCGGCCGACCACCTCGCAATCGCCAATCCGCAAATTGGCCACCGTCTCGGCGCCGGTCGGTTCGACCAGTTCCACGGGCGCGGTGAGGCGTGCGAGCGTGGGCTTCTTCGCCTTCAGGTCGGCATCGTAGCGATAGAGATGCTCGGGGCGGATGCCGAGCACGACCTTGCCGCCCACCGGCATGATGCCCGGCGGCCGCGCCAGCGGCATCGCGGCCGTGCCGCCATTCGCGAGCGGGATCTCGACGCACGGCGCGCCGTCGCGCGAGCTCAGCGTGCCCTGGAGAAAATTCATCGAGGGCGAGCCCATGAAGCCGGCGACGAACATGTTGGCGGGGCGCGCATAGACGCGCTGGGGGATGTCGAACTGCTGCACGCTGCCTTGATGCATCACCGCGATGCGCGAGGCAAGCGTCATCGCCTCGACCTGATCGTGCGTGACATAGATCGTGGTCTTGCCGACGCGCTGATGCAATTTCTTGATCTCGGTGCGCATGTCGACGCGCAGCTTGGCGTCGAGATTGGAGAGCGGCTCGTCGAACAGGAACAGCTTTGGATTTCGCACCAGCGCCCGCCCCATCGCGACGCGCTGGCGCTGGCCGCCGGAGAGCTGCCCGGGCTTGCGGTGGAGCAGCGGCTCGATCTGCAGGAGCTGCGCGACGCGGGCGACCTGCTCGTCCTGGTCCTTGCGCGGCACGCCGCGGCTTTCCATGCCGAAGGTGATGTTCGCCCGCGCGGTCATGGTCGGATAAAGCGCGTAGGACTGGAACACCATCGCGATGTCACGGTCCTTCGGCGCGACCGAATTGACCAGCCGCTCGTCGATGAAGATCTGTCCCGAGGTGACGGTCTCGAGCCCCGCGATCATCGCCAGCAGCGTGGACTTGCCGCAGCCGGAGGGGCCGACGAGGGCGACGAACTCGCCGTCGCGCGCCTCGATGTCGATGCCCTTGAGCACCTCGACCGGGCCGAACCGCTTGTGCACGCTCTTGATGGTCAGTGTCGCCATGGCGGTCTACTTGATCGCCCCCTGGGTGAGGCCGCGGACGAAATATTTTCCCCCGAGGAAGTAGATCAGGAGCGGCGGCAGCGCCGCGATCAGCACCGCGCTGCTCGCCACGTCGAATTGCGCCGCCTGCTGGCCGGCGGTCGCCAGCGCGACCAGCACGGCCGTGATCGGCTGCTCGCGTCCGGAGGTGAAGACCATGCCGAAGATGTAGTCGTTCCAGATCCCGGTGAATTGCCAGATCACGGTGACGATCAGGATCGGCGGCGACAGCGGCAGGATGATGCGGCGGAAGATGCGCCAGAAGCCGGCGCCATCGATGCGCGCCGCCTTGATCAGGTCGTCGGGTATGGCGACGTAGTAGTTCCGGCAGAACAGCGTCGCGAAGGAAAGGCCCTGCACGACGTGGATCAGGATCAGCCCGGCGACGGAGTTGGAGAGCGACAGCTTGCCGAGAATATAGGCCCATGGCAGCAGCGCGATCTGCGGCGGCATGAAGACGCCGAGCGTCATGCAAGCAAACAGCGCCTCGGAGCCGCGAAAACGCCATTTGGAAAGGATGTAGCCGTTCAGCGCGCCGAGCAGGGTCGAAATGATCGTCGCCGGGACAGTCATCACGAGCGAGTTGTAGAAGTTGCGTTGTATGCCCGCGCAGGTGCCGGCGACACACATGGTCGACCACGCCTCGCCCCAGGCGCCGAGGCGCAGGCTCCGCGGCCACCAGATCAGCCCGTTTTGGGTGATCTCAGGCAGCGGCCGGAACGAATTGGCAATCACGACGAACAGCGGCAGCAGATAGAGCAGCGCGAATAGCGTGAGAAACGCATAGATCGCGGTGCGGCTCGACAGATGGCGCCACCACGCATTGCGCGCCTCGGCCTGTCCCGCCGGAATCGCAACCGCAAGCGTCATCGCGCGCCCTCCCTGCGGGCATGCCAGGTGCTATAGAGCGCATAGGGCACCAGCACGAGCGCCAGCGCCGCCAGAATCATGATGGCGCCCGCCGCCCCGATCGCGATCTGGCCGCGCTGAAACATGAAATCGTAGACCGCCATCGCGGGGAACGTCGTCGAGATGCCCGGACCGCCCTTGGTCAGCGCCACCGCGAGGTCGAAGGTCTTGATCGCATATTGGAGCAGCACGACGGCGACCGCCAGGAAGATCGGTGCGATCTGCGGCAGGATCACCTTGCGGTAGATCCGTGCCGGGGAGGCGCCATCGATCATCGCAGCCTTGACGATGTCCGGGTCAACAGAACGAAGCCCGGCGAGAAACAGGGCCATGGCGAAGCCGGAGGAATGCCAGATGCCGGTGATGATGATGGCGTAGAGCGCGGTCTCGCGGTGGGTGGTCAGGCGAAATTCGAAATCCGTGAAGCCGAGCTGATGCACCAGAAACTCGATCCCCGCATCCGGACTGAACAACCAGCTCCAGACCGTGCCGGTCACCACGAAGGACACCGCCAGCGGATAAAGAAAGATCGTGCGCCAGCCTGACTCCGCGCGGATGCGCTGGTCGATCGCAATCGCAAGCGCAAGCCCCGCGGCCATGGCCGCGGCGACATACATGACGCTGAAGGTCAACAGGTTGCCATAGGCGATCTGCCAGCGCGGGCTGGACCAGAGCTCGACATACGCCTTGAAGCCGGCGAAATCATATTGCGGCAGCAGCGTGGAGGACGATAGCGAAATCCACAGCGTCCAGAGCGTGAAGCCGAACACATAGATCAGGCTGGCGCCGAGCGACGGCGCGATCAACAGGATCGGCGTCCACGAGGCGAGACGCTGCCGCCATGGTGTCGCGGGCGACGCTGGCGATGAGGAGACGGTGATCGTCATGGCCGCCCACGTCCCCGCTTGCGGGGAGAGGTCGCCGCGCTCTTGCGCGGCGGGTGAGGGGGAATCTCCCAGAGCTCAGCAAGTGGAAATTCCCCCTCACCCCAACCCTCTCCCCGCAAGCGGGGAGAGGGGGCGCGCCGGAGTCGCTGAACCACCATTGGATGTCCTGCTCGAGCGGGAACGAAATCTATTCCGCTACTGCTCCCCTAATTCTGCGCTTCGACGGCGTCGGCCAGCTGGTCGGCGGCCTGTTTCGGCGTGATCTTCGGATCGTTGGTGAACTGCGTGATGACCTCCAGCATGGCGCCGCGATACTTTTGCAGCACGGTCATGTTGTGCGCCATCGAGCGCACCAGCGTGCCGCCGCTGATCGAGGCCTGCAGGTCCTTCTTGGCCATCTGCTGGCAGGGATTGAAGTCGGCGAGGTCGATGTCGAGCCTTGCCGGGATCGAGCCCTTGGCCTTGTTGAACACGGTCTGGAAGTTCGGCGACATGATCAGGCTGGCGAGCAGCGTCTGCCCCGCGACATAGTCGGGATCTTTCTGCTTGAAGAACACGACCGAGTCGGAATTGAGGATGTAGCCCGGCTTGCTCCAGTCAGTCGGCGCCTGGGCGCAGACATAGTCGTCGCCCTGCTTCATGCCGGCCTTGGTCATCACGCCAACCTGCCAGTCGCCCATGATCATGAAGACGGCATCGCCCTTCGCGAATATGTTGATCGTACCCGCATAGTCGCGGCTGGCGATCGCGCCGTCCATGTATTTGGACACCATGGTGCGATACTGTTCGAACGCCTTGGCCATGCCGGGCGAACGCATCGCATCGGCATCGCCCTTGACGAGCGCCTTGCGGAACAAATCGGGGTCCTGGCCGTAGAGCACCACCTCGAAGGTGGTGGCGTCGGCCCAGTCCTGGCTGAAATGCGCGATGCAGGTGAGCTTGGCCGCGACCGCCTTGTCGCAGGCGGCATTGAACTCGGCCCAGGTTTTCGGCAGCTCGCTGATGCCGGCCGCCTTCATCGCCTTGGTCGAGCCCCAGATCCAGTTGATGCGGTGGATGTTCATCGGTACGGCCACCCAATGGCCGGCCGGCTTCATCACCGGAAGCAACTCGGGAGCTACGACCTTGTCCCAGCCTTCCTTGGCGGCGAGCTCGTCGAGGCTCGCCGTCATGCCGGTGGCGTTCCACTCGGCGATCTCGGGGCCCTTGAGCTGCACGGCGGGCGGCGCATCACCGGCGACGACATTGGCGCGCAGTTTTGCCAGCGTATTGGCGGTGTGGCCGGCGATCGAGGTCTGCTCCCACTTGCCGCCGGCCGCCGTGAACATGTCGCCGAGCTTGGCGATCGCCTCGGCGTCGGAGCCGACCGCCCATTGGTGCAGCATGTTGGTCTTCGGCTCGGCGGATGCGGGGCCTGCGAGCACGCTAAAGGTCGCAAGCAGCATGGCTGTTCGCTTGAACATCGTTTCCTCCATTCGGGCGCGGCACTTGAGGCCGTTTCCCGGTAGGGCAATGTGACGACGACGCCTGGTCGCGATGCCGTCCTGCCGCTTTTGACGTTTATAATTTTTTCTACTATGAAAAAATACCCCGGTCAACGAGACCCTCTTGGCCCGCCTTGTCACACAGCGAGATCATCGCCCTTTTGAAGGATCATCCGGCACGCACGCCGGGGGCGCGGATCGTGCGCTGCATGAGCGAGCGCGGCGCCATCACGGCGGCTGATCTCGCCAAGGCGACGGGGCTGGCGCGCTCGACGATCTCGATGGCGCTGTCCGAGTTGCGCAGCGCCAAAATCGTGCTCGAGGTCGCGCAGGCGATGGAGGTGCGCGGGGTCGGCCGGCCGACCTCGGTGTTCTCGCTCAATCCCAAAGCCGGCACCTGTATCGGCCTGCATGTCGGCCTCTCCGGCCTGAGGCTGATCGTCGCCGACGTCTCGCACGCCGTGCTGCATCATGCCGAGATCGAGCTCGGCCTCGACTACACGCCGCGAGCCGCCATGCGCAAGGCGCGCGCGGCCATCACCGATGCCTACCGGCGCAGCGGCCTGTCGCCGCATTCCCTGCTCGGCATCGGGGTGGCCGTGGCCGGTCCGGTGGCGCCGGACGGCCGCATCCAGCGCGCGAGCATCGTGCCGAACCTGGCCGGCGTGAACATCCGCGACGTGTTCGCGTCCGCCTTCGAGACCGCGGTGTTCGCCGACAATGAAAGCAATTGCAGCGCGCTGGCCGAACTGACCTGGGGCGCGGCGACCGACTTCGACGATTTCGTCTATGTCAAGATCGATGTCGGGCTCGGTGGTGCGATCGTGGTGCAGCGGCGCGTCGTCACCGGCGCGGCCGGGGCCGGCGGCGAGTTCGGCCACATCTCGATCGACCCCAATGGCGGCCTGTGCCGGTGCGGAAATCGCGGCTGCCTGGAATTGACGGCGGGCTTTCGCACCGTGCTGGAGCGGATGTCGCACCGCCTGAAGCGGTCCGTGACCATCGACGACGTGGTGGAACGCGCCTTCGCCGGCGATGTCGACTGTGTGGAGGCGATCGCCGGAATTGCCGAGGCGGCCGGCCGCGGGCTCGGCATCATCGGCTCGATCCTCAATCCCGGCATTGTCGTCCTCGGCGGCACTGGGGCAACCGCCGGACCGCTGCTGTTCGAGCGGCTCACCGATTCCTATGAGCGGCACACGCTGCTCAAGCGAGCGCAATTGGCCGCGGAGCAGCGCATGCGGATCGTCCCGGCACGCTTCACCACCGACGGTTCACTGATGGGCGCGGTCGCGCTCGTGCTGCGCGGACTCGGCGCGCTGCAGGGTGGTGGGTGAAGGTACTTCGACGAAAAACGTTCGTCATTCCGGGACGGTCCGAATGGGTCAGCGCGAAGCGCGACCCGATGAGGACCGGACCCGGAATCTCGAGATTCCGGGTTCGATGCTTCGCATCGCCCCGGAATGACATCGTGCATCACATCGGCGGGGTAATGCCGTCGCGGCCGACATTGACGCGATTGGCTGCGAGCGTGCCGTCGTCACTCTTCTGCGCGCCGAAGATGATGATCTTCGCGCCGGGCTTGACCTCGGCCTTGTCGCTCGCCACGAAGGTGACGATCGGCGTATCCGGCGGCACCACCACTTTCTTCTCGCCGTCCTTGTATTTGACCGTGATGTTCTGTCCATCGGTGCCCTTGACCGTCTCGGCCACCGTCGCGTTGGTCATGGTCGAGTTGGGGCGGAGGTCCCACGGCCGGAAACCTTCGGCGGCGCCGCGCTGGTTTTCCGGGAAGATATGGACCGCGATCGCCTTCTGGGTGCCGTCGGGCTCGGGCATCGCGGTGACGCCGATATAGGAGCCTTCCTTGATCTCCGACAGGGAGGTCTTCACCACGGCAAACACCGCGACATTGTCGGTCATCCTGACTTTCATGTCGGTGCCGTCGCGGCTCTTGATCGAGAGCATCGGGCCGTCGACGGCCTCGATGGTGCCGCGAATCCGCGCTGGCGCCGCCTGCTGCGCCCAGGCGACCGTCCCAAGCATCGTGATTGCCGCCAGGCCTGCGGCCAGCATGCGTAGCGATGGAACAGATTTCTGCATGACGTTCTCCCAAAAAATGGCGCATACACGCCAGCGCAAACCCCGCGGATGGTGGGGTATTCCTTAAGGCTCTACGGATGACGCGGCGAAAACGTTACGAGCGGGATCATTCGCTGTTGTTTTCGGCCGAACGAGTAAAAAGCTGTTGTCAGCATCGCAGGTGCGCTCCCTCTCCCCGCAAGCGGGGAGAGGTGAACGAAGGGCGTCACATCGGCGGCGTGAGGCCGTCGCGGCCGACGCTGATGCGGCTGGCGTCGAATGACCCGTCGGGGCGCTGCTTGATGAAGGCGATGATCTTGGCGCCGACCTTCAGATCCGACTTGTCCGCCGGCACGTAGGTGACGACCGGCGTCTCCGGAGTGACGATGAGCTTCTTCTCGCCATCCTTGTATTTGACCAGCAGCGTATGGCCATCATTGCCGGCGACGCTCTCGCTCACCGTCGCATTGGTCATCGTCGAGTTCGGCTTGAGGTCGTAGGGCCGCGAGCCCTCACCGGTGCCGCGCATGGCCTCCGGGAACACGTGAACCTCGACGGCGGTCGGGACGCCGTCCGGGCCCGGCACCGTGGTGGTGCCGATGAAGGAGCCGACCTTGATGTCGGCGAGCGAGATCTTGATGATCCCGACCAGCCGGATATCGTCGGCCATGTGCAGCTTGACGTCCTCGCCGCTGCGCGACTTCACCGCGACCAGGTCGCCATCGACACTTTCGATGGTGCCGCGGACGCGCGACGGGGTCGGTGCCTGCTGGCAGAGCGCGGACAGGGTCGAGGAGGCGACCATCGCAAGCGCGATGAGCGGACGGACGAGCATCAGGGATCGAGGGGACATAACATTCTCCAACGGACAACAAAGCACCAGACCCCGCCTTGATGGCGTTATTCCGGCGCAAACCTTTTCGTGAAGCGTCAACACGACTCACGCGCGCACGAGATCGTTCTCCACCAGCGCGCGCAGCTCCGCGGTCACCTCCGGCCGCTGTCCGAACCAGAGTTCGAAGCCGCGCACGGCCTGATATAACAGCATGCCGAGCCCGTCAGCCGTTTTCAGGCCGCGCGCCTCGGCCGCGGCAAGCAGCGGCGTCTTCAGCGGCACGTAGACGAGATCGGTGACCACGGCGTCTGGCGGCAGCCGGCCGACATCGATGTCGAGTTCGCCCTGACCGTGCATGCCGAGCGAGGTGGTGTTGACCAGAAGCCTCGCGCGCGGCAACCGGTCGGCAACCACCTCCCACACCACGGGTTCGATGGCGGCGCCGAATTGCGCGGCCAGCATCTGCGCCCGATCGCCGGTGCGGTTGGCGAGATGGATGCGCTTGATGCCCCGCTCGATGAGCCCGAACACGACCGCGCGCGCCGAACCGCCGGCGCCGAGCACGACCGCCTCCTCGGCCCGATCCCACCCCGGCGCCATGGCGTCGAGATTATCGACAAAACCCTCGACGTCGGTGTTGGTCGCGCGCAGCTCACCGTCCTCGTACCAGAGCGTATTGGCGGCGCCGACGGCAGTCGCGCGCTCGTCCGGCACCGCCAGTGACAGCGTGCGCTCCTTGTGCGGGATCGTGACGTTGGCGCCGACAAAGCCATGGTGCGACAGGTTCAGCACGAACTCGGCGAACTCTTCCGGCGGCACCGCCTCGATCGAGTAGCCGCCGTCGATGCCGAGCTTGCGCAGCCAGTGATGATGGATCAGCGGCGAGCGGGAATGGGCGGCCGGCCAGCCGATCAGGCAGGCGGCGGGGGCTTCTGGTGCAACGGTCATGGCGGTCACATCCGACAAGGCCGGCGCGCTGTCAATGCTGACGGCCGGCTGTCGAAGCCACCCGCGCTCAGCGCACCGGCGACGCGAGTGTTGCGGTGGAGATCGAGCATGGACGAAAGTTCAATGCGGCAGCGCGGAAAGGTTCGAGAGGGTCGCCCGTTCGACAGGCTCGTCATTCCGGGCTGGTGCGTCGGCACCAGACCCGGAATCGCGAGATTCCGGGTTCGATGCTTCGCATCGCCCCGGAATGACAGCTAGGCCGCATCCCGATGGGCGGCGATGATCTGGTCGGCGGTACGGCCCGTCACCTCGGCCATGTGGTCGAACTGCCGGGTGAAACTGCCGGAGCCGGCGGTGGCCGAGCGCAGCTCCACGATCAACTCGCCGATCTCCGCCTCCGGCATCATGGCGCGGACGCAGTCCCAGCCGGGCCAGCCCTCACGGGTGTCGAAGCCGAGGATCTGGCCGCGCCGCGACGACAGGATGGCGTTGATCTTCGCGGTCGCTTCCGTCGGACAGACGATCTCCACGGTGTGGATCGGCTCCAGCAGCACCGGCTGGCACTGCGGCAGGCCCTCGCTGAGGCCGATGCGCGCCGCTGTGCGGAAGGCGAGGTCGGAGGAATCCACGCTGTGGTAGGAGCCGTCGGTCAAGGTCACCGCGACGTCGACGACGGGGAAACCGAGCGGACCTCTCGCCAGCCCGTCATTGACCCCCTCCTCCACCGCCGGGATGTAGTTGCGCGGCACCGCGCCGCCGACCACTTTTTCGGCGAACTTGATACCTTCGCCACGCGGCAGCGGCTTGATATCCAGCACCACGTCGCCGAACTGGCCGTGGCCGCCGGACTGCTTCTTGTGCCGGCCACGCTGACTGATGGCCTTTCGGATGGTCTCCTGATAGCCGATCGCCGGCTGATGCGACTTGACGCTGACGCCATAGCGGTCGCGCAACCGCTCCTGCGCGACGCGCAGATGCATCTCGCCCTGCCCCCACAGCACCGTGTCGTGGGTGCGCTGATTCTGCACCATGGTGAGCGAGGGATCCTCCTCGTTCAGCCGCAGCAGCGCCTGGCCAAGCTTGACGTCGTCCTTGCGATCGGTGGCCGCGATCGAGATCGCCAGCACCGGCGGCGCTGGCTCGATCGTGATCAGGGTTTTGGGCGCGGTCTTGCCGCCGCCGACGGTGTCGCCGGTCTTGACGGTGTCGAGCTTGCCGAGGGCCACGGTGTCGCCGGCCTCCGCGGCGGCGCGCTTGGTATCGTGGGCGCCGCTCACCGACAGGATGCCCGAGACCTTTGCGGTCTCGCCCGACGAGGCGTGCACAATCGCGGCGTCATCGAGATGTCCCGACAACAGCCGCGTCAGCGACAGCTTGCCGCCGTGCTGCAGATGCACGGTCTTGAACACGTAGCCGAGCGCGTCCTTGGTCGACGGCGCGGCGAGGCGTTTGGCGGTCTCTGCAACCCCGGGAGCTTCGTGCCGCAGCGCCTTCATCAGGCGCAGCACGCCGTTCTCGCGCAACGCCGAGCCGAGCAGGACCGGACAGATCTGCCCTTCGCGCAATTCGCGCGCGAGATCGTCGAACACGGCATCGCGCGGCGGCGGGATGTCCTCCAGCAGCTGCTCCATCAGCGCGTCGTCATGGTCGGCGAGCTTCTCCAGCATCGAGAAGCGCGCCTCCTTGCCGCGGTCGAGATTGCCGCCTTCGAGCTCGATCACCTCGGAGGCCTTGTGCTCGCGATAGACGAAGGCGCGCTCCAGCGCGAGATCGACGAAACCTTCGATGAGGTCGCCGTTCCAGATCGGGATCTGCCGCAGCACCAGGGGAATGCGCGAGGCCGGCTGCAATGTCGCAAGCGTCTCGCGGACGCGCTGGGAGGCGCGATCGATCTTGTTCAGGAACAGGAACCGGGGAATTTTCAACTCTTCCAGCTCGCGCAGGATGATCTGCAGCTGCGGCAGCTTCTTCTCATCGGCCTCGCAGACCACGACCGCGGCATCGACGGCGGGAAGCGCCGCACGCATGTCGTGGACGAATTCGACCGAGCCGGGGCAATCGAGAAAGGTGTAACTCTCGCCCATGAAGGTCGTGGTGGCGGCCGTGAGCGCCACGCTCATCTTGTGATGGCGGGCCTCGGGGCTGGCATCGCCCACCGACGAGCCGGCATCGACGCTGCCGGCGCGCGGAATGGCGCCGGTACGCGCCAGTATTGCTTCGAGAAGTGTGGTTTTACCGCTTTGGAAAGGGCCCACCAGCGCAATGCACCGTGGACCGCGGGGACTTCTGACGTCTTGTCCCATTTCGCCGTTCTCCTTCGTCCGGAGCTCGGCCCTTGATTGGGTCGGCAAACGACAATGCTCTGCCTGCGGCCATGCTTTGGCAAGCGGGAAAAACG